>Ga0180009_10000498_pt1 | contig 54696 bp, 78 predicted proteins | sample OS_PC_MetaG_FD_123537 | JGI IMG/M metagenome (GOLD analysis project Ga0180009, IMG submission 123537) | Groundwater microbial communities from the Aspo Hard Rock Laboratory (HRL) deep subsurface site, Sweden - OS_PC_MetaG | ecosystem: Environmental > Aquatic > Deep subsurface > Groundwater... | reverse complement strand
TCCCGGAAATGGCTGGCAGGGACTGACAACCCTGCCCCCGATGACTCCATGACTGCGTATGCGGGCAACCGTTGGCCTTCTGACCCCAGGTTTCCTGGAGGAGGAGGACCTGAAGGCCCCCACATCGACCCCTATACAAGACCTCCCATAACGGCTACGGAAGAGCAATGGCAGCGGCAGTTGCAGCCCTATAGACCTCAGGTAGAAGAGCAATACCTTGACTTTGCCAGTCAGCAGAAAGGTTGGAATCCAGTGTGGAACGATTATCTTCCACAACTTCTGAGATTTTTGCAAAATCCCAACATTGATCCTACAGAGGGATATTTTCCTGGTGGTTCGCCGAGCACGTTTCCCGGTGGTCCAGATAACAATCGTATGCCCGGTATCCCCAAGGAACTATGGGGGCAGATAGGAGAATTTGCCAAGACTATTCCAGGTATGAAGGATTTTCGTCCACAAAATTCTGGAAGGGTTATTGGTGGAACTACACAGAATCCTTATGCTGGAACGCAATATGGCGATCCTGGAACGGCCTTTACTCAGCCGACGGAAAGCGGTCGATCCACTTCCGTCCTATCGAACTTGGCCAGAAAGAATGCCATGCAGCGGCAGATACTGGCGAGGATGATGGGAAGGCCGACCGGGGCGAACTCGTTGATGGAATTAATGGGCCAGCAACAGCTGTACTAAAAGAGGTAAAGTACTATGGCATATACATTGCCTTTATGGCGACCCACTCCTGACACTTCAACTTTTAATACTTCACCCGCGCCGACAGGGTTTACAAATCCCACCGATGCAAAGCGGTATTTATCGGGTTACATTCCTACGCTGCCTGGATTTAACCAAGCATGGAGAGACTATTTTCCAGCCGTTTCCAGGTATCTTGAAGGGTCATTGACAGATGTAGCAAGTCATATGCCAGAAGGTATGTGGCCTGAGATGGCAGGCTGGTTTGAGGGATTGGGTGGAACGCAGGGTATGGCATCTTGGGGGGGGGCGAATCCTTTAGCACCTCTCACTGAGGGGGCGGCGTACTGGATGTCTCCCGAATGGTGGAAAGAGGGTCAAAACGCAGTTAATATCTATAACCCCAAGGTTGAAATGCCAGACCTGTCAGGGGGGCATAAACAATACATTATGGATCAGATTATGGAAAAGGGAGTAATGGGTAGAACAAATCCGGGGCAGCATTCAGGCTTGGGTATAACGCCCGCTGCTCTCCCGCAACTTCCGGATCTTGAACAACCGATACAGGGCACATTGAATCAGTGGAACACCATGCCGCAATGGAACATGGGTACAGGGCCGACGTGGGGAAACTTCTAAAATCTTAGTCATATCTTAGATATGGTCAAAAAAGGAGAACATTATGCCAATTTTAGGACTGACGAGTGGTAAAACAATTAAGATATCAAAGAAACAGTACGATGCTTTCATGAACAGACGGGAAGCGTATATCGGCGGGGTCATGATAGAGGTGTACGATGAGAACAAGAAACCTCTCGGGAAGATCAAGACGGACTGCATTGAGTTTATATCCCCTGACGATTCTAAAGTGTTTGCGAATGAAGCACCAATTGTAGAAGAAAAGAAACCGTTCAATACTATTACGGGTCGACCTCCGGTCAGGGGACTCATGGAATTTGAGGATGAGGTAATAAAGAAACCTGGTAGACCTGTGAAGAAAGACTGATGGCAAAGCTGAAACCATTTTCAAAGCTGTCAAAGACCGAAAAGCTCCAGGCCGCTCTTGAGATGTTTGATGATGCGGTATCGTTAGACAGCAACTGGCAGAGAGAGGCGGAAGAGGATTTCGCTTTTGCAGCCGGGGAACAGTGGACTTCTGAGGAAAAGCGGGTGCTTGCGAACGAGAACAGGCCCGCAATGGTATGGAACTACATAAAGTCCACGATTGACTTGATCATGGGGGTGATTGAACAGAACCGGGTAAGGGTAGTTCCTCAACCGGTAGAGCCGTCAGATCAGATACTATGCGATGTTATTGAGGCGGCTGCGGCGAACATTGACGAGCAGACCCGGGCGGAGGTAGAGCAGGACGAGGCGTTCTTTGACTGCGTGACTTGCGGGAGAGGGTATGTCGCTTTTGATATCAGTCCAGACCCGAAGCGTCCGGGGGAGATTAAGTTTGATGAATCGTCCGTGCCGGTCCATGAAATACGGCTTGACCCTACCGGGATAAAGGATGACCTGAGCGACCACAGGTTCATATTCAGAGAGAAGTGGATGTCGAAGGAAGACTTCCAGGTCCTCTATCCGGAACATACCAAAGACATTGAAGACCTGCTGTTTTCAGGAGACCCTATTAGTTTCGAGGATGGAACCTCAAACGCACAGTCCGTATTCGACACGTTAGACGAGGATTCCGATAAGACAGAATATGATAGGCCCCTCGATTCCGATTATTACTCCCGTAAGAAACAGCGGATACGGGTCATTCACATGGAATACTGGGAGGGGTTCCAGAGATATTATGGAATGAACCCAACAACGGGACAGATAGAAGAGTTTCAGAAGGAAGACCTGAAGGCGTTACAAGAGAAGATTCCTAATTTCGAGCATGACACCGTATGGGATAAGAAGGTCCGGTGGGTACAGTTCTGTAAAGACAAGATCCTGTTTGAGGGTGACAACCCGATACCCTATGATGGTTTCAGTATCGTTCCGATGTTTGCGTATAAGGACAAGTCAAAGAGAAGCGTCCAGCACTATGGCGTTGTAAGGCTCTTGAAAGACCCACAGCGGGAAGTCAACAAGCGATGGTCACAAGCCTTAAACCTTATGGTCAACCAGGGCCAGGGGATCATGGCGGAAGTGGATGCTTTCGTTGATGTAGACCAGGCGGAAGATAGCTGGAACGATCCACGGCGAATCACATGGATGCAGAAGGGAGCCATCAGCCAGGGTAAGATACAAGAAAAACCGTCTATCACGTACCCGGATGCATCGGTTCGCATGGAAGAGTTAGCACACGAGGCCATGAAACGCATATCCGGAGTGAATCCGGATCTTCTTGGCATGGACCGTGGTAGACAGGAAGCAGGCGTGGTTATACGGCTGAGACAACAACAGGGCCTTACCCTTCTTGCCAAGCTATTCAGGAATTACAAGGAAATGCAGAAGCAGTTATTCCTGAGAAAAGCAGCCGTTATCATGAAGTTCATGCCGGACGCTCAAATCCAGAGAATCATCGGAGAGAATGACAGCTTTATCATAAAGAACGGCATGATCATAGACCAGGAAGCCGTGAAGAAACGCGAAGAACAGATAAAACAGATGCAACAGCAAATGCAACAGATGCAACAACAGGCACAACAACAGCAAGGACAACAACCAGGACAGCCACCGGAACAACAGGGACAACAACCTCCAATGCCACAAATGCCAGAGATTCCGCCTGTTCCGGAGATACCGTTAAGGAACATACGGGATCTTGAGTACAATATCAAAGTCGAGGATTCTCCCGGCAACATGACTAAGGAGATGCTGGAACTTAGCACCTTCATGGAAATGATGCAAAGAGGGTTCCCGGTAGATCATAAAATGGTCGTCGAGAAGATGGACCTGTCATCGAAGCAGAAGACAAGGTGGCTGGCATTTATTGACCAGCAGATGCAGCAACAGCAGCAGATGCAGCAACAAGCGATGCAGGTTCAGATGGCACTTGAACAGTCAAAGATGCAACTTGAGCAGGCCCGGATTCAAATGCAGGGACAGGCTCAAATGGGACGGTTGCAGATTGACCAGGGCAAGGCGATGGGTGACCAGGAAATTGATAAACAGAAATTGTCTCTCCAGGCTCAAAAAATGATGGCGGACGTAGAGAACGCCAGGACGAAGACCGCTTTAACCTCCCAGAGAATTGAAGGGGATCAGAGAATATCAGAGGGTAAGGCGGTTATGGACCGGCAGAAGATACAGGGTGAGATGAAATTGAAACTTGCCGAACTTACCCAGGAACAGCGGTTAGCACTGGCGAAACTGTCACAGGCCGAACGGGAGAGTATCCGTGAAGCGTCTATCGCAATGGCGAAGCTGGACCAGGATAAACAAAGTACCGTCATGGACATGGTTTCAAAAATGATACAGAAAGGCGAAGGCGTCGTTGCATCAATCCAGGCGTAATATAGTCATATTATCAGCACTGTTATTGATTCTGACTGCCGTATGCAGGGTGCCATTATCGAGTAGCGTAAGACTTAGTTTTCAGCTATTATTTCAGATTTCAACCGCCGTTCTTTTGGCGTATGCGATATGGTTCTTTGGAAATAAATGGTTGTCAGGGTTGCTTGTTCTGTCAACGGTATCCTGTTTTTATCCAGGATTGACAAGAAATTCATTTGCGACCTTCCAGTTGATAGTGTTTGCGGCAGCCTGGTATTTGATTCTTGTATATGCCTTAAAACGGGAATGGGTACATATCCTGTTAGATGCCATGTGCATCATTGCTCTTTGTCATGTTCTATACCAGATCGTTCAAATGTGTGGTTATGACTTCATATTTAAAGACATTGGTGGAACTGTCAATTCTGGAAAAATTGTTGGATTAATGTCTAATACAAATGAAACGTCTGCGCTTTTAGCATTCTGTCTTCCAGCGTTTTTCAGAAAAAGATGGTTTTGGTTTATGCCGATGATGTTGTTAGGGTTTATAAACACACGGGTTACAGGGGGCGTACTTGCGGCGATTGTTATGGTAATCGTATTCACGTTTAGTTTCAAACAAAAGTGGGTATGGATTACAGGAGTGGGAAGCTGCATTATCGGTGGATTATTGTTTTACCTGTTTGTTGATACCCCTGATATCATCAATCGTTTTAATACATGGAAAGTGGTATGGAACTTGTATAGTCAGAAATGGATAATGGGATTCGGTCTTGGACATTTTCAGAATGTGTTTGTGAATCCTGTGCTAAAAGCGATCCTCGGAGCGAATTTTGCTCAAGCTCACAATGATATTCTTCAGGGTGTGTTTGAGATGGGGATAGGTTTTGTGGTACTGGTCGGTGGGTATTTCGTCAGTATCATACGACGAGTAAATAAAAAGGCAATCTTATCCTTGGCGGCAATTACGGGAATTGTTGTAAACTCACTGGTGAACTTCCCGTTTCATATTGCAATAACGGCAATGGTGGCGGTCACATGGATGGCGATATTACAGGTACAACTAAATGACATTAAAAGACCTGATAAACTTGATTACAGAAGAAGTTGTTGAGAACATACAAAAGAGGATTACAGGACACGTTGATTTCAGTGTCAATCTTTCCCAGGGTGGGATCGGAAACTGTAACATAAAGGTAGACAAGTTGGTGAAGTAAGGGATTTAGGGTACTAAACTTAGCCTCTATTTAAAGAGGTACTAAGGAAGCCCGGTCGAAACGGAGTTGATTCTGTTTCTTCCGGGCTTTTTTAGTTTCGGGCCGCCGCCGGATCGGGCGAGAGAGGGCAAAACAATGGCAGAGGACACAAGCAACGCAATATTTGACGATGTGGAAATCGCACAACCGGATGGGGCGTTAGCCGAAACGGGCGAGGGAATACCATCGACGCCGGATGAATCGGCTGCGCCTCAGGGACCGGGAATCACGTTAGAGGGTCTCCAGTCCAACCTCGACCAGCTAAACCGGGCGAATGTTGGGCTTAGACACGCTCTAACGGATGAACGAAGTAAGCGGCAACAGTATGAAGGTCGGCTTCAGGGTATTTCCGAGACCTTTGCTAATGCTTTAGAAGCAAGGGGGACACCTCAAGTACCAATTCAGGTAGAACCTGAGATCCCGAGCAAGGTCCCGGTGAGCTTTGAGGAAGATGGAACCCCGTTTGTAAAAGCGGACGAGATCGCCCGCTTAACTAAGATGGGGGCCAAAGACCTTGAAAGTCTAACAAGACCACAACTTGATAGGTTGGAACAACGGCTCAATCTGGTTACAGCACAATTGACTCAGGGGCAGGCGTTACAGTCGCAGAGACAGGCCATAGACGGATTGCTGTCATCAAACCCTTCGTATCCCGAAGGCTTGAAGGCGTTAAGCGGTCAGTGGCAACATCTTAACAGGATGTATGACCAGTACATATATGGCAACTCTCTTCCTGTACCCAACTCGATTGACGAGGCCATGCAGCAGATTATCGGTTCACCTGTAGCGGCTGAGTTTGAGAGGCAATTCCCAGGATCAGATGTTGAGTTACTGATTGAGACGTTCACTACACCGAATACTGCTGCAAGACAACGGAAGTTGAGGCGAGCGCTGGATATGCACGTTCGGTCGGCAAAGCCTCAAGTAGACACGATTGGACAGCAGAATTTGGCCAGGCTCTCAAGAAAACCATCGAACTTAGGTAATATACCTAACCAGGTTAAAAGTGCAAACACAACTATAGACAGGGTGGCTGACATGTCACTGGACGATTTCATGAAGTTGTCGGACAGCGACATAGAGAAAGTTCAGTCTCTCCTTGCAGAACAAGAATAACGAGCGGGATTCCCCCGCCTGCATTCATGGAGGATTTAAACAATGGCAGTAACAGAATTTGGAAATTCTTCGGCACAAAATGTAAATATTTGGTCGAAGACGACAATGAGGGAAGCGCTGAAAGGGACGTATTTCTTCAAGAAATTTCTTGGGAAAGACGAGTACTCCATCATTCAGCGGATTACGGATCTTGAAAAATCAGCCGGTGATACGCTCAAGTACGATTTGCTCATGCAAATGACTGGGGCAGGTGTAACAGGCGATAACAAACTCAAGGGAAACGAAGAGGCCCTGACCTATTACCAGGATAGCATTGTGATTGACCAGCTTCGTCATGCACACGCCTTTAAGAGAATGAGTCAGAAAAGGACGCTTCACGATCTTAGGAAAGCGGCCTCTCGGAATCTTGGCATGTGGTGGTCAACCAAGTGGGAAGAGTATATGTTCCGGTATCTTTGCGGTGACACAACCATGAGCCACGCTCAAACGGCAACCGCTCCGGATTCCACCCATTACATTTTGTCGGGTGATGTTTCTTCTACCGGCGTAATCGCCACGGACGAGGCGAGTCTGGGTGCCAACGATCAGTTGAAACTTGAGGATCTGGATTACGCGAAGGAAAAGGCGATCACGAACACCCCCCCAATGCGGCCAGTGAAGATTGAAGGGGATGAGTATTTCGTTATGGTCATGCACCCGTACAGCGTTACGGACCTTAAACTGAACCTCGGCGGGTCAACTGCTGCAAAATGGCAGGAGATTCAGATGTATGCGAATGTAAGGGGCCTAAAGAATCCGATTTTTACTGGGTCTCTTGGCGTCTATAACAAGATCATCATGTACGAGTCTCATAAGATTTTCACTCCAACAACCAGTGTACGCCGGAATGTCATGTTAGGCGCACAGGCCGGGACGTTTGCTCTTGGGAACGCTTATGACAAGATTGACCAGAGGAAGGTCGGTAATGAGAATTTCTTGTCATGGGACGAGGAAAGTGATGATTACGGAAACGAGAAAGGTGTCGCTGCGGGATGTATCTTTGGACTAAAGAAGACCTTGTTCAACTCGAAGGACTTCGGGACGATGGTTATCTCGTCTTACTCGGCAGCTCACGCTTAAATAACAGGAGGGTATAAACAATGGCAGTAGCATTAGATACGAGTGGTGTAACCACCTATGACCTGACGGATAACTCGATTATCAAAAATGGGTCTATGGCGGTCAGGACTCCGGATGAAACGGTGATATTTTCAATCCGGAACAGGATTGATTGGACAAACGATGTGGGGTCGGCAAGACCCACCATAGATGCCAACGCCGGTACTGCGGGTTCGGCGGGTCTGGCGAACATCTTCAGAGTTTTGAAGATTCCTGACAGGACTGTGATAGAAAGGATTGTCCTTGCCAGTGACACGCTTTCATGGTCGCATAGTCATACCGGAGCGGTAGGAGCGTCTGCGTTCTTCGGTTTTCAGGTCATGGCCTATGTGGCCGCGACAAAGGTTGTGGCCAGCATGGTAAGGACTGAAACGACCGCCGGATGTGGTGTCCTTGCAATAACGAACAGTGGCGGTGCTGTGGCAGGCTTACCCACGGTTGTTGCGTCAACTCCGTGGACCGCTACACAGCCCTTAACTGTTACGACAACTGGATTGCCGTTGTACCTTCCTTTTGGAGGGTATATTGACATCCAGGCGTTTGGTGGTGCGAGCACCAGTGCGGTTACGGCGGACGGTTCTTTTGCAGGTGTCGGTCATGTAATCGCTCATTGCACCAGAATACCGGAGTAAACTTTTAACCAGGGGGGAGAAATTCCCCCCTATTGAAAGGAAATCTATGCAAAAGGAACCGGAAAGACTCAACCCAGACTTATATAAGCAGTGGGGTGATGAGGACCTGATTCGGCCTATTATACCATTCTTGCAGAGGACAGCCAATTATTACATGGGGGGAGATGGGAGAGTTCACACAACCATGTGGGGGCCTGAATCTGATACGCCCTGGAGCCATAACACTTCTGATTCAGGGAGGGATTGTGGTTTATGGCATAATATCATGTTCGACCTTTACGGGTTTATTCCAACCCCCTGTATGGAATGCTGGAAAGTGGTAGTGGCGATAGACACCGTTGAGCAATTATTTGATATGGATAAGATGCAACAGGGACTAAAGGAGCATAGCAAGTGCGGTATTGAGGTAAGAGACTACGTTCCCAGAAATTATGGGGCGTATTTCTATAATGCTTCTGTAGATGAAGGTCAGAGACGGTATCGGCAGGTAGTCGATGCAATATCAGAACGCCCTCTCCTGAAGGTCTTATTAGAACCTGTGGATGAAGATGGGTATCCCAAGAAGGTTATTTTAAAACGTGGCTGCACAGAGTTTGAGCGGAAGTTCCCGAAATCAAACAACTGGGTGGCTACGGCAGAGCAGGTCCAGGTGGAGCAAGGGATTGTCGAGCTGTTTGACAGGGACTTTCCTTTGTCCGAACAACTCCCTATACAGAAACTACACGTCTATCGCAAGTGGATAGAATTTGCTGTAGCTCACGGGGATATGACCTACCTGAAATTTACCGATGGTAAACCCATGTTTCCTCCCCCGGTAACATATCATAAGCTTGACTTGTCTACATTGGCAAAGATTCCGCTTTATACAGTTCATCCTATACCAGAGAATGTTCATGGTGTGAACATTGTTCAATAGTGAACATATATGGCGTTAATTCAAACACCATTATCTGAACCCATAACCACTACGACCTGGCAGGCGATTAACGCTGATAGTACGACAGCGACTAAATTTATCGCCAGGACCCGCAACGGTAATGCGTTCAAGTTGTCGGCGGATTCGAGCGGGAACACGTACTTTACGGTTGGAGATAATGAAACATTTCAAGATACAATTTCATCTGCCAGCGGGGTATTGTTTTACGCCCAAGCTGTCTCGGCTGCTGATACTTTAGAAGTGTGGTTATCGTGAAAAAGCTGAATATCGGACTTCTTGCTCTACTATTTATTGCACTCATTACGGTAGGTGCAACAACCGGAATATCTGGTCCAAAGACTATATGGGGCAAGATAAGCGATACGGTAGCGAGAGCTATCAGGATTGATTCGGCTACCCATGTAATTGAAACTATCGAGCATGAGCATAGTAAGATTCATTCGGGTTCAAGTTATGTTTGCACAGATGTTCAGCATGTAGACGCAACGACTCAAAAATGGATGGTGCTAACCCCTGATAGCACAGAATATGCTCACATGCTTTTTAGTGCTGCTTGTACTGGTGAAATGCAGATGGATGTTACAGAACATTCTGATAGCACGGGGACGACTGTTTTATTTATAGCCAATCGCCGTCGTATCATTCCTACCACGTCTGCATCGGTTGTTGTTTTCAGGGGGGTAACAGGTGGGTCTACGGACGGCACGATAACGCTGTTCAGCAAGCGAGTAGGTGCGACAGATGCGACAGTCGAATTTATCAGCTCTTTCGGTAATAGCAGGGGGGCTAATGAGTTTATTCTTAATCCAAACACGAAATATGTCGTAAAAGTAACAACTTATAGAGATGTCTATGTAACGCTGGATTTAAATTGGTACGAACACACAAACAAGGATTAACGTGGAGGTTATTACAAAATGAAGAAACTTATTGAGAAATTTATTGTAGCAGTCATTGTCTTTTTCCTAATGGTCCCTGTGGCATGGGGAGCAACCTACACGAAATGGATAGACGGTACGCTCAGGAATCCTATTTCGCAGCAGGTGATTGAAATTAACAACTATATGCGTCTCTACAGGCATCAGATTAACTTTGCGGCTCAGACGCTTGACGCCGGTAACGGAGACGTGGCCCAGGTGATTCTGTTGCCTAAGAATTGCATGGTCCTAAAAGCGTGGATCAGAGTGGTAACTGCGTGTCCTACCAATTCTACCGTTGATCTTGGATATGGATCTGACGTGGATTACTTTGGTAACGCATTGCCTCTGGATGCTACCGGTATATCCAAAACAGTACTTACCGCGTCAGGGGAATGGAATCCTGGTTCGATTAGTGATGGAGACGAAGAGGCTAAGACCTTGACTGTCGATTCTGTTGCTTCTGGGGATGTTGTTCAGTTTACATTTTCACTTTCGTTACAGGATCTTGCTTTGACAGGATCAGTTAGTGCCAGCAATACTGTAAATGCAGTGCTTGGAAACTGGACAGGTGGGGCTATTGATTTAGCTACTGGCACATTGGTTGCTTATGCTTATAAGGCACCATTGGAGTCAGTGCCTTTGTTGCTTTCTACCTCAGATACGATTGACATTAAGGCGACTACGGATATAGCCGATGTCAATATAAGCTCTGGTGTGATTGAAGTTAATGTCCTTGTAATGTCAACAGCCGCGAGCGGCTTCCCACAATAATATGAGGTATGCCGCAAATGGCAACTGCTGCTTCAGTAATAACCTCGGCGCGTTATGATTTGAGGGACACTGGCAGTACGGAGTACACAGATGCAGAACTATTAGATTATTTAAACAGATCACAGGTTCAGCTATACTCCGTACTGTTAGCCCTTCATTCAGATTGGGTACATGCTTCAGATACGTCTATCACTCTTGCAAGTGGGGACAATTCTGTATCCGTACCCTCTAACATGGCGACTGTCAGGTCGATATGGATAGATGACGATCAGCTTACAAAGAAGGATGTGGACTTCATTTATTATAAACGGAAGTTCGTGTCTGGAACGGGAGAGCCGGATTATTTTGCTCTGGAGGCACAGACGTTCATCTTTGAACTTACGGCTGATGCTGACTACGATTTAACCATATACTATAATAAAAATAGCACTGCCCTGGAACTGATAGGCAGTATGCCCTTCAATGATGAGTTCAACCAACCTATAAGACAAGCCATTACCGTTCAAGCAAAATCCCGAAATGAGTACGACATACTGGGGGATGCGGCATTATTTGATTTCATGATGGATGCCGCGCTTACTAAGGTTGTGAGCAGAAATCATACACCTAAAGGGTATAGGATTAACTTCTGATGTCAATCATCCAATGGCCTGCTATTTCAAGACAGCCGCGACAGAAACGGCCTGAGAATATCATATCGTATAATGGATTCACGCACGGCTTAAACACGCAAGTCCCGTCCTTCCAGATATTGCAGACCGAGATGTCGGAGTGTGTCAATTTCAAGCTAAACAAGGGTGGTCAGTTAGAATCGAGAAGGCCGATAGTGGCCTATACGACAAGCCCTACAACCTCAAATGCTTCTGTAAAGTTCTTCGCTAAAGTTCCGGTCGGCGGGAACAATCGTGAATTACTGGTAGACTCAAATTACCTTCTTTATTATCTGAATAGCAGCAAGGTTCCTGTAAATGTCGCGACCCTCGAAGGGGATGCCACCATTGTCGCTTACAACGGCGCAGGTGTCATTCTGGACGGGAGTTATATTAAGCAGTATGAAGATGGAAACATAACAGGGGCTTCTAAGGCAAACCCGTGTGTCATAACGTGTGTCGCCCATCCTTTTATCAATGGTCAAAGGGTGAAGATTACGGGTGTTGCCGGAATGACACAGTTGAACGGCAATACCTACACGGTTGCCAATGAGACTGATGACACCTTTCAACTGAGTGGAACAGATAGTTCCGCATATACGACCTATACGTCTGGCGGGATTGTATCGTCGGTATCCCTGGCTTATGATGATGGTACGGGTGCGAGCGGATATCAGTTTGACAACCGGGCAGGAACAGATGATACGGCTCTTGCGTTAGGTAATGGAACCAATACCAGAATCGCGTATAAGTTCACGTCACAGACCCTTGATACAGGGTATTTAATCCCTCCAACAAAGATCACGGTAAAACTCTCAAAGCAGGGCGACGGGTACACCGGGACCGATAATGTGCCCATCACGGTAAAGATTCGTGCCGTGTCAGGCGATACAGCCTTAATTACGAAAACCTTAGTTGCTACGGCGGGCGCTGTGTCAAAGACGGCTGTCGAGTATGGTGCTGTGCTGACATCTGACGATATTACGACCCACATGGCATCTGCTACTGCTTACTATGCGACTGTGGAATACAACAACGGGGACGGGTCCAATTATATCAAGGTGCATTGTACGACTGTTGCGAGCGGCGGGGTGGGGTACTATTACGATGGAAGTTATAACGCTGACACGACCAAAGACCCGATTATGAGCGTTAAACCCGGAAGACCCCCTAAAGGTGCTTTCGGGACGATACACGAAAAGAGATTATTTATAGCCGGCGATCCGGATAATCCAGGGTATATGTGGTACGGCAATCTGACCTGTCTGGACTGGTCTACTCCTGATGGGGGCGGGTATGTCGGTGCGGTTGATGACAGTCGTAACAATTATGAGGTAGGCGCAATACGGGATCTTTTCAACCAGTTGTATGTAATTGGAAAGGAAACTCAACCGTATCTTTGCATCTTATCAGGGGCTTCGCCAAATGATTATATCTTATCTCCTGCCTTTCAGGAAGTGTGGACAACCCATAAAACTGCTGTAAATACGACGAACGACCTGTGGATAGCCGGTGGTAAGGGGGTAAACTCTATACGCGGTGTCGAGCAATATGGGGATATCAGGACGTTTGCCGAGTCTGATCCGGTGTACGACAGGATACAGGATTATTTCAGTACATCAACCGCCATAGCTGGATACTATGCCCGGGACGGTCAATACTGGCTGTATATGCCGTCATATTACCGTATCTTGATCGTTAATACGAAAGGTTCTGTTCCAGATCCTTTATCGACAAATAATGAGATGCGTTATCCATGGGTAGAATATGAGCTTTATAGACACGTATTAAGATCAAGCACGTATAAGTGGACGAAATCAGGAAATGGAACAAACGAGTATCATGTTGAACTTGCTGCTGGCGGAGACCCAAGCATCGCTACACAACCTGATTTCATTACAATGGGTAAAGCAAAATTGGTTGAGGGTGCTGTCGGTAGTTTATCAAATCACGAATGGGATTACGGAGACAATGATACATTAGGTTACAGCACGGTTTACGTCCGGGATGATTCAGGAGATCCAGACACCACAGAGGTTGATATCCGGTCCATATTAGGCCCGACATGTTTTGCGTGGTTTGACGATGTGTTCTACATCGGGGGATCTGACGGTTACATTTATTATATAGATGAGACAGGGTATTTGGAGTTAAGTACCCACCAGATTCTTCCAAGAATAAAGACCATCTACAATTCCATTCCTTTCGGGTATGTGAATCTTTCAGGACTGCATATTTTAGGTTCATCGTTAGGCGGATCGTCTTTAACTGTTGAGATATATAGAAATGATTACCAGGCTAATGTAGGTGCGTCCTATACTTTTAATTTCGCATATTATGATACATTGACAGTTAATGAGGCGACAATGACGGTTAGTGACGCCTGGTTCGCCATTGATGCTGGAAGCAATCCGACGTTCAGAAGGATCAACCTGAATGCCCGGTCTTTCCTTATAAGTGTTCAGGATGTGCAATTAGTGGGCCATCCAGTATATCTAAACGCTTTGCATGTTAGATACCGGCAATTGCAGATTTAGGAGATAATCATGGCACAAGATACTATTGTTGGAACTGATACAGTCAAAGATGCGTTACTTACCAAGGCAAATAACGATGTTTCGGAGTTATTTGCGGCAGTTGCTGCATTGGTGGCCGGAAGCGGGGTTCTCGTTTCAGCGAACGATACGACTATCGGATATTTAAACGGTAAACTGCTTGCCGGATATAACATTACGTTCACGGAAGGTTCTGACGGTGCCGATGAAACGCTCACGATTGACGTAACGGATGGGGCACTTGTTGCGGGGACGAACATAACCCTGACGGCTGGCGTAGGGACAATGACCATCTCGTCTGAAGGTTTGGACGTTCTTACAAAAACAGATGATTACGTAATAACAACGACTGACCTCGGAAAGTCACTCCGGATGAACAGTGTGGCAGATAAGACATTCACTCTTCCTTCTGTCGGTACGGATCAGGACGGTTTCAGGCTTACAATAATGAAAATAAATTCTGGCAAGGTTACGATAGACGCAGTTGACAGTGATAAAATTGCTGATTCCGGAGCCAGTGGTACAATATATGATGACGTAACAGCGGAGATATACGCTACCATAACATTAGAATACGTCCATGCAACGACTACATGGGTTATCGTAAGCGGTCACGGTACTTGGGTAACAACCAGCTAAAGGAGATAGAATATGGCCTTAATACCTCCACAAGGAAGTTTTGACATACCGACAACTGCGTATCCGAAATCGTCTGCAACATCGCAGTCAACCTCTGCGTTTGACTGGGACAGTCCGGTAGGAACGACTCTTAGCCAGCTACTTAATCAGATGGGCAGCTTTTCCGTTCCAACGAATCTTGCGCCCACGTCTACGGCAAGTAGCACATCTACTGGAGGATCAACCTCTCTCGGGACTCAGCAGGCGACCAGCCAGCAGCAGGCCCTGTCCCAACAGCAATCTACAGGTCAGAGCCTCGCAACGTCTCAGCAGCAGGCTCAGTCTCTTCAGGAGGCCATGGGGCAGGCGGGTATTAATTGGCAGAACCCACTGGTATCGGCTCTTTTGCCTTCTTTGATATCTTCAGGGACGGGGCTTCAGGGCGTAGCTGACAATATGGGGACCACGTTGCAGGACCAGTATTCCGCCCTTATGCGACAGTCGATGGGTCCGGAAGCCTTTCAGGGTACACTGAATCAATTGGCGTCAAAGAATATGCTGAATAGTTCGGTTGCGGGAAATGCTTTGTCTCAGACAGCCTTTCCCTTAGCCCAGGCTATAGGAAATCAGGCGTTTCAGTCTCAGTTAGCTGGACAGCAGGCCAAACTCCAGATCCCTCAATCATTATCAGACCTTGCCCGACTTGGACAGGAGAGCACGAATCTTTCAACCGGGACCAGTACGTCTGGGGGAGAGAGCAAATCAACAAGTGAACAGCAAGCTACTGGTGGAAGTACGTCAACTGGAACCTCTCAATCTACGGGCAACCAGCAAAGCACCTCAACCCAGAATGCAACGAGCCAGAGTCTGAACACGAACCCACTGGCGGCATACGAAACGATGGCTCAATTTTATCCATCCATTCTTCAGGCGTTAGGTGGAGTAGGACGGGGAAGTGACGCAACCAGTACCAGCAGTAGCACGAACGAGCTGAGTCCGTATGAACTGATGGCACAGCTCATAATCGCAAATCAAATGGCATAAGAGGTTCTAAGATGGCGAATGCACGAGAGGTCATAGGTCCAACAAAAATGGCGATTGGGGCAGGGCTGAAACTCGGTCAGCTTACTGATTTAATTGGTAAGGGTTTCCAGGCAGGAGGCACTACCATACCCTACGCGGGAGTGGTTGCCGCCGCAGCGTGGCTGGCAAACTCTTTTATCACAGGCACCGATTTTCCTGACGAGAATTACGGCCCACGGACTGCTATGCAGGGAGCAGGGGCATTGATGTCGCTGACCCCAGCATGGCCTGTTGGACTTGCCCTGGGTCTTGGGAGCATGCTGATCGGGAGTCAGCCGTATGACAAGCCTCGGGTTTTTTTAGAAGGGGGTGAGACCGTAAAATGGGGGGATGCGGGTCTTGGTGGTTTTGAGGGGATAGTGTACCCTGAATTTTATCCAGGGTCCAAAAGTTTATGGGATAATTGGCCGGTTCAGCAACCGCCGCGACAATCCGAAATCAACACGTATTCTGAATTACAAAGCAACCCAAATGCGCTTCCCGCTTTTGGCCCATACGCAAAGGGCGAAGATTACATAAAATCCCAACTGGCTAAACCCAAATATGGTGAGTGGGGCGACCTTCAGCCGCAGAAGACCTATGAAGAATTACTGGCCGAGTATCAAAACTGGAATCCGAATCTTGCGATAGCGCAGGGTGACACGTACTTGAGGAGCGATAATCCTTATACGTGGGGCGGGATAGGGAATATCAACCCTGAAGATTGGGTGTACAGGTACGATGGCTCACCCTTTCAGCGTCTTGCAACTCCCGTTCAATCTGAGAAATACGGGGAAATCAGTTCCGCACCGGATATATGGTCTCAGGGGGGGATGTGGCTTGCACCATCAGCAGGGGGTAGTTCAGAATGGGCAAGAGCGAATTACGGTCCGCTTAAAGATACGATGAACCGCCTAACACAAAGCCATATTGATATATTCAATAAAGATATAATGGAGTATATGGATACTTTGCCAGCAGATAAACGGGCAGAGATGTTAGGGAAACTACAGAATACGGATTTTAATATAGACTATACCGACCTGAAAAGCGTGGAGTTTACGGGTGACGACAGTGCGATGAAGGACTTTATGTTGAAAACGAGTCGTCAAGTGTCAAACCAGCTTATGGACCAAGCTGTCAAAATAGGAATCCCAAGATCAGCCTTTATGGCCGACTCAACAACAGCTACTAACCAAAGTGGGGGCTCTGCAATGCCAAATAATACAGACAGTACATTGGAGCGTCGTTATCTCGACTTCGCAAGCCAGCAACAAAATTGGAATCCGGAGTGGAATAAATACAAAGACCAGCTTGTGAAAAAGCTACAGAATCCAGACCTCGATGTTACGGCAGGGGAGGGTGGCATTCCTCAACAAGAATGGCAAAAAATGGCCGACTTTGCTACAACTATCCCCGGCATGAGAAGTGGTGAATGGGGAGGGCAGCCTGCCACTGGCGGGGGCTTAGCGAATCCAGATCCAGGACAGCCCTCTACAGGTTCTGCTAATTCACAGCAGCAGCTTATCAACCAATATATAGAAGGGTACGACTGGAACGATTACTGGAACCGCCTGGAGCAAAGGGCGGGGGGCTTGCAAGACCTTTATGGTAATATGTCAGGGCGCTTGGAAGACGTATTGCAGGCACGCCAGGATAGCTTCCAGCAGACCGACCCAATGTATCTTGGTCTTACTTCTGATACTCTTGCTGATTACAATGCGTTAAAAGACGAATACGCTTCCTTGAAACAGAGTTCTCCCGATATCGGTGTGTCATTGGGTGGACAGTCCATGTTGAACATGGGTCAAAGACTCGGATCGAAACGAAATCTATTAGACAATATCGCCAGACAAACCACCCTCCGTCAGTCGGCCTTAGAGGGCCTTACAGGGTCAAGGGACAGCTTCTTAGGCGGGTGGAAGAGTGACCTGGGGGATATAACCAGCATGTACCAGGCCGGTCTTAACGCTCCTTTGACGAGCTATCAGGAGATGTCTCCCAATGTTGCACGATGGGAAGGGTACGGTGAAGCGGGCGTTCAAAGGGATTGGCTGGCACAGCAGGCAGCTCTTGATAGGGAAAACCAGAGGGCTGTTGCTAATATCGCCTCTGAACGTGGCGGGGATTCCTGGGCCAGTATTCTTGCCGCGATAGGTGCAGGAGGAGGTGGGATTGCTAAACTCCTTGGCATGGATACAGGTGGCGGAAACAATCTTCTTGGGTCTATTGCCGGCGGTCTGAAAGGCATAGGTGGTGGAATAGGAGATTTGTTTGGTGGTGGAGGTTGGGACGATTACAGTTGGGCAGACGGTCTAACGAATGATGATATATCCGCCTTAATGGGCGATATTGGCAGTAGCGGTTTTGAAGATTGGGGAAGTTGGAATTTCGATGATCTTTGGTACTAAGAGGTATATAAAATGAACTTAGGAACACCATCAGAATGGGGAATGGCAGGGCAGGTCTTCACTCGGGGCGTGGATGAAGTAGGGAACCTGGTACGAGGCGGGACCATACAGGAGATAAAGACCAAGCAGGTGAAAGCCTTTGCGAAAGCGGTCATGGGGTTAATGGGTCAATCCGATATGAAGCCTACTCCACAAGACCTTTTCACTCTTGCAGAGCAATTTGAATTAGACCCTTATGAGGCGTCAGGGGTACTTGACGTTATCATGGGGTTCCAGGATAAGATGCGGGGGCAGGGTGAGAGAGAACAGCTTATGAACTCCTTGTCACCACAAGAACAAAAAGCCGCTTTATTGAAAAAGCAATTTGGATATACTCAAGAAAGGGCTGAAGATCCTAACATTGCTTTAAAAAGAGCGTTAGAGGTCCAGGATAAACTATATAATATAAATCAACGGCCTCAAAAAGAAGCGACTGCTAAAGAAAAGAGGGACATAGAACAAGAGCGTCTTGGGATGGATCGAACACGATTTAAAGAACGTAACCTTTATCGTGCAGACAAGAATGAAATATCTGAACCAGAGGCCCAAAAAGAGCTTGCAAGAATGGAAATGGCAAAGCAGAAAATAAGTACCACGGGTGGGATGGATCAGATGGCTTTTGCTTTTATAGCGCAAAGTAATCCCGAACTGGCGGATAAAATTAAAGGGCAGGACGCGTCTAAAGCGATAAAAGCCATAGATGAATATCAGGATTATTTAAGGGGCTTTATCACAGCAAAATCGCCCCCCATGGTTTTGCCAAATTGGAAGGATCTTGACACAAGAAGGAAGCAATAATGCCGACTGCATTCTTTCAATCCTGGTATGAAGATCCTGAGTTTGTCGGATTAGAACCTGACCATAAGGTTGACATATTCCTGAACTTCTTTGACAAACAAATGGCAGACGATGAGTTTTATGCTTTACCTCAAGACCATCAATCCGAGATACGGTCAAACTTCTTGCAACAACAGGGGCTATCTCAAACCACAGACACAACGACCACGCCTGTATCGCCACGTATTGAAGAAGAACCTGTTATCGTAAGGCAACCAATAGTTCAACCGCCCCGCCCGAGCGTTCCTGAAAAGCCTTTAGTCCCGATGCGTAGGGATGAGGAACAGCCGCAAATATTTGGCGGTGGTCAAGCAAGGCCAGGTAGAGGGCCGGACGAAGGGGATAGTTTCGCACCTGACGAGGAACCGAAAGTACCAGAGAAACGAAGCACCGCAAGCGAGATACTATCTTTAGTTCCCTTCACAACATTGAGCGCCTTATATGGCGTTACTAAGCCTTTGTTAGCACCGTTAGAGGGGGCCTTTGCAGATTCTAATAAATTGCTCAAGAATGCTATAGAGTATTGGCGTGAGAAGTCTACAAAAGGGCCGGATATTCCTAACTTTGGTGTAGGGTTTGACGAAAAAGGGAGCATTGAGTTTCAGTCCAGGGAACCCATATCATCAAGGGAAATGCTTGGAGCAACTGCGGAGGGGTTGGGATTCATTGGTGGCCCTGTTTCTGTAGCAGGTAAGGCAGCAGGTTTGGTTGTCCCAAAGATTGCCAGTAAAGCAAGACCATTATATCAACATATATTGAAAGGCATGATAACAGGTGGGTTAGTGGGAGAAGGCAAGGAAGAAGAGACCTTAGAGAATATGGCATTATTTGGGGTCTTTGAACCAGTTGCCTTTGCCATTGGTAAAATATCTGAAGTCCCCAGGATTATCAAGGAGTCTACTCCCTGGCGAAGCATGACGATTAAGGAGCGGGGCCTTACGCTGAAAAGCCTTGACGATATGATACAGGCCGGGGAGTTTTCAGAAGCGGAGATATTGAGAAGATGGAATAACCCTACATGGCGGAAAGATGCTCTTGAACGCAGAATGACGGAGGTCGTAGATGATAGTCAAAAAGCCGCAGGGCTGGCACGTGGTGAGCGAGTCGGGGAAGAACCTGGGAGGCCCGTACCCTACGAAGGGGGAGGCGCAGGAGAGATTGAGGCAGGTCGAGTTCTACAAAAAGCACGGCCCGAAGAGGGGCAAATAGTTTTTAGGGTTCCGCCCGAGGCGGTGAAGTCCCCCACAATCGTCGCACCTGTCGAGCCTGCCCTACCCCCTACCCCTGAGCCTGTCGTTGAAACTGAGGGCGTAGAGGGTGCTGAGGAAGGGGAGAAGAAGGGGAAAGAGCTGTGGGAGATGACCAAGGAGGAATACGCCAAATGGCCGGAAAAAGAATTATCAGAGGCATACCATAGGAATGCGATAGTAGCTGCTCTTGGAGAAGGCAAACCCATTCCGAAAGAAGTCCTTGCCGACTACCCTGACCTTACCCCTACCGCACAGCCTGAGAAGGAGGCCCCCGGTGTCGGGAAAGAAGGGAAGGCTAAGTTAGAAGTAGAAGATAATGAATTAACCCCTGAACAATTTCAACAAGATATGTATCAACTACAGCAATCTATCCCTAAATATAGGGCTCGCATAGATAGGCTTCCCCAAGGCAGAAGGACCGTCGAACTGGGGATGCTTGGCGATGCCGAGAAAGGATTGGCAGAATTACAGAACAAGTGGAATGAATGGGGAAAACAAAATCCTGAGTTAGCGGAGGGATACCGGAAACGACAAGAAGCGATAGCCAACGTGAAAGTAGGGGATACCGTAGATGTGCATCATTGGGGAGAGCTTGAAGTCACGAAAGTCAATCAGAATACGATCCGGGCCAGGCGAGTTTCAGATGACTACCCCATTCAAGGTCTTATATCCAAGACAGCTATTAGATACCCTGACCTGCAACCCACCCCCAAGCAACCCGCAGAACCTACAGGGGAGAAGAAGCCGTATTTGATGGGGAGGGAAGAGTTTGTCGAACGGGAAGAGACAATAAAACCGGATACAAAACCATACCCTGCTGGCACAAAGCGAATAGGAAAAGATGGGTACGTTGATGTACTAACAGAAGTTCCAATATCAGATATTACATTGCAAGAAGCGAATAAAATTCGTGTTGAAGGTGTTCAAAGATACAAAGATGAATATTCTAATGTTCGACCAGTCCTTATGCAGGAGCCTAACGGTAAACTTATTGTGGACGATGGACATCATCGCATTATCGCAGATATAGAACAAGAAAAAAAGACAACATTAGCTTGGGTTAGAAGTACAAAAGATTATCCTCGTGGTGCAACACATAAAGGTATTATCAAGCAAGCCCTCGAATCCCACAAGCTCACCCCTGCCCAATACAATGAAATTCATGCCGGAGAATATGGCCCCCTGAGCGAGTTTGCTCCTGAGTTAGCCAAGCCTGAAGTTGCGCCCGGCGTCGGGAAAGACAATATAGACACCCTGATCGAACAGTATGAGGCAACAGGCAGAGTTGCTTCCAGGTATCCCCGTAAAAAGCAAATATCCCTTAATGGCATAACGCTGTCTGAAAAGTCTGCTATTGCTAAAATGAAACGGGTAATAGCCAAGCAACCCACCGGGGAAGGGGTGAAGGCGGAACCGGATACATACCTTTCAACTGGTGGCAGAGGAGAGCGGTTATTTATTAACCCGCTTGCCGATGGGGAGGTCCAGTTACTTACTGCCAAAAAAGACCTTATCGGCACATTCAAAACCGCTAAAGATGCGGCAAAATGGGCGAAGGAAAACAATTATTCATGGCGAGATGAAACAGGGCAGTTGCCAAAAGAAAGAAAGGCTGAACCGGCAGTCACGGAGACGAAGATTGAGCAAGCCATCGAAGTCAAGGAAACCCCTAAGGGCACTGTTGTAAAGACCGACCTGACAAAAAAGGAAGGCGAAGCCCTTACCCTGAAGGAGCAGAAAGCCTACCTGATAGCAGAGATTGACAGGGCGATTGAGGAAGCACCCGAGAAAGCTGACGTGAAATATGTCCCATCAAAGAACTTCAATGCAGAGATGTCCGCAAACCGGGATATGATAGACACCCTGAGAAGGAAAGGCCCTCTAACTACTGAAGAGTCATCTGAGCTGAATGTACTCGTTAAAAAGCAAGATGAATTATGGTCTGAACAAAATGCTGAAATGTCTCAGTTCTTTGCTGAGAGTGACCAGGTTGTAACAATCGAAGTCCCTGGGGATGGAATATTCAAGGTTATAAACCGTAAGGCAGAGCTTCAGGACTTCAAGAAAAGAGCAGGCTCATTCCCTGTCCAACCATCTACGAAAAGACCTGCTGCAGCGAAACTTCCTAAATCCTACGCATTCAAGAAGGAATCCATAGGGGGACTTGTCCCGCTGGAACAGGAAGGATGGTTTACCGATGGACATGTTTTAATCAAGGGAACTCCACCAAAAGGTGCTAAATATGCTACTGGGGGGAAGGGAAAGACCGATATAACACAAGTCCTTCCAAAAAAAGAGGGTTCTCCGGCAAAGGTGTTGTTTTATGCCATGAGTGATGCCTGGGTCGGAACGGCAGTATCCAAAGAACCGCTGACTGATATAAGAACCAAAGCAGACCAAAGGATACCTATCTTAGTCATTTTTGAATCAGATGGAGAAAAAATCGCCTATAATCAAGGGGGGTTTAATGCAATTCGCAACCGGTATCCCAAAGCCACTTATGAAACGCATGAACGTGGAATGCTGGCGGCATACGATAAGGGGGATCTTGTCGCCCTCCTGATGCCATACGGTACTCAGGAAAGTGCAGGGTTTAAGGACATGATGCAGGGGTTTGAGGAATTAAGGGCCGAACCCACCCCCCGCAAGTCCATAGATACAGTTCATGCTTTTCCAAAAGGCATAGATATTTCAGAGCCAACAACGGCAGAGAGTCCCAAATATACCCCTATTCCAGAAGGGTCCAAGAGAAGCATGCTCATAAAGTCCCTCTCTATGCGGTTAAATGTGCCTATACGTCATGGGAAGTTTAGGAATAAGGCAAAGGGAATATATAAGGTAAAAGAAGGTGTTATCAGGCTTGAGAAGGCCAATACGGTTGAAGTGGCAATACATGAATCAGGGCATCATATACAAAAACTAATGGGGTTCCCTTCTCGTATGTCACCTGAAATTCAGGCATTAGCGTATGAAGGGGCTAAGGACAAAAGTGTTGAGGGGTTCGCTGAGTTTATACGAAAATACGTGACACAACCAGACACGGCAAAGACAGAAGCACCAAACTTTTTTAACGAGTTTGAAACAGCCTTGAAAGATAACCCAGATATTCAAGATGTGCTTGTAAAGACCCGTATGGCGTGGAACGAATACCAGGCAAGTAGCAATGTTGCCAAGGTAGGATCTTTTATTGTTTCTGGTGGTGGCAAGAAGAAACGGGCAACCATTAGAGACATAAAAACAGCATTATTTGACGAGCTGCATCCGTTAGAAATCCTAAGAAATAAGGTCGAGAAAAGAACAGGAACCAAGTTTGAAGCAAGCGAAGACCCTTTTTTAGTAGCATGGTTGACGAGGGGATGGGGTAGAAAAGGCGACCAGTACATTAAATTTCAAAGGTTCCAATTAGACAAAGAAAAGGGTGTTGTTCTTGGTGGCGAATCGTTAGTTGATATATTAAAAGACGTGGAAAAAGCAGGAGAAAGACACCTATTAGACATTTACCTTGTTTCAAAAAGAGCCGTTAATGACCCCCGGATATTAGAAGGATTCAGTGGTGTATTAGACAAAGCTACATTTCAGGATACCGTCAAAGAACTTGAACCTAAATTTAAAGAAGCCGCCAAAAAACTATATGAATATTCCGATGACCTTTTGTCCTACCTTGTTGATAGTGGTCGCATAAGCGAAGACATGGCTGCCAAGATGCGAGAGAAAAACCCCTTTTATGCTCCAATATATAGAGTAATGGACAGTGAATCCCCAATGACAGGGCTGAGTAGAGGGAAATATTCAGAACTATTCAGCCCCATTAAACACCTTAAAGGATCATCAAGGGATATCTATAGCCCTACAGAAAATATGTTTTATAACACCTATGCCATAATGAATGTAGCCGAGCGTAATCGCATAGGAAAAGCATTGATAAAGGTAGCGGAGTTAGAGGGCATGGGGGACCTAATAGAAAAGATACCTTTCTCACAAAAGCCTATAAAGGCAGATAAGGCTGACCTTGAACGATTCCTGAAAAAGTATGAACAGGAGTTAGACTTAGAGGGTATCCCAGAAGAGGTATTATTATCATTTAGGCCCAACTATACAACTGGCCCTAACGAAGTTATATTTTATGACAAAGGTAAAGCACAACTTTATGAGGTTGACCCAGAGTTACATAAAACTCTTTTGTCAATAGACAGTGACAGCTTCAACACCTTAACAAAGGTTTTAGCGTATCCTGCAAAATGGCTAAGGGCAGGCGCTACATTATCGCCAGAATTTATGATCCGTAACCCCGTAAAGGATCAGGCAACAGCGTTTACGCAGTCTAATTATGGATATATTCCATATTTCGGATTAATCAAAGGCATATTCCATATTTTAGGAAAAACAGAATTATATCAAAAATACAATGCCAGCGGAGGTGCCAATGCTAACTTAGTTTCATTAGATAGGGCAATGTTAAAAAAGAATTTGAAAATGGTATTAGCCAGTAAAAAGGGAAAGATTAAACATTTAGCCACAAACCCATTGGAGGTTTTTCAGATATTATCTCAATTAACAGAGGAAGGTACAAGAGTTGGAGAGTTCATAAACGCATTGAAGAAAGAGGGTGGTGACTTAAATGCTGTTATCAAGGCTGGGGTTGCATCAAGAGATGTAACAATAGATTTCTCTAAAAGAGGAAGAAGCCCAACAATCAAAGCCATGAATTTGATAACCGCTTTTTTTAATGCACAAATACAAGGTCCAGAGAAGTTATATCGTTCATTCAAGACAAAACCTGGAAGAACATTGATGAAGGTGTTTCTTATGTATACCCTACCTTCAGTGCTCTTATGGCTGGACAACAAAGACGATGAAAACTATCAAGAACTTCCCTCTTGGAGAAGGATATTCTTCTGGAATATTGTGACCTACAAAGAAGATGGAACCTTAAATATGATATGGTCGATACCAAAAGGTTTTGAAGCAGGAATATTGTTTGGTAGCCTTCCAGAGATGGCTTTAAATTGGGCTTACAAGGATGACCCTGATGGTTTCAAGGATGTAACCAGGGGGGCATTAGAAGCGTTATTTCCAAGTGTTATACCCACCTTTATGATTGGTGGGGTTGAATGGTTTGCTAATAAATCAATATTCTTTGACAGACCTCTTGTTCCAAGAAGCAAAGAGGATCTTAGTCCTGTCTTACAATATGGTCCCAGGACCCCAGAGAGTATCAAATTGCTGGCAAAAGGACTGGATAAGATACCAGGCGTCAAAGAGTTTGCAAGTCCAGCCAAGATCGACAATCTAATAAAAACAGTAACAGGTGGCTTGGGTAGGCTTGGTTTATCGGGGATAGACTACGTATTGGAAGAACTTGGCATTACCGATGTTCCTCCAAAACCAATGATGACATTGGCTGACATACCAGGCATTAGAGGTTTTATACATAGATTTCCATCGTCAAACACTAAAAGCATAGAAGTCTTTTACAAACAATACGCCTTAGCAAATCGAGCTTGGGAAGACGCAAAAGAGAAATCAGGGTTAAGAGGTAAGTCAATAATTGCAGATATTACCCGCAGCAAAGGGTTAAGGAAAATCATAGAAGACGTTGGAAAGATGCGTCCGATGGAACTAAGGCAAATGGAATCAGCGGCGAAATTACTGTCCTTCCATAGAGAACAAGCTGAAATGGTGTACCAATCTAAAACAATGACTCCAGAGGATAAAACTAAATCGCTAAACAGCATTTATGCGTCTATGATAAATATTGCCAGACTTGCACTTGGAAAAGAACCGATTAAAAAAGCCGTAAATCAATAATATCCACCCGGTTACTGAACTGACCCTGAATAAGGGGATCAACAAGCCCGGACTTGAGTGAATAACTCTGTCCGGGTTTTTATTTACAGGAGGTCAAAATGAAGAAATTTTATTTGTTAATGGCATTGGTAGGAATTTGGATAAGCAGTTTTGCAGGTGGGTATATAGCAGATCCCCAAAACATTGCTATCACGACAACTGATTGGACAGAGATAACAGCATCTCGATCAATGGTGGGTTTTATTGTTAAGACCAGGAATGGGAATAATTTTAAAATCTCATCTTCGGCATCAGGGACAACTTACTATACTGTTTATTCAGCAGCATCTAATCCGGTTGTAGAATTTAATTGCAGGGTTCCAAAAGATACATTGATATTTTATGTTCAATCATTAAATAGCAACGATACCCTTGAAATTCTTATTAAAAAATAAAACCGTCTATGGGGAGTAGCAACATGAAAAAACTACTGGTAGCTTTATTGCTATGCTGGTGTTCTGTTGCAATTGCAGCAGATGTGACTGTCCACAAACTTGGCAGCGTAGTGTCCGGAGCTAAGAACGTCACTATAATTGCCGAGGATAACTCAACAACGCTTACGTTTGATAACGTCAACGTGGAATTTGAATCCACGGACGGAACCCAACGGACATTCAAGATCACGTCCAATAAGGCGGGGAATACCACTGTCACCCTGTACGAGAACTTTACCATCGGGGATGGTTTTGACGGAACCTTGACCTTTACAGCGAGCGGTAAAACCCTGTCAGTCGGGGCAGACTCGACGATAGACCAGAATATCAGTTCTGGTAGTACGGTACAATTTGCAGGAATTAGTACCGATATAGCCACTTTCACACAAGTGGCTTTTACGACTGTAATCGGAGATCCAGCGTTTGATGGAACGCCAACTATCGGAATATCTATCGACCCGGATACAGCAGACGGGGCCGCTCTTGGGAGTTCGACGAAAGAATGGTCAGACGCCTATTTTGCAAGTGGCGCAGTCATCTATTTTCAAAATGATCAAAGTGTCACACTCACAGCAGATACGAACGGTCTTACCGTAAACAAGAATATCTCCGCCGCCACCTACGGCTCTGACGGCTCAATCCCGGATGCAACGCTGCTTTACATCAACACCCTGTCGAGTAATGCACAGACACAGCTTAACCTAAAAGCGCCATTGGCGGGTCCTACTTTCACAGGCTCAGTTCGCATGACCCTTGTCGCCGGAGCCCCTTTTATTGCTGGAGGGACAGACATAGCCACCCTTACCGGTGTGTCTATCAGCAATGCTAATCCTTCGGTACTGACTAAGGATGCCACCATAGACGATGGTCTGGCAGTGAATGATGCTGTCATTGTAAACAGTGGAACTAATGCCACAGTGGGTTCGTACATTGTAAAGTCAATTGTAGCTAATACTTCAGTCACATTGGATAGGCAGGCTGCGACAGGCGTGTGTGATGATGGAAACATCACCTATGTTAATGACCCATCTTTGATGGTAACTCCCACTACAGTATTCACAAGGCAAATCGCCTTCCCTGCCACCGCAGTCCCAAGCGCAGACCCGAATACGCTGGATGATTATGAGCAAGGGGCATTTACATTTGTAGGAACGTTGGTAGTACCCGGAGATAGTTCTAATGCAGGACAAACGGGCACATACACTAAAATAGGTGATACAGTTATTTTGGACGGAACTGTAGCCTTTACAAAGGGAACGGGAACTGGGTATTTTACAGTAACAGGACTTCCATTCGCCGCCAATAGTACAGCAGGCAGACACGTTGCAGTTCATGTTTTTGTAGATGCTATGGGAAATGCAGCAGAGTATGTGAACGGATTGATTGAAGCAGGGCAAACACAGGTTTCTTTTTATATGATGCCTCAAACTACTGCCAGCGCAACTAATGCACAGGATACAGATCTGGGGGCAACGGCTACAGTCAGAATAACAGCAATATATAAAATATAACCTGTGCTAACGGAGAAATGAATTATTGGACATAATGAGAATAAAATTAACAATAAACACTTGATATAATATGATAAATATGATACAAAATAATGAAGCGACACAAGGAATCAGCCTCATGCCGCTTCTAATCAATCAACCACCTTTTATGGAGGCAGGTATCATGACTGAAATCATATTTATCAAATCTGACAGCAAAAATCAAGTTAAGAAAGGATGCACTAAATGCGAGACAGAAAAGTTTATGTTTGAATTTCACAAAAGGTCAGATAGGGATTCATATCTATCATGGTGCAAAGAATGCAAGCATTTATCAGGCAAACGGTGGGTCAAAAACAATCGTGAAAAGCACAGACTCCTATGTAATACATGGTATGAGGATAACAAGGAAAAGCATTTGGCGGATGGGAAAAACTGGTATCAGAATAATAAACACCGCAAGTTAGAAACGACAACTGCGAGAGAAAAACGATGTCGATTGGCAACCCCTGTATGGGCCGATAGAGAACTGATGAAGGAGATATACGCCCAAGCAAGAGAGATGACAGAGGCTACAGGCATACCACATGAGGTTGACCATATAATACCGCTACAGGGTGAAACTGTTTGTGGCCTACATGTCCATAATAATTTACAGATTTTAACACAAGAAGAAAACCGGCATAAGGCAAACAAACTGGAGGTTTAAAATGTTCAAATATAAAACAATATTAGCAGCCATCACATTCGCCACATTACTTTTCATCAACCCCAGCTTTGGTGCAGACATTACCAAGTCGCAATCATGGCATCACAGCGTGACCGAGGTCGGAACGATACAGGTCAGGCAGGTAACGAAATATCTCAAAGACGGCAAGGTCAAGGATAAGAAAAACGGTAAGCCTATGAAGCCTGCTGATCCCAAAGATATGACCGGTTGGGATGAGAGATCAAAAGATATCGTTGCAGCCATTATAGATCCGGCAACTGTTGCAGCGTTTGAAGCTGAGAAGCAGACTAAAACCGGCGTAGGGATTGAAGAAATAGTGACCTACGATCGAGTCATTGAAGAAGACGGCAAGATAGCAGTCAGGAAGATTATTCGGATCTTTGACGATGGCGTTCAAGTGTCGAAGAAATACCATAGAGGCTGGATCATGCCTGGGGACGATCCGAGCAAAGCCGATGTGATGTCAAAGGCGGTGGCTATCAAGATTCACACCCCTGAAGTCATAGCGGATTATAAAGCGGCCCAGGCTGCGCTTACGGTGCCTAAATAATGATGTCAGAAAAGGAAAAAGAAGCAATAGAGATTTTAAAGTCTTGTGGGTGGCAGGTAGTGAATGGCCCTCATCTTGAGGATTGGGATGATGGGCAGGTTGTGAAAACAAGGTATGGGGATGAAGACATTGAAGCTCGGGCAGACATAGCTATAATTAAAGTGGATGCTTAAGGCTGCGTTTGCGGAACCTGAATAGGCAGCAGGGTTGGGAATGATCGAATACGGAATCAAAGTCAAGCTCGGCATCCTGCCTGACGACATGGAAGTGGAGCCGATATCGTTGTACAACATCGTCCATGGAATAGGCGACATCCCGTGCCGGGCGTCGATATTACAACTTTTAACTGATCTGTTTGCGGCGATATTATCCCGGCCAGGAAAGAGGATTTAAACCGATGGAAACCCTGCACACCCCTGAAGAGTACGCAAATTGGGTGATCTCAGAGGATTACCACGAGCCTCCCCCGGAAGCATTGAAGGGGTTTCACGAAAGGATTGTCAGGGTTATCTTGGAATATCATAGAGGGGTTAAATGACTGATTATCAAGCAGCAAGTCGGCGATGAACGTGAAAGCTAAACTTTAACAGAGAGGTATCGGCTAATGGAAACCTGTCCAGAGCATCAAGAAATTGCGAAAGCTGTGGCCGTTATTCAACGAGATGTATCAGAAAGCAAGAAAACTGGCGAGACGATCCTAAAATTACTTCAGGGCAATGGAAACCCTGGGCTTATAACTCAAGCTGCCCTTAATCGGGAATCCATCAAGCGGGCCTGGTGGTGGTTAGGGGGGATATCCCTCTCGTTATTAGGTCTGGTCGCATGGGCGCTCAAGAAGATTTAGGGGTAAATTGCCATGATAACGATAAAAGCAGGCGTGAAACTCGCCCATAGTGCATTTATACAACCTGAAATCATGCGTATCATCTGGATTGCTCAATTGACAGCACCGGATGGATACGAGGCCACAATCACTTGCGGAACGGAAGGTCACGAGCCTCATACATCTCACGCAAAAGGGAAAGCCTTTGACTTTCGCACCCGTGATTTTCCAGAGGGCAAAAGCATAGAGAAGTGGGCCAAAAGGATGAGGGCCAAACTTGGGGATTGCTATTTCGTTGTAGTCGAGCCTAATGCAAAATGCCCTGGCGCTCACCCTCATGTGCATGTGCAGTATGATGGGTAACAAAGGAGGCAAACCCATGAAAAAACTAATTCCAATCTTAACCGTCTTATTGTTCGCCGGGGCTGCTTGTATGATGACAATGCCAGCCCCGGACCAGATTTCAAACGTTGTTATTCCGCTTGTTGAAAGTTGCATCAAATCCGAATACGGTGACTATTCGTATCAGGGGCATATCGACCCGCAGACGATAACACGTAATTGGACATTGTTAGAAGATAAATGTGTTCTCATTGGCCCCGGGACTATGGAAATGTATTACCAGAATCCAAAGAGCCCCTGTGAGATCCCGGTTGCCGTTTTTCTGGTGTACCAGGGTGCCTTTCTTGGATATGGGTATCTGCGTGATGGTAACGTGCATCTGTACCTCTTCGACCTTGACTCAAAATGCTACATCGGAAAGCAGTTAGAAGGGGAGGCCGCACCTTTGTTTAGAAAGAAGTTGGGTGAGGCATTAGGTATGAAATCATTGTCAACTACCGACCGGCTATAAGCCGGTGGCTTGCAAGTAAGTCGGCTGAAGCCGACCTCCTGCGATACGCTTATTGACTGAAGCGCTATCTGGGGAGCATATAGCATCCAGATAATTTTGCCGGATATTCCGGCTTGCATTAAGATCAGCGTTGAGAGAGAAACTACAATGTTTGCATTTGAAACCAGCTTGCGATTTCCGATTAGAACGGGAGATATACCCACAGACAGAACATTTCTGGCTGGTGTAACGGGCATCAACGTGCTCAATCTTGATTCCTCTTGCCTCAGCTTTGTAAATAAGAAACTGTTCAAACTGAAAGAAATTCCACTTGTGAAAATCGCCTCGTTGTTTTTTACGGAGTCGAACGGACTGCCTTATTCCGGCCAAATCTTCAAGTGCAATTACGGTACCATTGTCAAGGGATTCTACTATTCGCTTTGTAATCACATGGTTTGCATCGGCTCTAAAGCGGTTCTCCTTCTTGGAAATATTTTGAAGGTGTCTTTTAGCCGACTTACTGCCACGCGATTGCAAAGCACTTCTAATCTTCTCGTAACGCTTAGAAACTCTTTTGATTTCTCCGCCACCAAAGAATTGATTTTCAGAGGTAACAGCGATTTTTTTAATACCTCTATCAATACCAACAACCTTGCCTGTAGATTCGGCATCGGCAATTTCTTTAGTAAAAACTATATGCAAAAACACTTTATTCTTTCTCAGAAACAAGTCGGCAGAGCATCGTTTCCAAGTAATATATTGTTTAAAATATTCTGGGATAATGACCGGAGTTTTAATCCTGCCATTAATGGTCAAAATAGAAAGTTCATTCCGGTCAAACCAGACGTTGTAACTTCTGGCATCGTACCGGATAGAAACTTGCTTGGATTGTGGGCAAGTTGCTTTTTGTTTTTTCTTGATTCTTGTCTTAACAGCTTTTATGGCTTCGGTGGCTTTCATCCTGGCAGACACGGCAAGTTGGGAAGGAAGATATTTTCTTGTGCCGGCATAGGTCTTATTATGCAGAGAAACACCATTAGAATCACTATCGTTCCAGCCTACTTGACAGACAAAATTAAAGGCTTTTGTGTACGCCTCAATGGTTGGTTTGATAAGTTCTATCGGAATATCAAGTTTAAGTTTAATGGTTCTTGTAAGTTTCATAATCATATATTAAGCATGATAGGAGCGTTTGTCAAGCAAAATTATTCGCCTGAAGGCGAAGGTATCCGCTTCGCTCCTCCAGGAGGAGGACAATGAAAACCGAACAAGACTTCTATAACGACACCTGGAGCGATATGACCAAGACTCACAGGACCAAAGCTCCTGAGTTTGCCGTAGACCTTTGGGGATGGTGGCGTCGGTGGCAGGCCAGGAAGCTCAAGGCGGTGATGGACAGGTCGCGGGCGTACTGGACCAAGAAGAGAGAGCAGAAGAAACGGGACCAGCTTAGATGGAAGACTGAGAAAATGTGGGAGCATCTGAGACAGCATAAGAGACTTTTGAGGGAGCTTAGGGAAGAGGCTGTGAGGGAGGCTAATGCCAGTCAGAATTAAAAAGGTTGAGACTACAATTGACAATTGTTTTGATTGCCCCCATCTAAATGCTATTGGGGTGATGGACAACGATATTGATGTGTGCGGGCTCACAAAACGGGTTATTATAAATTTTATAATCCCAAAAAGTTGTCCATTGAAGAACGCTAATGGGAATATCGCCTAACATTATTTGTTCGTGGATATTTGTTTCTGATCTTGCTGGTAGTGGCGAAGAGGTTTATCTCGAACCTGGAAGACCTTTTATCGGTGATTCGTATGATGCTGATGAGGAAATTGATCGACGGATTGACAAATTTGAAACCAAGACTGGGTTAAAGATTTTAGGGGTGTGTTTGAGAGGTTTCAGAATCTGATGACCGGCGATGATCGTGGCATATTCAAGACTGACTATCCAGTGAAGATCCTCTTCACGAAAACACTTAGGCTGAAACTTGCGGACCTGCCACGGTGGACGCCGCCAGCGGTGATTGGGGAGGAAAGAGAAGCACGAAGGTAAACCTGAAACTTTAGATGAGGAGAATTGAAATGAAAATGCAACTGATTTTGATGGCTATAAGTTTATTGATGCGATTGCTTACCCCGGAGCTGGTCAAGAAGGGTGTCGATTATCTGAAAGAGAAGATCGAAGCCTTTGTTGCCGGGACTGACACTGGTGTTGACGATTTCATTCTTGCAGCGCTGAAGGGCAGTGCCGATGAATTGAGGGCGATAGCTGGTTGGATCTTAGGGTTCGGCGAAGATTACGTTCTCGGAACGGCCAGCAAGATTGACGATGCTTTGGCCTTGCCAATGTTCAACATGATTCGGGTTGCGCTGGGTATACCAGATAACGATTGAAACGACTAAAGCCTTACGGCGATAGGAGCCCTGCACTTAGCGGGGCTTGATCTCACCTACCAGTTGTGTAGGCAGAGTTGGGCCGTCCTCCGGGGCGGCCTTCCATACCATTTTTTCCCTTCCATGCATCCTGCCTTCTCCCACCCGTAACTGTCCCTCGGCACCACATCCGCAAAAATACCAATTACTGCAAGACCAACACTTATTAAGTGCTACCAAGACACTTCCAGACATAGCTACCTTTTCCCCGCAGTTTGGACAAATTTTAGTCATGACATCTTAGTCCTCCGGGGTGGCCTTAGCCTTTTCGATCACCTCGTCAAAGTGATCCAATAAACTCTCAAACGCATCACTCGGCCAGGAGCCTTTGGCACCGCTGGCGATGTATTCTCGCCATTTGTCCCACTCTTTCATGATAGATTCTCTATCCGTGAAGGTTACCATTTTCAATCTTCTTGGGTAGTCCCATCGTGTCGGGCCTGTTCTCCATCCTTTCTTTTATGATCTCGGCCCTAAACTGAAACGCCATGGCGACTTCGTGCTGTATGGCTTTCGCCATGATCCCTGTTTCAAAACCTCGGCCAGAGATTAGGAAGTCAAACCTTTCTTGGTCCGTTTCGAGATCTGTCCATAAAGCCTCGTGCAGTTTTCTATTGTCTTTCATGTCAATCCTCCGTGACATCCTCATTCTATAATAACCGAAAAGAATAGTTACTGTTTCTATTCCACCTACCCACGGAGCAAAATTCTTTCTCGGCCAATACCCACAATTTCGTGGCAGGATTTCTACACAGGTAATATGGTGTAAATGGGATGTGCATCGTTTTCCATTTGCCTGGTTCTGAAATATAATGTTCACTCATCATCTCATTCCTCCGGGGCAGCCTCAGTTTTAAGTTCTCGCAGGGCCAGGGTTAATCTGGATGAATGAGATTCTTCTCCCAACCCTCTTTGGGCTCTGCCAACTTATTAGTATCACAAAACAATCTAATAAGCTCTACTATTGGAGCTGCATCGTCACTGCTTGACATGACTGTAGGTTCTGGTCTGCATGTAAGCCATGCACAAAATCCAAACAGTGCCTCTGACGCTGATAATTTGTCCATATTTCTCCTTTTATTTGAGGTTGTTAGCGGGAGAGGCAAGCCATTCGGTCTTGTTCGACCTGTTCCCGCCACCCACCCGACCTACCAATCCCGCTAAGTTTATGTGTGCCCAGGCAGTGCTTCCCCGTTGGTAATATTAAGCCATATTACATCAGGCACCAACCAAGGGTATCTGCCAGAGACACACGGTTAGAGTTGATAAGAGCTACCAGGCTGCACATTTGGCTGTTAAGTTATCTATCCACCTTACCCTACTAACGATCAAGCAGGTTTTCTCTCTCTTCGATGGGATCTTTAAAGCCCTCTCCCATATCATCTTCAACAATCGGTATGTCTCTTTGTGAACTGTCCATCGTCATCCTCCTTGCCCGGGGATCGCGGGTAGCCCCGTCCAGAGCTACCCGCTCGACCCCAAATCTGAAATGATCCTCTCCTTACCTCCTTCTTGGCGTTCGGCCCACCATCACCCTCTATTCGAGTCACCGCTAATGGCTTCTGCGTTACAGCAACAAGCTCTATTTGGGCGGCCCGGTATTCGGGTGCTATTTGGTCGGCGCTCTAAACACTCCAGTATGACACGATTTTCTAACCGGATGTGCCCTCTAAGGGAAGCGCCGGAAATTGCTTTTTAGAGTTATGCATTTTCCATTGCGTGGTCAATAAGTTCAATTTTGGTGGCAAGCCTTTCTAATTCTGGGTCTGTCTTCACGTCATTTGGCAAGTCATCCCACGCATCAAGTAAATCCCCGATTAAGGGCATTACATTCCGAGTTTGCCTTCTCCGTATTGATTCTCTTTCAGCTTCTACCTTATCCATTTCAACCTCCTGTGATTATCTTCCTAAAATCCTTTTATTACCTCACAAACCATATCCACGTAATCGCCAACCCCGCCGCTGCCAGTCCGCAGAACACGGCAGCGGCCATATCCCCATATCTGCGGGGAATCTCCGGCGTTAATATCTCCGGTGGGCGGTATGACAACATCTCAACCCGGCTGCGGGCGGGCCAATTGATAGTGTCGGGGTCGTAACACAAATTACAATTAGGATATTCTTTTCCATTAATTATCATTTTTAACCTCCAATCTTTCTAATCGCCTTGCTATCAAGATACCCTTGCTTGCGAGCAACAGCAGCAACCAAGCGGAGCTGGCGCGCAAACTCTGTTAGTGCCATTCGACAATTAAGACACACCATCGTACCCTCAGAGCCATTGAGGTACAAAGAAAGGTGAGTTGGTTCCTTACACTCCTGGAGACATAAATCACATCCTGCCATGATTTTCTCCTCCTTCATCCAACCGGGTGAATTTAACCAGCCTGTCCATCTCAGCCAAGTATATCCGGTTCCATTGTTTCGCCCACTTGACACGATTCCTCCACGGCTTCCTACCGACCGCTTCGTCTGCGTGGCGGGTGGCGTGGGGGATCAGGCGGTTGCGTTGTTGTTCGTAAGGTGTCATAGGGGCCTCCATTTGACCGAAAGCTACGCTTGTTAGAGGGAGCATACATCACACAACCAGCGACCATCTCCCAGTTCATCATTTGGTCTCCTTCCATGGTCGTCCTCGCCAGCCGCCGCTTGACAAGCTATACATTCACAGAAGTGAGTAGCTGTGGCCCCGCACAATTCGCATTTATTTTCGTCCATTTTTACCTCTAACGGTATCCCCATCACTCCCCTCCCCGCCTCCACCAAACTACCTTTTGATTTCAACAACTTATGCCTTGTCAAGTACCTTATTTGGGCAACAACCTGTAAGGCACCTGTTTTCAGCCCTGTCATAGTAACCTCTTTCGTTTTGATTGTTGGAGGGCAGTGTGGTGACAGCACTCCATATCTTTATTGATTGATGGCTCGGAACTAACCCTACCACCATACTTCCACGAAATTATTTTACTACGATCATAGCATTCGCCGTAAACTTCAGAAAATGGCGATTTACGGAAGTGCCCACAGATTTCACAGCATGGCCCGCTCATTGCATTTTTCCTCCAATCCTCACAACCCCATAGACACCCCATCCGACCCGTTCAATCCGTTTATTATTTGCTAAATGTGCCACAAAATTACGTTTAGGGTCTTTTCCGGGGATTTTGATGTTGTATTGTTTCTCAATCCGTTCCATGATTTTCGTATAATGCAGAGGCCGCCCCTCGGCTTGCAAAACCTCAAATGCCAAATCTTTAAGTTTAGGTGGGCAATACAATCTCCACCGCTTCTCTTTTAATGCTTCGATTGTTTTTAATTGGGGCTCAATTTCTGCATAGATACGTTTTTCCTCTGCGCGGAGCAGCTTGAGTAGCTTTTTGACAGTTCGATCCAACTTTCGGTCAGTAAATGGTTTTTTCAACCCTCACAACCTCCCCCTGTTTCTTCTTGACCCCTCTCGCTTCTATTGAGTTTGGTGAACCTCCCAGAAATCCTGCGGTTTACCTGCTTTTTCCCAACAAATTTTAAAAATTTCTGAATTTATAGGCCCCTTTTTATTTTCTGGATCATTATCTTCATAAGCGACCAAAGAAACCTTAAATTTAAGCGCTCTGGCTAATTTGACTATATTATCAAAAGTAATGTTTCCAGGATTATTTAATAATTGAGAAATACGACCCTTTGTTTTATCAAGGAGTTTAGCAAGGTCATCTCTATTAATTTTTTCACGATCCATTTTCTCTTCTAATTGAGAAATGAAATCAGCGATAATTCTAAAACGATAATCTTTAATGCTTCGTTCTGTCCAGTGAGTTTCCATTTTCCGCGTGATTGGTAATAAAATAATATCAAACAGTTACACGATGTTTATTAGACACTTATGGCTTTTTTCGCGGGAAACCCCTCTCGCCACTGCGAACAACTCCCTTTTTTTTGCAGCATCCACCTGATAATACCTGTCAAACGCCTTATTCGTGGTATGCCCCGGCCCTCAGCAAAAAAGGCAGTTGCCAGGGCTAAGAGAGCTAAAACAGCAAAAGCGATTATTTCACGGTGTAATTGAGTCATGTGTCAACCCCGTCTCCCGTGCCAGCCGGTCCATCTCGCCCAGGAAGGCCTGATTCCAGGAAATAGTCCAATTTTCACGGTAGGCCCACGGCTTCTTGCCAATTGTCTCGTTTGCGTACCGCTCGGCGTGGGGGATTAACAGGTTGCGGGCTTCAATGTATTCTTGGGCCATGGGGCCTCCGGGGGTCTCTTTCGTGGTCGTTTAACATAACAATCTCCACGGTCTTCAAACATATAACAACTAATTCCATGGCGAGTATCAGTCCATTCGCAATCTCCGCAATCAGCATCACGGATCATTTTTTTTACTGCTTTATCGGCGCTTAATATGTCCATGGGGCCTCCGGGGGGTTAGGCTTGTTTAATGTAATCCATAAGTCTTGGTTCTGCCTTAAACCATTCTCCATGACTGTAAAGGTCTTTGAATTGTTCATGTAACTCTTTTTCATCTGACAGGTCGCCGTCTATCGTTTTGAGCAATGTTAAGGGGATGGGTGAAATCCTGCAAAGCTCCTTAAACCTATTATCAACATCACAGGAAGCCCCAATCTTTATGAGGTTATTTGCGGATTGAATAAAGTATATTGTGTCAGGTGCTTTATTCCCGTTTCCAAACATTCTGCATTGATCTGTCCAGGCCATTCTCTCTCCTAATCTCAGTGTCAGGTTAAATGTTAATGTTGATCCTATTTTATCACCTTCCATGGAAATGTCAAGGAAATAAAACGGAAAAATGCTTGACAAACGATTATTTTTCAATTATCATATCCATCATGGAACAATTACGAAAGAAAGAGCTCAGGCATTTATACGATAAAGTTACCGTGTACGCCCGGAAAAAACTGTTTATTTTATTAACCTTAGAAGGGTGGCAAGGCACGGAAATCGCTAAACAATTTGGCCTTCCAAGTAACCGTCAATCTGAAATTAAAGATCCGGTGAAATATCCTAACGTAAGGTTAAGCCCACCATTATTAGAGAAATTGATAGGCGGGGGATTTGTAACAATAAAAGAAATATTCAGCAGCCTTGAACTGAATGACAAAGAGCGTAGGCACATAAAAGACCTTCTCATCTAACCAGGAGCCCAAATGCTTTTTCATTGCTCTAACCTTCTTGACGGTTCGCCCCCGCCTGCCCCGGAAACGGAGCGCTTAGGCGTTTGCGAAGGGGGGCCTTTTAAATCATGACTAAATCCTATTGCAAATGGTGCAAGAAGAAAACTCAACTCATTTGGATAGAGGCCGATGCACCGTACCCGTCCGAGGATCAGGGGGTAGGGCATTGGGCGTGTGCGGAGTGCCATACATGGAACCCATGATTAAATACCCCGTCCTATGTGCATGGTGTGGATGCCAGATCGGGGAGACTACTGTACCGAACTCTCACGGGATATGTGAGGCGTGTCTGGAAAAAGTAATGGCTGAATTTGATGGCCCGGCGTCGGGGGGAGGAGAAATATATGTTTGAAGACCAAATAAACTTAACCTCAAGAGCAGTCGACGGGATTGAACGCGCCTTAGACCAGGATTTCTGCCGGGCTGAATCACCCGAGCGCATGGCGTGGGTAGCGCTTCAATTACGCTATGTAGAGGACACGGAAGACTTCTTCCCGATGGGGAAATGGGCGACGATACAGTCTATCGAAAGTCAACTCGAAAAGGCTGCTAAATACTATGCGGCCCGGTCGGGGGAATGAAAGGGGGGATCTATGCAGGTCGGAGATAAGATAAGGGTGTTTACCTATTTTATGGGGAAACAAACCAGAACTAAGGATCTTCTCGTTGAGGAATTTCGATTTTGTCTTGGAGTGTTTGCAAGTTCTGATGCACGACAAGCAGGACATTTCACCCCTCTTTGCGATCTATATAAGCCGGGGCCTGATAGTGAAACCAAATACATCCCTAATTATGGAGAATATGAAACCAATATGGTCCAGGCATGGATGGATGTGCCATGTTTGCCAGTAGCAGGAGGAGAAAACATGAAGGGGGAGAGAGATGGATGAGATTGTCAAGATGCTCAAGAAGTATGAGCCTGATTTCAGGGAAATGGACGCTGGTGAGATAAAGACCATCGTGGAAGTCCTGGACGCATTCATCAGCGATTACCGCAGCGAGGGATGGGATGATATAGCAATCGGATACGGGAAATAGAAAGGGGGAGAAGATGAAAATCATACAGTTAGAGGCACAAAACGTAAAGAGGTTGAAGGCCATTGAGATCCGGCCTGACGGTAATTTGGTAGTAATCGGCGGGAAGAACGGTGCCGGTAAAAGCTCTGTCCTGGACTCAATCGCCTATGTTTTAGGTGGGAAGGACGCAATCCCGAGCCAGCCGGTACGCAAAGGAGAAAAGAAGGCTACGGTAGTTTGTGAGCTTGATAACCTGATTGTCAAGCGGACTATAACGGCCACAGGCGGGGGGACGCTGACCGTAGAGAACAAAGAGGGTGCGGTATTTAAGAGCCCGCAGGCCATGCTTGATGCCCTGTGCGGTGAACTGACCTTTGACCCGCTTGAGTTCAGTAGGATGAGCGCCCGGAAACAGGCTGAAACACTGAAGGGCCTGGTTGGCCTGGACTTCAGCGAGTTGGAGAATGAGCGCCAGAGCCTTTATGACGAGCGAACCCGTATCAACACAGACGGGAAGGCCCTGAAGGCACGCTTTGAGGGGATGCAAGAGTATCCTGAAGCGCCGGAAATGGAAGTGTCGGTTTCCGGGTTGATGGGAGAACTGAAGGAGAGAGAGTCGGTAAATCATGAGAACGAAAAACAGAGGTTAATGCTCCGGCAGGGTATTGATGACTTGAAAAACCAGGGGATTGAATTAGGTCATCTTAGTGAGCAGATAACCGACTTGCAAGTAAGAATTGACGAGCTGAAACGGCTGGAAGCAGCCAAAGCAAAAAAGATTGGCATAACTAAAACGTCAATCGAAAAAGCCAAACCACGGATAGACGCTCTGCAAGACGCTGATGAAGAAGAGATCCGGGACCAGATAGGCAATGCCGAGACCGTCAACCAGCAAGTCAGATCGAACCGAATCCGGAAAGACTTGTCTGAAACCCTCAAAACCAAACGAGCCGAATCCGAAACCCTCGCAGATCAAATCCACAAAATAGACGACTCAAAAACCAGTCAGTTAGCTACGGCTAAGTTCCCGGTTGACGGCCTCTCGTTCTCTGCTTCGGAAGTCCTTTACAATGAGATCCCGTTCAATCAGGCATCAAGCGCGGAACAACTTAGGGTGTCGGTTGCGATGGGTATCGCAATGAATCCAAAATTGAAAGTGCTGCTTATCCGGGACGGTAGCCTACTGGATGAAGACAACCTGAAAATGATGGCTGATATGGCACAGGAAGCTGATGCGCAGATATGGCTGGAGAGGGTCGGGAAAGGCCAGGAGGTTTCCGTTATAATCGAAGATGGGGAGGTGCAGGATGGAAAGAGCGCAATGGCTTGAAGAACGCAGAAAGGGCTTAGGGGGAAGCGACAGCCCGGTTGTCTTAGGCGTCAGTCCTTTTAAGACGCAACAGGACTTGTGGGCTGAAAAACGGGGGCTCGTACTCGATGATGAGCCGACCCCGGCCATGAAACGAGGCACGGTTTTAGAGCCGTTGGTTGCGGATATGTATTCCGAAGCAACAGGCCGGAAAGTCAGGCGTGTCAATCAAATCCTGCAACACAAGGAATATGATTTCATGCTGGCGAATATCGACCGGGAGATTGCCGGGGCTGGACTTCCCGGAGTGCTGGAAATCAAATGTCCAGGTCTCAAAGTCTTCTCAGAATGTAAACGCCAGGGTGTCCCTGATTATTATCAAATTCAGTTACAGCACTATATGGCAGTCACGGGTAGGCAATGGGGAGCCTTAGCCGTATTCAATGCCGAGAGATGGGAACTGGTGTTTTTCGATGTAAAACGGGATGAAGAAATTATCAACATGATCGTCGTCAAAGATGCCGAGTTCTGGCAGATGGTTTTAAACAACGAGATCCCGGCGCTTATAGACACACCTATTATTGATTTGCCCCCGGTAGGTGGGGGAGAGCTTGTAACCCTGGATACGCCGGAATGGAAAACTGCAATCATGAAGCTCAACCAGGCCCAGGAGTTACGCAAGGAAGTTGAAGCGTTCGAGGCTGAAGCTAAAGAGGAAATACAGGCGATTATGACGGCTAACGAGACCAGAGTCATTGAGGGTGCAGGCGCACGAATCTATTGGAAACCACAGCCAGGGAGGGTAACGATTGACGGGAAAAGGCTACAGAAGGACATGCCGGAAATCTGGCAGAAGTACAGTAAACAGGGTCGGGAGTTTATGACTTTCAGATCCTATTTCTTGAGAGGGGGGATGGCAAATGAGTAATTTACCGGCAACAAATACGGTAACGACAATTAGGGATCTGCTGAATAAAGCAAAACCGCAGATCGCAATGGCACTCCCAAAACACATGAACCCGGATCGTATGTTACGCATTGCAATGACCAGTATCCAGAAAAGCTATCGATTACCAGAATGTCACCCGACAAGTTTGGTGGCTGCTGTTATTGAGGCGTCACAATTAGGCTTAGAGCCTGACGGTGTTCTGGGGTACGCATATCTTGTACCCTATAAAGTCAAGGGAGTCTACAGGGCACAGCTACAGATAGGCTATCGAGGGTTTATAGACTTGGCTTATCGCTCTGGGAGAGTGACAAAGATATATGCTCAGGTCGTCCATGCAAACGATAAGTATGATATCGCTTTTGGCCTCCAACCGAAACTTTTACACGTCCCCACAAGTAGCGAAGATGAGGGGGAAATTATCGCTGCTTATGCTGTTGTCCATTTCAAGGAAGGCGAGCCGGACTTTGAATGGATGTGGAAGAAGGATATCGACAAGATCCGAAAGGGGTCACAGGCCGCCGATGACGGCCCGTGGGTAACGCATTATGCGGAAATGGCGAAAAAGACCACGATCCGCAGGCTGGCAAAACGGTTGCCATTGTCCCCTGAATTTCAAAAGGCCGCTGTTGTAGATGAGTATGTAGAGGCGGGAATCCAGAACGTAACCAACGGGATTATTGTTGAGCCGACAATGATTGAGGAAAAATCCGCTGCAAAACTGGAAGAATTGAAGGGGAAACTCAAGACAGCCAAAGACCTGCCAGAAGAAAAGGTCTCTGAAAAGAGTAAGTATAAAATCTTTTTAAAAGACATGGCCCAGGTTAAGAAAGAGATCCACGATATCACAAAGAACGATGACGATTACTACGAGGCCCTTGGTATCTATGAGATTGAACATGCCAACCAAATGAAGGACTTAAAACAAGGGAATCAGCTTTTGAAGGATTTACGAAACCACTTGAAAACTTTAAAAAAGGAGGATAAAGAGCCCGCCCTGCAATACGATTGCCCAGACCAGCTTGACGATGACGGTAATCCGATATCAGTCCTGGCCCTGCAATGCTCGCAATGTGACAAACTCGATGGCTGCCCGGCGCATAGTTAATGACTCAAGATGGGTACATAAAGCTCTGGCGAAAGAGCCTCGAAGATTCGCTTTGGCAAAATATCTCTATATGGCGTTTCTTCGAGTATTGCCTATTAAAAGCGACATATAGGGAACACACGGTGCTGGTTGGTATGCAGGAAATCAAGTTAAAACCCGGTCAATTCGTCTTCGGAAGGAAAGTGGCGTCTGAGGAAAGTGGCCTATCAGAACAGGTGATTCGCACTTGTCTTAAAAAATTAAAAAATATGAAAAAACTAACCATCAAACCAACCAACAAATTTACGGTAATATCTATAGTAAATTGGGCGCGTTATCAAGACGAAGAAAATCAAATCAACCAGCACATTAACCAACAACTAACCAACAAGCAACCAACAACTAACCACATACAAGAAAGGAAAGAAGGGATAAGAAAGGAAAGAATAAAAGACTATACCTTGTCAGGCAGGTCACAAAATACAATCCCCTATCAAGAAATAATTGCCTACCTGAACGAGAAAACTGGAAGAGACTATAAAGACGGTACACCTAAAACAAGAACCCTAATTAACGTCTTATGGAAACAAGGATTTCAACTACAGGATTTTCAAAAGGTCATAGACAACAAAGTCAAAGATTGGATCACCGATCAGAAATATTCAAAATACCTAAGACCTGAAACGCTATTCGGAACAAAATTCGAGGGGTATCTAAATGAACAGCGTCATCATTTAACCGGAATGGTATCAGAAAAAACCATGAGAACAATTGAAAATTTGAAGGAACTGGAGCTTGAATAATGAAAAACAATACACGGTTTAAAGAAATCCTGACGCTGATCGGTGAAAAGTACGGGGTCGAAGTTTCAAAGTCGATGGCGAAACTGATATGGCAGGCGGTGAAACCATTTACAGACGATAACTGCGAGAAGGCGTTAATGGGTGTTGTCCTACATGGTCGATTCTATAAAGACCTTTTGCCGGATCTCATGGAAGCCTTAGAGGGCTCACAGAAGGACCAGGCGGTTGAGGCATGGCTGGAAGTTACTGAAGCCGTAAAAAGCATAGGGAATTATCAAAGCGTTACATTTCCAAACCCGGTTATCCATTCCTGTATTGATGCGATGGGAGGATGGGAAGAGTTAGGGAAGGTCACGAATGATGAATGGAAGTGGAAGCGTAAGGAATTTGAGACGCTATATCCGATCATGGCCCGGCGCCGGGAACACCCTAAAATGCTTTTAGGGGCCTGTGACAGGGAAAACATAGGACGCGGATTTCAGGAAGCGGCCAAGCCTGTTTTGATAGGGGGAGCTAAAGATGGTCTATTGCAATTACCCAATGCCGAGTGGTCAGAAGGTGCTACGGCGGATTTCCCCGGAAGTTTGCGAGTGGCACAGAGAGCTAAATGACAAGAATTGCAAGAGGTGTGAGTATGCAGGTAACACCAATACCCAAGCCCCGAAAGCGGATAATCGACACGGATTACCTACGATGGCTGACACTGAAGCCCTGTCTCTATTGTGGCCGCCCATCGACTGAGCCCCACCATGTTCGGGCCGGGGAAGGGCCTGGGAAGGGTAGTATGGGAACTAAGCCGGACGATTATAGGGCTTTAAACACCTGCCCGAAATGCCACAATGCATTGCATGGCCGGGATAATGTACGGCTTAAATGGATGGTTTCGCGGATAGGTAGGGAAGAGATATTGTGGTGCTTGTTGGATAATTTAATTGAGTGGATTTCCCGGGATCGGGGGGAGGTGTGAGGTGAAACGACTTAAAAAATGGCGCTATTATTGTGACTACTGCAAGAAATCCGGGTGTAGCGGGGGGCATATGAAACGGCACGAAGAATCTTGCACGATGAATCCCAATAGGGTGTGTGGGATGTGTAAGCAAACAGATGAAGAACAGCCCAAAATGGCGGATATGATAAAGGCGCTTGATGTTGCGGTTATTAACGAGGGGCAGGATAACCACGGATTCGACTTCTGTACCATCAAAAACGAGAAGGAGGCATTGGAGGCATTAAGGAAGGCGGCTAACAATTGCCCTGCTTGTATATTGGCTGCATTACGGCAACATGGGTATCCATTTTTGTTTGACAGTTTCCGTTTTGCGGACGAGCAAAAGAGTTTTTGGGGCGATGTGAATGAGTCAAGGATGGATTATGGAGATTATTGACGTAGGGGAGGGGTGAGATGAAGAGGTCGATTGAATGGCATGAGACGGTGGCTAAGAATTTCACTGCGTCATTACGGGTGAAATATAACGAGTTGCGCAGAGTAAGGGCTAAGTATGACAGAATGACGATAGACCATAATTTTTATTATAGCCAGATTGCTGAGGCGGTGAAACAAGGAAAAGATGGGTTCGACCGGCATAGGTTTATGAAAGCACACAAAAAGGAGGCAAATGGAAACAGCAAGTGAATATCAGGTGGAAGTCCGCCCCGATGCCCGGGAGTTGATGGTAGTCCCAAACGTAACTTTCAGGACAAATGCGTTAATCTTCAATCGACCGATAGACCTGGAGGTTGTTAAGCAATTAACTGAAGGATTGGATAAATTCAAAACGGCGCATCCTTGGTTTTTCTCGGACATGTGGCGGGAAATGGCGCTCCGGGGTTACGAATGGGTTGAACATGTTCCTGACTCAATCAATCTTGGGACCGCCCAAACGTGGTACAAGGTCGGTTCAAAATTCCTTCCTGACGACCGGGTATATGACCGATTGCAATTCAGCCATTACGCTGCCACAAGGGCGTTACCCGATGTTGAGGCACACAAGGTCTTGGAAGCGGCTAATGAGGGCGGGTGGACCGAGAAGGCCGTAAGGGAAGCCGTCAAACTGCTACTTGGTAATCCGCCAAAGGTGCCTAAGCCGAAAGTTATCCAATGTGCTCACTGTGATAACTGGATTGCCGAGACCGACAAGGGCTGCGGGTGGTGCTTTTATACTATTGCACAACAGCGGATTGAGAGCTTCCAAGCGGTCCTAACCGAACTCGCAAACCCGTCCGGGGACTTGGAATGGGCCGTGGAACTGGCAAACCGAGTATTAGCGGAGGTGTAATGATGGATTTCTATGAAAGAGCAGATAGACAAGATGCAGTTGGACAGGCGGAAAAAGATGGGCGAGTGGCGGATAGTTTAGATGTGCGAATGTCGCTATTGGAGCGTGTAAGTAAGGGAGAGATCACGATAAACGAAGCGAAAAAACAACTGGAGCAGATTAAACAAAAGGCAAAAAGCATTGGGAAGATAACCAGAAATCAGGCGTGGAAAGGACATTAGCGGAGGTATGACATGAAAGAATATACCGATCAATGTTTTGAACAATTTGGGTGGATTGTCGGAAGCATCCAGAATGAAAATGAGAGGCAGTTGCTTAAGTGGGGTATCCAAACCCACTCACCTTTTGAATGGCTGACCTATACGACGGAAGAACTCGGGGAACTCGCGCAGGCTATCTTAGAACATGAATATAGGGATGGTACGAAAGAGGCGGTTGTCAAAGAAGCGATCCAGGTAGCTACCCTTGCGCTGAAGATCGCTGAAATGTTTCATTAGCGGAGGTGTGACATGACCAAAAAAGGCAAATTGACGATTTCCAGAGGAACGACCAACACTGATGAATCCGAATGTATAAATCTCGAACTGACGGACGGTGAATTTAGAATGCTATTCCTGGCCGAGGTAACTCTTACTGATTTTGCGAGAGCGCTCACAGGGCTGGGGGATGTGCCGTGTGATTACAAAGTTTGGGATCAGGCGGAGGTGTGACATGACCCCTGAGGCCCACTACAAAGCCCTATCAGACCGGCACCACAAAGACGCTCTGTTTTACCAGGCTCAACTTTTTCATAGCTGGAGAGTTATTCAGGGGCAAAATAAAGGATTACGGCGATTGAACAGGAAGGTGAAACGACTGCGGGCTGAACTTGAAGAGGCATGGGGATGATTGAGCCGTACTACACTACTGATTTAGGAACGCTGTGTTGCGGGGATTGCCTTGAATGGATGCCTGGCTTTGCAAGGAATAGCATTGACACAATAATTACGGACCCACCCTATGCCCTTGAGTTTATGGGTAAAGGCTGGGACAAGGTGCTTCCAGATGTTGAGATATGGAAAGAGGCTTTAAGGGTAGCCAAACCTGGGGCCATGTTGATGGCGTTTGGGGGAACCAGGACATATCACAGGCTGACGTGTGCAATTGAAGATGCAGGATGGGAGATAAGGGATTGTGTGATGTGGGTATATGGCAGCGGATTTCCGAAATCGTTAGACATAAGTAAGCAACTGGATTTATATGAGAAAAAGAAGTGGATGAATATAAGCAAGGCTATTGACAAAACGGATAAAATGCTTATATTAGATATATGGAAAAACAACTCAAGCAATGCGATAATTGTGGGGAACCCATCCCGAAAGAATCAAATCGAAGCTGGAACCAATACGCAAAAAAACGATTCTGTTCCCGACCTTGTTCTGTTTTTAGCCAATCCCAAAAAGTTGATTGCAAATGCGATAATTGCGGAGTTAAGGTTATCCGAAGCCCATCTCACAGCAGGGGGAAGCACGTTTTTTGTTCAAGAAAATGTAGAAGTGAATACGGAACGGTTACAATGCCTTGTGAAGTTTGCGGGAAAATCGTTACCAAGCCAAAATGCTATGTCATTGGGCACTTTTACTGTTCAATGCGTTGCCAAGGGTTTGCTAAACGAAATTTCAATGGACAATCTCAAGGCAGAAGAAGTCCTGAAGACCTTGAATGGAAATCAGAAGTCCTTAAACGAGCAGGCTATAAGTGCTCTATGTGCGGAACTGATAGACGGCTTGAAGCTCACCATATTAAATCAGTCAAAGACTTTCCTCAGCTTAGACACGAAATCTCAAACGGAGATTGTGTCTGCCACAACTGCCATTATTACGGAATCCATGGCGGCCAACCTAATTTCATCCACGGTAAGTATTCTAAAAAGTAAGGCAATTGATAGGATGGCTGGGGCTGAAAGGGAAGTTATAGGAAAACGTGTACCATGTGGAATGTTACGGAACAGAAGGACAGATGAACAAATGGCAGGTAGTTGGAGCGACCCATGCCGACAACCAAACAATATTACCGCCCCAGCCACCCCTGAAGCTCAAACCTGGGACGGCTACGGAACAGCACTCAAGCCAAGCTATGAACCCATCGTCCTTGCCATGAAACCCCTTGACGGGACATTCGCAGAGAACGCTCTCAAGTGGGGGGTAGCGGGGTTGTGGATAGATGGGGGAAGGATCGGGACGGAAAAAGGCTGGCCAGCGAGTGAATCGAAATTCATTGGATGGAAGAAAAGCGGAGATAGTTCCCCGACTGAACCACGTGGAGAAGGCCGCTGGCCCGCAAACCTGATTCACGATGGAAGCGAAGAAGTGGTGGGGTTGTTCCCGGTGACTAAGAGCGGATCACTTTTGAAGCATCATAAGCGAACTGGCGGGATGCCTCCATTGGGGACTTTTGAAATAAGAGACAGAACGGGGGAAACTGAATTTATAGGCGACTCCGGCTCTGCCGCCCGTTTCTTCTATACCGCCAAGACGTCAAGAAGTGAACGTGGGGAAGGAAACACCCACCCAACGGTAAAGCCTTTAGCCCTCATAGAATACCTCTGCAAGCTGACCAGGATGCCTGATAACGGCATAGTGCTTGATATATTTGGGGGAAGCGGCACAACTGCGGTTGCGTGTGAGAAATTAGGAAGGCCATGGATTCTCATTGAGAAGGAATTGGAATCTTGCGTAATAGCCAAGAATCGCCTATCAGCGGCAACACGTCAACAAAAACTATTCCCGGTATCGGGGGGAGGGGTGAGATGTATTTAAAAATCAAAGACATGACGTGGCCTGCACCGTGCGCTCGGATGAATGAGATAGAATGGCAGTTGCGATTTGGTGAATTGTCACGCGCAGATCGGGTTGCAGCGGCATCCATAATCGCCGCATACAGGCAAATGGTCAGTGATACGCAGACAAAACGCAATATGATTATAGCGGAGTTACGCAAAGGGATAAAGTGATGAAAGACAAAACAACACTAAAAAACGCTCTCAAAAAGGCTCGCGCAACGCAATGGGAGCAAAAAGCAGCGCTTGTCCTGTTGGTCGTAAATGGGATTGATAATGCCATTGCGTATACCGATGGGCTGCGGAAACCAAGGCAATTAAAACTATTTGGTCATGGGCTGGGAGGCAACGGACATGCGATGGACTGAGCAAGAGTGGGAAGACTATGCAGAAGGTCTACGCCAGGCACGGATAAGGGTGGAGCGCCAAAGGGGGATGCTAATTGTAATCTTCGGGCGACCGATTGCGAAGAAAAGGCCGCGATTTGTAAGGCGTGGGAAATTCGTTTCAACATACAACTGCCAGGAAACCGAAGAGGGCCGATGGCTATGGGAAGCGAAAGGCCAAATCCATGAAATGCTGACAGGCCCTATCACTATGAAATGCAACTTCTTTTTCGCACGTCCGAAATCACATTTCGGGACCGGGAAAAATCATAACAAGTTAAAATCGTCTGCACCCACCTTTCACACCCAAACACCCGATATTGACAATCTGCAAAAATTTGTGAAGGACTGCCTTAATGGGATTGCATATAAGGATGATTGCCAAATTATATATGTCGAAGCGTCAAAAATGTGGGCTGAAGCGGATGAAAGAACCGAAATAATTTTAATGTGAAAGGGGGACTAACGACATGAAAAGAATTTTTATCATCATTTTAGTAAGTTTGGCAATGATGTGGGGGCCTGTTTTGGCAGCAACACCACCAGGACTGACAGATTCCGATGATCCAAAACCTGTAACCTACGAGGTCCGGCTGACTATTAAATACAATGCGGTTACAGAGCAGGAAGCCGCCGATATTGCAAAAGCCGCATTAGCAGCACATGGGCAGGGGGCATGTCAGGTTGACGTGAATATCAAGAAGAACGGGGGCAATTACATTACCGCGACACTTGATGGCACAGGTACGATTGTAACGCGTGAAGGTTGGCTGACATTAGGGCCTAACACAAATAGGTAGCGTGAAAGGGGGGATAACATGCCAAAGCCAAAAACCATAAAACTCAACAAGGCCGACCGGAAGGAAATTGACCGTCTTTATCGGCTTCAAAACATTTCACGGTATGGCGTAGAGACAGCGAATCAGTTGCATTTTGAGGCAGGGGAACGGCTATGGAAGACAATAGCAACTTTATATCCAGAGCTGGGAGGAAAAAGGGCGACGTATGATGGTAGCGGGGTACTCACATATACCCCAAAAGAGAAAGGGGGATAACGACATGCTGAAGATTACATTTCGAGGGTGGTCATTGTGGAGCGGGCGTACTGCAAGGATGGTGTATATCAAAATCAATAAAGATGGAAGCTGGTCGAGATACTCTGAGCGGGACTTGCTATCCGCATTCAAAGAAACAAAGGGGATTGAGATTGAAGAAGTCGAAGCCGAAATCAAAGCGTGACAAGCTGCGGGATGGGATCCTCCGCAAAAAGAAAGAACTGGCTGCGCTGGTGAAGCAGTGGCACGAAATGGAGGTAAGCGATGTTTGAAATACCTACCTGGGCAATATGGCTGATGATAGTGATGGGCGCCTGCGTGCTTGGTATCGGTATAGGCTATCTATTGCAGTTGTCATTGACTTGGCGGCTGCGGCACGATAACGAGGTTATGAGGTTGAAGTTGAAAGAGGTGGGGGAGTTTGTCGATAGGTATAAAAAAACCCCCGGCACAGAGGCCGAGGGTGCAGGTGCTACCTTCCCGGTGTCGGGTGGTTATACAGCCTGATAGCCGTCCCGTGTTAAAACTAATCCAGTTCCAACCTTTTTAATCCACCCGTTGCGGATATATCGCCTGGCCTAATTCCATACTCGTCATTTATCTTATCGAAAAGTTCTTCATCGGCTCCGTACAAATAACTATAAATAACTTCTCCATCTTCTAAGTCTCTAAGTGAATCGTAAAAGTCCTGTGGTTTCATGACTTCGGCTTCCGGGTCTTCTGAGATGTCTGCGAATCGTACCCCGTTTGCTGTGTCTGCTTGTAAATATGTCCCTTTAATTCTAAGATGCTCTTTCATGATTACCCCTCCTTTTTATCTCATGCTGACAAAATGTCCAGGGCTGGCGAGCCAAGAATATTTACCGTCTGCAATATCCTTAGCCACTTCATTAGCTTCATCAAATGACGTGAAATCCCTAACGCATCCAATCGGTGTGATGCTTTTACAAGGCCCAATTATTCCAACTGTCCATTTCTTATCTCGTTTTTGTGTTGCACAGTAATATTTCATGATTATCCCTCCTTCACTGCCTGCCGGAGCAGGTCTAAGATTGTTTCCTGTTCTTCATCGCTTCGATCAGCAAGCTGGCTACAAAGTTTGAGAGTGACCTGTTTTCTTTCTGTGCTTCTTGCTTGAGTTCAACGATTAAATCCTTCGGGACTGTCACGTTAAGTTGTGCGGTGTTGCCTGGGCGTGTCATTGTTAACCCTCCCTATATTCAATAATGTCCCTACAATAGCCCCGAAACATTTCTTCCCAACCATCATTCCAACCCTCGGCATCGGCTTCCATAACAACGCCATGCCAATCATCTCTCATGTTACCGGTTAGGTTCAACCCCTCTTGCGTCCCGATTCTTCTGATTGTTGCCTCCCGTTCAGGATGGTCTTCTAACATTTTTCTCATCGTCTTTCCCTCCTTATTAAGTGTTAGTGTTTGACTTCAATGTAATCTCAAAATCATCACTTGTCAACAACCAAAATCCACTCTCTAAAAAATAATGTTCATTTATTTAGTGAATTACGTTCATTCCCAAATCCCCAGACCACAACATATAGATGTGATGGGAAAGCGCAAAACCCCCACATATAGACATAAATCAAAAAAGGCGCTGGATGTTGATATTTCTCTTGACATTTGGTTTCAGATGTAGTAAGAAGATAGTTGTTACACACTATATCTTGTGGTCGCCCGACATCGGGGGCCAAAAAACAACAGGCCCGGAAGGTGAGCTAACACCGACCAGGCCCTAACCACAAACTAATATAAGAGGTATTAGATCATGGCTGATAGAGAAGATATAGGAAATGGGGATGAAAGTCAAGATAAACAATGTTCCAAATGTAAAGAATTAAAGCCATTAAGTTTATTTCATAACAAGAAAGACAAAAATAGTGGTAAAGCGTCTTGGTGCAAGGAATGTATCAGTACAGAAGCAAAAAGGCACTATAAGGCAAATAAAGAAAAAATATTAAATCAACACAGAGTATATAATCAGGATAATAAAGAAGCAACTAAACTACAAAAACAAAAGCATTATCAGAAAAACAGGGAAAAGATCAGAGAAAAACCATTATCGGAGGAACGCAGGGTTCGAGATAATAATCGAAAAAAGGAATACAGAAAAACAGAAATAGGGAAGAGGTTAGGTAAGAAGCATAGCGCAAAAAGACGCGCAGTTAAAAATGGATGTCATTATGAAGAGTTTGATTTAAAAGAGATATTTGAGCGTGATGGTTATATGTGTCAATTATGCGGAAAGAAAACAAGATCAACCTTTAATAAATATCATCCATTATTTCCACAAATAGACCATATAGTACCGTTGTCAAAAGGTGGGAACCACACGCGAAAAAACACTCAATGCCTTTGCCGCCAGTGTAATTTGGAAAAATGGAGTTCTGGGACAGGGGACCAATTAAGGATGTTTGGATAATCACCCGGCGCTTGGGACTAACACAAGAGCCCTTAGCCAATTGGCACAATAGGGAACCAAACAATCTGTGAACCCGGCGTCGGGGACATAAAATAGCATAAATGCCAAAACCACTCTATAACCACAGCATAGTAGACCATCCAATGCAATGCATGTGCGGCTGGTACGGGATTATTGCTGATTGTCTGTTCGATGATGACGGCGGGATCGGGTGTCCAGTGTGTGGCAAAATCGTCTCGGAACAACCGGGGCAAGTACCGGAACAGGCAATAGCAGCCGGCGGGGCGAGAGCGATGGACGAAAAAGAACTAAAGGACTGCCCTGTATGCGGTAGTCAGATAGCCACGATCCGGGGAAAGTACCCGAGCGAGCCGAAACGACAAGTTTGTCCAACATGCCTCAAAGAGCGAATGGATATAATCCATGATATGAGCGATCCGGCGTATGGGGTAGCTCATAGCTAAAAATAGGCAATACCAAGATAAGCCCAGCTTCGAGATTGTGCAGCCTGGACCGTCTGGCAAACCCTAAACCGGCCAGAACAGAGACAAAACAACGGAACCCGTAAAACCATGGCTTACACAGTACCTTTCTTAACTGGATTAAATAAGGACAGCTAATGGCAGCACCTAAACACCCAGCCAATAAAATCTACTCCCCTAAAATATCTCAAAAAGTAATCTCCCTCGTAACTAAAGGCGTCCCCCTCGAAGAAATAGGCGCAATGCGAGGTATGCCAGGAAGCGATACCATTAGATCATGGTTCGCTAAATACCCCGTCTTCAAACTTAAATACGATAAGGCCCGGGAAGGATATCAACAGGCTGGCGCTCCAAGAGAACCATTCAATGAAACAATAGCTTACGAAATAATAGACCGACTCGGTAAAGGGGAATCACTCAATAAAATTGTGGAAGATCCCCACATGCCAACATTAACAGTTGTTTATTCATGGCGAAGACTCTATTCGGAATTTGCAGAAGCTTACTCACAGGCGAGGCTTGACCAAGCCGACAGTTATGCAGATAAGATAGCGTTATTACCGGATAAATGCCGGGAAGAGCTGAAGGCCATCCCGGACCCCAGGCTGTCGAACGCATGGAAGGAAACTTATCGTATGGAGCAAGACGGTCTCAAGTGGATAGCTTCTAAGCTGAAGCCTCAAGCGTATGGTGACAAGGCTCAGATAGACGTGAGTACACAGGTTAGGGTCATCCAGCCAGAGAAGATGGCTAAGGGCAAGGTGGCAGGCTTGGGCAGAGCTGAAGCGGCCAAGGTATCATAGGCATAAGGACTCAGAGTTTACATAATGTAAATTATAAGACGTGGCAATACTGATAGTAATGTTCTTTGATATGTATCAAGTAAGGTGGATTGAGTGAACGCATCCTGAACTTACAGTCAGACTTACACTATGTTAAAAGAGTTAACAGTACATTCTCCCCTCCTCCTTCCCCTCTCCGCTCCTGGGGGATAGGCTCTCAGGGGTGGGGTAGCGGGGAAATCCGGGACCCTATGGTGATGATGTGGGTCCTATACGGGTATAGCGAGGGGGGGGTATCAAGGGTTTCGGCGGCTTAGCCATGGGACTCTATCTCTATCTCTTCTATACGTTTTACGGAAATATAATTTTTTAACGGGTATGCACGAGTGATACTCAGGAAGGGGTATTTATGGTGAACGAAGGAATTACCAGACCTGCCCGACGGTTTCAGTTACACGCGCGGATTATTAGTGTTGGGCATAGGAATGTGAAGGAGTTTGGAGACAAGATAGGCATGGATGAAGGGATGATGAGCCGGATTATTAACGGTTGGGAGACTCCTGGACCAAGTAGGCAGCGTAGATTGGCTAAGTATTTATCTATTAGTTTAGAAGAGTTATCCACGTTATTGTG
>Ga0180009_10000497_pt1 | contig 54710 bp, 59 predicted proteins | sample OS_PC_MetaG_FD_123537 | JGI IMG/M metagenome (GOLD analysis project Ga0180009, IMG submission 123537) | Groundwater microbial communities from the Aspo Hard Rock Laboratory (HRL) deep subsurface site, Sweden - OS_PC_MetaG | ecosystem: Environmental > Aquatic > Deep subsurface > Groundwater... | reverse complement strand
TATAATGCACATAGAAAAAAGAAAGAATGGAAAGAGAATAAAGTATTATCTTGCTCATTCATACAGGGAAGGCCAAAAAGTCCATAAATTCAGGAAATACTTAGGACAGGATTTGACAAAAGAAAAACTAAATGAAAGAAAACAAATTGCAGAAAAGCTTATTTTAGAAGAAATACACAAGTACAATATTATCAAAGACCCCTTGCATTTTGAGCTCTCTAAAGAAGAGATAGAGGAAATTAAAGCATTAGAGGCTGAAATTCCTCTCAAAATATCCCATCTCTCAGAAAAAGACTGGCAGTCTTTCTCAGAAATATTTACATATAATACAAACGCAATAGAAGGAAGCAGATTAAACCAAAAAGAAGTAAATGACCTCTTGGAAAAAGACAAATGGCCCGAAAAGTCAAAAGAGGATATTGCAGAAGCGTATGGCGTTGATGAGGCAATACGATTTATAAGAGGAACAAAAGAGCATATATCAATAGCTCTTATTAAAAAAATACATAAGATAGTTTTCAAAAACTCAAAGCCTTTTGCAGGAAAGCTAAGAAAGAGAGGTGAAGAAGTAGTTGTGATGGACAGCAAAGGAAATGTTGTGCATGAAGGAGCATCTCAATCAAGAATAAATCACTTATTAAAAGAGCTTATTAATTGGTATGATAAAAATAAGACAAAATACCCAGCTTTGGTTCTTGGTGCAGTAGCTCATAACCAATTTGAGAATATTCATCCTTTCAAAGATGGAAATGGAAGAGTTGGAAGAATTCTCCTAAATAATATATTGATCAAGCATGGCTTGCCACCAATTAATATAGATTTCAAGAACAGGGCAGAATATTATAGCACACTAAAAGCATATGAACTAAACAAAAACTTAAAACCTACAATAAGTTTATACATGAAAGAATACAAGAATCTAAAGAAGAAGTTAGATGACTACAAAAACAAGAAAAAGTAGTCACCAAGTGTTGCAAGTGATAAATTATAGCAAAGGATTGCCGGAATTATTTCAGCATTTCTGAAAGATTTAATATATTATTAGCAAAATTTTTATATGTTGGGTGATGATATGTTCTTATAAGATATTTACATTAATGAAAATGGAAGAAATCATAAAATTAAGAAAACTATATGGCCTTAAAAAGGTTTACAGGGCCAACTCTGTTGAAAACAGGAAAGAAAGCTCTGCAGAGCATAGCTGGAGCTGTTTGATTTTAGCTGATTATTTCTTAAATATTACAGATATTAAACTTGATAGGCTAAAAGTATATGAATTATTGATGTATCATGATGTTATAGAGATTGAGGCAGGAGACACACCCCTGCATAAAGAAGAAGAAAGAAAAAACCAAAGGGAAAAAGAACTAAAGGCATTAAATAAGTTAAAACATGAAATTCCCAGGGAATTAAAAACAAAATTTGTGAATTTAGTTAATGAGTTTGAGGAAAATAAAACAAAAGAAGCTAAATTTGCCCAGGCAATTGACAAACTTGATGCACAAATTCATGAATTAGACTATAAAAAAGACTGGAAAGGCTGGACTGAAGAATTTTTAAGAGCTGAAAAAGAAATATATTTCAAGGAATTTCCAAAAATAAAACAAGCATTTGAAAAAATAACAGATTATGCAAGGGAAAATGGTTATTTTGACCAACGAAAATGGAAATTTTTTTAGTAGCAATATTTAAATAATATCCCTTATTTTTTCATTCTATGAAGCTTATAATAACAAGGCATGCACAAACAAGCTGGAATAAAGAAAATCCAACTAGGTTTCAGGGCATTAAAGATACTGATTTATCTAAAGAAGGAAAAGAGCAGGCAAGAAAGTTGGCCTTAAGATTAAAAGACCATAAAATTAAATTAATATTTACAAGCCCGCTAAAAAGAACACTGGAAACTGCCAAAGAGATTAAGAAATTTCATCCAAAAGCAGAAATTATTGTTGATAATGACCTTAAGGAACTGGATTTTGGCATATTAGAGGGATTAACAGATCAGGGAATACAGGAAAAATACAAGGAAATATGGGAAGCAAGGGAAAAAGACAAGTTTAACTATAAGATTCCCAAAGGAGAAAGCTATGCAGAAACAGAGGTAAGGGCTTTAAGAATTCTTAATAAAATAATTAAAACAAAAAAAGATTCAGTAATTGTTGCCCATGCTACAATAAACAAATTATTTTTTAAGAAATTATTGAAAAAACCGCTTGAAGACATCAGCAGAAATTTCTTTAACAACACATCTGTCTCTGTATTTAATATTAAGGATAATGATGTTTTTGTTGAAGAATTCAATTGTGATAAGCATCTGAGGTAATGAAAAGGTAATCAAAAATTTTTATTCCATTCACCAGCTTCTTTTCCTTTTATGACCTTGTCAAGCATCTCCAGCTCTTCATATATCCCTGCAATTAACTTATACTTTTTTGCTTGTTTAAAAGTTACCCAGGCATATTCTGTCAGTGCAGGACAAAGCTTGACTTTTCCATCAAGATAGTCTGCATAAAGGCTTACAATAAGTGTTGGAATCATGTCAGAACGAACATAAGCAAGGCTTGTTAAATACCTAATATTTTTTATTTTTAGCCCAGTCTCTTCCATTACTTCTCTCTTAAGCAGGTTTTCAAATATATTATACCAATGTGAGGAAGTATCTTTTGGTCTTTTTATATAATCATTAAGTTCTAATTTACCGCCTGGAACTGTCCACTGGTTTGGAAATGCTTTTTCTGTTGGTGATCTTTTTGTGATTAGAAATTTATTATCTTTTATGATTATCCCTGTTACAACAACATAATGTGCCTTATTTTTATCATGCATAAAGTAAACTAAAAATTCTAAATATAAAAGACTTTCTTTTTCCCAAAAGTTATTTAAGTTAGATATTTTCCCTTTTTTTGATGCACGAGACAAAAAACATTATTAAAGGCGACTTAAAGAAAGTAATTTTGAGGCTTTCCTGGCCTATGATGATTTCAAACCTTCTCCAGGCAACTTATAACATAACAGACACATTCTGGGTTGGCAGGCTTGGAAGCTATGCAATTGCAGCAGTGACAATCAGTTTTCCCCTTGTTTTTGTTATGATAGCTATTGCAATGGGAATTGGTGTTGGCGGCTCTATACTTATAGCGCATGCAGCAGGAAAGGCATTTAAGACAAAAAAGGAAAAAGACAAAAAACAGATTAACCTTATAACCTCGCAGACTTTTGTTCTGCTTTTTTTAGCTGCAGTTGCAGTGTCTTTTATTGGCTTTTTATTTACTCCCAAGATTGTTTCACTGTTAAGTTCTGAACAGGCTGTTTTTGAAAGCGCAGTTGTTTACATGAGAACAATATTTATAGGCTTTTCATTTATGGTTCTTTATTATGTTTTTGAGGCAGCATTAAGGGCACTGGGAAACACAAAAACACCAATGAAATTTGTTTTTATCTCAGTATTAATTAATGTGATCCTTGACCCAATACTTATTTTTGGATTAGGGCCTTTTCCAAAGATGGGTGTTTTTGGAGCAGCCTTAGCCACTGTAATCTCAAGAGCAATCATAAGCTTAATTGCACTCTATCATTTAATCAAAGGAACTTATGGAATAAGATTTGAACTTGATTTCCTAAAGCCAAAAATAAAGGTAATAAAGGATATTCTTAAGCTTGGAATCCCAACCACTTTTGAAATGGGATCAATAGCTATAGGGTCCTTTATGATTACTTACATAGTTGGTGCTTTGGGAACTGCAACATTAGCTGCTTTTGGAATTGTCACGAGATTATTCAGTTTTTTCATGATTCCCTCATTAGCAATATCTGTTTCAATATCAACAATAGTTGCCCAGAATTTTGGTGCTGGGAATCTCAAGAGAGCATTTATTTCATTGAAAGAATCTGCAAAATTAGGATTTAAGATAATAATTGTTATCAGTGTTTTTACCTTTATGTTTTCAAGACAAATAATAAGTGCTTTTACAGTTGATGCAGAAGTTATTTATCTTGGAACCATGTTTTTAAGGATTATTTCTCCATTTATAATCCTCGGCTTTGGAAGGCATGTTTTCATAGGGTTCTTCAGGGGAATAAAGCGTACAGATATTTCAATGGCTGTGAGCATTATCAACCATTTTATATTAAGGATAGGGGGTGCTTATGTGCTTGCTTTTGTTTTTAATTTAAAGGCAGTGGGAATCTGGTGGTCTTATCCGTCAATGATGTTTTTAAGCCTTATTATTACATACATCATCTATTTGAGGATTAAGAAGAATATCATAAAAAAGAAAGTGGATGTTGAGGGCATAATATTAAAATCTGAAGCAGAGTCAGAGATTGTTGAATAATTCTTTGGTTTTTATGCGGGAGACGTGATTCGAACACGCGTACCCACTAAGAGACAAGGCTCTGAACCTTGCGCATTTGGCCACTCTGCCACTCCCGCGTGTATCTAGGAATATAAGCAAGATATTTAAAATTTATTAAAATCACTTATTTGTTAATGAAAGCCTTTAATCAAACTAAAACAAAAAGATTTTAAATAAAGGATAAAATCAGATTAAATATGGCCAAAAAGCAAACACTAGGACTAAATGTAAAGAAAAACGATAATTTAAGTGAGTGGTACACGCAGGTTGTGCAAAAAGCAGAGCTTGCTGACTATAGCTCTGTTTCTGGCTGCATGGTTTTGAGGCCCAATTCATATGCTATCTGGGAAAATATACAGAAAATCTTTGACAGCATGCTAAAGAAAACAGGCCACAAGAACGCATACTTTCCTTTATTTATACCTGAGCATCTTCTAATAAAAGAAAAAGAGCATGTCAAGGGCTTTGCACCAGAAGTGGCCTGGGTAACACATGCTGGCAATACAAAGATGAAAGAAAGGCTTGCTATAAGGCCTACATCTGAAACAATAATAAATGAGTCATATGCAAAATGGGTGAGATCCTGGAGAGACCTGCCTTTATTAATAAACCAGTGGTGCAATATTGTAAGATGGGAATTCAAGTATCCAAAGCCTTTTCTTAGAACAAGGGAGTTTTTATGGCAGGAAGGCCACACTGTTCATGCAACAGAAAAAGAAGCAGATAAAGAAGTAATGGATATTCTTAGCATGTATAAGGATTTAATGGAAAATTATCTTGCAATCCCTGTTCTTACTGGCAAAAAAACAGAAAAAGAGAAATTTGCAGGAGCTGTTTATACAATGGCTCTTGAGGCATTTATGCCGGATGGCAAGGCATTGCAGATGGGCACATCACATATGCTTGGGCAGAATTTTGCAAAAGCATTTAAGATAAAATTCCTGGGAAAGGATGAAAAATATCATATACCATGGCAGACTTCCTGGGGAATAAGCACAAGAATGATAGGGGCAATAATAATGGTTCATGGGGATGATAATGGCTTGATAATACCACCAAAAATAGCCCCAATCCATGCAGTCATAGTTCCAATCCTTTTTGACAAATCAAAAGAAAAAATACTGAAAAAAGCAGAGGAAATAAAAAATAAATTAAAGGATTATAATATTGAAATAGACAAGAGAGAGGAATACTCCCCTGGATGGAAATTTCATGAATGGGAGCTAAAAGGAGTCCCATTGAGGATAGAGCTCGGTCCAAGGGATTTAGAGAAAAACCAGGTTGTTCTGGTAAGAAGGGATACAGGAGAAAAAAATTCTGTTAAAATAAAAAAATTAAATAAAAAAATTAAACAAACCCTTGATAAAATCCAGAAAAACCTTTTCACAAAAGCAAAAAGTTTCCTCAATAAAAATATTGTTGAGGTTAATAACTGGAAAGATTTTTTAAAGGCAATAAAAGCAAAGAAAATACCAAAGGCTTTTTTCTGCGGAGAAAAAGAATGCGAGGACTTAATCAAATTTGAATCAGATGGCGCAACCTCAAGATGCATTGAATCTAATAAAGAAGCTGGAAAATGCATTAAATGCAACAAAAAGGCCAAATACAAAATTTACTTCAGCAAGTCATACTAATTCTTATTAAATCATTTAATTCTTTACTCATGCTTAAAGCAACTGCCAGAGCGCCGTTCTCTGCATTTCCTGATGAGCCTGCAAAGCATATAATCAATATATCTCCTTTTTTGAAATCAAAGCATTTAAGGATTTTATCATATGCTTTTTTGTAATTTTCCTTAAAATTAATATCTGCATCTGGAATATAAAGTTCTTTATCAAATTTTAGAATAACAGCACCATCTGCCCCTTGTTTAACAGCAATATCCCTTTGCTCAAAACTTATTTTTATGTTTTTATCTGCTTTCTTTAATAAAACAACTGCTTTTTCAAGCTCAGGGTAAAAATCCTCTAACATTAATCTTTTAACCACTATGCTCTTTTCTATTTTTTTAAAAAATAAACTGCCTTTTTCAGTCAATGAATGCCCTCTTTTCGTAGAGTAAATTAAATTTTTGTCTTTTAAAATATCCAAGATTGTTCTTACAGTTCCCTCACCCAAAGCAAGTTTAGTAACAAGTTCATTCCTGCTAATATTCTCTTTCATCAGCAAAAATGCCCTTATAATATCTGTTTTTACATAGCCAGGTATGTTGCCTACCATAAGAAACAAAAGCCTTATATAGTATTTATAGTTTTCTGTTGGATATGATATCCAACAACATTAAAGAAAATCATAAAATCCTTTGCGTAAAAAAAATTAACAATATCAAGGAAAATCGCAAATCAATCAGCGTAAAAGAGAATAAAAAGACTAACAAAATCAAGGAAAAATCAATAAGCGTAAAAAAGACTAAAAATCTTATTGAATTAATAGAAATAATTGAACAGATAAAAAAACAGCAGAACAAAGATAAAATAATCAATAAAGAAAAATCACCAAAAGAAAAAAAGGATTTAGAAGAACTTCCTGAAGTTGATAATAAAAAGACTTTCAGAAGATGGGAAAAGGATTATATCTCATTGATTCAGAACATAATTTACGAGAAATCATTTTATGACTCAACTTCTGGATTTGACTATGATAATTACAAAATAAGTATAACTCAAAAAAAGCAAGAGCTATTTACCCAGTTTTATAATGGTATAAACACCCCATCAAAAGAAATAAAAAATTATGATTCCCCTATCCTGGATAATCATAAGGTTGATGATATTTTGGAAAAAATAAAAGTCAGGCACATTTTAGGTCAGATTACTTCAGATTACATAGTGCCGGATGGTATTGACCCAGATGATTTTGATAAATTCAAGATATTCAAGGAAGTAAACCGCCTTTGGATAAGCACAAAATATGCATTATCACTCTGATGGATTCTTAAAAAAGTGAATATTTAAATATAGATTATGTTTTAAAAATCTTAACATAAAAAGAGGTGCTTGATGCAACTAGCTAATACCATAGGACTTTATGCTTTTCTAAGCCTCATACCATTGATAATAATCTACTTAAGAAAACCCAAGCCAGTTGAAAAAGTTATTCCCTCACTTATGTTTCTCATAAAGAATCAGAAAGATACTACAAAACACACTTTTTTCCAGAAATTACTGAGAAATCTTGTATTTTTATTGCAGTTATTGGCATTATCACTAATGGCTTTTTCAATTGCCTTACCTTATATAATAACATCTGAGGCTGTTACATCACAAAACACTGTTATTATAATTGATGCAAGCGCAAGCTCACAAGCAATCAGCAATGGCAGGACAAGATTTGAAAGCTCAATAGATATAGCAAAAGACTATATGCAAGGAAAGATAAGCATAATAGTTGTTTCTGAAAGCCCTGAAACAATTCTAGAGCATGGAACAAAAAACCAGGCATTATCATTGCTCCAAACCTTAGAACCAAAGGATACAAAGACAAATATTGAAAGTGCATTGTATGAAGCAGAATCAATACTTGCAGATACCAAGGGAAGAATTATTGTTATAAGTGATTTTATAGTAGAGGATGTAAATGAATTATTAAAAGCAAAGAGAATATTATCTTCAAAGGACATTGATGTTGAGTTTATAAGTACATGGAGCAAGGCAACAAACATAGGAATCATTGAACTAGATGTTAATAAGTACAATATGGTAGCATATGTAAAGAATTTCAATGATGATGATGCAGAAATAACAGCAGCACTTGTTAAGGATGGCAGTGCTTTGGAAACAAAATCAAAAACAATAACAGCCCATTCAACAGAAATATTTAATTTTGAGACACCAACAGGAATTAGCGAAATTACAATAAATTCAGATGATGATTTCAAGCTTGACAATACTGTTTACATAAGTGCTCCTGAAAAAAAACAGATTGATGTTCTTCTGATAACAAATGCAAAGACAAGCTATCTTATGAAGGCATTGCAGTCATCAAAAGACATTAATCTTCAGATTGCAGAACCACCAATAGTCCAGGGAATTGAGTCCAGCGAGGTTATAATAATAAGTGGTATAGATGGAAGCCTTATTCTTCCGGGAACACTTGAGGAAATATCAAGAGAAGTAGAAGATGGAAAAAGCCTAATAATCACAGCACAGGATGATTTAAATCAAATAGACGTACTATGGCTTCTGCCTGTTGAATTAAATGAAAAAGCCAATAATACAAAGGCATGTGTCAAGGTGATAAATGAATTCACAAATCAGTTTGAGAACAATATGTGTTTTACAATGGTTAAAAAATATTTTAAGGCAATTCCAAAAAATAATACAATATCTATTATTGAAGCAGATGATTCAAGCCCATTGGTAGCTTTTGGGAAAAAGGGGAAGGGTAATATAGTTTATTATGGATTAATTGATGAACATGCTGATTTTAAGACTCAAACATCTTATCCAATATTCTGGAATGACTTATTAAACTTTCTTGCTGAAACAGGAGATATAAATGACTATAACCTTAAAATAGATGAAAAGCCATCAATAGACAAAGCAGGAATATATGATAATGGCAATAAGATTGCAGTAAACCTTCTTGATGAACATGAGTCAGACATAGCAAAGGAAACAATAGATTTTGATGAGCAGGGTTTTGTTTCAGGCATTTCCCAGGAAAATGTTGTTGTAAACCTTGATGTTTATTTAATTATTTTTGCAATTATTATCATGTCTTTTGAGATATTTTATATAAAGATAAGGGGTGATTTATAATCATCTACTTCAAGAATCCAGAAGCATTGTTATTATGCCTGCCTGCAATAATCATATTAATCATCCTTATTAGAAAAACCTTTGTTAAGTTTGCAACAGAAAAAGAAAAAAAAGAGCATGAAAAGAGCAAAAAACTTTCAAGAATATTAATAGCAATATCAAGATGCCTGATTTTCTCAATTTTAATAATAGCACTAGCATCACCATTCAGCCTGGAGGAGAAAACTGTTCAGGGAGATCCTTCATTAACAATACTTGCAGATAACTCAACTTCATTTGAGCTTTTTGAGCAGGACATTGCCTCTAACTTAAAACTTAATCTTGAAAAGGAGATTCCAACAAGAATAAAATATATTGCACATGGAGAAGAATCACCAATAGGAGACAGCCTGCTTAACAACATGAAGGGAAATGATAATCTATTGTTAATTAGCGATGGAAACAATAACAAAGGGACTTCTTTAGGTGATGTAATGATGCTCGCCTCCTCATTAAACACAACTATCAGCTCATTAAGTATTAATCCAATAAAAACAGACCTTGCTGTGACAATTGACAGCCCTTCTGAACTAATATTTGGAACAGAAGCCCTGCTGTATGTAGATGTAAAACAGACAGGCCCTTTCTCATTGGATTATGATATTAGGGTAATGATTGATGACACTGTTGTAATAGACGAGAAAGCAACTGGTACAAAAACATTTGAGATTAAGCAGATGCTGCGGACAGGCTATCATAAAATAAAGGCATCAATAACAGCAAGCGATTATTTCAGGCAAAACAATGTTTATTACAAAACAATCCATGTCCTGCCAAAGCCAAAGATACTCTTTATTTCACAAAAAGATGCAAAGATAACAAAAATAATGGATACACTCTACGATGTTGCCAAAAAGAGCTATATGCCAAAAGACCTTAAGCCATATTCTGCTGTTGTTTTGTATAATATAAATGAAGACTGGCTCAAAACAAATACAGATATTTTAACTGATTATGTAGCAGATGGTAATGGCCTTGTAGTCATTGGAGGTGATAACTCATTTGATTATGGCAATTATGAAAATTCAATGTTTGAAACCATTCTGCCTGTTAAGGTAGGCCTTGCTGGAAAAGAAGAGGAAAGCGGAATGAACATTATAATTGTAATGGATGTTTCAGGAACAACATGCTCTGCTTTTAGTAGTGGAAGCAAAAATACAAAGATAGATGTTGAAAAGGCAGTTGCAACCCAAATAATTGGTGGTTTAAGAGCTGAAGACAATATTGGTGTTGTAACATTTGATTTTAATTCTCACCTTGTATCTCCTATTTTACCAATAATGGAAAAACCAGATTTAAACTATACAATAGCAACCATACAGTGCGGTGGCTATAGTGCAGGAACACTTGTTTCTGCTGGTTTGATAAGAGCAGAGCATATGCTCAGATCTACAAAAGGAAGCAAGAACATTGTTCTGATATCTGATGGAATAACACAATACCCAAAGGATGCAATTGCAAAGGCAAAATCAATGACGGCTCAGGGAATAAAAACATATGCTGTTGGAGTTGGCTTTGACACTAACAGCCAGTTTATGCAGGATCTGGCATTAAAGGGCAATGGTATTTATTTTGAGCCAACAGAGGCACAGAGGTTAAATATAATTTTCAGCAGGGAATATGAGGAAGAGGAGACAGATGTAATGGGTCTCTTAATAATTGACTTAAATCATTTTATAACAAAAAACCTTGATTTAAGCGCAAAGATAACTGGCTTTAACCAGGTTGTTCCAAAAACCTCGGCAAGGATGCTTATAACAACCCAGAATACGAATCCAATAGTTAGTGTATGGCACTTTGGACTTGGAAGAGTTGCTGCATTAACCACAGATCCAGAAGTATGGGCAGGCCAGCTCTTAAACAAGGAAAACTCAAAACTTATCACAAGAACAGTCAATTGGGCTATTGGCGACCCAGGCAGAAACAAGGAGTTTGATGTAAAGCTTAAGGATTCAAGAATTAATGATATTGCCCAGATAAATGTTATTTCACAAACAGAGCCAGTGCTTGAGGGATTTTCATTTTCAAAAATAACTAAAAACCTTTACAGGGCAAGTTTTGTTCCAAAGCAAACAGGGTTTTATGATTTTTTTGATGCTTCAATGGCTGTTAATTACAAGAGAGAATATGAGGACTTGGGAATAAATCCAGAGCTTATAGACCTTGTAAGCATCACCAACGGAAGAATATTTGACAAGGACAATACAACAGCAATAGTGGAATTTATAAGGGAAAACTCAAGAAGAAAAAAAATAGATGAAAAAAGTTACACCTGGATTCTTGTTTTAACAGCATTATCTATATTTTTAATAGAGGTCTGTATCAGGAGGATTATGGAAAATAGGAAATCTATATAAATAAGGATTAATTAGGCGAATGATATGGCATATATGAAGAAAAATGTGAATTTTGGTTTTTTTCTTTTGTTAATTGCAACCCTGATATCTATTGCTGGCTTAAGTGTTTACTACCAGACAACATTTAAGGACTTGTATATGGATTACAAACTAAAACTTGATGATTTAAAAAATATTTCATCAACACTCAGCACTGAAAAGGCAAAGCTTGAGCAGACAAGCCAGGAGCTGGATATTAAGGAAGAAAGGGAGAAGGAATTAAGCACACAATATACAGGCTTAAAGACTGAAAAAGAAAAAATAGAGGCTGAAAAAGCAAGTTTGCAAAAACAGCTAACAGCAAAAACAAGCGAATTACAACAGAAAAAAGCAGAGTTATTCACAGCAAAGAAGAATCTCGCAACAGCACAAACAGAACTTAGCATATCGAAGACAGACCTTGCTGCTGCTATGACAACAATATCCGGACTCAGATCAGATACAAATAACTTAAATGATGAAATAGATAAACTTAAGGCTGACTTGGCTGCATGCCAAAGCACATAAAAAATGAAGAAATTTAATAAAGTTTTAAAGGAAATAAATTTTACATTCAGCAACATAATACTATTTAATGGTTTTTTAAATGCATTTCTAATATTTTTAGTTCTTTATATTCCCCTATCTTTATTTAATTTTTATCAGATATATTCATTAGTTCCAACAATATTATATTTTATAATCTTTTCATATAAAGGAATCAGAAAAAAACATTTAAGGGATGTTGAAAAAAAATATCATCTTCTTAATGAAAGGCTGAGAACAGCAGCAGATAACATAAAAATACAAAATCCTGTTGTTGATGAGCTGAAATCTGACATTATGAGAGATATGAAACATGTTGAAGTAACGTCTTTTTTTAATCAAAAAAAGATGTCTTATAAAATCCTGCTTAGCATTATCCTGTGCTTTTTAATAGTATTTTCAGCACAGTTTGATATATCCTTTAACTTTAAAAACATAGCAGATAATGCTGTTGATTTTATATATGGCATTGGCGGAAATAATACAGACGGGGGAAAGCAGGGTCTTGAGAGAATAGCTGGCTCTGGAGAAAGTGAAAATGTATTTGGTGATGCATACATTGCCCAGATGGGTGATGAAACACTTGATATGTTTATTAAGCAAGCGGGCTATGAGATAAACCTTGATGATGTCAAAGAGCCAGAAAGAAGAGAGTTTGAAGAGATTTTTCCAGATGAGGTATTTATAGCAACAGCTGATGTTTATGAAGAGAAAATTCAGGAAGAGCAGCAAGAGCTTGTAAAAACATATTTTTTAAAGCTTGCAAAGGGCTAATTAAATTAAAAATGAGGTGTATTAAGAATGGAAAAATATAAGGAAACTTTTGATGGTTTATACAAAGAGATAGGCAAGATAGTTGTTGGGCAAAGGGATGTTGTTGAGCAGATTCTTATTACAATATTATGCGATGCAAATGCCCTGCTTGAGGGCTACCCTGGATTGGCAAAAACACTGGCAATAAAGACCATGGCCCAGCTGATGGACCTTAAATTCAGCAGAATACAAAACACCCCTGATTTAATGCCATCTGACATAACAGGCACATATATTATTGAAGAGACATCTGGCAAGAGAAACTTTAAGTTCCAGCCAGGGCCAGTTTTTGCAAATATTGTGCTTGCAGATGAAATCAACAGGGCAACACCAAAAACGCAGTCAGCCTTGCTTGAGGCAATGCAGGAAAAGCAGGTTACTGTTGGAAATACAACATTCAAGCTTGACATACCCTTTTTCGTCCTTGCAACACAAAACCCTATTGAGCAGGAGGGAACATACCCATTGCCAGAGGCCCAGGCAGACAGGTTTTTGCTTAAAATCAAGATTGGGTATCCAACCTATGATGAGGAGATTGAAATAGTCAATAAATATGCATTTGAGCTCAAAGAGCAGAAAGTAAGGGTATTATTAAATAAGGCACATCTTATGCATATGCAAACCCTGGTAAGGCAGGTTCCAATAGCAAATGACCTTAAGCATAGGATTGTGAATATAGTTACTGAAACAAGAAAACACCCTGATTTAATAGAATATGGGGCATCACCAAGGGCATCTATTGGCCTTGTTCTTGCATCAAAGGCAAGAGCTGTTGTAAAGGGAAGAAACTATGTGAGCAAAGAGGATATTGATGCAATGGCTTACCCAATATTAAGGCATAGGATAATATTAAACTTTGAGGCTGAGAGAAAGGGAATGTCAACAGATGATGCCGTAAAGGAGATATTAAGCAAGGTAAGATGATAACAACTGAATTTCTGTCCCAGCTTGACAGGTTTAATCTTGTTATAAAGAAAAGAGTTACATCAAGCTATACAGGAGAAAGGCGCTCTGTAATGCATGGCAGGGGCATAACAATAAAAGACCATAGGATATATGCTCCAGGAGATGATTTCAGGTCAATAGACTGGAGAATATATGCAAGGACAGATGACCTTTATATCAAGAGATATGAAGAGGATAAGAGCCTTACAACCCATATAATAGTTGACCACAGTGCTAGCATGAACTTTGGCAAGGGCATTACAAAGTTTGACTATTCTTCTATGCTTGGTGTTGGAATGGCATATCTTACAATGAAGGAGAATGAGAAATTCCAGTTCTCAACCTTTTCAGAGGAAATTGAAACATTTAAGTCAAAAAGGGGCATGGGCCATCTTGCAGAAATGGTTGACCACCTTAATAACATAAAGCTAATTGGTTTTTCAAGATTTAAGGATGCACTAACCAAATACAAAAAAATCATAGGCTCAAGGGCTCTTATAGTTATAATATCTGATTTCCTATTTGATATTGAAGAGATAGAGCAAGGGCTTTTTATGCTGGGTGATCATGATATGAAAATAATACAGGTTTTAGATCCTGTTGAAAGAAAGCTTGCATTTGATGGTGATTTCAGGCTTAAGGACTCTGAAACAAAAAATATACTAAGAACTTATGTAAATCCAAGGCTTAGAGTTGATTATAAGCAAAGGCTTGAAGACCATATATCAAAAATAGCAAAGATATGTGATGAGCTTGGGGTTGAGTTTCACATTATAACAACAGACAAGCCAATATTTGATGCCTTCTATGATATACTAAAATAGAACAATTTAAAAATAAATAACTCTTTCTTTTACAGTATGAAACTAATGTTTGTTGAAGCAAGATACAAGAAGCTAATATCAATTGAAAAGCATGTTTTAAAACTGCCTGAAAAGATTGGCTTGGTTACAACAGTTCAGTTTATTGGCCAGATTAATAAAATTAAGTCAATGCTTGAGAAAAAGGGCAAAAAAGTATTTTTAGGAAAGGGCAGGCATACAAAATACAATGGCCAGGTTCTTGGATGTGATGTTAATTCTGCTCTTTCTGTTAGTAATAGGGTTGATGCATTCCTTTACATTGGCTCTGGTCTGTTTCATCCAATTGCTATTTCATTAAAAACAAAAAAAGATGTTTTTACATTTAACCATTTGACTGAAAAGTTTGGCATGGTTGATAGAAAACAAGCAGAAAAAATAAACAAAAGAAGAAAAGGAGCATTAATTAAATTTCTGAGCTCAAAAGAAATAGGAGTTATTTTAACAACAAAGCCCGGCCAGGAGCAGCTAAAAGAGGCCTTTGAACTTAAAAACAAATTCAAGGACAAGAACTTTTATTTCCTTATTTTTGATACAATAGACTTTAACCAGCTGGAAAACTTTCCATTTATTGAATGCTTTGTCAATACGGCCTGCCCAAGGATAGCTTTAGATGATTCTATAAAGATTGGAAAGGCCATAATCAACCTAGAAGATATTAATTAAATCTTAAAATTATCTTTTCTTTTTAGTGAATTTTTTAAGGATATTCTTGATTTCTGTTATTTCTTTTAGGGTCTGCTTACTAGAATCAACATTTATGCTCAGAAGAATAAACAAAACAAGGAGTATGAGCCATGTGAATATTGAGATAACCATTGGCCAGCCCATTGTATAGTCTGTTATATAAACCCTGTTGATAAGGTTAAATCCAAGGAGAACTGCTGCACATCCAACTATTAATACCATCAGCTCGAAAGTGCTTATCTCAGCTCTTTTTTTTAGCATAATAAACCTCTTTTATTATCTTATAAACTCTTTTCTTATAAACTTTTTGTTTTTCATTGCTTTATGCTCTTTTTTTGGTAAAAAGCATAACGCAGTTTTTGTGGATACTTAATAAAAAATTCATCGAAACCTTCTTTTTCTTCTTATATTATTAGTGTTTCTTCTTGGGTAATTCCCCCTTGAATTACTGTTACTTACAATCTTTATTTTTTCAACATATGGCTTTTCCATTTTTTTAACATCAAAAGCACGGTATTCATTCAAGATTCTTGAAAAATTCCCATAATCATCATCACAAAGCAGATTAATTACCTTTCCCTCTTCTCCAGCCCTTGCTGTCCTGCCTATCCTGTGGACATAATCTATTGGGTTTTTTGGAATCTCATAGTTGTATATGTGAGAAACATAATCAATATGTAATCCACGGGAAGCAACATCTGTGCAAACAAGAACAAATGAATTCCCTTTCTTGAAATTCTCCATTGAATTGTCTCTTTTGTTCTGCGTGAATCCGCCGTGTATTGCTATTGCATTTATCCCATTGACCTTAAGGTTCTTGACAACAAAATCAGTTGTTCTTCTTGTGTTGCAGAAAACCATGATAAGTTTCGAGTCTTCCTTTTTAACTAAATGCAAAAGCAATGAAAGCTTGAAGTTTTTTGGTATGCTGTAGTAAAACTGCTTGAGCTTGCTTGGGTCAACCTGCTTTTTCCCAGAAACATTTACCGGATTCCTCATGTATTTGTTTGATAATTCCTCTATTCTTGGTGGAATTGTGGCAGAGAAAAATAATGTCTGCCTGTCTCTAGGGCATGTTTTTATTATATCCTCTATGTCATCAACAAAACCCATGTCAAGCATCTTGTCAGCTTCATCAAGCACAAGAAGCTTAATCCTTGATGTGTCTACTGTGCGTCTCTGAAGATGGTCCTTGAACCTTCCTGGAGTTGCAATGACAACCTCTGCTGTCCTTAACGCGTAAATCTGGGGGTTTATTGCAACCCCTCCGTAAACAGAAATTATGTTTAGTTTCTTGTTTACTGCAATCTTTATTAATTCTTTCTTGACTTGCTCTGCAAGCTCTCTTGTCGGCGTTATTACCAGCGCCTGAAGCCCTTTTCCAGGAATTGTTTTTTCAACTATTCCTGAGCCAAAAGCAAGTGTCTTGCCTGAACCGGTTTCAGATTCCCCTATTACATCCTTGCCCTGAAGTATATAGGGTATTGAAATGCTCTGTATCTGGGTAGGGCTGTCAAACCCAAGCTCTTCAATTGATTTCATTAATTCATCGCTGAATTTAAAGCTGTTAAATGCATTCATTTTTTACCTCAATAATAGATTATTCAGAAAAAGCGAAGTGTTCATTAAATCGAGCAAATGCCTTTTCTATCTTTCACAAAACTATAAAGTCAAAATCTATTTATTTTATTTATTCTTTGTTAACGTTGACCGCTTTTGGTCCTCTGTCTCCTTGTTCAACATCAAAGGTTACTGAATCGTTTTCCTGCAGTGTGACTCCTTCCTGAAGCCCTGACTGGTGGACAAAATACTCCTTGCCATCTTCACCTGCAATAAATCCATATCCTTTCATGTCGTTGAAGAACTTTACTGTTCCTTTCATTTTACTTCCTCCATATTATTATCCTGATTTTCAATTTTTAATCTGCACTCATCGCAGTAAATCCTTTTTGATTCTCCTTTTTTCACAACAAACCTTTTCCTGCACAATCTGCAATGCTTAACTATTTTATAATCTACCATTTATTGTATAATCCCAATTAAATTTCTCCTCAGAAACAAAAAACAATTGCCTAAATAAACCTTACAGACAAATAGTCAAAAAGTCCCGATATATATTTGGGATGAGGGTTCCTTTTTAAATCTTTCTATTTAGCATCAAATTGTATTATCCCGAAACTATTTCCCTACGGTGAATTTCTTCCATATATGAAATTCACTCAAACAAATCTTTGGAAATAATAAAAAGATAACACAATTTAATTAACAAACACAAGATTTTTAAATAATCCTGGTTTTCCGGTTCTCTAGAGCACAATATTAAATAAGCTTTATTTAATAGGTTTAATGGTTCTATTTTAAACTAATTTGTTTAAAAAGCTAATTAAGAACTTTTAAGCCATTATTTTTAAATAAAACAGTTGAATAATGGAGTGATTTTAATGAAAGACATTTATAATGTTCCTCAGAATGAATTAATAGAAAAAACAGCCTTAGAACTCAAAAAAATACCCTCTATAAAGCCCCCTGCATGGGCAGAGTTTGTTAAGACAGGCACTCATAAGGAAAGACCCCCTTCAAGAGATGATTGGTGGTATGTGAGAGCTGCTGCTATATTAAGAACAACCCACAAGCTTGGACCAATAGGGGTATCAAAGCTAAGGGCAAAATATGGCGGCAAAAAGAACAGGGGTGTTAAGCCAGAAAAATTTTATAGTGGCTCTGGAAAGATAATAAGAACAATATTACAACAGCTTGAAGAAGCAGAACTTGTAAAGAAAGCAGAAAAAGGTGTTCATAAAGGAAGGATAATTGCCCCAAAAGGAATATCCATTCTTGATAAAACTGCTGCCCAGATTTCTGGCAAAAAACCACAAGCAGCACAAAAAGCAAAACCTTCTGAATTAAAAAAAGAAATCAAAAAACCAGAAGTAATTGAGAAAAAACCCAAGGATATTAAGGAGAAGCCAAAAGAAGAAAAACCTATTGCTCAAAAAACAGAAAAAGTTGAGAAAAAACCAGAAGTAAAAAAACAGGATATCAAAACTGAAAAATCACAAGAAATCAAGAAATCAGCAGAAGAAAAAAAGGAAAAAGTACCAACTGCTGCTGAGCTGGCAAAAAAAGCAAAAAAATGAATGATATTGAAGAACTTAAAAGAAAAAAGCTTGAGGAACTTCAAACACAGCAACAAGAGGCTGATTCAGGAGAAGCACAAATACAGCAACAGATTGCAGAGCTTGAACTTATGGTCAAGCATGTGCTTACAAAAAAAGCATTGGAACGATATGGCAACCTAAAAACAGCACATCCTGATACTGCAGTTCAGCTGCTTGTTTTATTGGGTCAGGCAATACAAACTGGCCAGATAAAAACAGTTGATGATAATGCATTGAAAAACCTTTTAATGAGATTACAGCCAAAAAAACACAAATTCAAAATGATAAGGAAATAAAATGGCACGCTACAAACATCTAAGCAGGAAATTAAGGCTTGCAAAATTGCACAAGCAGACTAGATGGGCCCCCTTCTGGACAGTCATGAAAATCTATGGAAAGGGAAGAAGAATTCATCCTGGAAGGCATACTGAGATAAAGAGATCATGGAGAAGAACAAAGACAAAGGCATGAAAATGGCAAAAAAAGAGGAAAAATCAAAGGTTGTTCTGGAAAGGGAATATATAATTCCCCTTAGAAAGGAATTTCAGAAGGCCCCAAGCTACAAAAGGGCAAAGAAGACAATCAAGGCCTTAAAAGAATTCTTAGCAAAGCACATGAAATCAGATAACATCAAGATAGGCAAATATCTAAATCTCAAGGTTTGGGAGCACGGGATAAAAAATCCACCACATAAAGTCAAGGTCAAGGTTGAGAAATATGATGACGGCCTCATTAAAGCAGAGCTTACAGATGCTCCTGTTGAAAAGCCAAAAGAAGAAAAAAAGAAAACAACACTAGAAAAACAAGAGAAAAAGCAACCTGAAAAGAAACCAGAAGAGAAGAAAGAAGAGCCTGCAAAGGAGAAGAAAAAAGAAGAACCAAAAGAAACAAAGAGTAAAGAAAAGAAGCCAGCAGAAGATAAAAAAGCAGTTAAAGAAGAAAAATTAAAAGTAAAAAAGAGTTCTAACTAAAAACCAAATGAAAAAAGATGATAATAAAGAGGATAGCATAAACAATAAAGTAAAGTTTGTTGATGAAGAAGGTAAAACTGAATTTTTTCTTAAAGGTGAAGGTAAGGAATATGAAAAGGGGGAGACTATCCACTACAAGAATAAGGAATATAAGGTAATTGATAGAGTAATTGATTACTTTAAAAGAAAAATTAGTTATTATAAAGTAAAATTATTTAAGAATAGCTTTCATTAAATCAAAACCTTATTAAATAACAGAAAACTCTTTTTAGGCATGGAAAAAGATTTACTGCCATTTGAAAACATTAAAAGAAAGATTCTGGTTAGAAAGAAATCTATAACCTCATCCAAGTTTGGATGCGAGCCAGATAAAAGACATGTAAAAGAGCTAATAAACTATGGCATTGTGAATATAGACAAGCCCCCTGGGCCAACTTCACATCAGGTTAGTGCATATGTTCAGAAAATCCTTAATATAAGCAAGGCAGGCCACTCAGGAACTCTTGACCCGGGTGTTACTGGTGTTTTGCCAATAGCTACTGGCAGGGCAACAAGAGTAGTGCAGACATTGCTTAAAGCAGGCAAAGAATATGTTGGATTGATGCATGTACACAAAGAAATTCCAGAGCATGAGATTTATACAACATGTAATGATTTTGTGGGCAAGATAATGCAGATGCCGCCTATAAAGAGTTCTGTTAAAAGGCAGCTGCGATCAAGGCAGGTTTATTACTTTGATATTTTGGAGATTGAAGGCCAGGATGTCTTATTTAAGGTTGGCTGCCAGGCAGGAACATACATAAGAAAGCTTGTACATGATATTGGCCAAAAGCTTGGCTGCGGGGCTCATATGGCTGAATTAAGAAGGACAAAGGCAGGACCATTTAATGAAAGCACAAATCTTATCACATTACAGGATTTAACTGATGCTTTCTATTATTACAAAGAAGAAGGAAATGAAAAATACTTGAGTTATTGCATACAGCCAATAGAAAATGCTGTTAAACATCTTCCAAAAATTTATGTATTAGATAGTGCTGTTGACAGCTTATGCCATGGCGCAAACCTTAATGTGCCTGGAATCTCAAAGCTTGAGTCTGGCATAAGCGTGCAAGATATTGTTGCTATTATAACATTAAAGGGAGAGCTTATCTGCTATGGAACTTCAAAGCTGGATTCTGAGGAAATGTTAGGTGAGAAAGGCCTTGCTATAAAAACAGAAAAGGTTTTCATGCTGCCTGGAACATATCCAGGGATTGAGAAAGCTTAATATGATTAAATACAATTCAAAGGAAATTATCATTGCATTATTAATAGCTTTTATAATTATCCTTGGCTCTTTTAACTATCATCTTTATTCAACATGCTTTCATGGCTCGCTTATAAAAAAATATTCAGATAATCCTACCTATTTAGAAATTGACAAAGATGTAACAAGATACATAACCGGCTTTAGTTCAGAATTAAATGTTGATTTCAATGAAGATGAGAAATCTCATATGGTTGATGTTAAAAGATTGATTATGTTTGAACAGCTTCTTTTTATTTTTTTAATGGTTTGGCTTTTTATTTTAATTAAAAAAAGAAAAATAAATTATTTACACCTAAAAAAAGTTGCTTTGATAGTAATTTTAACTGCAATATTCTCTTTAATTGCTTCGCTATTTTTTAACAGGTTTTTTGAATTATTTCACTTAATCTTTTTTCCAATGGGCAACTGGCAGTTTAATGCAGGCTCATTAATGATTCAGACTTACCAGCAGGCTTTTTTCCAGTGGTTTTTCATAAGAACGATTTTGGCTGCTATTTTTATTTCATTATTAATTTATTTTGTATTGAATTTGAGTTTAAATAAAAACAAAAGAATAAATATTTAAAATAAAGTACTTTATTTAGTTATATGGGACTAAGTTGTATTCATTATATTACAATAACATTCTTCTCAGGGATCCTGATTGGAAAATTTTCCTGCGAAATTGGGGATTTTATATCGAGAATTTTATCAATTATACTTTTCCCTAGAATTATAAGATTTGTTAAAAGAAATAAAGATTATGAATCAGAAGGAAAACACAGGGCAATAATAATAGCAAATGATTATAAATTCAATAAAGAAAGTTTTTATGTTGATGGTGCCGAGATTTTAATAAGGTATTTTCTAAAAAATAAAATTCCTTATAAAGTTTATGATAAGATTAACAAACAAAAGTTTAAAGAAATCATTTTAAATAATAATATAGAACATGTTTATATATTTGGGCATGGTTCAAAACACAAAATCACAATTAAAAAGAAAGAATATTTGTTTTATTGTGAATTTGAAGGTTATCCTAAAAATAAAGAATTTATTGGACAATTTCATTGCAATGTTGGAGGAGGAAAATCTCTTGCAGAATACATAGCAAAAAATCCAAAAAAATGTTTTGTAACAAATAATATGAGATGGTTTGGTAATAACTGGGAAGATATCAAAAAATTAATTAAGAATTCTAAAATTTAATAAAGTTTAATCATCAACAGTAAATAATTTAGAATCATTTACATCAAAGAGTTTTATTCTTGCGCCTGCATCAAGCCAGCCATGTGCATAGCTCAGGGCCGCGAATGCATTCACATAATCATCTTTTTCCCTGAAGTATTTGGCATCTTTGTAGTAACGCTTGGCCATGTCAAGGAAATCAGCAGCAAACTCTTTCTTTGATTTATCTTTTGAGATATTGCCTCTGGCCTTTTTCAGTGCTTGGCCTGTAATATCAAAGTACTTCTCCAGCTTTTCATCTGTTATTTCTCTCATTCTATTCAAAAAAATTCTTTTTGTTTTTATAGTTTTGGATTTAGAAAAGATTATATAGAACCAAGGTATAATAAATTAAATGTTTCAATGGGATAAGATATACAAAAAAGAAGGTAAGAAGTATGGGTATTATGATATATTTAAACCGCATGAAGATATGCCCAATGTATTGACTATCTTTAAAAAACAAAAGGTTAAAAGAGTTCTCAACTTAGGCTGTGGTGCTGGCAGAAATCTTGTTTATTTATTAGAAAAGGGCTTTGATATGTATGGCATAGATTGTGCACCTGAAGGGCTGAGAATCATCAAAGAGAGGTTAAAAAAGGAAAAAAGAAAATGCAACCTTAATTTAGGCAATATCTTCAATAAACTTCCTTATGAGGATAATTTTTTTGATGCAGTGATTAGTGTTCAAGTCTTACAGCACGGTAAAATCAGTGAAATAAAAAGAGCAATAAAAGAAATTGAGAGGGTGCTGAAGCCAGGGGGGCTTATTTTTATAACCCTTAGCGGAAGAATTTCCAAGGGCAGGGTTAGACCTTACCTTATAAAGACAGCTAAAAAAATAGCTCCAAGAACATATGTTCCAACAATGGGCAATGAAAAAGGATTGACCCACTTTATCTATAATAAAAAACTTATAAAAAAACATTACCATAATTTTAAAATTCTCAAAATCTGGAAAGACAGCAGGGATTATTACTGTTTTATAGCTCAAAATAAAAACAAGGCTTAACTACAAATCTCTATCATAAATGAAGAAATCATCTGGTTTAACAACTCTTTCCAGTTGAGACTAATTTGTAACTATTTTTAAAAAGCAACAAAAACAAAAGGTTTATAAATTTTTATTTTAAGTAATTTAAAATGGACACAGTAAATATAATTTATGTCAAAGCTCTTAGGGAAAATGGCCAGAAAGATATGCCGGACCAAAGAATAAAACAAGCAGTTGAGAATATAAATGAAACATACAAAAGAGTTGGTGTGCCATATAAACTGAAGTTATTTGATATTGAATCTTTTTTAAACAAGTTTAGCAAAAAAGAATTGACTGAAATCATTGGAACTGATGGCAGAAAATCAGACTTAATAGAAAAAATACAAGAGGAAATTCCATTTGAGGAAGCAAGAAGAAGAGAAGGAGTTATATTAAAAGATGGAGAATGGTACCATAATGACAAAAAGCTTGAACCCCTTAAGTTAGAAGACATAACAATTGATTATGAGAATTTTAAATTCATAAGGAAGTTTGATTTTCATCAAGATCCTGAAAAATATGATACAAATGGTTGGAAAATACATTGTATGTTTAATAAAAAAGATCAAAATAATATAATTCATCAAGTTAAGTATTCTAAGAAACAATTTGCTGAAAAATATGTTCCTAAATTAAAAAATAAAATCAAAGAAGTATTTGAAGACAAAGTAAAAAAATATAATAACATAAAAAGATTAGAAAATTTGATTAATGATTACTTAACTAATAGTTACTTAAAAGGAAATGTGGAGGCATTTAATAAAAATTACAAACCTTATGAGTTACCAAGCATTAAAATGATAGATTTATGTATGATTTATCTAAATTCCATACAAGATAAACCAAAGAAGAAATTTGAGTTTGAAAGATTTATTGAAATAATAAATAATGGATTCAAAATAAATAGTGAAGGGTATTTAATAAGGATAAAACCTTCTCAGGGGTATGAATCGGCAGATTATCCCTATCTCAATAAACTAACTAAATTTATTAATCAACAAGAAGGTAATAATAAAAAATTATATGTATTAACAGATAAATTTTCACCAAATGTAAAAATAATTCCCTCGGACAAATTATTTTACTTTATGTTTAGGCAATATAACGATTTTTATAGTGGTATAAGATGTGTAGGCAACTTAAGCAACCTAAGAGAAGAAAGTGTAAGATTTCTATTAGAACATGAGTTGTGTCATTTGTTAGATAATGATTGTGATGATGTTGGGGACAGTAAATTTACTATTCATAGTATGAGTGATACAAGACTAATGTCTGCTCCGGCGCATTATGTTGATTTAAGAACTGGGAAGATTGATTTTAACTTAGGAAAAATTTCAGATGAGTCTGTAAGGGAAGCCTACAAAAACATAATAAAATGATATTTCTTATAAATTGTTTTGAATAATCTCCGGTTTATTTCTAAGAATTAACATTATGTTCGGAAAAATGCCTCTTTTTTCTCAGAAACTATTATTAAAACATTTTATTCCACTAGTCTGTGACTAGTGGTTTATAATTGAATAAAATGTGCTCAAGAGTGAGGAGGCCGAGCCAGCAGCGCGAGCATGCTGCCAGTCTATGACTGGCAGTGCCTCCGAGCTTTTGACAAATATTTATTTCATTTAAATGTTTATTAAAACAAATTTTCGAGGTAAAATAAAATGGAAGAAAATATGTCTTATATTGCAAGTATATCACTTAGATTTGGAGGGGAGAGTATAATTAAAGATGTAACCAAAAAATTGAATAAAACACCCAATTTAACAATTGAGCAATTGATAAATTCCCTAATAAAAGATGAAGGGAATTTTAATGAAGAAGAAAAAGAGATAATGAATTATATTAAGTTTGATATGCAAAGACGCAAAGAATCAGGATGGCATAGATTTAGATTAGGTGTAAAAGCATTAAATGAGTCTGGTGAATATAGGACTTTTCCAACCAATGATGGCGATAATATTACAAAAATAAACCGTACAGAAATAGCAAAAAACTACTTTGAACCAAGAAAAATTGAGGGTACGAGTTATAAAGGATTGGATTTGGAGGTCTATGCAAGAGGATGAAAAAAACACATATAGCTTAATTATTGAATATTTTCCGTTTAAAAAGTAAAATCTGTAAATATAACGGAAATTCTCATCTTTTTTCTTGGAAATGCTTATTAAAAATAAGTGCTAATGTTATTTCAAGATGGAATTAAAAAGAACCATGGGAATTTTGTTTTTGACAGGTGCTATTGCAGCAACAAGTTATCTTGGTGCCGGATGTGCAAAAACAGAGAAAACAAAACCCATTGTTCAGAAAAAGGTGATTGTGGTGACTGAAAAACAAGAGCAGCCAATGTATGGCATTGCCGGAAAAAATATTGATGAGTTTTTGGATTATACAGAACAAATTATTAAGGAAAATCATGAGGAGTTTAAGGATTACATTCTGAATATAAGCAAAATTGGTATTGACAAAGGTTATGATAAAGAGATAGCAAACATGTTCAGTGATGAGCTTCTAGAGAAAAGAATAAGTGAGATGCCTAATGAGAGAAAGCTCAGGATAATAAAGCCATTAATAAGTGAAAAAATTGGTAATACATATAATAAAATTGTAGATTTTGCTGAAGAACAAAAGCCAAAAGTCAAAGAATTCTATAAAAACCTGGAAAAGAAAGCCAACGATTATCTAAAAGGGGGTGAAGAGTGAATGGGCCTTATCAGATTTGGCTTTAAGGTATTGAAGTATTTTGCGATATTCTCCATTGGGTATTACATGGGTGGCGGATGCGAAAAAATAGACATAAATAATGAAATAAAAAAAGACATCAGTTATACAAGACCTGCTTATTACCAGACTGTTGATAAAAAAGTTATGAAAGATATCACACAACTTAATGGGCTTGAAAAAAGCCTAGCATTATATTATCCAATAAATAAAAAATAATAAAAGGTGAGAAAAATGGATGAAGATTTAGTAGAAAAAATTAAATCAAACAGAATGAATTGTTCAAAAAACAACCAAGGGTCAGTAATTGAAAAACTTAAAAAATATGGGGTTTTAGAAGATAGGTATAAAAATAAGTATTATCCAGAAGAAATCTCAATAGTAGCTACACTAAAAAATTCAAGAAGACCTTCAAGTGAGGCTGATTTCATTGGACTAGGAGAAACTGTGAAAGATATAGCTAAATTAAATCTGGAGATGAACAGAAAACTTCTTGCCGGTAAACCAATCCCATACAAAATTTTTGTATATTCAGTAGATTTTATTAAAACAAAAATCTTTGGTAAAGAGGCATACTCAATAGAGGACATATTTGACAGACAAATAAATAATATAAAAAACCTGGATTCAAACTTAACATGTATAATTTTTAGCTCAAGAAAGGAATTATGTAAATTAATAAAATATAGGGGCGAAGTAAATAAAGAATGGGAGGGTAACATAAAAAAATATAATAAATTAGAGAAAGAAGGAAAAATAATAAAGCAATTATATTCAGAAGCAGATGAAGAATTTAAATCAACAAAAAAAGGTGATGAGAAATATTTTACTCTTAAGGATGCATGTGAAAACTTAAAAAGGGAGTTAGATGGAATTTCACACCAAAAAGATCTTGCCGCTAATAAAGTAAAAGACAGGGATAAAGAAGATAATATTCTTAGGGATCTTGAAGACATGCTTACTACTGGAATAAAGGTTTGTGAAACAGTCAGTGATAAAACGGGGGGAATACTACGTTATGTTATAAACACAAAAAAACAATGGGATACCCTCGTTTCCGGAGGCAGGATTGTTGAAGCATTATATGAATCTGTTGCCATGTTGGGTAATTATTCAAATAATTTACATGGGAGATTAAATGAAGGTATAAAAAAGATGGGTGGCGTTGCAAATAATCCAAATGTCCTTAATAGCTATTATTTAAAAACACATAAAGGGATTAAACAAATAGCAGATAATGTTTCAATGGCTCACTTTAATAGAGTTGAAAATTTGGATAATCAAATGAATGAGTATCTTAATAGTACTGATTAATACAACCCAAGATACATACCAATTATTTTATTTAATTTTTAATTATTTATTTAACAGCTGAATATTTTTCGGTTTATCTCTAAAGATTCACATTAACTTCGGAAAAATACCTCTTTTTTCTCGGAAATGCATATAAAAAGAAAATCATTCTTATTACTTAAAAAATTAAAAATTTTTGGAGGTAAAAAATGGCAGATGAAAATGAAACGTATGTTGCAAGTGTAAGAAGTGCTATGAACCAGAATGTTGACCCTCTTACAAAAGAGGTCACTGAAAAGTTAATTGAAGAGCCAAACTTAACTATTGGTGGAATTATAGACTACTTAATAAAAGATGATGGTTTTAATGATGAAGAAAAGGAAGTAATGAAAGGAGTAAAAAAAGAACTAGATGATTCAATGGCAGCTCCTGAGCGTCTATCTATAAAGGTATTAAATGAGGGGGGAGATGGATATAAATCTTTCACAAATCAAAGGGGAGAAATGACCCAAGTAATAAAAAAAACAGATATAGCAAAAGACTATTTTGAACCAGGAACAATTGAAGAGACGCCATATAATGGGTTAAATTTAGAAGTACATTTTATGAGAAAAGCTGGATCTAGATTAGATTACATTCTTTCAAAATAAGATGAAACTGCCAAAATCTAGCTTTAGCAGCATTGCTGAAGAAGCTAAACTTTGCCTTATCTTAAATAATAGACTTTATACAGTTGAAGTAAGAGAAGAAAAAGGCAATAATTTTTTTTATTTTGCTAATAAAAAGTATTTATTGCAAGAGTCAGAAAGTCTTAAATCTATTGAAAGAATATACTTAAAAAACAATGAAATTGAATTTAAGTCAATTATTAATAACATATCAAAAAAAAGTTTAAAAGAAGATAACAACTTATTAAAAAAGGATATATTTGAATTACAAAAAAAATATGAACTCCTTGATTTTATAGTTAACAAAGTTTTTCCTCTCTATTCTAAAAACAAGAATAACATAAAATTGAAATCTAAAAACCAAAAACCAAATCAAAAATTAGAAGAAATTTTAAAACCAAAGATTGATAAACACAGGACTGAGAATCTTAAAGACGGCTTTGAATGCCTATTAAACAGGGATTATTCTATACTTGAAAAGAACATAATAAAAAATATTAATCTGCTTATATTTAATAGGAATATTTATATTACAAAAAAAATTCCAGAAAAAATTTACAAAACAATAAGAAACAGATTTAGGATTAATAATATAAATTACTCATATAAATTCACTGGTTATTTAAAGGATTTAGAGAAAGAATACCTTAAAAATTTATCAGATGAAATAACAAAATTTTCAAATCATAGTGGAAATCTTTTAAATGAAAAAATAAATTTGTTAAACAAAAAAAATAATTTTTCTGAGATAGTAAAAAAACAAATATACCAAGAAGGCCGCATTGGTTTTATTAAAAAAGGGCAAGACCATTATATTTTCCTTGAGCAAGAACCATTTGCTCTTAAATCAATTGATCAGTCTGATTATTATGTGTTTGAAAAATGTAAGGTTGGTGTTAAATTAAAATTAAATAATCATAAAATAGAACTTGAGTCACCTGTTGTAATTAATAAGTATTCTCATCCCTTGCTTTCTGGCTTTGATATGCCAGAACAATATATTTGTACTGGAAACGGCATAAGTAGCAATGTGATAAATGATTTTAATGAAAAAAAAGATTATGCTGGAATAGCATACTATCTTCTTAAAGTGGGAGGATTTGCTTTGAGGAACGGGTATTGTCCTGGAATGAATCCCCATCATCATCTAAATAGAAACACCTTTTGTAATAATCTTACAACCCTTCAAGAAATAAACAAAAGAGGAGTTGTTGTTGAAAAACAGTGATAATATGAAAAAATTAGAATATATACTTGAAAATAATTCAAAAGAAAAAATAGATGAATTGTTTAGTGATTTAAAGATTACTGATTATGCTTATAAAAAAATAAAAGCATATGCTTCTCTAGCCTGCATAACTGCTAATGCATCAATTGAATGTGGTGGTTATTTAGTAGCTCTTAAAGAGGATCAGGATTATATTGTAAAGGATGTGTATTTGTCAAAAGATCAAAAAGTAACAGGCGTAGAATATATCGTTGATTCAGAGCCAGATATGGATTTTCTAAAAGAAATCAAGAATGATGGATATAAAGTAATGGGGTGGTGGCATAGTCATGGAAGTATGAATCCTTTTCACTCTGGAACTGATGATGATACATTCAAGAGCATTTATTATAATATTTTTCCGTATAATAAAAAGGAATCAAGTAGAGAAATAATTCCTCTTTCAGGAGATTCATTTAAAATTGAGCATCAAACTGATAAAACAGGAAATAATTATGTATTTTTTAAATCAAATAATTTTCTTGAAGATGTAATTGAGATGAAGGTAGGTAATAATTTTAAATTAAATGATATTGAAGTCAAAGAAATTAAAATAAAAAAATTCAGAGGTATTTCATTTGCATATAGTCTAGTTGTGAATCGTTTTTATTCTGCAGCACCTTATGCCGAAGTAGCTATCAAACACCCTAAGACTAAGGAAATTAAAATTAACAAGGGGGTTAAAGTAACGGAAATAATCTCCAATCCAATGTCCTTAGATTATGAGAAAATATTAGATGAAATAAAAACAAGAATCATCTACAAAGGAAAATTTTTGGGGGAAATAACAAACAAATATGCAGAATCTGGGGTGATCTAAATTCCAGAGATAACAGATACACAAGAAAGAATAGAAGGATGGAATCAAAAAAAACTTGATGATTCTTTAGTAACAATAATTGGGGCTGGACCATTATCCAATTTTGTTTTATCAAATCTTGTTGGTCTGCAAGTTGGAAATATAAGGATAATTAATAATGAAGATTATACTAATAATTCTAATGAATTCTTATTTTTTGATTATTATAACAAAAAAGAAAAAGTTAGGAAAGTTAAGCATCTTGAAAAAATAATTATGCAAATGAATCCCAAAATAAGAGTTGGCGGATATTATTCTCCTCTTTTTTATGATTTAGTTGGCAAACCAAATATACTTATTGATCTTACAAATGACCCATGTTCAAAATTTAAGAGCATAAAGATTTCGGATAAATTGAAAATACCTTTTATTACTGCTTCTACAAGCAAGAATAAGGGCAAGGTGATGGTTTACACCCCTATGAGCAAGACAGAAAGAATAATTCTTTCTAAAAAGAACTATACGCAAAGCATAGATGAATATTTATTTCCTGATTTTGAAAATTGCCAACAGGGCAATATAACAAGCGGTCTGATTGCTGGATTAGTAACAGAGGAAATAAGAAAATCTGTAATTAAATTATATGATTATGATAAATTGATGAAAAAAGGAGTAACATACAACCTCCTGTCTAATAGGCGGTTCAAAGATGAATGTGAGATAACTCTTGGTATATCTGATTATCTGAATGAAAAAAACCTGTTTAAGAATAAAAAAGTTGCAATAATTGGTGCAGGTTCAATAGGAAATTTTGTTGGACTTGGTTTATCCCTAATGAATTTTGATAAGATATACTTAATTGATATGGATAAAATTGAGGAGAATAATAAGAATAGGCAGATTCTTTACACTCTTGGGAATTATGTTGGTGAAAAAAAAGTTGAAATATTGTCTAGATTAATGAATAAAATAAATCCAACTACTCAATCTATAGGAATTTATGGAAAATTAGGAAATAATCTTAATAAAGAAGAAAAAAGAAAACAAGTTAAATTAATTAATGAATCAGAATTTCTTAAGCTTGATTGTGATTTGATTTTGGGTTGTCTTGATAATATTTCTGCAAGAGCATTTGCTAATAGGTTGGCTGTAAAAAACTCTATTCCTTACATAGATGGAGGAACTAGTCCTTTCTCTGGACAGGTAAGAGTCTATAGTCCTGGAAAAACAGCATGTTTAGATTGTCAGGAGAACATTTATTCTCAGGCAATTGAAGAGCAAAATAAAGAAGAAATTTCTGACCATTGTACTGCAAATGATCACGAGCCAAGTGTCGTCATGTCAAACCAGATAATTGGCGCAGCAATTCTGGGTGAGATAAGAACACTATTTTATCCGGAAGTTTATGGACAACCAGTGATGAATGGCATGCTATACAACTCTTTTGATCGAGATAGGCTTGTTTTGAATAAGATCAAATGTAAACCAAATAAAGATTGTCTTTGCAGTAAAAAATTTTATAATAAATAAAAATGATAAATAAAATAAAAAATAAAAAATTAGTAGAAATAATTAGAAGAAGAAATGAAGAAAAAAATAAATTTAAGGATAATCATAAAAAAGAAAATTTGTTTAAGATTAAACCAATATTTAATAAAATAAAAATAAAAAAAAGTGCTTTATTAAAAGCAAACTTCTATTCTACGATAGCACCAATATTATTTAATAAATCAGTAGAAGCGATGGGCTATTTAGTTGCACCAAAAGGAATCAATGAAGATGTTGTTAATGATATCTATTTATCCCATAATCAAACGGTTACATCTTCAACATGTACTGGTGATCCTTCTTCTGAGATGAATTCATTCAAAAAAATTCAGAGTGAATGTTCCAAAATAATAGGATGGTGGCATAGTCATGGACTTGATTATGGGCCATTTCATTCTTTAACTGATGTAGAAACTTTTGAAGGAATTTCTTATAGCATATTTCCTAATAATAAGATTAGTATAGATAATTTTGTTGATATAAGTAATTTGGATGATAGTGCTGGTTTAAGTTATTCTCAAAAAGACGATAAGAATTATTTAATGATAAATTCAGAGAATAATGATCCTATTTTCAGGTTATCAATAGGTAAAATCAATTCAGACATTGTGCCTCTTCTTAAAGATATCAAGATAAATAAAGTTGAAAAAGCAGATCCTATAAAAATTTCTTTTAGTTATAGCATGGTGACCAACAGCAAAAATATGCAGCCTTATTTAGAAGTTTCTTATAAATGTAAAGGAGATGAAAAAATAAATTATGTAAAAGGAAAAGATGTTACTCTAGAGGTTATAGATGATGAAAAGCTTCAATTTGAAGATTACAAGAGATTAGTTGATGATGTGTCAAAAAGAGTCCACTATAACGGAAAACTTCCAACTAGGAATATATCAGACTATGAATTAAGAAAGATCATAAACGAAGTAGAAACAAGGGTTAATAATTTTAATATGACTGTAGTTAAGCCTTCTGAAAAAAAGGAGGAAATTAATAAGAGTTTAGAAAGCATAGTGACAAAAACCCCTGAAGAAAAATTAAAAGACAAAGGTGAAGAACAAAAAACTGTGTATAAGAAAGACATTTTAAGTGAAGATGTAAAACAATTACAACCAGTAAAATATAAGGATAAGTTAGAGAATTTAGCTGAAGAGAAAAAAACTATTGAATCTCAAAGAGAAAAAGTTGTACACAAAATAAAAGATAATAACTTAGAGGAAATTTTAGATAAGTACAACAATCATAAAGAATTAACTCGAAAACAAATATGCAATGAATATAATATCAATAATTATACTCTTGACAAAATTCTAAGAGAAGCAGAAAATAAGGGTTATAGAATAGATAGAAGAGCAAATAAGATTTCTGATGAACATAAAGCAGATATTATTAATTTGTATAATAACACAAATGTTAAAGTTAAAGACTTACGCAATGAATTAAATAAAAACAGACAAGAAAATGAGCCAGAGAAAAAATTCAGCACATCTACACTTTACAGGATCCTTCATAAATATGAAAATAATGGAAATAATGTGAACTGGAGAAGGAAAAATAATAAAAAAGAGCCGCCAAATATAATTAGGTATAATCCTATCAATTACATAAGTAACATCTTAAAAGATTATTCTGCAAAAACAAAGGGTTTCATAAAAAGGGCTGTGCAAAAATATTGGAAAATTGGTCTTATAAGCGCATTATCCCTCGCAATAGGAGCTGGCTCACTGATGTATGCTACTCGTAAGCCAAACAAACAAATCAACTATACTGAACCAACTAAAAAAATAGAACAGATTATAGAAAAAGAAAATACTGCTCCTTTAGTTGTTTATAATCCTAATAACAAAGTAAATTATGCTGGAGAGGATATTACCCAACATATTGAAAATAACAAAACAGCTACAGACAATCAAGCTAACAAAAGAGAGTATATGATTCAGAAAGGGGATACTCTTTGGGATATTATGGATAAAGAAACTGGAAAGCCAGGGTTATGGGAAATAGTTTATGCAACTAATGAAAGCACAGCAAGTAATCAAAATCAAAAAAACAGGCAGCAGAATATTAGGGAGTTTGGAAAAAAATACAATATAGAATCATTGAAAAATGCAGGAATTAATGGCTCTCTGAAGCCATATGAACTAAAAGACCAATGCAAAATTAAGGACAAAACCAAAATTGAATTGAGCAAAAGCATTTCTGATGATATATCCAAATTAAATCCTCAACTTCAAAAAGAATTTAACAAAATTTTCTACAAGGCTTCAGGTTAAAATGGATTTGTGGGAAATAATAAACAAGAGAATAATAAGAAAATCACAAAAGAAAGATAATGATAGCCTTCTAAACAGGATTAAAAAGCAGAATTCAGAAAATAAGTTGAAATGTATTAGGAAGAGCAACCAAAATACACACCTCATTGAAGAAATCAAAAAAGCTTATCATAAAAAAATTTTATATGTTCCTGATTTTAATATTGATGATATTAAAAAGGATTATAATTTTTTACTAACTGACAAAAGTGTTGAAAACCCCTTTATAATAAATTCTGAACTTGTAAAGATAATTAAGGATTATACTGCTAATATAAAGAATGATGAGGAAAAAGCAAAAAGAATATTTAATTGGATACACCAAAATATAGAATATGATAACTTAAGGAATGATAATAGATATCAAAACTCAAAGGAAACTTTAGAGCATAGACTAGGAATTTGCGGCGAGATGGCTTTTTTATATATAACAATGGCACGGGCAGCAGGGCTAAAGTCAAAATATGTAAGTGTTAAGGTTGACTGCGATAACATAAAAGTTAATCATGGATGTGCTGTGGTTTATGTTCAAAATAATCCTATTCTTGTTGATCCTGCTTATAATAAGTTTGATATTCATCATAGGAAATACAGTATCTTAAATGATGATGATATCACTAAAAATTTTGTTTACTGGAGAAATGGAAAATCATAAAGGTGAATTAAGATCAAAAAAGAAGATGAAAATCAATTTAACTCAGAGAAAAGTTTGGAAGAAAGAGTCAAATCAATAGTGAGCACTATAAAACCTGATTTTAAAAGGATCTCTGATGTAATTGAGGACAATGTAATCTTAAATTATTTTATTGATAACTTAAAAAAAGAAGTAACTCAAAGAGATATCAATTTTGCAGACTTAAGGAATATTATTTCATGTGACTATTACCTTAGATTTAACAAAAAAGACAAGAAAGAAATTATCCAATTGTTGAATAAACAGGATTCAAATGCATTAATTGATTATTGTACATTGGGTTTAATCAAAAAAGAAAAGCGCAGATACAATAAAAAACCAAGTGTGTCCAATCCCTTTTTAAAGTATTGTAATGATATGAATGTTGAAATTCTTTCTACATCTTATATAGGCTTATTAAAGAACAATGAAATAAAAAGCCTAATAAAACAATCTCATGATATAAAAGACTTAAAGGCAATAATTTTTATGGATGTTCTGATGCCAATGCTTGATAAAGCTCATTTAGAGAAAATAATTAATTCTGAACTGAATCCTGAACAAAAAGCACTTGAATTTGCAAAGGAGTATCAGATTTGCAAAGACATGAAAAGAATCAAAGAAATATTTCTTAATTTAAATGAAGAAATAAAACATTTAGAGGGAGATTTTTTTAGATTAACTGGAAAGTCAGGTTTAGAGGAACTCCAAGCACTTGTTAATATAAGAAATAAGATAATCAGACACAAGGAAAAATACAATAATCCTGAGCAGTACATAACAAATGCTCAATTATTGACAAAAGATATTCTTAATAATGATAATTCTTTAAATCATATGATAGAAGAAGGCATTGACAAATCAAATTGCGTAAAGAAAGAGGTTGAAATCAATATAAAAAAGGAAATTGATGTCAGCTATTCAGAATATAAAAAAATAAATGATGACTTGTCTGAAGGAAGCTTTGAGTCATATTTATACAAAGATAAATTAAAAGAAAAAGAAAAAAATCTAAATAAAATAATTGAAGTGTTTGATTTTGCTGGTGATGAAAGGTTAGATGAAGTATGGATGCTGAAAAAAACAGTTGAATCAAAAATAAAAACATTTGAGGATATAATTTATGAAAGATACCAGATAAATTCATACATCAAAAAGGTAAATCAGCATAATAGTGTTCTTGAGGCAGCATTTCAGGATCAGGTTTTTGAAGAAGACATTTCTCTTTTGTGTGATGTAAAAAAGATTATTTCAACTAACTTAGAGTCATCTGTTTATCCTGAAAACAAAGCTATTCTTGAAGAATATAAATCACATTTACAGCAATTAAAAGAGTTATTTGATAAAAAAGTAATTAATGGTATAAAAATAATAAATAAAAGTAGTTTTGATATGGAAGAAAAACATAATCTAAATGATAACAGCAAAAAAGGTTATCTTGGTTCTTTTGTAAGAAAGAAAAAATTTGAATCTGCTAAAAAGGAGTTATCAGAATATCGTAACCAGTTTAATAAAATTAAAGAATTAATCCAAACATAAAATGAACTCTGAACTTGAAAGCCTGCTAAAAGATACTGAATCAAAATTCAATGATTTAGACAGAAAAATAAGCAATAATATAAATGATGAGCAGTCAAAAATAGATTCTCTTAAGAAAAAAATCAAAAAATCGATTATTGGATTATTAATAATTGTTTCTCTTAGTTACTTTTCTGTTGAAGCCTACAAAGTTAAGAGAAAGCAGGATATCTTATTTGAAAATTCTAGATATTACCAGGTAATGGAAGGCGAAACCTTGGAATCAATAGCAGAAAAAATCTGCAATGATAACTATAACATCAATAAAATAATTGCCTTCAACAAAAGATTTGATGAAGACTTTGATTCCATAGCCGAAAAGGGAGAAACAATACACTTTCCAAAAAAATATGTTAAAAATAGTGGAGAATTGAATAATTTTAGTTGGGAAAAGGCTGAATTAAATAAAAAAATTCAAAAAAACAAAAATCTTGTGGAAATAACATTCAATGGAAATATCACAAAACAGAGAATAGATAAGATTTATGAGATAATTGATGATCTTGATTCAAATTCAGAAAAACTTAAAATCCTCAAGCAAGACAATTATTTCAATAATGATGCTATGCTGCTTCTTGATCAAATATTTAATCTTAAAGAGAACATAAAAAACAAAATAGATTCTGAAATAGAAAAAACGGACATTGAATTTAAACTAGTAAATAATATTTTTCATAGTGATAACTGGGAAAAACCCGGAACCATTGAAAAGCTTGAGAATTTAATATCAAAAAACAATAAGATAAGATATTCATATGATTGCTTCAGGCAGCGTGATAAAATAATTGAAACAGAAATAAGTGAACAAAAAATTGAGTCTGCAAAGGAAAAATATGTTAACATATTAGACAACATTATTTATGATATTGGCAAGAATAAGGAAAACATTCAAGAGATTGAAAAGAATTTAGTAAATATCTTTAATCTTGGCATAAGGGAAGATGACATAAGCTTACTTAATAAACTAACAAAAAAATCAAATACTCTAGCTTCTTATGAATTATGGAAGCAGGAAAAACATATCCAAACTGAAGTAAATAATTATCTAAATAAACTCAATAAATTAAAGAAAAGTATAGATAAAAAATTCTTTTTTGCAATTGAAAGCATAAGCAACAAAATTAATGAGTTCAAAGAGGAAAAAATTATTGAAACAACATTCAATGAAAACTTAACTAAAGACAAAGTAAATAATATTTATGATGTTCTTAATGAATTAAGCCAAAGCAAGTCAAAATACAAAATGCTGGAAAATGATTCTTATTTCAGAAAGAATCCTGATAATGTGCTTAAGGAAATAGAAAGTTTAGAGAAAAACATAAACATGGGTATAAGCTATGAAATCAAAAAAGCTGATTCATGGCTTTCAAAATTAAAAAGCGAGCTTTACAATAAGAATTGGGAATCTCCTGGCACTATAGAAGAGCTAGAAAAACTTGATATAGCAAAACAAGAAATAAGGAATGTATATTATTGCTTTGAAAATATCGAAAGGCTTGCAGAAGTGGATGATACTGGAAATTATATAAGCAGCAAGAAAGAAGCTTACCTTGCACTTTTGAATAAAGTAGAGGATTATATCAACAAAGACAAATATAAGGTTGAGAGCTTACAAAGACAGCTTGACCCCTTACTCAGGCTTGGAATTCAGAACAAAGAGCTGCCATTAATCAGGGAACTCAAGGAAAAAGCTTCGGAAATAAAATATTACAACGAATGGAAAAATGAAAAAAGACTTGAAGAACAAATTAATGAATACACTGCCAAAATAAATAAATTTAATTTTGAGGTAAATAATAAGTTTAATTACGCACTTGGTATGATTAGCATAGAGCTCAGCAAATATGAAAAAGAAATTGCATATGGGGAGAAAACAGGAAAGATCAAGGGTGCAGATACAAGGCTTAACTACATTGTAGAAAATCCATTGGCAATGATAAAATACAGATATGAATTATTAGGTTATCAAAAAGGCATAGAAAGAGCAAATAATCTTATAAATAAAATAAATTTTTTTATTGAATATTATTAAATAAGGGATTATAACATATGTTACAAGACAACACACACTTTAAATAGCATTAGTCTCAAATTCAAATATTTTTCTTTTAAAATCGAAAGAATTACGATTATTATGTCAATATTACGGATTTAACGGAAATTCGCGTCTTTTTTCTTGAAAATTCTTATTAAGAATGTAAGAGTTATATACATAATATGCATTCACAAAATAAAAAAAAGATTACATTAATTAACACCCCAAAAAAAGTATTTGGAGATACAAACACTACAGAATTAGGTATTGATAATTCTTACCCTATAGGACTTTTATTAATTAGCAGCCAATTAAAAAATTATTCTGACAAACTTGGATTAGAAGTTAGGTTTATTGATGCAAACTTTTATCATAAAAATCCATGGAATATTGCAAATGAAGTACAATCTGACTATATTGGCTTAAATGCAACTTTTCCAAATGTTGATATAGCTAAACTTACTGCAAAATTAATAAAAGAAGCAAACCCTAATTCTAAAATCATATTAGGTGGACCAGCTGCAACCCTTGCACCAGAATACCTCCTCAATAATTCTTCGATTGATTATATTGTTATGGGTGAAGGAGAACAAACTATTGTGGAACTAATTAATGCACTAAACTTTTCAAAAGACATTTCAACAATCAAAGGGATAGCTTATAAATCGCTGGATGAACTAATTATTACTCCTAAGAGAAATCCTATGAATCTTAATGAAACACCACTTATAGATATCTTAGAGATTCCTGAAGAAATAAGAAAATATTCTAGAGAAATTTATCTTATTACTAGTAGGGGATGTTCTAATTATTGTAATTTTTGTTCAACTCCAACAATTTGGGGAGCAGGTATAAAAAATTTAAGAGTACAAAGTAATGACCAATTATTTAAAGAGTTAAAGAATTATAAAGACAATGGTTTTGAATTTGATATAGTTCATTTTTTAGATGATAGCTTTACCGAAAACTGGGATAGAATTAATAACTTCATAAATCGATGGAATAAATCCTATGGAAAAAAAGGAATATCATGGAGATGCTTATCAAGAGTCAACGCAATTAATAATAAATATAAAATTAAGAAGATGGTAGAGAGTGGATGTAAATCTGTTTCAGTGGGTGTAGAATCTGCTTCACCCCGGATATTAAAGGATATTGGAAAGGGGCTTAAAATCAAGGAGGTTGACAATTTTTTGGATATTACCTCTCAATATGGACTCAAAACTAAAGGGTTTATTATGTTAGGATTTCCAGAGGAAACAGAAGGAGAAGCCATATCAACAATTAATTATATGGTCAATTCAAAATTTGATGAGATTGGAATAAACATTGTGATGGCTTATCCACGCACACGCTTATATAATCAGGTCCATAAAAAAGGAGAATTATCAATTCCTAAGTTCAAATCAATAGTTCCAAAGTCATATGACAAAAAAGTTACAAGGTCTCTAAATAAGTATAGTGCATTACCTACAATATCTTTATCCAAACATCTGGATATTGATAGATTATATTATCTTAAGGAGTTAGGATTCAGATTATTTTATGAAAAAAGAGAACATATAACTTAACGATAATTTATTAAACTCCAAATTTTCACTTTATATTTATGAGAGCATACTTAGCAATAAAATTTCATGAGGACTATAGAAATAAGAGATTAATAGAAGAAATACTAGATGCCTTAGATAAATCTGGCTTTGAAACAACCACAATTGTAAGGGATTATGAAAAATGGGGAAAGATAAGATTCAAGCCGAAAGAACTAATGGATTTAGCTTTTAAGTTAATAAGGGAATCAGATTTTTTAATAATAGAATTCTCAGAAAAAGGAATTGGACTTGGTATAGAGGCAGGCTATGCATATTCAATGAACATACCAATTATTATACTTGCTAAAAAAGGTTCTGATATATCCGAGACAATGAAGGGCATAGCTAAAGAATTGATATTCTATGAGAAACCAGAGGAATTAGAACAGAAATTAAAAGAAATTCAAATTTAATGAGATTTTCATAAAAACCTTTATAAATAACCTGTTTTTTATGTTTTGTATGGGCAAAAATCCGGAGCATATAGGAATTATTTTAGATGGAAACAGGCGCTTTGCAAAAAGGCTTAATTTAAATCCATGGAAAGGCCATGAGTTAGGTTTTGAAAAGCTCAAAAAACTGTTTAAATGGTGCAAGGAACTAGAAATTAAAGAGATAACACTTTACTGCTTCTCTATGCAAAACTTTAACAGACCTAAAAAAGAATTTGATTATCTAATGGATCTTTTTGAAAAGGGATTTAATGAAGTATCAACAAATGAAGATATTCATAAATATAAGATAAGAGTAAATGTGATTGGCAGGCATTATTTATTTCCAGAAAAAGTACAAGAAAAAATAAAAAAAGTTATTGACCTAACTAAGGATTACAATGATTATAGGATTAATATTGCTCTTGCTTATGGCGGTAGGGAAGAGATTATTGATGCTGTGAAAAAAGTTGCTGAAAAAGTTAAGGACAAAGAGCTTGATATAGATGATATTAATGAAAAAACATTTGCAAAAAACCTTTATTTAGACAGAGAGCCAGACCTCATAATAAGGACTGGTGGTGAGAAAAGAACAAGCAATTTTCTGCCATGGCAGTCAATATATTCTGAATGGGTCTTTCTTGAAAAGACTTGGCCAGAGTTTGAAAAAGAGGACCTAATAAAAGTTATTGAGGAATACAAGCAGAGGCAAAGGCGCTTCGGGAAATAGATTAATATTTCTCAATTTTTTCCTTAACATTATTGATTACCCAATCAGGAGTTGATGCTCCAGCTGTCAATCCAATAAGATTCCTTCCATTAAACCACTTATCATCAATCTCATCAGCTTTTTCTATGTGCTTTGTCTCAACTATTTTGCTGCATATTTCCCTTAATCTTTTTGTATTAGCACTGTTATATCCGCCAACAACAATCATCAGGTCAACTTTTTTGGCAAGCTTAATAGCAGAGTCCTGCCTTTTCTTTGTAGCATCACATATTGTATTAAAAACTTTTAAATCTGGAATATTTTTCTTTAATATAGCGGCAATCTCATTAAATTTTTCTAGTGACTGTGTTGTCTGGGATAAAACACTGGCCTTACTAAACCTCAAACTTTTTGTTTCTTTTGCACTGTTTATCACAAGAGCATCATCAACGTTGCTAACAACCCCTTTGACTTCAGAATGTTCTCTATCGCCAAGTAAAATTATATTATATCCTTTTTCGTAAAATTCTCTAGCAAGATTCTGAACCCTTTTTACAAGAGGGCATGTTGTGTCTATTATTTTAAGGCCTTTTTTCCTTGCCTTCAAAATGTTTGATTTTGATGTTCCATGGGCAGTTATAATCAAGGTTCTATCAGCTTCATCAACTGAATTAACAACCTTAATCCCTTTTTTCTCAAGCAGTTCAACAACCTGCGGATTATGTATTAATTGCCCCAATGTATAAGCATTTCTTTCCTTTAAAGCCATGTCCAATGCCCTTTTAACACCAAAGCAAAAACCCATGTTTTCTGCACAAATAACTTTCATAATTTCACCTTGTTTGTGTTATATAAACAAAATCAAGATTTTTCTTAAAGTAAGGATTTTTTGTTAAACTATTATATATGTTTTCTGCAACAGCTTTCTCTTCGGTTATCCCAAAAACAGTTGGTCCAGAGCCAGACATCAGTGCATTTAATGCACCATTTTGTATCATTTTTTTCTTAATTTCATTAATAATTGGATGTTCTTTACAAATAGAATATTCAAAATCATTATGCATATTCTCTGCAATTTTATTAATATCCTCTTCTTTTATTGCATTAAGCATCTCAGCTGTTTTTAGCTGTTTGCCTGTTTTTTCATAATCAATATTATTATAAGCATCTTCTGTTGAAATATTAAAATTTGGTTTTGCTAAAACAACATAAAACTCTGGAATTTTTTCTATTTTCTGCAATTCATTACCCATACCTGTTGCATATGCTGTCCCGCCAAATAAGCAAAAAGCAACATCCATGCCAATATTATTGGATATTTCAATTAATTCCTTTTCTGACAAATTTAGATTAAAGAGTTTATTCATACCTTTTAATGTTGCAGCAGCATCTGAACTTCCTCCTCCAAGGCCAGCTACAACAGGAATCCTTTTCTCAATAGTTATTTCAACACCTTCTTTTATTCCATAATTCTCAATCAGAATATTTGCTGCTTTGTAAGCAAGGTTTTCATTATCTGGACAAATATTAATATTGCACTTAAGTTTTATGCCCTTTTCTATTTTCTTTAGTTTAATTATATCATGCAGCTCAAGTTCCTGTATAACAGATTCTATTTTATGATATCCAGAAGCAAGCCTCTTAATGATATCCAAGGAGAGGTTTATTTTAGAGTATGCTTTTTGGATTAGTTCCATTATATTAACACCTAACAACAGTTGCTATTGCAAATGCTTGTATTCCCATGCCTCTGCCAAAGGCAGTAAGGCCCTCGCCAGAAGTTGCTGTTATACCAATCATGTCCTGTGTTATCATTAATATCCTTGCTATGCTCTTTTTCATATCATCAACATATGGCTCAATTCTTGGTTTTTTCGCCTCAATCATCACACCAATATTATTTATCCTATAACCGCTCTCTTTGACCATCTTCAATGCCAGTTTTAGGTATTCTCTGCTGTCTTTAATTCCTTCTCTGCACATCTTATCAGAATAAACCCCTATTGATCTTTTACCAACAGCCTGGCTTAGGGCATTGAAGATAGCATGCAGCACAACATCACCATCAGATTTTGCCTTTAAGCCCTTTTCATTAGGGATTATTACACCACCAAGAACAAGCCTTTTTTCACCTTTTCTTATAAATCTATGAGAATCCTGGCCAATACCAACCCTAATCATAATAATCACCATTATTTTTTTTAAATATATGCTTTGCTATTACCAAATCATCTGGTGTTGTTATCTTTAAATTTTCATAATGTCCCCTGCATATCCTAATTTTATAACCTAATCTTTCAACTAATGAAGAATCATCTTTTCCAAAAAAACCATCTCTTTTTGCTGTTTCATGCGCCTTTTTAATAATATCTGCCTTGAATGTTTGCGGGGTTTGGGCAATCCATAATGCATCTCTGTCAAGGGTGTTTTGAACAAAACAATTATCAACCTTTTTTACAGTTTCCTTTAGAGGCACTGCAACAACAGAGGCTCCATAATTTATGGCATCCCTGATTGAGTTTGTTATAGAATCTTCTGTTACAAGCGGCCTTGCCCCATCATGGATAAGAATAATATCAGAATCTGCTTCCATAACACCGTTGTATGATGACTGCTGCCTTGTTTCGCCCCCAACAATTATTTTCCTGAGTTTTTTAAAGATATTTTTTTCAATAATCTTGTTGCAAGCTTCTAAATCCCTTTTGTTTACAACAACTATTATCTCATTGATTAGCTTGTGGTTTTCAAATGCCCCTATTGTATGTATTAAAATTGGTTTTCGCAGCTCTAAAAAGAGTTTATTTTTATCAGCCATCATTCTTTTTGCTTTTCCTGCTGCTAGTATTATTGCTGTTGTTTTCATACAATCCACCTATAGTTTATTTATTTCATCTAATAATGCTTTAAGAATCTTATCTTTCTTTACCTTCTTAACAACATTTCCCTTTCTGAAGATTATTCCAAAGTTTTTTGCACCAGCAACACCAACATCTGCCTCTCTTGCTTCTCCTGGCCCATTGACAGCACAACCCATAACAGCTATCTTAATTGGTTTTCTTATGTGTGCTGTTGCCTTTTCAACACTTTTTGTTAATCCAATTAAATCTATTTCTGTTCTGCCGCAGCTAGGGCATGAAATTATTGTTCTCTGCTTTCTTAAGCCAAGGCTGTTTAGTATTTCAAAGCCTGCTTTTACTTCCTCTAATGGATTTGATGTCAGTGAAACCCTTATTGTGTCACCAATGCCATCTAATAATAATGATCCAATCCCTATTGATGATTTTATTGTTCCGCTATAAGCAGTTCCTGCCTCTGTAATTCCAATATGAAAAGGATAATCAACTTTACTGGCCATCATCCTGTAAGCATCAACAGTTCTTTTAATGTCAGAGGCTTTCATTGAAATAATTGTGTTGTAGAAGTCAAGCTCTTCAAGGATTTTTATATGTTTTAGAGCAGAATTAACCATTGCTTTTGAGGTTAGGCCAAATTTTTCAATAATCTCTTTCTCTAAAGAGCCAAGGTTTACGCCAATCCTTATTGGGATATGATAATCCTTTGCTTGCTCTACAACCAATTTAACTTTATCATTAGAACCAATATTCCCGGGATTTATCCTTAGCTTGTCAGCATATTTTGCTGATTCCAATGCAAGCCTGTAATCAAAGTGTATGTCTGCAACCAATGGTATGCTTATATTCTCCTTTATTTTCTTCAATGATTTTGCTTCATTCATATCTGTAACAGAAACCCTTATTATCTCGCATCCAGCTTCTTCTAGCTCATGAATCTGCCTTACTGTTGCATCTATATCTCTTGTGTGTGTAGTACACATTGACTGGACAGTAATTGGAGCATTGCCGCCAATCTTTAGTTTTCCTACCTTTACACCTCTTGTTTTTCTTCTCTTCATTTTAGTAATCTCTTTTGATTATGTAATCTGCTATTTTCAGAAAGAAATCCTTTCCATGTTTTTCAAAATCAGAATTTTTTATTACATTTTTTGCTTTTTTCACTAATTTTTCTGCAAGGTGTTGTGAATAATCCAGAGAACTTGTTTGTTTTACTATTTCCCTTATCTTCATCATTTCTTCTTTGGTTATATTTTTATTTCCCAAGGCATTTCTTATAAACTCTTTTTGTTCCTTATCTGAATTTTCTATTGTCTTTAAAATGAGAAGTGTTTTTTTGCCCTCTTTTATATCAGAGTCAGCAGGTTTTCCTAACTTAACTTCTGATCCAAACATTCCTAAGATATCATCCTTTATCTGGAATGCCTGCCCTAATGGAATTGCATAATTTGTTAGTGTTTTTAGCTGCTCATCTGATGCTCCTGCAGCTATTGCACCCATGTGCAAAGGCCCTTCTATTGTATAGATAGCTGTTTTTAATTTGTGCATTTTTGATATATCCTCTTCTGTCACATCAGTTCTTAGGCTGGAAAAAACATCAACTATCTCACCATAGCAAGTTAGCTTTACAACCTTATTGAACTTTTGCAATAGCTTTATCTTTTTTTCTTCATCAAAATCTGATTTAAATATTATTTCATTTCCAAGGGATGCCAGAATATCACCTGCTATTATTGCCATGCTTTCCCCAAATTTCTTTGGATTATCATAGCTCTTGTATTTTTTTGCATATATTCTATGCATGGTTGGGCCACCCCTTCTTAATTCATCATCATCAATTATGTCATCATGAATTAGGAGGAATGAATTCATTAACTCTGCTGACACAGCAATATCAATTATTGCATTTTCATTTTTTCCTCCAAGAGATTTATAGGCCATTATGATTAATATTGACCTTATTCTTTTTCCTCCCCTAAGGTTAAACTCCTTTATGTACTGCATTATTTCTCTTGAAGAATTAGATATTTTTTCTGCTTCAGCAATTTTTTCATCAAGGAAATTTCTCAGCCTAAGTTCTATTTTTTCTTTATATAACTTTAATATCTTGTCTATAGCCATTTTAATCTTGAGAAGTTTATTCTTTAAATATCTGTGCCTGAAATTTGTAAATCTGGTTGTTTGTATTTTTCCACGCATCCTGCTTTAGCCAGGCCTTTTCGCACAAATGCCCAAGAAATTCCTTAACATCCCACTTGTATTCTGTTGCAACCTGCGGAAGTAAAAGCCCAGAACCAAGGCTTGACCTTATTATAAGACCATCCTTTCCAATCTTTATCTTCTTAAAGTAATCTTCAGGTTTTTTTACCTCAATTAATGTTGGAACAGTAAGAACAGATATCTCAATTCTTATATCCTTTAACTCCTCTTTCTGCAATGGTGGAAATCTTGGATCCTCAAAAGCAGCTGACCTTGCTGATTTTATTATTGCTTCAAATAAGGGAAATACAGGCTCTGGGAAGCCAATACAGCCCCTTAATTGCTTATTTTTATATAAAGTTACAAACACCCCCTGCCTGTCAGAAAAATGTTTTACAGTGCTTATATTAGGCTCATTTTGTAAGAAATATGAAGAAATAGATTCTCTTGCCAGTTTTATCAATAATTTGCCATCTGATGGCTTAATCATTTTAGTGCCCTTTTGGCCTCTTTCCTTAGCTTTTCTGCCTTATCAGCTACTCTTTCAGCAGCACTTTCCAATGCCTGTTTTGGGCTTTTACCGTCTGTTTCAACAATCATGAAAGGAATCCCTATCAAAGGATGCTTTATATTATATGCTGCTACAGTTACATTCTTATCATTCCACAATTCATCTTTTAAAAGGTTGCAGAATGTATTTCCCTCTCCTTTGATTTCAAAACTTATTCTATTTTTCTTTTCCTCAATAACATTTATCTCCATAAAAACACCTTAAAAACAGGATTTTTGTAATATTTATAAACATTTCTATTTAATTTTCTTCATTCTCCAGCATCCAACTTTTATTCTCTGGATTTTCTTCCTGTGAAAGCTGTATATTGCCTTTATTGGAAAATCAAATTTCCACAAATGAGTAATTTCAAAGCCATAATCTTCTGAGATTTTGTTTACAAAGCCAGCAGTTTCAAGTTTGTGAAAACTATAAATTACCTTTGCAAGAGAGAATGCCTTTTTTAAAAAGATTTTATCAGCATGCTTTTGTTTTGTTCCAAAAGGAGGGTTTTGTACTACTGTATCTACTTTTTTATTAAAATCATCGATATTTTTGTTTAAAAAAACAGCTTTTTTGGATAGTTTTTTTCCTGTTTTCTCCTCTAAAAAACAGAGATTATCTTTTGCAATCTTAACAGAATCTGAATCAGACTCAACAAAAAAAACCTTTTTTGCCCCCAATAATAAGATACCTAAGCCTAATATACCAGTGCCGCTTCCAAGGTCAGCTATTGTTTTGTTTTCTATATCTTTTAAGTAATAAGCTTGCCACAAAACATCTGCTGCTATCTCTGAGTCTGTGGTGTATTGCTCTGCTCTTAGTTTTGGAGTCTCAAAAACCCTTAATTTCGAGAGTAAAACTGCCAGTTTTGATTTTGATTTTATCATAACCTACCACTTTTTATGGTTTAGTAGCAAAGGTTTATATTTGTTTTCAAAATTTGTTATTTTTAGAAAAGTTTTTAAGTAAGCTAGAAAACATAGTTAATCCGGGGTGATATGGATTAAGTTTAGTTTATTCAATGGAAAAAAGAGTAATGGTTCCAAAGAACTTCTTACAATTAATAAAAAGCTTAAAAATGCCTTCAATACAATAAAAGAGGAATTTGAGGAGCATTTAGGTTCTATTAATGAAAATACTAGCGAGATTCAGGCTAATTATGAGTATTTATGCAATATTGATTCAAAAATTGATAAACTGAATGAAAAAATAGATGATTTACAGCTTTTTATAAATCGCCTTGCTGTAAAGGATTATAAAAAACATAATGAAAAACAGGTTTATAACCATATTCTCCTTACAACAAAGGAGAAGGAAGTATTCCTTGCACTTTACACAATGGCTGAGGAAAAAGGGCCAATAACATATAAGGCTATTTCAAGAAGGATTGGCCTAACAGAATTTATGGTTAGAGATTATGTAACAAACCTCATAGAGAAAGGGATTCCAATTATAAAGAAATATGTTAATCAGGAAGTTTATCTTGATATTGACCAAAAGTTTAGGCATATGCAGGCAAAGGAAAATTTAGTTGAGATTAATGAGAGTATGGCTAAGAGGTTTGTTTAATTTGAGGATTTAATATTTAATTATTAATTAAAATATTTAATCATAATTAAGATTATAAGTTTTAAGTATTGATTATAAGTTCTTATAATAAATTAGATAAAAATATTTAATCTTTGATTAAAAGTTTTATTATATATCAAAAGGGCTTGTTACTTTTTTTAGTTGAGCCCTTGATACCTTTGTATATCTCTCAGTAGTCTGTATGTTTGAATGACCCAAAAGCTCCTGGATAATCCTTATATCTGTTCCATTTTCAAGCAAGTGTGTTGCAAAAGAGCTTCTTAATGCATGGCAAAACACTCTTTTTTGTATTCCTGCTTTTTTTGCTGCATCATGTACTATCTTTTGCGCCTGCCTTACACTTATATGTGTATCCCTAACAAGAAAAACATATGGATTATCATCATTTCTGTTAGCAAGATAATCTGTTAAATGGCTAACTAATTTCCTTGAAAGTATTATATTCCTGTCTTTTTTGCCTTTTCCGCTCTTAATTAACCCCATTTTTTCCTGCAAATTAAGATCTTCTGTCTTAATGCTAACACACTCTGAAACCCTTAATCCAGACGAGTACATAAGTTCTATCAAAAGCTTATGCTTTAGGTTTTTAATTGCTTTTATCATCCTTTCAATTTCATCCTTTGTAAGCACAGTAGGCAGCTTTTTCTCATTTTTTGGTGCTTTTATATTATCAAATATCCTTTTTTTCATGATTTCCTGATACATGAACTTTAAGGCACTTAGAACAAGATTAACAGAACTTGGCTTTTGCTTTTTCTCAGCCATAAGGTAAGCCATGTAAGATTTTACATCATCTTCACTAATTTCATTTGGCTCTTTTTTAACAAAATCAAGAAATCTCTGATTATGGAAAACATAAGCTTTAATGGTTTTTTCACTAAAACCTCTTATTTGTAATTCAGTCTTAAGTTTTTCAATCAATTTAATACCTCTTTTTAACCTGCTTTGGATACCTTATTTTGTCCAAAAAGCCAGGGTTTTTGTTGGAAATATGCCTCCGGAAGAGTATTTTATTCAGTTTATATATAAAAAAATACACATAATGTACCTTATACGCACTTTTATATAAATCTTTCTAGAAAAAGCATGATTTTAATAATTAAATAAATAACAAAGAAATTAATAGGAAAACCTACAGCTTTTTATTATAACTACCCAAAAGATCCTTAACCTGGTCTGTTATTTTAATACTTGGTCTATCAGGGTATTTATCTTTGCTTCTTACATATACATCAATACCTTCTTGTTTGGGTCTATCAGTTAGATATATTAAAGATAAAATAAATCTAAGTTGTTTAGCGCTTTCGTCATCTAACTGAGGTGTTATCAACATCAAGTCCATATCTGAATCAACTTTATTAAGTCTAGCTCCACTTCCAACTACATAAGCTTCATCGATTTTGTAATTTTTTGAGTTATTGTCACTTATCCTTGCTTGCCTTTTAGCTATATCAACATAAGCAGCAAGAACATTTTCTAGCCCTGTCCTCACTCTATTGGTGATTTTATTGTTTTTTTCAAAAATGGGCATCATATATTCATAAGTTTTTGGAGTTTTATAATCCAGTTTCATTTTAACATATTATTTTATTTTGTATATTAAGTTAATAGATTTATTAGTATATAAAGTTTTCTATTATGTCATTACTAATTAGTAACATATGATACCCTAATTTTAGTATCCAATAATATAATTTTTAATTAAATCATTTAATTCTGCAATATGATAAAATATTTAACTTTTGATTAAAAGTTTTAGTTGTTTAATTAAATAAAAGGTTTAATCTTTAATTAAAACTTTTAATTGTATTGATATACTACAAAATGTCCTTTAGGTAATAGTTTTATTAAAAGATATTATCCAATATAACCTTTTTAATTTATATTTTATAGAATATAATTAATTTTAGAAATTTTAAAAAACCAAAAAATAAAACAAAAAGTGAGAGTTAGGATAAATGCTCAAAAATTGGATAATTCTAAAAATCTTTAAAAACAAATATATAAAGAAAAATAAGGCATAAAAAGAGTTGAAAAATTAGATAAAAGAGATAAAATCAAGTCAGAAATAGAAGAAATATCAAAAAAGCCCCATATAAAATAAAAAAGTGAGTGTTGAAACTCATAAACTAATTTTTGGACTCACTCCAATATCATTTATTGTATAAAAAAGCCTAATTTTTGTCCTATGATAATTAATCTTAATCATTGTATCTGTTACATATGCTGCATATTTAAGTTTATCGTCTATAGTTTTATCTTCATTTTCATAAATTTTAGCTTTCATCTCTCTAATTTTATCTAATGATAAAATATAACTTGTTGTATTAACGCTCTTTAATAAAAGACTGATATCTTTATATTTCTTATGGTGGTGTCGTTCTGCTGATTTATCTATAGCAAAAACATCTATAGGATGATATTCTTTTAAAACTTGAACTATTTGCCTCAAAGCTCTCCTATCTCTTCGTTTTAGATTTTTGTAAAAAGTTTTAGCATCCATGTTTACATGCACTCCATTAATTATAATGGTAGTATTCAAGGCATATATAAACTTTTTGTTTTGTTACTACTTATAGATTAATATTTAGTAACAATTCCTTTATTAGTCACCCTCAAAGTTAATAGAATAGTAAAAAGAAATAAAAAATCTAAAGGAGTTTAACCAACATAACTCAATGCCTTTTTCTCTCTGTTTTCAATTGATGTTTTGCTCTGCTGGAGAAGTTCCTTTAGCTTATCCTCAAACTGTTTTGCTGTTTCGAGCAAAGGCTTATAGTCAACTTTTAAGTTGAGGTACTTATCTAAAATCTTGATTATCTCAGCAGCTGCCTTGCTATCTGGCAGAGTAGTGTGTGTCTCAGCAAATATACAGGACATGGGTATTTTATCCACCTTTAACAACAGGGCTGAACTAACTCCCATGATAATTCCCTCTTTGAGAGGATTTAGTCCAAAGCTCCTGAATATTTTCTCTTTTTTCTCATCATTGGAATAATAAAAAATCTTTGGTTTTCCCATTATATCTGGAGAGCTAACACTCTCTAAACTTATTATCTCTTTTGTATTCAGTTCTTTTGCTATGGCAATTATTATATCAGATATCTTCCATTCTAAGCCAGGTTTTACAGTTAGAGAGTGTATTATCACAAGGTTATATTTTTTATTGTATGAAATAGATAATGGCTCTATAATCTTGCCCTTGTGTATTGCCACCATTGCTGGTTCTTCTTCAAGCAAAACCTTTCCTATAAGCTCTGTATTAAGATGATCTATCAAGAATTCACATGCTATTGTGCCCACAAGCCCAAAGCCAGGAAAACCCTCAATAATCACAGGCTTTTTTGGCTTTTTTATGAGTTTAATCTTCATTATAACACCTCTTAACAAAACGCTTTTTTATTTCTTTATATAGTTTTTGGTTAGAACAAGATGGCTATGTTTAATAATATTGTTATCACCAAAATTACAGTTATTCTATATAGGTTATAAGCCCGCAGTCATTGCAGACTAGTTCTTTTGTTTTCTTGTTATATTTCACTTTATTGCTTCCACATTCCGGACATTTATTTGGAATCTTTTTAGTCATATCTTAAAAATAAAAATCAAACTTTAAAAAATTTTCTAAAAAATGTTACTTCTTTAAGATGATTTTAAGAATATCTTCCTTGCCCTTCCAGTTAAGAACCTCTTTCAAGACATCGCTAATTGTCTCAACAGGGATTATCTTAATCTTGGATATCTTTTCAGGATCAATTATTATATCCTTTAAATTAGCCTTTGGCACAATTACATTTTTTATGCCAGCCTCAATAGCTGCCTCTACTTTTGAGCTTACTCCTCCAACAGGAAGGACCTCTCCTCTTACAGACAATGAGCCAGTCATTGCAAAGTTTTGTTTTACAGGAATATCCTTAAATGCAGAGATTATTGATGTTGCAACAGCTATGCTTGCTGAATCGCCCTCAACACCCTCATAGGTCTGCATGAACTGCACATAAAGATCATATTTTTCCTTTATGTCTTCTCCAAAATACTTTTTGATAATAGCTGAAACATTTTTTATTGATTCCTTTGCTATCTTTCCAAGCTGTCCAGTTGCAATTATTTCTGTTTCCTTGCCACCAGGTGTTACCTGTGATTCTATTGGAAGTATAATACCTGAATATGCCTCAGAGCCACCTATGACTGCAAGACCATTAACCCTGCCAATCTTGTTTCCTTTTGTTACAATAACTTCATACTCCTTTTTCTCTTCAATATATTTGTCAGCTATCTGCTGCTCAAGGGTTCTTGCTATTTTTTTTGCATTACTAACATGATTTTTCATAACAAATTCTGCATTCTGTTCTTTTGCAATATCTCCTGCTGCCCTTATTAAGCCGCCAAGCTCTCTAAGCCTTAAGGTTAGATGGCCTTTTCTGTTAGCCATCTTCCTTGCTTCTTCTATAATAGCATCAACAGCCTCTTTGCTGAAATGAGGTATTTTTTTGTCTTTTACAATCTCCTGGGCAACAAAGATAGCTATCTTATTTCTGTTTTCAGGAGTATCTTTCATAGTTCCCTTCATATAAACCTCATATCCATAGCCCCTTATCCTTGACCTTAGGGCAGGATGCATATGCTTGACTGTTTCAAGATTACCAGCAGCAATCAGGATAAAGTTGCATGGAACTGCTTCTGTCCTTACCATTGCACCAGCACTTCTCTCGCTTTGGCCTGTTATTGCATATTTGCCTTCCTGCAATGAGGTTAATAATTCCTGCTGTGTTGCTGGCTGCAGGGTTGCAATTTCATCAACAAAGAGAACACCCATATTTGCCTTGTGAATCATTCCTGCAACAACTCTCTCATGGGCAGGTGTTCCTAAACCACCAGACTGGAATGGATCATGCAGAACATCACCCAATAAAGCGCCTGCATGAGCACCAGTTGCATCAAGAAACGGTGCCTGCTTTTTATTAAAATTATCAACAATAGTCTTTGGCACACTTACTTTTGGATTCATTTTTTTGCCAAGGTTCATAAATATAATAAAAGATGCAAGGAACAGCATGCCTCCTAAGAAAAAGGCTGCAAACATTATGTCTGATTTATATTGTGCCCTTACCCACCAGGGTGCAAACATTGAGATAATAACAAGAATAAAGATTATAATATTCTGGTTCTTGAAAAGATTTGTACTCTCAATTCTTGATTTCATTACAAATTCACGGCCTTTGCCAGCGGGCATTACTCTTACCAATGGCTGGTTCTCATCATTCAAATTAGGAAATGAAACAACATCAACAAGTTTTTCCTTTGGCAATAGCTCTGCAAGTGCCATGCCAAGCATTGATTTTCCTGTTCCTGGCTCTCCTATCAAAAGGACATGTCTTCTTTGATTAGCAGACTTCCTCATAACATTAACAGCTTCCTCCTGGCCAACAACCTGGCCTATTATCTTATCAGAAATCTTTATGTCTTTTGTAGTTTTAAAGCTCACTTCTTTTGCCATATTTATCCAGAATATCAACATAATATAAAAAGGTTTTCAATTAAAAAAGAAAATTTTATAAACATTAGAATATAATTGTTAAAAAAGGTGATTAAATGAAGCTTAAGGTAGGGAAAAAACTTATACCTGTTTTTGAAAAAAAGAAAGCAGCACCAGTACAAAGACCTAATTTCTCAGGAACAAATTCTGGTTTCCAAAGGCCAACACCTGGTTTTCCAGTACATCAACCAATGGGACAGAGGCCTGTATTTAAGCCAGGGCCATCAATTTATCCAGGAGTCAGTGGAATTAAAAAAGAGAAATCAAAAGATATTACCAAGATTATAGCCAATCTTCCAAGAGATGAGCTCACTGCTTATGTTTCTATTATACTGGGCTTAATCTTTATCTTTATTGCTGTGATTATTTGGTAAATTTTTGAGTAATTTTTTCAACTTTTTTTCAAAATAGTCATAGTTTGTAAATTTTTGATTATTAATTGGAATTTCAGACGGATCTCTGCCTGTTGATTTACAGTAAGATTCTATTTCAGGTATTGTTTTCATAATTGTCTTAGTTATCTTGCTTAGTCCAGCATATTTAGGTATAGAATAAAGTGTTGAGTGACCTCGGTCAGGTTGCCCATATTCTAATGCTACACCATAAAAACCAGGCGTCTTACACAAAGCAATTCTAAGTTCCTTACCCTCATTATTACTTCCTTCTAATACTAAACTATGGTCTGATTTTTTGATAGTTATTTTGGTTTTTAAAACATCAAATCGTTTTTTAAACTGTTCAATATATTCATCAAAAATTAATTCATCAGAGACCTTCTTATTCTTTAAATATTTTAAAAGAGCGCCTGTTTTTGACTTAGTATCTTCAACTTTGCCTTTTGTGTGTAGCTTAATATATATAACTCTTCCAAATTCATCTATAATATCATAGCGTGGTTTATTCCTCTTTTTTTTAATAATTATTTTATTAATATCTCTCTCTTGTAATTCAAGAAATGGAAAGATTATTGATTCAAGTAATATTTCCGGGGTTATTCCCCTGTTTATCATCTTAGGTTTTGAATTTTCACCCCTGTCTTTAAAAGTTGCATATATTCTAGGACAGATATATAATCCACTTAATTTTTCAATTGGATTCATTGTTGGTTCAGTAAATGGCTTTTCTGATACTATAAAATCTAAGTTAATTTTTGTAAGTTTTGATTCACATTCATTGTAAGGGGCATAATATTGTTTTAATATTTTTTTAGAAACATTTTTTATATGGTTCTTGCTTTCTTTTTCCTCTCTTATAAGCTGTTTGAGAGATTTCTTTGTTTTAGTAGGGGTCATTTTAC
>Ga0180009_10000496_pt1 | contig 54756 bp, 47 predicted proteins | sample OS_PC_MetaG_FD_123537 | JGI IMG/M metagenome (GOLD analysis project Ga0180009, IMG submission 123537) | Groundwater microbial communities from the Aspo Hard Rock Laboratory (HRL) deep subsurface site, Sweden - OS_PC_MetaG | ecosystem: Environmental > Aquatic > Deep subsurface > Groundwater... | reverse complement strand
GGGGTAGCATGTCCGAAGAGAGCGCCCTCCAGAGCTACGCTGATGCCGTTCGCACGTTCATGCGAGACCGCCCAGACCTGAATCGCCTCATCGAGGGTGAGGAGCATGGAGATGACCGCCGCAAGAAAGCCATCATGGAGGCCCTCGACATCCTGAACTCCGTTCCCCCGATCACTGACTTCACTCTGGAGGACTGCCCGTTCAGAACCTACCTTCAGGACCTCTCTTGCTCACGTTTGCTCCAGAGCCTTCTCTTCCTTCTGGAGAGGAACGAGCTGAAGGTGGTCGACGGAGGCGGCGTTGGGGCGGTGAAGACCCAGATCGACCGTGCAGCACAGACCGCCGCCTATATCCGCAAGGAAGTCATTCCAATGTTGCAGGAAGCCAAGCGGGCCTACTCGCTTGGGCTTGCCCTGGACGCCTCGGGATCAGTTGGGAGTTACTACTACGGCGGCAACTGGTGATTCCGTGGAGCTTAGGGTCATCCGCTCGAACCCGTCCACGGTCACACTCCAGTGGCAGGCACACGGGGTCATCAAACCACTGGACGTTTACATAGAGCGGGCCGGGTCGTTCACGGGCCCCTACGCCCAGATTTCTGGTCCAATCCGTGACTCCAACCAGTACATAGACACCAATCTACTTCGGGGTGTCGCCTACTTCTACCGGCTTCGCTTGGACACTCAAGGTGAGGAATTCAGATTCTTGCCAGCAAGTGGTGGAAAAACCTTTGGTCCGAGAGAGACCCTCGTCGTAGCTGAAGCAAGGTACCAGCGTTGGTTCAGTCTGTACTACGGTGGCCGTCTGTGCCTGTACTACCCAGTCCGCACGTTCGGGGCCTACTGCTCGTGCTATAACACCACCAGAGGGGTGCACGACAGCAAGTGCCTGACATGTTACGGGAGGAAGTACGCAGGTGGGTATTTCAACCCCATTGTCCTCCCATATCAGGGAACCGCCGTCCAGAGCGGGCAGCCCGAAACCAATAGGGTGAAAGGCGACAATCGCATGCTTGTGCTCCCCGGGATCTTCCGTGCCCATGAACAAGATGCTATCGTGGACGAGAACAACGACCGATGGGCGGTCAGCAAGGTGATGATGATGACCTTCGAGGGGGCCCTGGTTACGCAACAAGTGATCGTCGCTCCAGTTCCTGCCGACAGCCCAATACACCAGCTCCCAGTTGACCTGGACCTGCTGGAGCTTCCTCAAAAGTTTACGCTGGAGAAAGTGACATGAGCCAAGAAACAGAGCGCATGTCAACGAAGCAGGCACTGACGTATGGAGGTGCTCTGGCGGCTGGACTCAGCATCCCACTGTACCTGAAGTACGGCAGAGCCCCGAAGAAGGTTGTGATGAAGCGTGTCAGGAAGCGCCTACGGGAACTCCTGTCGAGGCGGTAGATGGAGCGTACTGATAAAAGCCAGGCCCGCCTGAACCTCCTTGGCCGAGACTCCACCGCTGTCGCCCTCGAGACCTTCCTGGCATTCTTACAGGGTGTGTTCAAGGACGGGTACTTTGGATTCAACTGGAGTCCGGACAGGAACACGACCGACCTCATCATCGAGGAGAGCCTCGGCCCACAGGTGTCCCCAGAGCGCGTAGAGAAGCTCCCACTCATCTCTGTGTACGAAGGACAGTCGAACTGGGGCAACATGAACGCCGCCGCCATGATGTTTGGGAACTATGGGAGTGGGAGCAGGGACCTGCTCAGTCCGGAGATCTTCCGCCTCACTGCCCAGGTGATCTCACAGGACATCACACAGCTGAAGGACATCACCTCGACGATCTTTACCATGCTCATGGTGTTCCCCTCCCTGATCGGCAAGGAAACAGGAATCGCCTTCCCCGGTTCTCCTGTGAAGGCATACGGGAAAGCGTTTGGGGCAAGCGGAGCAGAATACCCGGCCGGGTACGTCGAGATGATGTGCTCGGTTACGGCTGGACTCCAGGTCACACGGGAGCAAGGCACTATTCTTGACCACCTTCTGAAGAATGTTACAATGACCGTGCGTGCGGCTATGCCGGACAGGGTAGTGCGCCAGCATAGGCGGTACCCAGGCGGTTTTCCTGAGGACGCGAAGGACATGACAGACTTGATGATCACAGGCAGCTACCGAGGACAGCCACTGGTCGACGACCCTACTGAGGGTGTTGTTCAGGAGGAAGGATCCCCGGAGCAGACTTCGGAATTGAGGGAGGACTGAAATGGCGGTCAACAAGCTCGACTACGGTGGCATCCAGATCACCTTCGGAATCCGGGCAGCCACCCCGGTCATCAACGCCCCCAGGAAGAACCTCCTGCTGGTGGGTCCTGCCTACTATGTGGTTGATGTCTTCGACTCCACCGGAGCCTTCGACTCGGATGCGCTGCTCTCCGTTCCTGCCGTCCTCGAGGGGTCGGCGGCCATGGAGAGCCCGGGTGGGAAGTTGGGGCACATCTTCGTCAACGGAACGGACATCACCCTGTCCTTCGCTGCGGGTACCTGGAGCATCGGACAGGTGGTTGAGAGGATCAACTCCGTGGTCAGCGGCGTGGAGGCCAGCCAGGAGTCGGGGATCCTCACCATCGTGACCGACCGGTCGGGGCCCACCGCTTCTCTGCGGGTCATCGGTGACATCGCAACCTTCTTCAAGATGACGGCGGGCGAAACCGTGTACGGTTACGGATCGTACATTGAGCAGCGGATCGGCATCCCCTTCATCACCCTCCCGGACCCGCAGGGAATCCTGAACATGTGCGTCCTGGATGCCACTTCCATCGACGTGTATGCAAACGTGTCGGGCTCTGCCTTCCACTTCGATCCGGACACGACCGTGGAGCGGAACGGGTACCTCCGTCCCTCCTGGAAGGGTGTTCTGAACGCGGCTGGGATCCCCACGCTGGTGGGCGGGTACTCCCCGTTCTCCTGGGGGTCGACGATCTTGCGCCCGTGGGATCCACAGGAGGGTGCGGTCACGAAGCTGTGGGCTCCCGGTGACGACGCCTACGGGTTCGTCTCGGCCACTCCCACCGATAGCACGAACGCCATCAAGCTCCAGGCTGTCGGAGCAAAAGACGGGGTGGACGGCGCCTACGTGACCTCCGAACTCGGGGACTACCACGGAGTCCAGGGCGTTCTGCTCAGCTTCTCGATCCAGACGGGGACAGGCGCAGGTACCGCGGTCGTCGTGACCGTAATCGGGAACGGCATCACCGCAGCGTGCCAAAACTCGGCAACGATCGCTGGTCTCATCGCCGCCATTGAGGCCCACGCTGTAGCCAGCAAGATGGTGAATGTCAAGCTCGTCACCGGAGCCGCTGCGTCGACGGTGCTCTCCGGGTACACCGTTGCAGTCCAAGTCTACCTGGGTGGCGGCGTGGATCCGATCAGCTTCAACGGGGACGGGGCAGAGCTCGGTGGAGTGTTCAAGGTCACCGGAGACCGGAACGCCCTCATTTACCCAATCCTCCTGGCGACCGGGGACTACATCGACATCGGATTCGAGGGTGGGCACCGTGCCCGCATCGACTTCTCCAGCGGAGACGACATCGACGATGTCATCCTAGCCATCAACACGGCGCTGGGCGGGACATATGCAACAACACTCGGCGGAGGACACCTCGCCATCAGCGGTGGGGCACTCGTGGACCCCATCTACAAGGGGATGAAGTCCAGCCTGGCCATCTATGCCAGCAACTGCCTCAACAAGCTCTTCATCAAGCCTACGATCACCGATGTGACCCCGGTGTCGACGAACCCGATGTCGGTCACCTTCACCATGGCGGACGTCCCCGGGATCGCCGAGGGCGACACGATCCAACTGGCCGGTGGAGGTTCCCCGTCCATTGTCAACCGGCTGTCCGTGACCGGACCGCTCGTCACGGCCTTCCTCACCGAGCCTACAGCAGCCTTCCTTCCCGTGATCGGAGAGGGGCCGGTGATCCCCGATGTGGACATCGTGTCCCAGCTCTCGTCGTCGAGCTACACCAGCCACCGACACCACGGAAAGAGCTACAGGGTTCACAGCAACGACCGTCTGTGGTCGCAGGGGACCGCACGCAGCTCCATCGTCTCGTCCAACACCTTCATTGCAACCAAGGGAGACGTGGTGGCGATGCAGCAGGGCTTCGCATACGGAGCCCTCGAGACGTCCGAGATCTACGGGCTTACCGACACCTTCCCCTACTGGTACATCGAGGCCAGGGGGTGTGAGGATGCGGCCAGGACTGCCTACCCGTACCCGTCGATCATCATCGACGACACGGACGACATCGTCACCCTCTACCAGGACTCCATCGTGGACAGCTACGGGCGGGTCCCGGTGAACCCGTCCTACAACCTGTATGCCGGATTCACAGCCCTTCGCCAGGACCTCTCCCCGCGGTACAGGAAGGACCGCACGAAGATCTCCGGAGTGGCAGATCTCATTGACAAGCTGGACCCCATCGCTCCACTGGAGAACCCTCTGGGCTACGGTGCCTACCTGGCGATGCTGGCCTCGGCGGCGCTCTACGAGTTCTACGTCCTCGCCGTCCCCACGAACGACGTGGCCGGGTACCTCGAGTGCGTCCCGATCATGACCAAGTACCCGGACTGGCTCCTGGTCCCACTGACGTCGGACCCGGTGGTCTCCCAGGTCTTCGGATCCTTTGTCACCACCATGGGACTCCCCACCAACCGGCGGGAGGCAGTGACCTTCCTCACGTCGGACATCCCGGAGGAGGAGTACTCCTCCACCCTCGGGAGCGGGGCGAACTGCGCCAGCAACGTGACCGGGCAGGAGCTCACCCTGATCTTCGACTCGGCGGTCTTTTCCCTCTCGGCGGTTCTATCCGCCGGGGGCATCGACCCAGCCACACTGACCTCCGCTGATGGCGTCTACATCCAGCTCTCCGGAGGCGGGGCCTCCACGGCGGAGAGCCTGCGGAAGTACCTGGTGGCCTCTGTGGACGTGGACAGCAACACGGCGCTGGTCAAGATCGTCTTCGCCGTGACGGACAACACAGACGCCTACTATTCCACGGTGACACCGCCGGTGGTCTCCGAGTCGGACATCTCCCTGTACCTGCGCGGGGACGAGATCGACGAGGACGACACCGACTCCATGCTGGAGGCTCTTCAGTCCTTCGCCGGGACCTTTGCCAACCGCCGGATCTGTGTCATGCCGAACGACGGCGTGGACGTGGACCACAACGGGGTGACCACCCGCATCTCCAACTACTACGCCGCTGCGGCGGTCGGCGGATATGCGTTGGCGCACCCGGTGGAGTTCCCGTTCTCCGGGTACACCGTCCCTGGCCTCCTGCACATCTACGGGACCGACGACACCTTCGTGGACCTGGACCGGATTACCGGCCTGTGGTTTCTCCAGAACGTCGACGCCGATGCAACCCCGAGCCTGGTGGAGACCTGCCGTCAGTTCACCACCGACACCTCGGCGGTGAAGAACTCGGAGTTCTCTGTCACCTCCCAGCTCGACTCCATGGCCCTCCGGGTCCGTGACGGCCTGCGCGGGTGGCGGCGGAAGAACGTCGGTGAAGAGACCATGTCTGAGCAGAACATGCAGGTCTCTGCGGCCATCGAGGCGGCCATCATGTCTCGAGAGATCAAGGGTGGGCGAATCGAGGCACTGGAGAACCATGCGACCCTGATCAACGTCCACAACATCATCATCGAAGCGGAGACGTTCACACCGCTCGGCGGTGTCTTCGTTTACATTATGGCGTAGGGGGGAGGACCACCATGCGACAGGACACCTGGAGCCCGCTCCGAAACACAGTTCAGGGCGGAATGAAGGAGGGCAAGCATGCCTCCGCCACGTTCACCCTCCTGGGATCAGGACCGCCTCACCTGTCCGACATCACGGACAGCTCGAACCTGGGCGACTCCATCTTCCCAATCGGTCTGGCCCAGGACTTCTCCTGGGGGCAGACCAAAGGGATCGCCCGCTTCTACGAGATCGGGTCCAAGAGGTCGTACGTGGTCTTCGGCCACACGGCGGGTGGGGTGACCCTCACGGGTGTCTACTACTCAGGGCCGAACATCCTGCGGAAGCTCTTCGCCGTGTGGCAAGACAAGGACGGCCTCCAGCTGTTCAACACCACGGCCCAGCTCTCCACACGGAACCCGAACTACGCCGCCTCGAAGGAGGGGTTCGCCGGGTCGCCTCCCACCATCCCACCCGGCTACAAGAATTTCCTTCACAACCTCGAGTCGGACTTCTTCGACCGGTGCTTTGGGCTGTTCGTACAGATCTACGACAACCTGGGCAACCTTCTCGTGAAGTCCTACTATGAGGAGTCGGTGGTCCCGGCGTACAACCTGGGGTTCAACGCGCAGGGCGTCATCATCCAGGAGTCTGTCACCATCGACTACGAACGGATCCAACCCATCGACGGCGTGGACTACGAGCCCCTCCTCCAGGGAATCCTGGACACGGACTACTAGGCTCTTCCCCGCAGCATTCCTCTCAGGACAGGGACACCGTAGACAGCAGCGATGGTGCTTCCCTTCTTGTCCTCCACCCAGACGACGAACTCTTTTGGGCTGGCGTAGATGTAGTGCGTCGTGTCACCGCGCTGGTCCATCACGACCTGCTCGACGTCCTTGCCTCGTGGGTTCGGGGTCAGTCCTGATGGAAGGGACAGGGAGGCGCCGAAGCTGGCGCCAGGGAGGTGTTCGATCTCTTTCATCGGTACGTCCTGGAGGAGGACTGCGGTTGTATCAGAGGTCATCTCCCGGCGGATGTTCCGGACGTCAAGGTCCGTGTACATGCTGTAGACGGTCGTGGGAGAAAATGTCTTGGTCCTGGAAACAGAGACGAGGCCCTCGACGCCGTCATCGTCGATGGTCACAAAGCCGTAGTGCTCGAGGAAGTAGACCAAGGTCGTGATCTCAAGGTCGTCCGCCTCGTTGAGAACGAGCTCACTGCCTCGGGCAAGAAGGCGTAGGACAGCCTGGATCATTTTTTGTCCTTCCTCTGGTTGATGATGGCCTTGGTGTTCCCGAGGGTTGTTGCACAGGAGAAGGCGATGCGGAGGGCCGTGAGCGGGACCAGGACGGGCTCCCAGATCATCCGCTTCGCCACGTCGCACACCTCCATGGTGCGGATGTCGATCCCACTGTTGAACCCCTTCTTCCTCAGCACATCTGTGAGAATACCGAAGGTCTGATCCTCCGGAGTCCCTCCCTCGATGGCGTTGGAGATAAGGAGCTCCAGAGGTCTCTTCACCATCTTGAGGAAGATTTCCTTGGCACGCTCGGCCATGGGCCCATCGACTGGAGCCTCAGACACGGCCTTGTGCATGGCCTTGAAGGAGCATCCTCCTCCGGGGACGATCCCACCACGGAGGGCGGCGAAGCACGCGGAGATGCCATCCTCGACGAAGTAGCGGCTGGCGATCCTCTCAGCGCTGTTGTAGCCGGGGACGAAGACCGACCCGACCCCACCGGTGAGCTGTGCGATGCGGGCCTGGTACTTCTCAGACTCCAGTGGGTTCTCCACGACTGCCTTCCGCAGCATCGTGATGTGGTCCTCGATCTGATCCGCTTCCCCTCCGGCGTCGACGATGACCGTTCGGCTCTCTGACACAATGACCCGGCCAGCCTTGCCAAAGTACTCGATCACCTCGTCCTTCATGTCCTTCAGGCTCTTGCCTTGGTCACTGGAGAAGACGCGACCACCGGTGGCAATGGCCAGGTCACGCATCATGTTGATGCGCTGCTCACCAGACCCGGGTGCCCGGACAGCACAGGACTCGGCATTCCCCTGCTGGCGGTTCACGATCATCATCCCGGCGGCGTTCCCAACGATGTCCGGGGCGATGATGAGGACCGGCTGGCCCATCTTGTGGGCGGCGTCGAGGATGGGGTAGGTGTCCTGGGCGTCGGCGAGGGTGTCATTGGAGAGGAAGAGGAGACACGCCTGAGACTCGGTGCCGCCGAAGTCGATCTTCCCCTGCTTGTCATTGCTGGTGAGGAAGGCCGATGTTGAATACCCTCGGTCGAAGACCATTCCTGTGGAGATCTCGTAGTAGGGGTCTCCGGTGGGAGAGTCCTGGAAGGTGACGACACCATCCTTCCCGACGCTGTGCACGGCGTCTGCAACGACCTGGGCGATGACCGGGTCCCCGTTGCAGGAGATCATGGCCACTGCCTCCAAGAACTTCAGGTCGTTCTCGATCGTGCGGACGTTCTTCTTCACAGCGTCCGAAGCGATGTTGAAGTAGGTCCGAAGATGGCGGATGACCTCCTGGTACTCTCGACCCTTGAGGCTGAGGAGCTGCTTTGCCAGGGCGACCGTGAGGATGATCGCCGTGGTGGTCCCGTCTCCCACGCGTGCGTTCATCTCCTTGGCTGCTCCGATGACCGTTTGGATGGCGCTGTTCTCCACCGGGTGTGGGGACCACACGAAGTCTGCAACGGTCACTCCGTCCTTGGTGTAGGTCGGGGGGCCCAGCTTCATCTGCAAGGCCACCAGCTGTCCAGCTGGCCCCAGCGTGGTCTGCACAGCCCGTGTGAGCGTGTCCAGCCCTCGCACGAAGTCCTCCCGAGGCTCAAGCTCAAGCGCCAGGTCGGTCTTCTCCTCGATCTTCACAAGTCCTCCTTCACAGTCCCCTCGCAGAGGCAAATGACGTATCGGTAATGCTGAGCGTACAGAAGGACGCCCTCCTGCCTGATGGCACTCGCTCCGTTGAGGGAGGCCCAGACGAGGTCGTCGACCTTGAACGGGTGGTCTTCCCATTTGTTGGCAAAGACCTTCCCGGCCGCCCTCACACGGCAAGGAGTCAGGATCGCCTCCATGAAGGTGGTCTCGTCTGACACCTTCACCCGCTGCTCTATGATCTCAACCCTCTCTAGGATGACCCAGTCGTAGAATGCTTCCATGCAGCCTCCATTGAGAATGAGTACCACCACGGCTCTCCGACGTCAACGGGATTGTTTTACATTTTCTCTTTACAGGCCCATGGAGGAGAGCTATAGTTGCCGACGTTGGGCACACACCCGAGGAGGAACCATGAAAGGTATCGACCCCAAGCAGATGAGGAAGGTGGGCGAAGAGCAGAAGATGCAGGAACGGATGCACCAGACGAAGGTTGGGCAGATGCTCCTCCTTCGGAACCTGGCGAGGAAGTTCAACGTTGAGAAGCTCTACTTCATGCCGACCCAGACCAACCCTCTGGCCATCGCCGGAATCCTCCAGCCGGAGGACCCAAAGGACGGCATCTCTCCGAACAACAGCATCCCCTGGACCGTCCTGGAGCAGTTCATCCCGCTTCCGGCCATGGAGGTCGCTGGGCGTGTGGGGATGTTCTACGAGATCACCTACGACCAGATCAACCCGGAGCAGACCGTCGTGACCTTCACGCGCCGGGACATCATCGACGAGAGTCTCCTCGTCAAGGAAGAGGTCACCTCTGAGGAACCCGCACCCGCGGCTGAGGAAGTAATGGGTGGTCTGGAGGTGGTCCCGGACCCGGAGGAGGGCACCGATGACTGAGGAAACGAAGACCCCTGGACCCATCTTTGATGGGGACGGATTGGAGGGAGCCGAAGAGGAATCCCCCGAGGAAGAACTCAACGAGGAGGAGCTCGAGGAGGCAGAAGGTCGCACGTCGGCCGGACGCCTCAGCCGCATGTCCATGGATGCCGAGGCCGGCTTCTCGTGGGACCAGCTGGAGCGGATGAAGGTCCGCATCGAGAAGGGCCTGAAGGCACCAGACTTTGGTGAGGTGCTTACGGGAAGAGCCGTCCAGGAAGTCGAGATCATCCCAGAGCACTTCTCTGTCGCCTTCCGGATGGCCACGGCGGGACATCGCAGGGCCATTCTCAAGAGCATGCAGAAGGCGTTCGGGTCGTCTCCGATGACTGCGGAGTCCATGTTCCATCAGCAGATCCTCACGCTTGCCTGCGGGCTGGCGAAGATCCAGGCAGCGGAGCTCCCCGATCCCCTTGTCAAGGGGAAGGACACGCTCGACCCGGATATTCTCAAGGGCAACATGGACGCTGTGGTTGGATTGCCTGACCAGATCTTCTGGATGGTCTGGTTCAACCAGACTTGGCACTCCGTTCGCATGGGGAACATGCTGACCATGAAGGCCCTGGGAAATGGGTAAAAGCTCCTCAGGGGTGGGCGTACCTCCAGCTCTTCTACGAGAAGACGCCACTACCTCCCCCGGGGAGCGAGGAGGAGCTCCCTCTCCTCCTCTACGTTGCCGAACGAGGGAACCAGTACCTGCGACTGCTCACTGCCTTTGGGACCATGCTGGCGGGCCCGAAGGCGGCGGAGGGGCTGGAAGAGATATTTTCAGAGATCCTCCATCTGTCCGACATGGAGGAGATCGAGGGTCGTCTGGATATGCGACAGAAGGTGTTCGACGCATGGTCAGAGGTCGATCCGTTCAAGGTGATGAGGCTGCCTACCCGGGAGGACATGGAGAGGCTCGCTGCCCAGAAGGTCCGGGCGGCGCACAGCCGATTTGTCAACACGGACTTGAGCACCCTAACCGACTCAGTCATGGAGCTTCATGAAGGGTAGACAAAACTGGACATGCGGCTTCGAGGCTAAGGAGGAGTGTAAGGTGAACCACCAGAATAAAAATGGTGGAACTGAAGGTGAGACTCCTATGTTCTCCGGGTTGTCTTTGAAGACAGCTACCCTGGGATGTGTCCAGTCTCAGGCTCTAGCAGTATTGAAGGACGAAACAAGACCTGAAATGGTTGGCAATATCTTCAATGCTATCAGAGGCCCGGAAACTTTGCCGAGGACAACAATTTCCCCTTGGGCGGAAGGTCTTAGATGACCAAATCAGAAGTACAGAAGGTTTTCGTGATTGACGCTAATGGGAAGCAGTTACTTCCCACTCATCCGGCACGTTCTAGAAAGCTGCTGCGCGCCGGTCGTGCTCGGGTGCATCAGGTGGTACCGTTCACAATCCAGCTAGCCCGTGTTGTTGAAAACCCTGTTGGAGACTTTACGGTTGGTATTGATGACGGGGCGAAACACGTCGGCATCGTAATGGTCAACGAGCACACCAAGGAAGTAGTTTTCCGAGGTACTATCCAACTACGGCAGGATGTCACACGGAAGATGGCACAACGGGCAGTATATCGTCGAACGAGAAGAAGTCGGAAACTTCGACATCGCCCGGTGCGGTTCATGAATCGCGGTCAGAAGAGTTTCCTGCCTCCAACTATCCGGCAGAAGAAGGATAGCATACTTCGGGTAGTCAGGGACTTGGGGAAAGTCCTGCACATTACCAAAGCCGTTGTTGAAGAGGGACAGTTTGACCTTAGCAGTATGGCTGCTGGCAAGAAGTTGCATGGGGTCGAGTTCACAAAGGCTGAATATGAGGGCCGGAACTTCCGAGCTAAGGTACTTTGGCGGGATCGTTATAAGTGCAGGCATTGTAGCTCTACTGAGCGGCTCCAAGCGCACCACATTAAGCCGAAGAGCACTGGTGGCGGGAACTCCCCAAACAACGGGATTACGCTGTGCAAGAAGTGCCCTCAGGAACTTCATGATGGGCTGTGGGCATTGACTATCAGACCCAAGCGGTTCTTCTACCCTGCTCATTTGCAAGCGGGAAAGTACTATTTGCAGAAAGGATTAAGCGAATGCGGTCTTACCGTGAGCACATGCCTTGGGTGGATGACCAAACGGTGGCGTGAAGTTATTGGCTTACCCAAGACCCATGATCTCGATGCTGTAGCAATGGTATGTCGGACGTACAGACCGGTACTCACAGAAAGGGCGTTTACTATTATCCCTCGTCGAACCAAGGTGTGGGAAGGCAACCCGACGAAGAAGTGTCATGAGCATAGGGGGTTTCGTCATTGGGATTTAGTCAGAGCCGGGCACCACACTCGTGGGATTGTTGTAGGGTCAGTGCGGAGCCTGAAGCAAGCGTGCTTGACTTTACGTACTGGATGGGATGCTAATTTCCCCGTGTCTTACAACAAAACTCGGCTACTGTGGCGGCCAAATGGTCTAGTGTATATAGGTGCGCTTGGGCACGCTTGTCCAGGTAATTCATAAGAGGTGCGCCGTGAGTGATCCACAGCCCCTGTTCATTGAGGACATCGTGGAGCGAGTCAACCTCAGGACGATGACCCGAACCCCAACCATCGTGGTGTCAAACGGCAAGCGCTCCGTGGAGGTACCGGTCTCCAGTGCCGCCGTCGAGGCCATCGTGTCCTTGCTGGAGGGTGACCTTTACAACCCAGAGGGTGGGGACACCACCGGAAGGGATGAGCGAAGAGGAACAACCATCCCAGGTGTCGTCCGGAACATCGAGGACGATGCTGGTGATGGATGGCTGGATATAGAGGATGATGACATGGACCAAGGTGGTCCAGAGGAGGATGACAATGGGTGACGGGCAGAGGGAAGCATCGGTCACTGGTGTGGTTCCGGTGCAGTTGTTCGCTGTGAGCTACAAGGATGAAGCGGGGAAAGAGGGGGCTTGCCCCATGATGGTCGTCGGTGGGTTGAAGGCCTACCGGTTCATTGACACCGCCCTCGAGGCGGATACCAAGACCCCAGACTGGATGGCCCAGGGGCTGCTGAAGCATGTCAAAGACCTCACAAAGGGCGCCGGCGACGAAGAGGTCTAGGAAGGCCGTCTACGTCGGGGTGCGCATGGAGCCGGACCTGAACGACTTCCTTCAGGAGGTTGCCAAAGGGAAACGTGTGCACTCACGGTCGGCAGCGATCCGAGGTATTATTCGTGGGGTGCGTATGGTTCTGCTCAGGAGGGCAAATGCCGACCGTGGAGAAAAGACGGAAGATGACGGGGGTGCGTGAGGACCTCAGTGTTGTCTGCTTGGCAATGACCTGGGAGGCCTCTGAAATCCACATCCTACAAGACAAGTTTCTCCTGGAGCTTCCGTCCAAACCGAACCAAGAAGACAAGATAAACGTCCTTGCTGATCTTCTTCACTACGTGGAGCTGACCTCTGTACAGCTGAGTGGTGACTTTGTTCAAGACACACAGGCCGTCTTCGAGCACTGCCGTGAGCACGACTTGTTCCTGGTCCGGATCTTCGTGTACGACGTCAGTTGGTTCTTTGGTGGGGCCGGAGTACCATTGGCGTCCAGCTTCATGGGGGTGCGGGTGGATGCGACGGACGCCGTTCCGGCTGAGAATGTCGTGTATGGTCTGTCCTCGGTACCGCTAGGACCGCTTCGGACCGTTCAGCACCTCTTGCAGGGGGAGGTACCGGAGGTATGAGGAAGGAGCTTGATCCAAAGGAGGAGGCTGTTCAGCTGAAGGCCGCATTGGCAAAGCACGAGATCGAGGGACTGAGGGTGTCCATAAACCGGGAACGGGAGGTCGTCCGGATTGAGTTCACCAAGGCCAAGGACCTTCCCTACGGCGTGGTCATGGCGGCCACCTACGGAACCAGCGAAGGAAAGACCGTGTTGGTCATTCCATTTTCCAAGATGGATATGGCGTTGAGGTCAGCCGCGTCTGGGAGTGGAAGGTACCAGAAGCGTGCACTCGACCTGGGAGGTGGGGAGGTTGTCCAGGTCGAGTACGTTACCCTCCAGATGGTTGGCGTGACACAGGAAAACCAGTTCACTCTGGAGGCCCAGGGGGGCCAAACTGGAACAGCAGGTGTGGTTCCATTCGCCGGCGGGAGCGGAAAAGGCCGTGGTTACACGACTTAGGCCAATCATGATCCAGCTCGTGATGGCTCGGCAGCCAAAGCGAGACTACCCTCTCGTCGATCTCACCTACTGGGTCGACTACGATGCGATGAAGGCAGAGATCGTCACCCTCGGAGCCACCGTGTGCCCTGAGTGCCATGGTCCGGTCCTGGAGTATGTGTGTCAGTGTTGTTTCCTCAACCACAGCCCAGACAAGAGACCTGACCCAACTGAAGACGGCGATCCGTGGGAGGGACTATTGATTACCGGAGCGGTGAAGTATGTCTCCACCAAGGTGGCTGAGCTATGGGAGAAGTTGCCTGTGAAGGGTGACATCACGTCCATTCATCTGCCCATCAGCCCATCCAACGAGGAACAGTTCCTCCACTTCACCAGAGCACGTACTTCTGAGGAGCTTCTGGACCTTGGGGCGTTCAGAGTGTATAACAGAAAGAAGATAGAGAGCGAGTTGGTGCGCTCCACGCGCCCGCTGTCTTCTTTGATTGAGATGTTTCTGAGGTTGCAATGATGGATAGGACTGTCGACTTTCATGCCCTCATAGCAGACCTACAGAGACGGCAGGAGAAGGCCGCCCTTGTCCAGATTCTCATCAACAACCTTGGAGAGATGTCGGACGGCGTGAACCTTCCCACGGACCCAACGGCAGCGTCAATCTCAAGAGAGGTAATCCAGGAACTTGTGATCGAGTTGAAGGAGCAGAAAGCGCTCCTACTTCGGGGCCCAACATCACCGACGGACCCGGATTCCAAGAAGCCCGAAGAGAACGCCGAGACCAAGGTGGAGAAGAAGTCCCCGAAGAAGGTTCCGGCGCGTCCTCGCAGGGTGGCCCAGAAGAAGCCTGCTCTGAAGGTCGCAGGTTCCTAGACACGTCTTCTCTCCTGGACTACAATCAATCTGAGCTGCAACCAGTGCCAGGGGTCTGAGCGTGGATTCACTCACAATGCAGCAGGTGCTGGCCTCCCAGCGTGCAATGATGATGCAGGCCCAGGCCAGCAACATGGCTGCCGCTGGATACGCTCGCCACCCTGACCAGGTTGGTTCATTTCCAGGATCCTACCCTGGTGGTTCCAGCCCGTCTGCCATGAACAACCCGCTCGGCCCGATGCCATCCGACTACGGGTCGATGGCCGCCTCTGGAATGAGTGCTGCCGGAGTCGCTGGAATCGGAATGCTTGGATGGGCCTCGATGGCCTACGGCATGCAGCGCATGGGCACGGCCTCTAGGATTGGCGCCAGCATCTTTGACCCGACCACTATGGGCCTGCACGGGTTTACCCGAGGTATGCGCGGGGTGATGCGCGGGGTCGGACTGGCCCCAAAGGCTGGTTTCTTCAACACGATGGGTGGGATTGGGAACCTCTACGCCCGGGCCGGATTCACTGGGGTTGTACGAGGAGTAGCCGGCGGTGCCATGGGTGCGGCTATGTTTGCTGCCCCGACCATGGCTGCAATCGCCGGTGTGGAGTGGGCTGGGTCTCAGGTAGCCATAGGAGCCAGCCAGTACAGTCAGGTGGCTCAAACAATCCGAGCCATCCGCCCCAACATCGGGGTCCAGTCGTCGTTCCAGTCCCAGGACTATGGGGCTCTCCGGAACGTGATGATTGAGTATGCAAACCAGGGGGCAAACACAAAGGAGCGCTTCAGGGATGCGTCCCAGCTCCTCATCGCCACCGGTATGGGCCAGGAGTACCGAGATACCGGGACGACGAAGGAGTTCATCGCCAAGTTCAAGAAGAAGCTGAGCGAGGTCAAGACAGTAGCCGCAGCGCTGGACACCACCCTCGCCGACGCCTACACCACGATGAAGCAGACCTCTGGGATGGGCATGCACACCGCTGCCGACCAGGCTTCCTTCACCGTTGGAATGCACGTGGCCTCCATGGGCGGCGTGGACCGTGGCACGCTCATGCAGGTTGGGCTGGCCGGAAGCCAGATGGCAAGCCAGTTCAAGATGTCCCGTAAGTTCGGGGCGATGAGGGCCACTGGGACAACGAACGCTCTCATGGAAGCTGCACGCTCTGGACTCGTGTCGTCCACGGCTATTCAGGAGCTCACGGGGATGTCCCTCGAGCAGGGGGCCCCGAACCTGTCGATGCGGATGATGCAGGCCGTACCAACAGCCATGCAGGGAGAGCTTGGGCAGACGGTGCTGTCGGCGTTGATGAACGAGAGTGGTCAGATCGACGAGGATCGACTCGCTCAGTTCCGAGCCGGTTCCTACGACTGGAAGAAGCTCCGCAAGATGTCTAGGAGAAACCTCATCCACAAGGGGTTCCTGGCGAGGTTCTCCACCAACCAGGCGGAGATGTCTGGGCAGCTGATGTCCAGGATGGGGCAGAGCGAACTCATCTCAAAACTGGGCACCATCTATGGGCAGCAGGCGGGCACCGATCCCATCACCGGGGCATCTGCACTCACGGGGCTTGGAAAGGACGAGCTCCAGATGCTCGGGAGGGTGGAGGGTAGCTTCGAGCAGCTCCAGACCAACTACATGCACAGGAACCTGATGAGCATGGGTGGTCAGATGAGGGAGAAGCTGCGTGGGCAGATGATGTCGCCAGGGCGTCTGATTGGGCGCCTCAAGCAGCAGCTCCTCGGTCCTATTGAGAAAAAGCTCCAGGACTTCGGGTCAAGCATTAACGAGAAGGTCACTGGTCACATCAACCGGTACCTGGACCAGATGATCAACCTTCAGACGACGCAGGTCCACCAGGCCTTCGACGACATGATGAACAAGGCCATGCGGGGGCTTCCAGCAGGGAAGTTTGAGAAGGGGCTGAACGCCTTCATCTCCTCGAATGCGCCTCTCATGGCTGCTGGACAGGTCTACTCCGGGTCGATGCCGGTCGGCGGTGGGTTGTTTGGAAACACTGGCAACGTCTTGTCAACACCAACGTCCTTCCTCCTCGACGCTGGAGGGAGGAAGGCATACTCCGCTGCGTCGTCACACATGGGGTGGGGCGGAGGGGTTCCCTCCAAGCTCGGTGGGATGCTGGACCTGAGCAGTGCTCAGGGAGAGATCGACCCACTGCTCTCTTTCCTCACCACACCTGGGCAGTTCGCTGAGATGGGAGGGGCCCGCTCCAAGATGACCTCCTTCAGCGGCCGTGCCTGGAGTGGCCTGTGGAATATCTCCAAGGAGGTTGGGGGCGGGGTTGGAGAGGTCCTTGGTGGGTACGCAGGGGCCCCGGATCTGGGACGCACAGTTGGTGAGTTGGGCGGAAGGGGCGCCGCCCTGTATGCCCATCCCCTGGGGCGAAGAGTCATGCGGCTTGGCAGCCACTTGGCGTGGGAGCCAACGATCCGTGGTCTTGGGGCCCTGGATGACTGGGCCGACATCGGATCTGGTGCAGCCCGCTCTGGTGTTGGCAGACTGACGAAGTACCGAGGTCTTGGGCTCACAAAGGGTGTCTCACAGCTCATGAAGGGTGGGTGGGCTCACCTCATGGGCACTGGGGCTGTGAAGGGTGCTGCAAAGGTGGTCAAGGCGTCAAAGGCCCTGCCCATTGTTGGTGGTGTGGTTGACACCGCTGCACTTGCTCTCGGAATTGGCGCAGGAACTGGAAAGGCCGCTGGGTTCCTGAAGGCTGGAGCGAAATTAGGGCTGCGGGTAGGAGGGTACGCTCTGGCTGGAGTCAGTGGGGTAGTGGAGGCCTACTCCTACAGCCACCAGATGGAGGCAATGGCTGAGTACGCTGGAACTCCAGAGGGGCAGGTGTACCTGCGCAACATCCTGGAGAAGAAGACCGGGATGAACGTGCAGCCCATCTCAGACTCTGCAAATGATATTCTTGGCTTGCTCGGAAGCGAGTATGGGAAGGGGGCCGGGTTCCAAGGGGCTACCTGGGATGACAAGGCCAAGATGTTTGTGTACGGGGCCACTGTCAGTGTTGGAGAGATCTTCGGAGGGGAGACATACCGGGAGGCCATGCTGCGCGCCATGGGAGTCACCCAGGTAGGTGACATCGAGGGTGTGGGTACAGTGCGAGCAGCCGGTGAGGCGTATTCAGTTCTTGGAGGCTCAGAACAGGACAGAGCTTGGCTACAGAAGAGACTGCATACACACGCACTGGATATTATGAGCAAAAATGCCCGCAGGGAGTATTATCCAGGTGAGGCTCTAGACTTCAGGCTTAATAGTCTTCCTATGGGTCTGGTAAAAGCCGTAGCAGCAGAGCGTGGGATGTCGATCAGGCCTGGGAACACTGTGGGCCAAACCAACACCGGACAGGTGGTGTTCCTGGACCAGGTGAAAGCTGCCGAGAACGTCTTCAACAGTTACGTAGAGAGAAACGTATCCCTATCAAACCCCATCAGCGGGTACGTTCAGAAGAACCAGCTATTCCTTCCTGACGTGTCTCGTCTGGCGCGCAAGGAGGGCTGGACAGAAGGGGATTGGGGCACGTTCAACCGCCTCCTCGCCGGGGCTGGGGTGGACTGGAAGGGTGCGGAGATCTCAACAGGGGACCGCGGAATCCTCGAGAGTGCGGGGAACCAGGGGACCATAGACGGCCTGACAGACCTCGTGAACGGGTCTCCAGAGATCACTGAGAAGGTGGCCCGAGCCACCCTCGCCGCCACGCAGAAGCGCCTGGCCAAGACCAAACTCAAGTTCAACACGCCAGAGGAGGGTGTGACCGCCCTGGACCTCATGTACGGCGAGAAGATGGCTCAACTGATGAAGGACGAGCGCCTGGTGGCTGGCTCTGAGAGGGAGGTGTCAAAGCTCTTGGGGGAGATCGGTGTGCAGCGGATGAAGGGCACCCCACTGTCTGAGATCCCTGCTTACACTCAGCTCGACTACTACATAACAAAGCCCAAGGCCGCCTCTGGCTTCGGGGGCGGCAAGGAAGAGGACCCGCGCCTTGGGATGGCGGACCTAACCATGGCCAAGATGATCTACCAGTACCGATCCAGAACGAAGAGGACAGGGGCAGAGATCGCAGACCGCTGGAAGGAGAGTAAGCTGACTGGAATGGCTGAGGACCTTCTCCCCGATAGCCCCGCAAGGAAGGCGCTGATGGGGTATCTAACGGGCTTCACCGGAGCCTACGCAAAGGGAGACGAAGGAGCAGAGGAGGTAAAGAAGCTCACAACCAATGTCCAGGACGAGATCGACAGTGCCAGCAAGACTGAGCTGGAGCAGATGTCAAAGTTGATGAGCTCAGACCCGCTGCTACAGGCCCAGTTTGGTACACGGGTGGAACGCCGGCGGGCCATCATGAACGCCACCGACCGCCGCATGAGCCCCAAGGAGACCCTCCAGTTCGTTGAGCGTCTGACCGGTGTGTCTGTGTGGTCTGACTTGCAAGCCTTCGAGCAGCGCGGCATCAAGTCTGGTAAGCAGGTGGCCACCGTGCAGAGCCGACTCGCCAGACAGATCCAGGAAAACTACGCCCTGACTGGAGAAACAAAGCTGGAGCGGTCAAACGTGGCCTACAGTCTTGCCTCTGTGGCAATGCAGGCGATTGCAGCCAAGGACAAGGATGAGCGCCGCCGACTCCTGGACGAGTACAACAAGAAGCTGGACACCAGCACCCGTCGCCCAAATGGGACCGAGGTCTCCGGGGACCGAGTCGCCTCCGGGGACATCGGCCGGCTCCACACGATCATGGGTGAGAGCAAGGGCGCTATTGAGGGCCTGGCTGATTTGTTCACGAAGGGCAGCGCCCAAGTCCGCCTGAGCGGTGAGGACATTGCTGCTATTGGTAGAGCGGTCGCCAACGGTGGGGTCCCACCGGCACCTACCACAACAGTCAGGGTGGGAACTGTTCCAGAGAATGAGGGATCCGGCGGCGGCGATCCGAAACCGATGCCACGCGTAGCGGGGAACATGTGAGGGTAGTCTACACAGTCCAGGCCCCATCATCGTTCATTCTGGAGAACTTCGGGCTTGACATGAGTTTCCAGGTCTTCGACGACATGGAGCCCGAGGACCTCCTATCCTTCCTGATGCGACCTGTTGTCTTCGAGCGAAGGCTCGGTGTCGCAGGGTACCCACTCATCGAGGAGTCCATGTTGGCCCTCCTGACGGAGTACTGAGATGGCTGGCGACGAGTACGGGATTGCTACCTCAATGCTTACGGCCACAGACGCCAAGACAACCAGCATAGGAAAGGCGTTCTCCTTCGGGGCATCAGCCTTTGATGGGAAGGCAAAGGAGACCTTCAAGAAGTTCCCCGGTGGTCTTGGAACGTCGAAGGCGGGGGGGGCCAAGGCGAAGGCCATGTCCCAGGCGGGACTGACCGAGTATGGCAACATGTCCAAGGAGGCCCAGATCGAGGCCTCCATTGGGACGAGAGACTACAACCCCCTGGACATCCTCCATGCCCAACTCGGAACGAAAACCCACCACAAGTACTCCAGACCCCGGTATGGAACCAGCATAAAGCCGGACCAGGACATTGCCATCATCTTCAAGCGAGACCTCTATGGAACGAGCAAGGCAGAGCGCCAGGTTGTCACTCGGGCCTTCTCTGTGCAGTCGGTCTCCTTCCAACGGAATGATCTCCACCAGGTGTTCACAACCTTCCCCCAGAACGTCTTCGCTGAGTTCCGAGGGCAGGGCCCGATCATGGTCAGCTTCCAGTGCAAGATCCTGAACACCCAACACTTCAAGTGGGAGCAGATCTGGGCCCAGCTTCGGGAGTACGGCGGAGACCTCAACCCAACCACCCTGGCGGAGGGGGGGAAGATCCTGGACCTTCAGGTTGACGGGATGGTTTTCACCGGGTACATCATTGGCGACACCGAACAGAAGACCATTGAGCTCGAGGCGGGTCCGTCGCTGAACTTCTCCTTCATGGCGCTGAAACTGACCCCAGTCCCCGAGCGCGTGCTGGACCCCTACGACTGGGCAGCGGCCGGGATCACCGAGGCCGCCTACATCGACGCTGACTTCCGGAAGTTTCTCACTGTCTACCCAAGCATCAAGCAGATCAAGGGCCCTGACCGCAAGGGATTCTGGGGCAGGTTCTTCGACGGAGTCCTCAAGCACGTGGCCGACCCAAGGAAGGGCATGGCACTTGCCAAAGCGATCATCAGCGGCGACAGCAAGGCGGCGGCCAACATCCTCAAGGACACGGGAATCGGGGCTCTGGACGCTGGACTCGTCTCTGGGGCACAGGGCACATCCTCAGAGAGGCTTGTCAACAACCTCAGCAACCAGGGCATGATCACCCAGGGCACGAGCCAGATGTGCAACGGAAACTGGGAAGGCCTCGGTCAGACCAGTATGCGCGGGATAGACACCTCCGTGCGTTCGTCCACCAACAAGGACGTCCGCAACTGGGGCGGGGCCGCCACCGGTCTCGGGGTCTACAGCAAGGCGTACTACGGTGGCGGTGTCCAAAGCACCACAGGGTATGGCAAGGGGAGCGCCGGGGCACCGAGCGGGTCGGCGATCCCACAGACCTGGAGTCCGTAATGGACTCGTACATCTCCGCGTCGGCGATCAACATTCGGTGCTTCATTGAGGGCATCGAGTTCCCGTTGGTGTCGGGGAGAGGGATGTTCGCCACCATAGGCGGACCACTGATGCTCCAGGTCCAGGTGGTGACCGCTGGGGACCCGCACTTCTTTGGTAGGACAATAACACAGGTTTTCTACTACGACAGCCGGGAGTACCTGGCTGGGATCGTCCTGTATGAGGGCGAGATGATGGCCTACCAGTATCACCTCACGCCCGGGGGCGGCACCACGATTATGACCCTCGTCTCGTCGAAGTCGTACGAGTCCGGGATGCTCCTGAACCTCCTCCAGCAAGCCGCTAACACGGTCCCTGACGAGGCTGGGAAGTCGGAGGACCTGAAGAAGCTCGCATCCACCGTCGGAGAGAAGTTTGCTTCATTCTCTGGTGGGATTCTTGTTCCACAGTACGAGGCCGTCATGCAGGCCCTGTTTACTGCGCCAACTACTCAGAGGGTGGGTGGGCTTCTTGGTGGGCTCATTCACATGAAGGAGCTCTTCGTTGGGATCCAGAAGGGGAAGAAGCGAAAACTTCCGACGGACACGTTCAATGGGGTGGCGGAGTACCGGTTGAACCTTCTTCAGCGGGTAGCCTCCGTGGAGAGCGACAACACAATCAGCAACATGATCAAGCTCGGGTCTACGAAGAAGTGGCTGCGGAAGGTGTTGAAGGGAGTCCGTGGACAGCAGTCACTGAGCTACGATGCGCTGAAGGGCGAGATCCTTCGGAGGGTGCACTACCAGTCGATCAACTGCTGTGCAGCCCACTTCAGGCCAGAGCGTCAGGAATCACGGAAGGTGTCCGTGTACTCTGGGCTGAACGTAGGCGCCGAGCCGCTCGCCATTCGAGAGACTCTTGGACGTGTACTGAAGGACTGGGAGAAGACGTCAGGGGAGGGCGACGCTATCCTTGCCTACGACCCACCCAGCTTTGGGGCCATTGGAAAAGCTGTCCTGGAGTTTGCAAACAAAACCATACCCGATGCGATGTTCCAGTACTTCGCTGGACAGGACGAACTCATCAAGGGTGGGATGGTTGACGCCTCGGTGGCTCTTCCAGGAGCTGCACTTGTGGGGAAGTCCGGAGCCTACTTCAACAAGGACCTCGTACAGAAGCGAACGAAGCAGCAGCAGACACTACGGGACTTGTCAACCGAGGCTCAGCTGCACCTGCGACGTGTAGCCGAAGATCTCGTCTACATCGGAGCAAATCTACCCTATACGGGAAGTGACAGAGGTGCCTTTGCCATGGCCAACGAGGATCGGTGGACAGGGTTCACGACGAACCTCAAGAAGGCCGATGCTGCCCAGAAGAAGTGGGAGGCCTTCCTCGGTCACGGAACTGCCGTTGGAACCAGGACGGTAATGGAGACACGGGTCTCCCAGTACCACGAGGAGATCCTCATCCCAGATCTGTGGTTTGCCATGCCACCAGCGTGCAACCTTCTACTCGACGGGATGTACTCAAACATCTCCTCTGGCCGGAACTACGCCAGCGAGCCCAGCAGGCTGCTCCTCATCGGACCAAAGGTCGGGTACGAGGGTGTGTATGTTCGGTCCCAGGGACAGACCATGGTGGTTGCACCGAACCTTGAGGGAGACGTAGGGAAGAAGATCCTCGAGGACACCATGAAGGGCCGGTATACTCTCCTCCCACACGAGATCTTCATGGGCCCGCAGCCGATGTCTGTGCCAATCACGCAGGCTCTTGGACTCTCCGAGTTTGAGAGCAGTGGTGGAACAAGCTCAGACGGGAAATACGAGGGTGTGAGCCAGGGCGCTCCTCCCGACCTACAGGAGTTTTTGGACAAGGCCCCCATGTCCAGAAACTTCCCCTTCCTACAGCGGGTAGCACACTCATCCTTCATGTCCGCCTACTACGCAGGGAGAGCGGTGAGCATCACAGGGCGCTTCTGGCCACGTCTCGTCGCCGGACTCCCAATCGCCTTCGAGTCGAGGTCTTCGGCGTTGCTGAAGCAGCTCTTCGTCGGAACCCTGAACCAGATCGACGTGAGCTTCACGGTGCGGTCCATCACGGCCACCTACAGCATCTCCCATGTCCGGGGAGAGCGAGAGTGGGAGGACATCGCCGTCTACATGAAGATGTACAAGAAGCAGCCCTATACCTACCAGTCTTGGTCTCAGTCAAAGAACAAACTCGAGAACGTTGTCCTTGGACTGAGCATGGATAGGAATCCTGATCCAGCAGAGCAGTTGAGCGTCATCGCAGCCCTCTCTGATGTCACCGTCGGAGCCGTACAGAGACTTGCCACAACGAAGAGCAAGAAGGAGAGGGACAGGCTGGAGGCTCTAGTCCAAAAAGCCCATGAGGCCAGCGCCGCATGGTCACATGGGATCACAAAGTTGAAGAAGGCCCAACGAGCTGAGGCCTTTTCAGCGCAGCCTGCCGCGAACGTCTATGAGAAGATCAAGGAGAAGGTAGTTGGGCCAGGCCAGACTCTGATTGGCGATGCAGGAGACGAGCGCCAGGCATATGACTTAGGCCTAGCAAACACGGTGGAGCAGACACAAAAGGTCATCGAGCTCATGAGCGGCGGTGGTGAGGGTGTGGTCAGCAAGGGGAAGTACTCCATGGAGTTCGACGACCTCTGCCGACCGTCGTGGCTGGACCCAGCGTACAACGACGACCGCATCGGACCCGAGGTGTACACCCCGTTGTGGGGTGTGACCAGCATGTACGACCACGCCAAGACGTCCGTGGCAGCTGGAAGGATGACCGCAGAGTTGTTGGCTCCAGCTATTGGCGGGATGCCACCCGATGGGGAGGCGGGGCAGATCGACTTCATCAAGCAGTTCGTGGACGACCGAAAGGACGATCCGTACAGCCCTCCACTTCTTCGGCAGAGCATCATTCAACCGATGGAACTCATCAACTTCGACCCCCATGCCCATGTGGTCTCAGAGGCGGCCTCGAAGACCGGGATTGTGGACATGGACCTGTCGGGGTATGCTCCAACCGACGTAATTGACCAAGTGGATGTCAACGTGGATTCCCCGTTCACCAAGCTCAGCGAGGTAGACCCAAGAGGCCCAAGACACTCACGGGCACTCGCTGTGGCAAAGCGTACAGTGGCGACGTTGCCCTCCATGCGAGGACTCCGTGTGCCCAAGACGTCTGGTGACTTGGGGAGTGACAACATAGCCCTTGTGGACAAGGGGTAAGTATGAGCAGGAAGGCCAGAAAGGTGTTCATCATCGCAACCACGAAGGGTGACATGCTACTTCTGTCCAACACCCGTGGAGGAAGGATCGTCGGTGAGATGCGTGGGCCCGGAAGCGCTGTCGACAGCAGGTACCCAATTCTGATGAAGGAGACCCCGATCTATGTCTTGTGCGGACTCGACGACAGAGGAAAGCTGGTGGACCCCGTGTACATCGGAGCCCATGCGGAGATGAAGAAGCTGTCCGAGGGAGAGGTGCTGGAGAAGATGGCCTCCGCTGAGGACCCGCTCACTGTCGCCACAGTGAAGTGGAAGTCCTCCGGGCACAAGCCGGCACATCTACAGCCAGTGCTGACCGAGCTCCGGAAGGTTGTCGGGGGCCGTGCCCAGGACTTTGGGAGCCGGGGCACTGAAGTCCCCCAAGCAGAGTTCATGCGTGCCGGACTGAAGGCCCTGAAGAGGTACGACCCGAACAGAGGAGTTCGTGCCTCCACCTTCGTTGTGAGCTCCTTGAGGGAGGCCCATCGCCCACTCCTCCAGCGGGCATCTCCGGTGAGGGTTCCCGAGCAGAGACTCCAGCAGGTTGGGCGTGTGCGCGCTGCGACGGCGAGGCTACGGGACGAGCTCGGAAGAGAACCAACGTTAGCAGAGATTGCCAAAGGTGCCCACACGACCAGCAGAGACGTGTCGTTGCTCCAGCGAGAGGTGCAGCCTGTCCACATGGGCTCAAAGGAGATGGTTCAGCACGGAGAGCGTCCAAGCTCTGTGAAGCAGAATTGGGCCCTCCTACGCCCGGAGCTGAAGGGAATGGAGCGGAACGTCTACGACTACCTGAACAAGCGCCCAGAGGCGAAGAACACAACCATCGCCAAGGACCTAAAGATTTCATCATCCCAAGTGTCAAGATACCGGCAGCGCATCCGAAGGAGGGTTATGCACGGTGGCAGCGCTCGATGAAGCAAAATCCCTCGCCAAGTCGGTGAGGCTGTTCGCAGAGCAGGAGCTGGCAAGCGTCAGGAAGCGAAGGGCGCTCCTGGAGGCGATCCTCCAGAGAGCAAACAAGTATGACGAAATGGTCGCACTGGCTGAGCAGGCGAGTGAGGAAGAGGAGGAGGCGACAGCATGATGAGCCCAGCCATGGGGGTCCTTGGGAGCCCCACAATGCTCACATACGTGGACGCCAGCCACACAGCCGGCCTGACCGTGACGGCGACCATCACAAAGGACGGGGAGCCTATTGCTGGGCCGCTTGCAGCCACAGAGAACCCATCCCTCGCCGGTGTCTACCAGAGGCAGCTTGTTCTCCAGGAGGCCGGGACCTACCTGGTCGACTGGCGTGTGGGACCAACAACTGTCATCACAGACAACCAGGCGCTCTACATCTACGAGTCTGCCAGCCACCTCCACCCAACCACGATCTACGTAGAGGACAGCTACGGGCAGCCCGTGACCGAGGTTCTCGTGGTGATCAGTGAGTGGGACGGAGCCGGGTACAGCCTCGTTGCCTACGATCACACCGACCTGGACGGTCTGATTGCCTTCAGCCTCCCCAACGGAACCTACAGGGCAACACTCAGCAAGGACGCAGTCGTCTTTGAGGAAAACGCCCACACCCTCGAGCTCACAGTTCGGCAGGACGAGTACCTGTACCAGTTCAATGGGGACCGAATCACTCCCCCTGATGTCACCTACGTCCCTCCGGTAGCTCTGGTGACCATGTTTGTGTCCCTCATCGACATGGCGGGCGATCCAGCGTCGTATAGAAAGGTCTTGGTGACCTCCCTTGTCCCAGCGGTGTACCAGGAGGGGGCGAGTAAGTTCGTGGCGATGGAGGACCGAATCGAGGTTGAGACGTCCGTGACGGGAGAGGCCTTCGTGCGTCTCGTTCCGGGTGTAGTGGTAGAGGTAGCTGTCCAGAACACCACCATCCTGCGCAGGTTCACCATCCCGGCCACTGACTTCAATCTCACAGACTACCTGGGGAACAACGACTTCTTCTCAGCAGCAAACGCCGTGTACCCGCCGGCTCGGAGGGTCTCATGAACCCGGTACTTTTTCTCGTCATTGACCAGTTCGGGACCCCCATTGCCAACGGAGAGGCCCGCGTTGTGATCTTCCAGAATGGGAGCATCCTCACCTTGCAGGACACGGACGCCAACGGGGAGACGAACTTCCTCCTCGCCGACGGAACGTATGTTGTGCGTGTTCTCATCACCTCCGGCGCGTATGTGACTCCGACCCCGGTGACCACAGTCATTGCGTCAGGAGCCAACGACTACGAGCTCGAGGTGGAGCGACTCGTCTACGACGCCGTGACAACCCCTGGGTGGTGCGTGTGCGGTGGGTATGTCAACTCCGTCTCTGAAAACCAGTTGGTCTTCCAGCTGTCCCAGGTGACCCCATTCGGGAGGTACAAGTCCCCACTGGAGATCGTGGCTCCGATTCCAACAGAGCTCCGTATGGATCCAGAGGAGTCTCACGCTATCACGCTTCCAGCAGGGATGTGGTTCCGGATCACCATGGACAGGTTCCCTACGTGGATGATCAAGGTGCCCAGCCTTGCGTCTGCCTCCCTACAGGATGTTCTGTTCCCATCACTTGTGGACGTGGTCGTAGAGGATGGCTCCTCGACCACCGTGGCTGTTGGGGAAACAACGACACTTGGGTATGACGAGCTCTACAGCAGCGGTCTCGTTGTCACCCCGTACGACGATGAGTACTCCATCATCGACCAGGTGATCTCTGAGGCGGAGGACTCCAATGGTCTCGTTTTCTTCTCAAGCGACACCTCTGTGGCCTCGGTCAGCAAGAGTGACGACGGACGGATCACCATCCATGGGATCTCAGCAGGAACTGCAACTATCAGCGTGACTGTGAACCAGCTGTTTGTTCTCATTGGAGAGGTTGAGCAGATCGACGATGTGCTGACCGTCGTGGTGAACTGATGCTGCGTCCGGAGAACTTCCGCAGGTCCACACCCCTGGACGCCGTGAAGTGCTCCATGGTTGCCACCATCCTGCTGGACCCAGACTCCGTTCTGTGGATTGCCCACCAAGCGATCAACGACATGCTGACGGTCGTCCGTCGGCAAATCGTCACTGCCGGCGAACTTCTGCGTGTCCTTGAGGAAGGGAGCGCCCTGGTGTACTCGTTGCCCGCCGAGACCAATGTTGGGGATCCAGAGCTTGCAGTAGCAAGCGTGACTGGAGCAATGGAGGAGACCGAGCAGGCTCTTCCAGCGCCCTGGGGCACCTTCGAGAGCGACGATGCTTTCATTCAGAATTGGCGTGAGATGTTCCAGGGGGACAGACCACTCCGCACGGCAACAGCGAACAACCTTACCCCGCTGGAGAAGTACTGTAACGAGGAAGGGACCAGTACCCTCTTCAACCTGTACAAGGCACTGCTCAAACTCGACTGGAGCGCTGACAGATACACCGGGGCAAAGTACTCAGGTGTGGTCACCCCGATTGGACTCACGCAAAAGGGGCGCATCCTGATACCTGGTGGGCCATACGCTGTTGATCCGGGGACTCGGTACGACCTGGACGTGAACGGAGTTGTTTCTCAGTGGAGTGTCCCAGAAGCTGAGCCGCCGACATTGTATGGGTCCTCTGAGCCAGTCGTTGTTACTGAGGCGTCTCCTGCGTCGTTGGCTGTTGCAGTATCGTCGGACCCCATTGACACGACAAAGCAGACCTACCTCGGTGTGATGAGCCTCGGTGGAGGGCTCGTTGAGAAGCCACTTGGGTGCATCGCCTCCCAGGGGGACATGCTGTACTTCCCAACGTTGTTGCCTGGTGACAGGTGGCACGAGGTCGCAGATGTTGGGGACTTGATCATCAACGTCCCCACCCTCACCGCCGGGCCAGGGGCGCTTGCCTGCACCCTGTGCTTTGGCCGTCTCTTCTCTGTCGTGATCGACGGGGTTTCGCAGTCAACGACCCTTCCAACCCCGAGCTCTACATTCCTGACAACTGCGAACCTGGTAGCAGCTCTCGGAACCCTCACCGGAGTTGTGGTTGTGGAGTACCCGACAGAGGTCCTGATCGTCACTGACACAACGGGAGCATCGAGAAGTCTTGGCTGGGATGGCTCGGGGACATGGTACCCACCGGCGTACGACATCTATGGGGTCAATCCGCTGGACCCAGGGTCCACTGGGGCCGACGATGGCACGACGACAACCTTCCGGTCGGCAGAAGGGACAGCAGTTCTGACCCTCCTTCCAGGGACGTACTCGGTGGCCGACGTGGCGGCTGAGATAGACGCCGCCGCCACATGGCTCCACGCAGCTGTTGTTGGTGGAAACCTGACGATCACTGCTGATGGGTATGGCGACGTGTCCTACCTTGAGGTCCCTGATGGAGAGGTCTTCGGGCTACAGGAACTTGCCTGGGGAACGTCGGTCTACATGGATGACACAGTTGACCTCGACTTCGCCCCAATGAAAGCAGTTGAGCACGGGCCCTACCAGATCACCCCGACCGATGGGACAGACTTTGTGCTTCCAGCGATTCTCCAGGGTCAGGTAAACACCTCCTGGGTCCTGCTGGTTAGGGAGATCGGAGCCAAGCGGTTCCGGGCCTACCACCTGTTGGGAAGCTCCGCCACTGTGGTGCAGACGTTGGTGGACGTCCGTCGCACTGGGTATGCGCTTCCTCAGTATGAAGTGAAGTTCCGCTACTCCCCCTCGTACATCTACCCGATGTCCAACGACCTTCCGAGCACGATCTCCATGCAGCCAACAGTTCCTGCCATGAATCCACTCAGAGTGTCTGCGGGCGGAGGTATCGGCCAGAGCAACAAGGTGGCCCCGATCACGACGACTGTTGGCTATTCCCCCATCAGGGTTGGGGACCTTGTGCTTCTCACAGAAGGGGCTCCGGAGACAAACGACACGGTGGTCACAAAGGTGGAGTCAAACTACATCGAGTTCTCTATACCTGTCCCATCTACGACAGCGACAGCCATCTTCTGGTCAAAGGGTGTCACAATGCTGCGTGGGCTCAAGACCGCCATCTCTGATGGGCTAATTACCTGTGAGGACGTACCAACCAGGGACATGAGTGGTGGATCACTGAAACCGGCGCTGAACGTGTACATCGCCTGGCTGAACACAATCATCTCCCAGAGTGTCCTGTCGGCAAACCAGATTGAGTCGGTAGATGCTATCCTGGACTACGCAAGAGAAAAGGGGCTCGACCGTGTCAGCCAGGCGCTGTCAAAATGCTGGTTTGATCAACTCTTCCAGCTTAGGGATGGAGACTCTGCAATCGCTGCCGTCTCCGGAGCGCCGGTAATCGGCGACCAGATGATCGGGTTCGAGGGGGGCGGGCCAGAGACCCAGCATGATAGTTTGAATCCAGGGTCAGATGCGGTAGAGTACGTGGAAGAGGACGGCCGGGTGTACTGATGTCTGAACTGTCTCCAGAACTTGGTGGTAAGATTCAGATCATAGCATCCATGCTGCCCTACTTGAGAAGTCGCTCTTCGACGGTGCGTCGGTCTGCGTTCGACAACGCGCTGTCCCACTACCAGGATGTTCTGCGGGCAGAGAACGAGCTGCTCCAGATCATCGACATGTGCAAGGAGATCGAGCGTGCTTGATCTGAAGCTCACCAGGCCCGTTGCCAAGGCGACCATCATGAAGATGGAGCTGGTCGGTGACGACCCTGCCACGCTTGAGATCACCACCCTCGATAAGTCGAAGGACATTCTCTCCATCCACTTCGATGGGAAGCCGTCCGGAGCGTGGGCTCTCATGTCCCCGAACCGCGTCCGAGTGGTTCTTCCGACCCTGGACTTCACCCGTGTCACCATTGTGGTCGAGCCCTACTCGTTGAACCTCGCCGGGGTGAAGGTGATCTGCGAGGGGAACAAGTTCGTCCAGGGCCCAGAGAGATTACTCCAGGCGATCGCCAGGATGTGGATGACTGAGACTGGAAGCATTATGGACTCCGAGGGCCTCGGAGGTCTGGTCACGCAGAGGGAGCTGAACGACGCAGACGAGGTGAACCTTCCCTACATCATTGCTGACAAGGTGAGCCGCATCGAGGAAGCGTTCAAGGCGGTTCAGGCAAATCAGGTTGGTTTGATGGACGTTGAGAAGCTCGTCCGCATCGAGATCCTCTCTGTCATCCGACTCCCAAACGTGAGGGGAGTAACCATCTTCAGCCGTGTCATCACCAAGGGAGGCTCCCTGGTGGCCTTCCTATCCACTGAGGTGTGAGGATGGATCGTACCAACCTTCTGAGCTTCCTCGAGGGCCTCTACGAGGATTACGACGCTTCCATTCCCACAAGTGCTGGAACTTCGGTTCGGACCAAGATCTTCGAGCCCCTTATCCAGCGCTTCGGTGATGACCCATACTCAACGGATGTGGACGCCTTCGTTCGGGACCTCCTTCAGTCCGAGTTCCCCAACACGGACTTCTCCGAGCTCAGCTCGTACTCTGACGTGGTGGTGACACCGTTCAAGGTCATCATCGAGCCCCTTCGGAGAGAGCTCCTCCGGCTGCGTATGTCCCAGAGCCTCAGCTACAAGGACTTCTTGTCTGAGGAGGAGATCGAGGGGCTCGTCAGTGTGTTTCAGGTCCTGCGGAAGGCAGGGACTCGGTCGATCCTGTCCATCAGGGCCTACGTCAGGGCCCCAAGGTCGTTGGAGTTCTCCTTCGGTGCATCGGCGTACACAGCTGGTGGCTTGACCTACTCCCCCCTGTCGTACACCACGTACACCCCGGACGAAGTAGCCCAAAATCGTGAGGGCGACTACTTCTACGTTGACGTGACCTTCCAGGCAGTGGCCGAGGGCTCAGAGTACTCCATTGGCCCAAAGCAAATCACCGGGATCAACGGCGTGTCCGGGGTGGTGTGGGCAACGAACCCATCGGCCTCTGATCCTGCGGAAGATAGGGAGACAATCGACGAGTACCTCGGGCGCCTCGCCTCATGGGTTTCTGAGCACGCTCCGATCACTGACGACGGAACGGCGGCTAGGGTCACTTCCCTGTTCCCACAGATCACAGACGTGTACGTGGTTGGGAACGGCGACGACTACATGCACCGAGACATCCTCTCCTACGAGGCTACGACGGAGGCAACGCTGCCCTCCGGGTACGGGTCAGGAACCCTCGTTGCCTGGGCCCCAAACCCTGGATTCCCAGCCCTCCAGTACGCAGTGCAAATGAACGCCGACTTCACCTCTGTGCTCCCTCCGACGGTTCCAACAAGTTGGACACCAAGCAGTATCGTAGTGAACGGAATTGAGTCCCCCATTTCCACCATCGGAGTTGGCTCTTGCCTCTTCAGCACGTTCGACCCAGCGTCTCCGTACGGAACCAATGGGTCAACGTCTGTATTCATCGTGGCACCGAACGGGATGGCGATCCCACACTACCTGGGGTTCGTTGACCCGACCAAGGACCTCACCTTCCTGGAGGAGGATGACAAGCTCTTCCTCTACGACGGAGTGAGTGCCTACACCGAGTATGACATCCTCGACGTCACGACCACTTCTGGTCAACTCATGCTCGTCCTGAAGGGACCGGTGTCCCTGGTTCAGTACAGCACCCACCCGGTGGGGTTCACCTTCGACAGCGCGGTGGTCAACTACGGTGAATTCATCGAGTTCTACTCGTCGCTGGACGGGGAGTTCAAGGACTTCCTCGGGTCCGCCCCTGTGGAGGTTGGTGACCATCTCGTCGTTGAGAACTCCGTAGGGACTCGGTATGAGTACTCCGTATCCTATGTCTCTTCAACCAGGCTCCGGCTCACCTACTTCGGGACCACCACCAAACCAATTTCCCCAACGATCCTGAAGACTGGGGTCATCGACTCTGTGGTGTCCTCCACCAGGAAGATCACGGACGCTGATGGTGGGTTCCTTGTTCCTCCAGGCGTGTACAACAATTATGAGTTCCTAGACCTCGATGCGTCACCAGCTCAGCACGGAACTATCACTGGGGTCACAGCAACAGAGTTGGAGATCAGTGCAGAAACCTGGTCGGACCAGTTTTCGCCAACGCACAACTACCGGGTGTATACCTTCCCCTCTTCCCTTATCGCTGCAAAGTGGGTTATCTACCGGCGCACTGATGGCGCCTATGATGACGAGCTCGTCAGCGAGAACAACATTACCTGGGCGGCGATGCACAACGTGCTGAACCTGGTCCCATACACAAGCGGAACTGCCTACTGGCAAACTCGCCGGCCCACCACGTCCTCAGACCTTCTCCTGACGGCTTCGCTTCCAGATGGGGTGTCGGAGACATCGGAGGTTGGGTACCTACATCTCGGTGGCTGCTCAGACGTCTACATGAAGACCCAGCAGGTATCCGGGATCGGTGGGTTTGCTGGGGTGTACGACCTCCTCCCTCTTATGACAGCACTTGCCACGTGGGTTACCGGGTCAGACACGATCAACCTCAACAGCGTCGTGCTCTACACGAACACAGGAGCCCCAGTTCCGTCGTCGTTCGTGGCGGGGATAACCTCCCCCAACCTTGGATACATGCTCACATTGGGTGTTGATGACTCTTCTCCTCGGAGAGGGTACCGCATTCTCAACATCGGAAGCTCTGAGTCCGCGCTCATAGCCCAGCTCTCTGAGGAACTGTCCGACACCCAGAACAATGTTCCTGTTACTATCTACTTCGATCACAAAACCACCGTGGCGACATCTCAGCGGCTGAAGCAGAGCCGATCGGATGCACAGATAGGGTTCTCCCAGTACGTTGTCCTCGACACTCCGGCGTTGTCCATTGTTTCGCCTGAGGACACCTTTGAGATCCTGTCATCGAAGGGGAAGGGCACCTACACCATTGAGGCCGTTCTGACCGGCGGGTTGGTGCTCAAGCTGTACAGCGTCGTGTCCGACTTCGACTCTGGGGTGTCGTACAAGATCTACTCTGGGGAGGATGGCATCAACGTCCCATTTGCCCGAGTCGACCACGTGGAGCTCAAGTCAGAGACTGGAGCCACAGGGGTCAACATGTACTACCGTCTCCCTGTGGCCTGCCGGGTCATGGGAGACAGTGTCACAGATGGACCAGACAAGATCATCCCACCGGAAGGGGACTCCGACTTCACCCAATACCTGGGGTCTGTCGCCCACCTAGTTCCTGCACCAGCACAGGGTCTGGGAAACACACTCGGGCTCCTTGCGTGGTCCGGGGATGTGGAGGAGATGGGGGTCAAGGAGGGAGACATCGTAATCCTCCATGGAACTCTGAACAACTACTCCGGAAGAATCCTCGTAGCAGAGTACAGCGCTGTCGATGAGCAGTCCTACGTCCTGTATACGTCGTACGGACACGCCACAGCAGACGAGGACAACGTCCGCTTCGAGGTCCACGCCTCACAGGTGGTCTCCCTGCGCATGTACTTCCAGAACCCGATCAAGGCGACGGTCGGGTACTGGTACCCATGTCTGTACACCGAGTTCTCCTACGACGACTACGACTACCATCCGCACCCAGACAACAAAGAGACCATGGACCTTCCGGTGGCCTACACTGAGCTAGAGGTGGACGCCTCCGCAGGTGCTACGAGCATCATCACGACTGACTCTGATGACATCAGATTTGGCACGCTCGAGGTGAAGGCCGGTGACATCGTTGTGCTCCGGTATGCTGCAATCATTGGAACGCCCATCGCCGAGTCACTCGCCGTTGCAGGGAAGTCGATCACGCTCACACTCGACGGGAGCGCCAAGACGTTCTACTTCTCTGGCAGTGGGAACCTGTCCCTCGTCGGTACAGGGGGTGTAACGGAGCAGCTCAAGGCCGCCTTCGGGATCAGCTCAGAGGCCAGGGCTTACGGTGTCGGGACTCTCCAGAGACTGTACCTGGTGTCAACCAGCAAGCTCGTGGTTACCTCTGGGACAGCGCTTTCAGACCTCGGACTCGTTGCCAGCATGACAAACGACGTTCTTCCAGAGTCGCTGAAGGGGAGCCACCAGATCATCGAAGTGTCCAATGACAAGACCCTCATTGTGGACACCTCCTTCACCCAATCGGCCAAGGGCGACGGGTCCATGATTGGTCTCCTCATCCGAACCGGAGTGCAGACCATCACGCCAGCAGAAATGTTGCTGAACACGGAGTTCGGGTTCTACTACATGGACGTGGAGCTGGTGTCGACGCAGGATGCCATCGGTTCGCACCTAGAGGACAACACCTGTCTCACGCTTGGGGACAACTACTACGGGTTGGGATTCGAGGTCGAGACCGACTCAGAATACTCCTATGGGCCTTCGGAGGCGCCCTACCTGTGGCTGTCAAACATGGCTGTGACCGCCTCCGGAGCTCTGGTGCCATCAGTTGGGTATGGGTACGACGTCCACTACTACGAGGCTCCGGTCATCAGCAGCGTCCAGACTGTGCTCCGGTCGAAGGGCGTACGCGCCACCGACAACAACATGATGGCCAAGGAGAAGCCGAGGCTCCTCATCGGTGTCGGGCCTCTTACCTATGCAGGTGACTCCACCGACGTCGTTTCGGCGGCGCAGGAACGCATCAAGAACAGGGTGAAGGAGAGGATGGCTGCGCTTCGGGACGTGACCCTGTCAGACATCCTCAGCGTGTTGACTCCGCTCGGCATCGAGTATGGTGACGATGCGACGTTGTACTGGTTCTATGAAGATCTGGAAAGGAAGCGGCAGCTACGGTTCGGCGACTACGTCAGGTTTGATCGGTTGTGGGCTGTGGACGTTCCCTCGTCCATGCTGACGTTCACTGCCTGACGGCTGGACTTTTCTGCTCCGCAGTCGAGGCAGTCCTCGACCCGGGCCATGACGCCCTCATGGGAAGAGGCATAACGGAACCCGGAGTTGGGACTTCCACAGCGGGGACAGAGGGTAGACAGCGCTGGTCCGTCTGCAAGAAGGTTGGGGATTCCCTCGACCGCCTTCCTTCTCATGTCTTCTGGTAAGGTGACCAATGGCATACCCGACTTCGGCCATTTTTGACGTGTTTGATTGGTCACTTGGGCTCCTTCCTCCAACACTGGAGAACCTGAAAACTTCCCTGAACAGCCCGATCTCTCTAACCGGTCCGTCTCAGATCTACTATGATGATACTGCTCAGCGTTGGCTCATGTCCAGCGATGGAGGGCACACCTCCATGGCTATTCCTGTGAGCCTGGAGTCCCAGTGCACACTGGAGATGGAGATCGCTCCATCGGTACTCCCACAGTCATTGGCAAAAGATCGGTACGTCGGGATCATGCTGTACACGGACACCGGGCCCTCGGCAGGAATCCTTCTGGCAAAGGAGGGCCTCGGGATCGTGACCCAGGCGGAGGGTGGAATCTCTACCTTCGAATGGGTTGGCGGAACCGAGGAGCTCATGTCAACCACGTTCACCCTCCGTGTTCGACTGACGGCGGAGCGGGTGGACCTGTATAGGAAGACAGTCGGCGGCGGGTACGAAGAGCTTGCGTCGTGGTTCCCTTACTCGGCGAGTGTGGCTGGGGACTTTGTGTTCCTGGATGTGCTCGGTTCCGAGACAGAGCCGATCACATTTGGGTTTTCCTCCCTTCGTCTCGGCCTGCTGGTGGATACGAACGCCCCACCCATTGCAAGGATCAGTGCCCCAACTGATGCTCGGACGAAGGAGGTTGTGCGACTTGACGGAACAGGCAGCCTGAGTCCGTCTGGCGACCCTATGACCTACTCGTGGGCCTTCAGCAAACCGTCAGCATCGCAGGCCTTCATGAGTGGAGCGACCAAGGCGTTGCTGTCTCTTGAGGGGGGGAGCCTCGTCTTTGAGCACAACCTCTACGGGCCGGCTGGGAACCTGCACACGGTCAGCATTGTTCGACCAGTGGTGGTTGCAGAGCTCTTGGTCACCGTGGTTGGAAAGGCTATCACCATCCAGCTTGGACACGACGGAGGAGGCACCTACACAACCATCACGGAGCTGGTAGATGCGCTCACCAACTCACTAAACGAGCACTACTCGATGTCGATGGAGGACCTGGTAACAATCAGTGGGTCCGGGGATGACTACCCTGCCGCCCTTGCACCAACCTATCTCAACGGAGGCGTCGACTCGACGCAGGAGGCCCCGTTCTTTGTTCCTGACATTCCCGGCTTCTACTCGGTCACCCTCATTGTGTCTGCTGGACTCGAGGAGAGTGACCCAACCATACACGCCGTAGGGGTCGGGGAGAGCACCCTGATCTACGGGGCGGAGCCATCCTTGGACATCATTCGTTCTCAGGTGGCGCAGCCGTACTTCAACATGATGTCCGGAAGGGAGTTCATCGAGTCGGCCTGGAGGGGTATCGCTCACATTGCTGCTGACGAGCTCTTGCAGTCTGTCCAGCACCGACTGAACATCCACCTGAACCGGGCCCCCGGAGTTTTCCGCCGGAAGTGGATGCAGTTCAAGATGTTCGACGAGATCGATCCGACGGAGGCTGTGTGGGCCCTCCCATCTGGCCCGCTGAAGGGATCCCTGACACCTGTTGATGACCTGGATGGCGACACGACCACGTCGCTTGCGTCGGGTATAATGAACAGCAGCATGGTGGGAATGCGCCTCGGTGTCATCAGCCCGAGCTACATGGCCACCGTTGGAAGCATCTCCGGGACGGACATTATCTGCGACGACGCCATTGTCTCCATGGACGAGGTCGACTCAGGGAACTACGGCTACACGGAGGGGAGCACCAAGCAGTTCCTGTCCAGGTTCCAGCACTTCAGTGGTGGGATCGATTCTGGCGACCGACTCTACGTCAACGGTCTGTACAGAGACGTGTTGCTTCCCCTCACAAACAGCCTCGGGCTCGTTCAGAACATCAGTGTCCCCTACCCTTCCGCTTGGAAGGTTATGGCCTACACCGCCACCCCGCATGAGTGGCACGTCCTTGCCTACGTGGACCTCGAGGACGAGTACTCCGTGGGGGACATCGTGGAGTTGGATGTGTCCTACTCGACCGGGGCAGAGACGCTCAGGTCGGCATCCAGAGCGCGCATCTTCTGGATCTACGAAGGCCGGCACTACTTCTCCTGCCGTGACGTGTTTGACTCCCTCTCCGCCGGACAGGACGCTGTCGTCACCGCTGATGGAGACGTCCTGAACTTCGGCGTCGACCTGGTGGACAAGTACGGTGTTGGCCCAGAGTGGTTGGTGCACAACGAAACGAAGGGCGGGGTTCTCAGTCTTGTCTCGGAGATAACCAGCGACGAGAGTACTGTCTCAGATGGAGTCGTCGTGCTGTCTGGGCCACTTGGGGTCACGACCGCTCCCGAGGACGTGTTTGCTTTCTACCCTCCAGTGGTAGGGTTCCTGTCATTGGCGACCGTGTTCTGCACCGGTGTGCACCGGACCTCACGCGTCGAGCTCCCGGAGAACGTCTTCGACGTGCCTGTGCTCAGGTCGTCGCTGATCCTCACAGATCCGTGTTACGTGCAGAACGAAGATTACGTGCTGTCAGATGGATGGGTCACATTCTCTACACCATTCACTCTCACAAACTTGCCTCCGAGGAACACATGGGCGGAGCACGCCCTCCTCTACAACGTGGACGTGGCAGACATCTATGGACCATTCGTAGGACTACCAGACCTCCGGGACCACCCGAACAAGAAGGCGCTCACAGCGATCTCCCAGGCCCTCGTGAATGGAGCCATCACTGGTCCGGTGAAGTCCATCATGGAGAGGAGCCTTGGTATTGTTGCAGGGTCACCATTCGCTCAGAAGGCGGGCGTTGTTGTGCAGAAGGCCGGAGAGTACATCGGGCTCCAAGACGACATGGGCAAGCTCAAGACCTACCGAACCTCAACTCCGGACGACATCGTGGTCGGGGGAGAGGCGCTTGCTCAGTTCACCTTGCTCCAGAACACCACAGAGCTCCTGGACTACCTGGACGACCCAGACGAGTCGGGCCTTCTCTACGCACTTGGCCTCGTGAACATGCTAGACATCAGGCACGCCTTCATCGCAAGGTTCAAGTCCATCTCCGTCGGTGCTGAGGACATGGTCTCCACCCTTCTGGACAAGATCAAGCCAACATGGCAGGACGCCCTACTCGTTGGTGCTGTGGAAGTGGTGGAAGAGATCGATCTGGAGGAGTGGGTCGAATTTCATATCAAGCAGCTCGTGGCCGACGTCCCGACCTCCTATGAGGACCCAGACAGCCCGGTCATCACCGGAACATCGTTCCAGTTCGACGACCCATCCCACTGGAGTTTTGGCGAGGAGATCCTGGTCACTGTTGACTCAGGGAATAGCGACGCTGTTACCTTCAAGACAGACATCGAGGCAGCTGGGGCCCACAAGGGATGGGTGTTCATCAACCGAACCCAGATCGACTACTGCTGGTTCACAGGGGTGACAGGGGCAGTCGGTGCGTGCATCTTTGGCCACCACAACGGGACCACTCCTGTGGACGGCGACGTGGGAGTCCTCATTCCTGGGTACTCTGCCATGTATGGCTTCCCATTCGACGCGCTGAGGCCAATCACGATCTTGGGCGGCGATTTGGTGAGCCTCCGGTATGACCCCGCGGAACTGGTGCGTCTTGACGTCGGAGTCGGGTGGAGGGTGCACAACGAGAACACCGACTGCTGGGGGCTCGTTGCGTCCGTCGTAGGGGCTGTGGTGACTTTCACTAAGAACATGGAGCCCGTTCCACTAGCCATTATGGCCCCAAACGGCGCCGGAGACTTGTGCAGACTCTACCCACCGTCCGGGTTCCCCCGACACCAGGTGAACAACATCGACTACCTCGGGCCGATGGTTCACCCGGACTACAGGGTCTCGGAGGAGGTCGGTCCTGTGTTCAACGTCGTGGCGCGCATGCAGGCGCATGCTGAGTTCACCGACTTTGACTCTGTGATCCCCCTGAACTACCCGAGGCATCCGTACACGGAGCTTGGACCAAATCCATGCCTGGACCAGACACCAACGGATATGGGATCTGGGTGCGTCATCACTGGGTGTTTCTTCGAGGTCGGCGTGGTGGTGTCGTTGAACGGAACTCCCTGCGTCACTGTTCGGGTGGACTACACAACGCTTTCTGTTACCTACCCGGGCCCGTTGTCGGGACCTCAGGACGTTCTTGTCCAGAACCCGTCAGGGAGCTCGTGTCTGTGGGAAAAGGCGTTTGTGCTTTGATTGACTGAGTGGCTCTTCTGGGCTAGTCTGACGAAGCGAGGTGACGATGAAGACTCCAGGAATGTTCCAGCTCCCCAGGGCTGTTTTCAGAGAAGACATCCAGGTTGAGTCCAACGTCAAGATCATCATCCGGGAGAGAGGAAAGATTGTCGGGCATCGGGAGAGCCACAACATCGTCGTGAACCAGGGCAAGGCGTGGCTCAGGGACCGCCTTGGTGCGTCGCTTTACCCGTCAATGCCAACCACCCCGACTACTGGGCCATACCCGTTCGCTCAGTACCCAGGAGACGGGTCGTGGAATATCAGTGCCTCCCTGTCTCCATACGTCATGCGTTACTGCGCCTTCGGGCAGGGTGGACTGCTGAACGGAGGGACCTATACAGAGAACGTCCACATCGGCGGCCTGGAGGACCCTCTCCCACTGCTGAACTCGGCGCCAGCCCCATCTGGCTATTCTCAGACCTTCATGAAGCAGGCGCTGCCACAGGTGAACCCGACTGATCTGACGGTGTTCCCGTCGAGCCACGAGGTGTGCTTCCGCTTCGTGGTGCTGAAGAATGAGCTCAGCTTTGCAGGTCCTGTGGACATCAGCGAGGTTGCCGCCTTCTTCTCAATTGCCAACCCGTACAGAATGCCGACGGTGTCCGAGTACAGCAACATAGCCGTTCCGGGCTTCGCTGCGTACAACATCTTCGAGCCGTTCCCGAAGGGGCTCGCCCACGTCTTTGAGCTCCTCTGGTACTGGAGGTACTAGATGTTCGACCCCCTCGGAGAATTTGTACGACTCGCCATGCTGATGGGGGACACGATCCCCAATCTTGCGGCCATCAACACATCTCCAGACCCGAATAAGTGGGCCCCGGTTACCCACCCTACGGGAACCAGGTTCATCGCCGACGGTGAGGACATCGACGCCGACTCTGTGAACCGGGTTGCAGCGATGCTGTCCGCCCAGACAGAGCGCGTGCTTCTCCAACTTCAGTCTCAGAGAGTCGCAGCAAACCTCGTTGGATACAACACGGCGCACCTCCAGTCCGGCGGCGTTGGGAACTCGGTTCTCCCATATCTGACAAACCGACCGGTACTCATTCCGCATATCCAGAGTCTTTTCCCCACATTTATCAACCTTCTTTCAGACGACCACGCCCAGGTTGTTGCAGCAGAAGCACCAGCCTACGTTGGCTCCGAGCTGGAAGTGAGCGACCTGACCCACTGGGACGGGACCCCCGGCTACGCCGCTGGAGTGTCCCTGGATCACACGATCAAGACCGACGGAATCTCCGAGTTCTACCGGTGGGGCGTGAAGGTGGCTTCTGCGGTGGACGGGCAGCTTGTGGAGAGCGCCGCCACTGGAGGGTCTCCCACCACACTCGTGGATGCTGTAGAGGACTTCGTGGCCGCCGGGGTGCAGGCGGGTTGGGTGATCTGGAACAAGACGCAACGGGACAAGGCTGTTGTCACCAGCGTCGCTGCACACACGCTCACGTTCTCTGGCGGGATGCTGAGAGGAACCACTCCGGTCATCACGGACGATTACGAAGTCATGGGGCCAAATCAGGTACAGGTGGGCGTGTTTGCCACCATCACCGGCTCTGCTACGAACGACGGGACCTACCTCGTCGACGAGACCAACGGCCGTGATGTAGTACTGTCCCTCATCACAACAGATACCTTCACTGGTGCCATGCCGGACTGGGAGTACGAGGAGGCCCTCGCAGAGCCCACCGTCCTCGAGCACACGGACGTTGCCGGAAGCATCAACTTCCGAACCCTGGGCAAGTTCGCTGTCAACCCAACGCTCTCCCTCGACCGTCCGTTCCCTGTGGTGCCAATCACAGCTGGGGACATCACTGGAGCCTGGCTGATCGGAAGCGAGCTTGTCCCATGGACCAACGCCTCTGTGTACTACGAGGCGGAGGAGCGCAGGGCCACACCGGTTGGTTCCATCGTTCCTCTCATCGTGAAGCAACTCAAGGGCTTCACGGCGCTCACCGTATCCTCTCCGTGGGGGTATGACTCCTCCGACTGGAAGTTCACTCCGGCCGACAGCATTGAGAGTATCCACCGGCGCCTGAATGCTGCTTCTCTGGACAACATGTACAGGAAGGGAACAGAGAGGGACTACGGATTTGGGTTGTCCTACGAGCAGCCAACAACCGGAGTCGCTGGAGAGGGTCGGCGCATCTTCGTAGATGGTGGAGCTGTTGAGCTCTCTACTCCTTCCGGCGGAGATCTCGGTGACATCAACCGGGCCCTACTGCGCCTTTACTCCAGCCCGGATGGGTCCTCGTCGCAGATGCAGTTGGACATCCTCAATGCCGGCATAGCAGACGAGTACCTGGACGCTGCTGGGACGAAGTACCTTCCCCTGACAGAGAGTGTTGCTGCACTAACCAACGAGATTGTAGCAGGTTCACTCTCGATGGTGGTTATTGGGGACACAGCACACATCATGTATGCAGCCAGCCAGTTTCCGCTGTCGATGAAGACGTCCGCTGAGGAGGGTATTGGGTCAGTTGTAATTCTACTACTCGGGCCAGAGTACCAGGTGGGAGTTGTTCAGTCGAGGGACTGGGCGCTTCAAAACGAGATAATCTTGGTCAACTTCCGCACAGCACCGACCACCATGGTCGGGTTCTCAATGCGCATACTCCATCCGACAAGGCTGAATGGTACCCCTCCGACCAACGAGTCTGGATTGACGATCATTCGTAGTCAGCAAGCCCACCACATCTTCTCTGCCCCGTCGTACGAGTCTGCTACGGGGGTCAACCCATTTGACAACGTCCCAATTGCGCTTGTGCACGGGTGGAGCGGGTACCAGAGCAGGCGTGGTGAGGTTCTGGCCAAGTTCACCCACTCCAGGATCTACAATCCGGTCAGCCCTCCGGTCGCCCCCACGACGAACCTGTACCAGTCTGCTGCCGTGTCCTGGAGAGGACTTGAGGCCGGACTGCCCTACGACAACCTGATTTTCGCCTCCGCGGGGGAGGAGTTCCCCGACATCACCGCCTACGGGTACCAGGGCGTTTCCGCTGAGGATGAAATCCTGCCCCTGTTGATGGTGAGGCACCGGTCCGAAGGACTTCAGTCCAATGTCAAGCCAGAGAACCACACAGCAATGCTTGGGCTGCCCCTGTGGTTCAACGCCGCCGGCGGACAGGTGCACAACCCGGGATGGGCCCAGCGACACGGTAGGCTCCTAGCGTGGGATGGAGCCCCCCGCCGTAGGCGTCTGTTCATCAGTGACTCAGGAGCGGACCACCTAGGGTTCACCATCGGCGGAGGACACCCAGTTCTTGACAACTCGGCCCAGTACACCGAGGGGCCCATCTTCAAGATGGTCCGCACGGACGGTGGTGTGGGCAACCTTAGGGTAACAAACCTCGACGTCAAGGAACGCGAGGTGCTACAGCTCGGTGAGATGGCACGGGGTGTGAACCTACTCACGATCACCGAGTCCAATGATGAGTCGGCCATCGGCACCTACTACGTCACGAACTTCGTGGGGTCTACCGGTGTCGTAACCCTGGCCACTGTCGGTCTCCATCCGTACACCTTCGACTCTGGTACCACTGCCTCTGGGTACCTGTGGTCACCGACGGTGCTCAACGACGCCTTCTCCTTGGCCGGACTATCGGCTGGGTACTCGAAGGCGCACGAGTACTACAACGTGGAGTCCCCACTTGTTCGGTACCCGATCGTTGACATCACAGCCGCAGGTGCTGGAAGCATCACTTGCGCTGTCACTGGGGAGATCAACAACTACGAAAGGCTTATGTTCCACAACCCAACCGACTGGGTCATCTACAACGCAACGAAGGGCACCATTGCGAGGGTGATCGGAGCACCCGTCCCTGCTGCCGGTGTGGTTACGATCCCCCACGAGACGACTATTGCCCACGGTCTTGTGGACACCGTCTATGCCATCCTGTACTACTTTGCTAACGATTCCTTGGAAGTTCGTCGAAACGGCCTTCAAATGGTCACCAAGGACGTGAGCCGGCCTGGCCAGCTCGGGGCGTTCAAGGCTACCCTCTCTGGCGGTGTACCGATCTCTGGAGACCAGGTCGCTGGCGTGGACGTCGGGTCGATGTTCTACGCCAGTGCGGCCAACAAGAACATTCAGGACATCGTTCTACCTTCTGCATCTGCGCCTCCGGTCGACACCTACTACGGGGTGTGGGACTTCGACCTGATCGGACAGGTGTATGGGCACAAGCACACGCTCATCAATGGGGCGATGCTCGGTTACCTTGAGCACGAACCGCCCACGGACGCTCACGGGTATGGTCTGAAGTTCGTCTACTACTACATCCAGGACTCCCACAACGCCCTCACGTGGATGGAGTGGTACGAGGACCCGGCCACCGGAAACACCATCGACCTCAATCACGAACTAACCCTCAACCTCAACACTGGGGTAAAGGTAAACTTCCTTAACGCCCTGACGACATTCCGGGCCCTTTCTCAGATCCTGGACACGCCGCTGAGCAACTCCGTTACAGGCAGCTGGCTGGCCGAAGTCGAGATGGAGTCGGCGTATAACTCCATCACTGGTAACGCTGTGAGCCAGTCGGTGCTCCGTGACAACTTCCCTACCCTGGACGGCCAGTATGGGTTCTCCCTGGGCTTCGGTGTGATCGACTTCAACGGCATCCCCGAGCGGGCCGGACCCAGGATGTGGACGCTCCTTGGGAACAGTACCGAACTGGGCTTCGCCATGGGGAGCCAGCACCGCTACACGCTCTCCTACAGTGGGTTTGACCGGTGGCCCTCTACGTTCTTTGGTACTCTAGGTCTCCTGGATGGCGCTCCGAAAGACCACACCGCCCTCGACGACTACCTCCCCAGAGCATATCTGGCATTTCACCACGCCATGGTGTCCAACGAGAGCGATGCACCCCACGTATTGGGTCTTGGTCACCCGGAGTACTGGGACCAAGCTATTGGCGCTGCATCCACGCTCCCCAAGACGTGGAGCATCGACACGGCAGCGAAGCCTGAGAATACGATGCACTGGGCGTTCACCGCTGGCGAGGCCAAGCAGAACCTGCCTGGGACGTATGGAGACCCGGATACAGATGAGGATCGTCGGACAGCGTCAACACATCCGGTCATCATCGGATCCGTCCAGCCGACCCCAAGGTTCCCGGCGCAAACGGACCCCGGGCTCACCACGGTCATGTTTGCCACACCGGCTTTGCTCGAGGTCGTGTGGCCACTTGCAGGCGGAAGCAACACCTTCTATGACAACAGGGAGTACTGGACGATCAGCAACACGGGGGGTGTTCTTGGTGGCTCGTGGGGCTGGTTCAGGCTTCCCTACGAGGCGCCTATTCCTGGGTCCATGCTCACGCGCATCACTTTTGAGGCGTCGGTGCAGCATGCCCTTGTTGGCGCCACCCTCGGGGCCGACATTCGTTTCGACATTGAGCGGGAGGCAATGGTAGACCGAAGCCCGGGTGTCGCCGACGGCACGTTCACTGGTAGCGGCACCGGCGGAGTGATGCCAGGATACACATACCTGAAGCGACAGAAGCATCGGGTCCTACTGTACCCGACGGCGGCGGTGCCCAACCCAGAGGGTGGTGTAACAGCGCCAGTGAACCAGTACGACGCCACACAGCTTACTGCATGGATGAGAAGAATTGCAGGAGCCGCTGGTATAGGAGAGCACGTCATAGACCAGCTCGTCATGCCCACCAGCCGTTTGTGTAATAGCACCGATGGTCCAGAGTACCCAGTGTGGTTCCCCCGGCACGAGATCCAGTCAGTGTCAACATGGACTGATGGTTTGGTGCTTCCGGCGGTAGCGTATCCGGGAATGGTTGCCGTCGAGCTGCACAGTAATTGGACACCGGCGGAGGTAGATACGGGCGTCGTGACCAACCCGTTCGTAGTGTACGATTCTGCTGGACCACCTGCGTTGCTTCGGTCTGTCCGGAGGACGCAGATCAGTCGGGGTGATTTCCTCTACGTGTGGAAGAACAGCGCCTCTGTGGGAGAGCAGCTTCTCACATTCCCAATCATCGGGGAGGCTGACCCTCGGGCGCCGATCGGATATGCTAATCCGGTCATCGTGGTGTGGGACAAGGATGGTGACCTCGTCGCCCTACTCGCCGATGGTCCGAACTCAACCTTCTGTACGGCGCCAGCGTTTCTGAACAAGTGCCATCTGAAGATGTGGAATATGGCGCGGTCTGTTCCCGCTGGAGGGTCCTTTGATGCCTACTGGTTCCACCACTCCGAGTTCGAGGCTATGCCGATTGCTCAGTCCATGATCCTTCCCGCCGAGCTGGCCGCCCACAGAAATGCGTGGACGCAGATCGCTATCCCCTAGAGCCTAAAAGAAAGGCCGCCCACAGCGAGCTCCTCAGAGCCTCTCTGAGCCCCTCCAGCACCCAGGCGTCCCCTCGCCTGTGGAAACTGGAAACGACCCAGAGAGGCCCGGAGGCGCTCGACTGGTGGCTATGTTGGCTCGGTCTTCTCGTGGACGGCAAGAGCTGCCATGTAGATCTTGTGGATGAGAACCTCCCTCGTGAGGCGCTCGTAGTGCTCGTCCTTGAGGAGGTCGCTCAGTTCGTACTCGAGGTAGCCTACCTCTGTCCAACAGAAGGATGCGACAGCGGAGGCGATGGCGTAGGAGACCAGGCAGCCTCCCTTCTCCAAAGCGATCACCCCATCACAGGGCTCTCCCTCGGAGACGTGTGAGATGCTGGCACCAAGAGCCTCTCCGAAGTCGGAGAGCTGTTGTGGGTCGTGGGCTACGACGGGGAGGGGGATAGATGTCTGCTCCCCCTCCCCGACTCGGTACAGGACGACCTTGTCCGGACCGATGTCGACGATGACAGTTGTCACTCGTCCATGACCTCGTAGATGTGGATGGCGTACTTGAGCTTCTTCTTCGTGGTGGGCACGACTGCCCCGATCCCGAAGACCTCCACCGCCATGGCCATTGCTGCTGCCACGGCCTTCTCAATGATGTCGTCCTGGGACCCTTCGGTGATGGTCACCGACTTGGGCTTGGGCTTGGCCTCGGGCTTTGGCCCGGGCTCAGTCTTGACCTCCGGCTCGGGCTCGGGCTTGGTCTTCTTGGCTGGTGACTTCTTGGGCTCCGACTTGGGGTCCTCCGGATGGGAGGGCGGGAGCGGCGGTGTCTCCGGGTCCTTGACCAGGGCGGCGTCCTTCGGTCCGGCTCCGGCACGTTCGGCCACCATCCCGTTGATCTTCCCCACGGTGTCCGCGGGGATCTTGTAGTCGCCGGTCTCGTACTTGCGGTACGTGGGGCGAGGGATGTTCAGCGCCGCCGCCATGGCACTGACGGTGGGGATCTTCAGGACCTTCGTCCTGATCTGGACCAGCTCCTGCGCGGTCATGTCGCTCATCAGGCCTCCTGTGAGAGGACGATGTCATCGGCGTCCTCGACCATGGGTTCAAGTACTTCGGCGAAGGTCTTGGCCTGGATGCCGACGTCTACTCGCATTTCGTCGTCCTTTCGGATCTCCTCGATGTTGATGCCGCGGAAGTAGTCCCCGACGTCACGCGCCACCTTCTCCATGGCCTTGTCGCTGAGAAGGCTCTTGTTGTGGTACCGCTCGGCCCAGGACACGATGTTGTCCACCACGGAGGCGAAGAGCTTCCGCTTTGGGTTGATGAGGATCTCCTCTGCATGCCGAAGGAGCTGAAGGAGCTCTCGCTTCAGTCCCTCCTGACCATTGAAGGCCATGTCGGAGATGCCCTGCCAGAAGGTGGACGACTCGGCCTCGGACGCATCCGGTGGGGGAGCACTCACGTACCGCAGGTAGCGGAACCGGAACCGACGGGCGAGTGTGTTGCGTGCGGGGACCATCTTGAAGTCGGCCGGATGGAGTTCCTTGAGCGACTCCGCCACAGGGCCGTCGGGCTTGTCCCAGGCTTCCTGGAGGTCCTCGATGCGGTCGAGACGGAGCTCAGCGAGCCTCTCGAGCTCTCCCATGGCCGTCTTGAGCTTCTCATTGGGAACGAGGTAGGAGCCCTTCCCAAAGAGGTCCGGGTCGGTTGTTGAGATGTCCGAAAGGAAGCGCCTGGCCTCCTCGTCGATGGAGAGGATCTTCTTGAACCACTTCTCATCAACGACCATCACCATCTCTTTGCGGCGACGCTTGGCAGTGCGCTGTGGGGAACCGTCCTCGGTGGACTCATCCTCCGGGTCGTCCCCGATGGGGACCCTGGACTTCCTCCAGGGGTTGTAGCTTCCGCAGACGAGACGTACCAGCGAGTACGTCTCGAAGAGCATCTGCGGGTCGAACGTGCTTGTTCTTGTCATGATCCTCCTCATCCACACCATGGGAACCTGGAGATGTCCGTCTCGGGCACACCCAGGTACTCCAGGAGTTCATCAAGGGGCTCGGTCCACCAGTCGGATTCGATTGCCCCGTCCTTCAGTCGGAAACGGATCTCAGTCCGCCTCTTCTTCGAGCTCGAGCTCGACGTCGGTGTAGTATTCGTTTGTGAGCGTCGGAGGTCCTTCGGCCGGACCGAGAAGAGCCTTGAGAGACTCGGTTGACGAGAGGCACTTGTCCCCATGGAATCCCTCCGTTGAGATTGTGGCTGTTCCGTTCTTCACACGGATGCGAACCTTCGGGCTCATGCGTACTCCTCGTACTCGATGACGTACTCGATGGCCCCGTCCGGTTGCAGCTCCTCCTCCACGGACCCACCAACCATCTCGGCATACTCGTAGGCCATCAGCCGATGGTAGGAGTCCGCCACCTGGTTGAGGATGTAGCTGTCCAAGGAGTCCATGATCACGGTGTAGTGTGTCTCCCCGTCCACCTCCACCGGGATGATCCCGGCGTCACGGCCGTTCCCGAGGTTGATGGCGGCGATACAGGGTCTGTCGACAGAACGCCCAGCCCACCCCCTGACTCTTGTTGGGTTCTCTGTGAAAGTCAGGCCTCTGGCCTCGGCAGCATCCTTGAGCAGGTCGAGACGGGTGGGGCAGAAGTTCTTGTAGGAAACGGTGTGGCTCACGCCCCAGACTCCAGGGCGATGCCACCGCCGGACTCATCGTCGGGCTCGGTGTCGATGTCGTCTGCGGGCACGATGCCCACGTCCCGCACGAAGCGCATCAGCTCCTCCAGACTGTCCTTGGAGATGCGGGAGACGTTGGTTGTGTACACGGATGCCTCGGAGAGTGAGACCTGCATGGTGTGAGCGTTCTCGCAGCACTGCATAATCTCCGCCCCGGTCCATCCTTCATCCTCCGGGTGCCCCTCCTCATCGAGGTCGAACTTTCCCTTCCAGATGGTCCAGATGTGGTCTCTGGTCTCCCTGTTGGGGAGGCGGGTGTAGAAGATGGCTGAGAATCTTCCTCCTCTCACGAACTCTGGAGGGAGGCTCATGGCGTTGACTGTGGCAATGATGAATGCGTCCAGGTTGGTCCTGTCCGACATCCATGTCAGGATCCCGGTCATGGCCCTGGACGTGGTGCCCCCGTCCGTCTGTCCGGACGACTTGCTCCCCGACGTGGTCTTCTCAAACTCGTCGAAGAGGAGGTAGCACTTCCCAAAGGCCTCCACTGTGGCGAGGGCGCGGCGCATCCTTCCTTCGGTCTCACCGAGCTTGCTCCCGAAGAGCTGCCCGACGTCGAAGATGAGAAGTGGGATGCTTGTCTCTCTGGAGATGGCTTTGGCAAACTGCGTTTTCCCTGTGTTGTGGTGCCACACCCCACATGCCGAGTAGTTCTCGTAGTGGGGGACATGGAAATCGTAGTAGTAGCCTTCCTCTACTCGCTCCACTTTGACTACCTCCACGAACCTGGTATCACGGTTCCAGGACCATTGGGAGGGACTCAATGAAGTGGGCTCAAGCGAGGCCGGAGAATCTTCGTCTGTTTGCCTCAAAGGGGGAACATCTTCGCTACGAGCTGTCTGGGAGAGTCCCAGACTGGACGGAAGACGGACTCCGACGGATTGCTGAAGGTCGCTGGCGGCCAGCCACCCATTCTCAGCCAGGAACCTGTGGCCTTCAGTCACAGTTATTTTCGTTCCATTAGAGAAAGACACCCGAACCATTGACGCCTTCTGATACTTGAACGGGGCCTCTGCCTTGGCGACAACCGGGCCTTCCTGTGACAAGGACAGGACGTTGAAGGACTTCCTCTCCACGTACCGCTCCTGCACAGTCTTGCTTGTTCCATCCATAGGGTCAACGATGGGTGTGTCGGCGTGCAGACATCCGGGCGGCCCAAGAATCATGATTCCACGTCCACGTCCCTGGGCACGCAGGGCGTAGTACTTCATGTTCTCCATGCCGGCGAGCTCGCTTGTTCCGGAGGCGTCGAGCTTGGCAGCCACCCCCGTGGGCTGGTAGAGCTTGAGGTTGCCAGCCTTGAAGATCATCTGTTTCTTGACCTCGACGATGACGTCGGGCCTGACTGCGGAGTGCTGTACCAGGGAGAGCTTGAACGCCCTTCCGAACTCCCCGAATGTCATTCCGAGACCGACCGAAGCGGCTGCGGCCACCTCCTCCTTGGTGACCGGGATTTTCCCCGAGTACTTAATCGCAAGGTCGGCGGCGTGCGCATAGAGCTCGTCGTAGGTCGGGAGTGCGTCCGTGACCAGAGCACACTCCCTGTCCAGTTCAGGCGGTATCTCCGGGAGGGTCGGGCAGGTCCCGACGATGATCCACGGACCACTACCCTTCTCCTGGCTCCTTCGTGTGAAGTTGTGGATTGCCTGGAGGAACTTCTTGTCCGCCAGGAAGAACTGGATGTTGCGGATGAGAAGGATGGTCCAGCGAGGATGTGAGTCCTGGAACTTGTCCAGAATCACCGATGGGTGCTTTCCAAGCACGTCGATGTCCATTACCTTGGCATCCTTGTACTCGCTCCCGAGGTCCCGCAGAGACTTGGCAATGGCGTGGAGCCGCAACTCCGTGGTTGCGTGCTCGAATGTCTCCGTGATGATCAGCGGGTACCCTGAGCGGATGTAGGTGGATAGGTCGACCTTCTTGTCAGTTTTCAATCTGTAGCTCCCCGGCCACGTTGAGGAGGTCGTGAATGGAGCCGGAGAAGCCCATCGCCCGCATGTGACGATAGAGCTCCTCCGGCTCGGTGACCTCCACAGCGGGCAGGTCTCCTACTTGTACCGGCCGACCAGGTCGAGCATCTGAACGAAAGGGTCGTCTCCCTCGAGGTCGTCCAGCTCCACGACCTGGGCGAGAACGAACATGACCCCCTCGCTGAACTCCTCGAGCTTGGCGATGCGGGCAGAGAGGCTTTCGATCGCCTTCTCCAGACCACCAGAGTCCGAACCATCGACCTGCTCCTTGAGAGCCGCCACGGTCCTGGCCATGGTGCCGAACTGCTTGCCCATGGACTTCACGACGAGGCCGGTGATGCCCATGGTGATGAAGTGCTCGGGCTCGGTGACGCCCTCGGCGCAGATGCCGGCGTCCTCTGCCTGTCGGGTTCCGTCGTCATCCGTGCCCGTCTTCGGTGCGGCCTTCTTGCCCGGAACCTTCTTCGGAGGGAGCTTCTTCCCCGTTGTCTCCGGCTCGGTCTCGGGCTCCGTCTCCGTCTCCGGCTCGGCCTCCGCCGCCGCGCCGCCCTTCTTCGGAGGGGACTTCTTCTTCGGAGGGGACTTCTTCCCCGTCGGCTCGGGCTCTCCACCACCCTCGCTGTTGTCCTCCCCGCCATTCTGGAGGCCTAGCATCCGGGTGATGAGGTCGTCCTTGGGCAGGCTGTAGACGTCCAGCCTGGGGATGCCGAACGGCTCCGCAGCCGCGAGGTTGTAGAGCTCCTGGAGCTCCTTTCCTTCCAACTCTTTCTTGGTGAACGCAACGTCGCTCATGAGTTCCTCCTCTGTGAGCCTTGACTCAAACAACTCGATCGTACTTTTGCTTGTCAACCAGCAGCGAACAACTTGCGCTGCTGGGCAAAGAATGCAATCCCCTGGGCAGTCCAGGTCGACTCGGTCACGGAATCGGCGTACGGTGCGCCAGATTCTCCGCCTAATCCGGTCGATCGTTGCTACAGGTGGGTCAGGACCCCTCTCTGTGAGCAGCTCCTGTAGGTCGTCGGCTGACGTCTCCCGGTCCACACTGTATCCAAGGGACCGTGCGATGGCGACCAGCTCTCCGTGGGACAGATGCGCCATTAGTCTCTCGAATAGGGGTCAGGGCCTGGGGTAGTTGGGTAGTCGTCTGTGGCTCCCCGACCCTCCTGTGCTGGCCTTCTGAACTCCACTACCCGGGACAGAACTGCCATGTCCTTTATGAGAATCTTGTGCTTTGTCTCGAAGCGCTCGTAGACGTACCGAGCGGCTTCTGCGTGTTCCTCAGCTGACATCACATCGGGGTTTGCGGCGAGGACGTCTTTGCGCTCAGCCACACCCCTGATGTCCTTCGTCAGCTCTTGGAGCACCCGTGACCGCACAGCTTTGGCCTCAGATGTCCTCTGGTTTCCGATCATCTTTGCCTCCACCATTCTCTCAGAGATGAAGGAGTCCCACCCACGGTACACGACCATCAGCCGCACGAGCTCCTCGTTGGGAAGGTCGGACAAGTTGATCGGGATGTAGGGAAAGATGTCCTCCGGATGGCTTGCGTCAGGGTGCCCTTTGCCTTCCCACAGCCGGAAGGCCATGTCTGTGGAGGCTTTCTTCCTCTCACGAATGCGGCGGATTGTCTCTGTTGCGCGTAGGTCCATCAGGCACCTCCGAAGATCCTGTCTGCACCAAGGTGACCAGAGCGCCTCTCCCGCTGCTCAGGATCTCCAAAGCAGTGGTCAAAATACTCGCAGGTGGTGCAGACGTATCGGTTTCGGTCGTCTGGTATGGGTGGGGCCTGGCCCACCTTGATGTGCTTCTCATAGATGTCTCGCAGCCAGGCGTACTTCTTGTCCCAGTCCTCCTTCCGGAGGTCCACTGGAACCGCCGTGAGGCGTCCGTCGTTTCGGTTGACCAAGACGAGGATTCCAGGTCGCCACAGCTGCAACAACCCAGCGGCCATAAGCATCTGGAATAAGTACCCGCCAGGAACTCGGACCTGCGCCTTGTCGTAGCGGTCAGCGTCCATGGTCTTGATCTCAGCGATGTAGTCATACTCGTTGAGCCCGACAAGGATGGAGTCCAGCCGCCCTCTCGCAACCGCCCCAAGGAACTTATAGTTTGGGGTGATGAACTCGATAAGAGAGTCTGGAAGAGCCTTCTTGATCCACTCCTGAATCACCTCGTGAGCAGCGCTGCCCATCTCCTTTCTGAGGAGAGACCGCAGTGTGTCTCTTTGGACAGCCGACGCGCCGGTGATCTTGTAGTGCAGCTTGCGCACGCACCACTCCCCCCAGCTCGGGTTGTAGGTCTGATTCCTGATTTCTGGCTTGCCAAACCGCACGGACCCAAAGATGTCGTTCAGTTTGTCAACGGCGTCGAGGTGTACCTGGTCTATCTCCATGCCCAATTCACCGTCCAGTTGCGTCCCCGGGTCTCTCTCCGAATGCAGAGCGTGCGCGCTCCGTCGTTGATTGGCTCATCCCTGAGGAGGTTGATGTCTGCGCGGAGTATGGGGCACGGGTTGTTTCCCAGGAACACCGCTGCAATGATGGGCTCAAGACCCAACTTCGTTGCACGAGCGCGTACTCCTTCGAGGTAGTCCCAAGGGAGCCTCATGGACTTGGAGCCGGTGGACTTGACTTCCACCAGGTACCTCTCCGAGATGACGTCGTGCTTCCGTGTCGCTCTTCCGTCGGCGCCAGATCTGTGCTGCCTCCGTCCGTTGACCAGCTCGGCTATCCTCTCCTCTGCCCATTCCCAATCCTTCATTCGTACCTGATCTCCAACCCCTTCTTGTACAGGAGTTGCTGCCAGATCTCGGCCTGGAGGCTGTTCTGGACGATGTAGGAAATGATGGCGTCATAACCCAGGACGTTTTTCTCCATGTCCCCATACCTGAAGTATGCACCGGCCTGTTTGACGACGCCGTTCCGAACGGCTGTACGGACGAGGTCCCCATCGACGTCGATCCCGGAGTATGCGTTGAACGGGATCACACCCGTTGCACCCTCTCCGTGACCATACTTCCCACGGGTGATTCGCCAGACCATGTCGTTCTTTCCCTCATCGGTGTCCTTGGAGATCCTGATGATGGTGGATGTGTTGTGTCGGAGCGCCCTGCCGAACGGAAGCGAGAAGCCCTTCCCTGCCTGGTTTGCCCGTACCTGGACCGTGGTGATGATGGACGTGGGGTTGAACTCCCCCTTGTGGTAGTTGAGGAACTTCTGGAGCTTTCCTGTGAAGCGCGTCATCAGACGGGCGAATGGTGCCCGCTGGTCCTCTGTGTCCAGAGGTGTGTCTGACGTCTCGGATGGGGCAACAGCACCCATGTCGTCGATGATTGCGATCTGGTATTCCCTGGTCTCTATGAGCCGAGTGAATCCCTCCAGGACCCTCTCCAGGGCCTTAGGAGAGCTGTAGTCGGCAAATAGGAAGTCAATATCACCAACGCGCCTTCCTGCCTCCTTTACCTCAGCAGGTGTTGGGTCCAGGCCATGATGGCTGCGGAACTTGGCAATGAAGGCCTCCCTCTCACTAGCCCCGAACGGAATCCTCAGCCCATGGATTCTGGAAAATGGCTTGTCAATGGGGAGGCCAAGGGACATGAACAGACCCTTGAAGCGGCCTTGGTAGCGCTTCTGTGTCTCAGCGAGGTTCTTGATGCTGAGCCAGGTCTTCCCAGCGCCCTCGGGCCCGTAAAGGATCGTCACCGATCCCGCACCAGCCCCACCACCTGCCTCGATGTCGAGGCTTGGGATGCCGTACGGACGGCGAAGCTCCTGGTTCGTTCGTAGGTCCTCCCCACGGATGAGGTGGAGCCCCTGCTTGGCAAAGTCCTCTCGGATGGCGTCAGTCAGGGAGACTGTGTCAACCTTCTCCTCCGCCTTTTTCTTCTTCGCCACAGACCCTCCTCCTCTTCTCGAAAGGCTCGGTACCGCACTTTGGGCACCACGCCTGCCCGCTCCGGATCTCCAACTTGGATCGGCAGGCAGGGCACTTCCTGTCCTTCGGGATGTCGGGGGTATCAACCCCCAGTTTCTCGAGTGTCATCACGACCCTCCTTTTTGAACCCCTCATCACTCTCTGCGGCAATCCGCAGAAGACGTAGGGCAATGTCAGTGTGTGATCGGCTCCGCCGCCGCATCTTCAGGACGCGGACAACCTCGGACGGGTCCTTGCAGCAGATGTACCGGTGGTATTCTTCTTCGCCCTCGTGGGGTGTCCCACCCTTCACGTGGAGGATGTAACCTTCTGGCTCTGTCGTCAGGTAAAGCGTGAGCGCTGTGAAGCG
>Ga0180009_10000495_pt1:7500-54757 | contig 54757 bp, 42 predicted proteins | sample OS_PC_MetaG_FD_123537 | JGI IMG/M metagenome (GOLD analysis project Ga0180009, IMG submission 123537) | Groundwater microbial communities from the Aspo Hard Rock Laboratory (HRL) deep subsurface site, Sweden - OS_PC_MetaG | ecosystem: Environmental > Aquatic > Deep subsurface >... | reverse complement strand
GCCCACGCGGCACTGGTAGCACGTGTCGTCGACGATATGGCTCTCGGCGCTCACGATGTCACCCGGGCGCAACCCGAAATCGCGCGTGGCCTCGGGGCCGACCTCGAGGACTTGGCCCAGTAACTCGTGACCGATGATGCGCACGTCGCGGCCTTCGGCGTCGAGGGAGTCCGCGATCATGTCGCCGAAGGCCCGGCGGTGCCAGATGCCTCGGTCCGACCCGCAGAACCCGGAGAGGAGCGTCCGGATGAGCGCCATCCCGGCGTCACGGAAATCACGTGAGATGTCGAGAGTAGGACGGGTCACCCGTTGCATACGCAGCCCGACCGTGGAGTCCCACGGGTCTTGGATGCGGTCGTAGGTGAGGGCCAGCATGGTGTCGGGCATCATGGACTCCTCGAGCCGGGTCTCGGTGCGAGGAGAGATACCCAAAGGAACGGCGGTTCTCAAACACGTGGTTGGAGCGGGGATGCGCCCTGCCCCAGTGACTCCGGCTCCGACGCATGGGAGGGATGGTGTCCGAGGGGGGACTTGAACCCCCATGAGTTATTCACTCACTAGGCCCTCAACCTAGCGCGTCTGCCAATTCCGCCACTCGGACACGGGCGTCGCCGGAAAGCCTGGTGAGTATAGAGGGTGCCCCAGAGGCCGTCAACAAGCCGGACGCCCTGATGCCGACACCCGCCTGTGTGGTCGCGGCTGGAAACTTGGTTCCGTCCGAGGGGTCAGCTATACTGACGTACGAACAAATGTTCACTCCGTCAGGGGGCCTGGATATGGAACTCACTCCGCGGCAGCACGAGATCCTGGGGATCATCGAGAAGACGCTGAACGAGCAGGGGTATCCACCCACGGTCCGAGAGATCGGCCTCGCCGCCGGGTTATCGTCGCCCGCTTCCGTGCAGAATCACCTCACCACGCTGGAGCAACTCGGCTACATCAAGCGGGGGGTGGCCAAGCGACGGGCTCTCGAGTTGGTGCGCACGCACAGAGACGGAATGCCCGGATCCGATGGTGGGTCGCCCGAGGGGCAGCCACGCCGGTTGCCTCTCGTGGGCAGGGTCGCGGCCGGCGAGCCGTTGCTGGCCGACGAGAACATAGAGGAGTTGATGCAGGTACCGGGCTTCCTGGCGAACGGCCGTGAGTGTTTCGTGCTTCGAGTGCGCGGGAGCAGCATGACCAACGCGGGCATCCTCGACGGAGATCTAGTGGTGGTGCGGCACCAGGATGACGCGCAGAACGGCGATATCGTCGTGGCCCTTCTCGGCGACGACGCCACTTTGAAGCGCTTCTATCGCGAGAAAGACCACGTGCGTCTTCAGCCCGAGAACGACTCGATGGAGCCCATCTTCACCCGTGATCCTCGCATCGTGGGTAAGGTCACGGGTGTGATGAGGAGGGTATGATGGGCGGCGGGGGGTCGGCGAGGGAAGCCTGTCGAGACATGGCCGACGAGGGGCGCTCTCACGACGTGAGGCAGCTGAGGCTCGTTCCCGCTGAACAGCCGCAGACGGTCCCTCCGTCGGCCCGTGAGGAGCACGTGTGCGTCGAGGAAGACGGACGCAGTGGAGCGGTCGTCACCCTGGCCGCATACGTCCTGGGCTTGGGGGCGGGTAGTCCGTGTTTCTCTTGCGGCGAGACTCTCGTGCCGGGCGAAGCCGGTCATGTAGGCGGCGCGCGCGGGGGACGGTTGGTTTGTCCCGTATGTGAAGCCGAGGTCGAGCGCGAGGCGCACTCGTAGGGTCGGTTTGCAACGCCCAAGAGGTCCGCTATACTACCCATCCGTCGCGCTCCTCGGTAGCTCAATGGTAGAGCACCTGGCTGTTAACCAGGGTGTTGCAGGTTCGAGTCCTGCCCGGGGAGCCATTTCTCTTCCTGTGCACACGTTTCCGCGCACACCCACCTGCGGCCGGCGCCATCGCGCCTCGAGTCATTCGCCGTCGGAGCGGAGCATCCCCGGGTGGTTGTCTGAGTCGGCCGACTTGAGGTGCAGGTCACGCTGCGGGAACGGGATGGTGATCCCCTCCGAACGGAATGCAGCGAAGATCGCGTAGTAGAGCTGGCTTCGCAGGACGGGAGGAGTGCGCACCTGGGTGATCGTCCAGGCGCGGAGCGCGAAGTCCAAGGAGCTCTCTCCGAACCCCGTGAAGATCACCTCAGGCGCCGGCGACTTCAGCACGTGGGTGTTGGCGAGAGCCGTTTGGATGAGGATGCGCGTGACGACCTCCGGGTCGCTGTCGTAGGACACGCCCACCGGGACGTGAATGCGGATCTGGCGGTCGTTCGCCGTCCAGTTCGTCACACGCTGCTCCACGAACTCCGAGTTCGGGACGATCATGACCACGTTGTCGTTCGTGCGGATCCACGTACCGCGGCCGCCGATGTGGGTCACGTCTCCCACGAGTTCTCCGACCTCCACTCGGTCACCCACCTTGATCGGTCTCTCCACGAGGAGCACGAGTCCCGAGGCGAAGTTCTTGGCTATGTTCTGCAGCCCGAAGCCGATCCCGATGCCCACCGCCCCTCCGAGCACGGCGAGCGTGGAGAGGTCGAGCCCGACAGACTGGATCCCGAGGACCAGACCGAACACGAAGAAGACGTAGCCGGCTCCCCGTTCGAGAGCGAAGGCGGTGCCCTTCTCAAGTGCGGTGCGGGCCAAGGTCCGGCGGGTCACCCTCTGAATGATGCGGGCCAACAGGAGCAAGAGGACGATGAACACGAAGGACTTGAAGAGGAACGACGGTGTGATCGCGAGAGTGCCGAGCTTGAAGTACGGTTCGGCCCAAAGATCGGCGGCCCCCTCGCCTATGCTCCGACTGAGTATCTCCACGACCCTAGGCAGGCTGTAGGGATTCCACAGCCTCCAGGCGCCCAGAGCTGCGATCACCAATGCCACGACGCCCAGCGCGCGGAAGGTCCACGAGTTCAGGAACGACCGCTTCTCCTCGGCCGTACTCACGATCTCCCCCGAGGTGGGCGCCGTGCGGGCGAGTTCCCGATCCTGGGGCGACGGGTGTCATTCGCGCCCATAATCGTCCTCCAGGCGCTCGATGTCGTCTTCGCCGAAGTAGGAGCCGTGCTGTACCTCTATGAGCACCAACATGTCTTCGCCCGGGTTCGAGATGCGGTGCGCGGCGCCGGCCGGCACATCCAGGGAATCGCCGGCCTTCAAGGGGATGATGTCTTTGTCGCGGGTGGCGGCGCCGGTCCCGGCAATGACGAACCAGTGCTCCGACCGATGACGGTGACGTTGGAGGCTGAGTCGCGCTCCGGGCAGCACCTCGATACGCTTGACCTTGTGGGTGTGGGCATCTTCGAGGACTTGGTAGCCGCCCCAAGGGCGGGTGTCGTTCTCGAGAGCGGGATGCTCGGGCTTCTCGACGCGCGCGGCGGAGCCGTCTCCTGGATGATGGTGTGAGCCTGCGCTGTGCACTGCCGCCGGTCGGTCCTCCACGTCGCGGGCCCTCAGGCCCCGGGCGCGATCCACACCTAGAGTAACAGACGAGAAAGGGAAGCTGTCTGCGCATCCAGGCACTTGCAGGTACAATGTCCGGACATCTACGGGATCCCTTGGAGGAAATGTGCGACTCCCAGAGCTGAAGATTGGTGGCTTCACGGCGCGTGTGCCGATCGTGCAGGGAGGCATGTCGGTGAGGGTGAGTCGTTCTTCGCTCGCGGCGGCGGTCGCTGAGTGCGGTGGGATCGGCACCATCGGTGGGTCTGGTATCCCGCTGGAAGAGTTGAAGGCCGACATCAGACGGGCGAAGGAGATGACGCAGGGCATCATCGCCGTGAACATCATGTTCGCGATACGTGACTTCGCCGCCGCCGTGCTCGCCTCGATCGAGGCGGGCGTTGACATGATCGTCACAGGCGCGGGATTCTCGCGCGACGTGTTCGCAGTGGGCGAGGAACACGGAGTGCCCGTGGTCTCCATCGTCTCCTCGCCGCAGCTGGCCAGGTTGGCCGAGAAGAGCGGGGCGGCCGCCATCGTGGTGGAATCCACCGAGGCCGGCGGCCACCTCGGCACCGACGAGCCTCTGCGCGAGCTGTTCCCTCGGGTGAGAGAGTTGGTCACCGGCGTGCCGCTGATAGCGGCCGGGGGCATCAGCGACGGCTACGACATCGCCGAGATGATGGGCGACTACGGCGCCGACGGGGTCCAGATGGCCACGCGCTTCGTGTTGACCCAGGAGTGTGACGTGGCTGATGCTTTCAAGGACATGTACCGGAAGGCGGGGCGGGACGACGTGGTCGAGATGCAGTCGCCCGTGGGGCTTCCGGGGAGGGCCATCCGCAACCCCTTCCTCGATGAGCTGGCCGAGTTCGGCGTTGTGGGCGATGGCCGCTGCAAGCGTGTGTGCCTGAAGAAGTGCACGAAATCGTTCTGCATCATCGATCGTCTCGACCAGTCACGCGAGGGCGACGTGGTAGGCGGCCTCGTGTTCTCGGGTTCGGAAGTGTGGCGCTACGACGACGAGCCCACGGTGAAGGAACTCATGGATAGGCTTGTGAGCGAGGCCGAGAGCGCGTACCGGGGCCGAGGAGTCGCGACGGCGCGGGAGTAGGGCTGTCGCGGGCGCTGGTTCGGCCGGAGCTGAAACCGGCCGCTGCCGTGGGGACGGGTGAGGTGCCGCCTGGGGTACCATGTCCCCGGCCATGATTGAACCTGACACAAGACTCGCGCCCCGCCCAGCGGATCGACTCAGCGTGCTGCTCGCGCTGGGCTTCTTCGCCACCGCTATCCTGCAGGGAGCCATCCCGGTGCTCGCACCGGGTCTGAGGGCCGATGAGGGGCTGAGTTCGGCGCAGGTGGGGCTGCTCATGTCGGCGTTCCTTCTCGCCTACGCGATCACTCAGGTGCCTGCCGGGGCCGTCGCAGCGCGGTTCCCGGGGCGGGTCATGGCCGTCGGCTTCGCCGGCATGGTCCTCGGGTCGCTGCTGTTCGCGGCGTCGTCCTCCTTCGGCTGGTACGCGTTGGCCAGGGGCCTCCAGGGCCTGGGGGCCGGAACCATGCTCCCTTCCGCCGGAGTCCTCCTCGTGCGCCACCTTCCCCTGCAGAGACTGGGCCGGGCCTGGTCCATCTACGGCGGCGCTTCAGGGATGGGGTACCTGCTCCTGCTACTTGTGTTGGCGCGCATCGTGGAGGCCGGCGGGCAGCGTCCGTTCTTCCTGGTGGTCGCGGGTATCACTCTCGCGGCCGGAGTACTCACGTTCACGTCCCGGCAGGTGCGATCCGGCCCACCGGCTGGGTCGTCGCGATTGACCGCATCCGTCCTGGCCACCGACCTCTGGACGCTGATGCGCTCCCGGCGGGTGACGCTGCTGGGGTTGGCCAACGTGGGAGGTATCAGTGTCTCGGTAGGTACGCTCACGTGGACCCCCTCGTACCTCCACGACGACCTCGGTGCCAGTCTTGGCGTCGCCGCCGCCGTGACGGCCGGTTTCGCCGCCGCGCAACTCGCCGGCGCACCTGTGGTCGCCTACCTGCTGACCAAGGTGGGCTATCTACCGCTTCTGGCGGTGGTGTTCGCCGGGATGGCGGCGTCCATGGCCCTTATCCCCTTCCTTCCGGGGCTGATCTCGACCTTGCTGGTCGTGATGCTCGTGGGACTTCTCACGATGGTCGCCTTCGCCCCGAGCTTCGCGCTGATCCCGGTCGTGGTCGAGATACGTCTGGTAGGCCTGGCCGGAGGCTACCTGAACGCGTTCGGGTTCGTGGGCGCCCTCTTCGGCCCCTGGCTCTTCGGTATCTTCATCGACCGCGGCTGGGGATATGGAGCCGGGTACGGGATGCTGGCGGCGTTCGCCGTGGGAGGTCTTCTGGCGGTCATCGGCCTGCACCGAGCCCTCACCGTAGGGTCGCGCCCCGCCGGCGCTATACAATGAGCTCTGGAACAGCATGAGGAGGTCGAGCACCCCATGAGTGTAGCGGGCGAATCAAGCGGTCACGACGGGGCCGTCGTCGAAGCTCCGGCAGTGGTGATAATGGCGGGCGGCGCGGGCACTCGATTCTGGCCCGCGAGCACCGAGGAGCGCCCGAAACAGTTCCTGAGGCTACTCGGGGGGCAGTCGCTTCTTCAGGAGAGCTACGAGCGCGCGCTCCTGCTCACCTCGCGAGAGCGGGTCCTGGTGCTCACCGGGCGCAGGCTGGTATCGCTGGTTCGCGAGCAATTGCCCGATCTCTCCGCGGGGCAGGTCATCGGCGAGCCGGTTCGGCGCGACACCGCCGCGGCAGTGTGCCTCGCCGCCCTGATCGCCCAGTCCCGTTTTGGGGAATGCGTGGTGGTCACTCTGACCTCCGACCACCACATCGAACCCGCCGAGGAGTTCGTCCGCACCATGAGTTCGGTCGTCGAGGCGGCGGCGGGGTCGTCCGCGCTTTACACGCTCGGAGTGCGGCCCACCTATCCAGCCACGGGCTACGGGTACCTCGAGCGGGGGGCTCCCGTCGTCGACAGCGGGGGGGCGGCCCACTTTGGACTCCTCCGTTTCCGGGAGAAGCCGGACCGGAAGACCGCGGAGGAGTTCGTCGCCTCGGGCGGTTTCTTGTGGAACAGCGGCATGTTCGTCTGGTCCGCCGCGGCAATCCTCGACCGGTTCGAGCAGTACCTGCCGCGGCACGTGGAGGCTCTCAGGCCGGTCCTGGGGGCCGACGGTCGCCTCGACGAGACCGCGTTGGAGCGCGCGTTCGCCGATCTCGTCCCCATCTCGGTAGACTACGGCATCATGGAGAAAGCAACAGGAGCCCGAGTGGTGGAGGCGTCCTTCTCGTGGAGCGACATCGGTGGCTGGGAGGCTTTGAGCGCCTTCCTGCCGGATGACGGCGCGGGTAACCGGGGCACGGCGAGGATCGCCTCGCTGGCGGCCGAGGGCAACGTGGTGTTCTCGGAAGACGCCGAGGAGCTGGTGGCTCTGGTCGGGGTGAGCGGGCTGGCGGTGGTCCGGGCTGGCAAGCGCACATTGGTGGTGCCGCTCGAGCGGGCTGAGGAGGTCAAGGAATTGGTGAAGAACCTGGGAGGGCAAGACACGTGAGCGAGATCGACCGCCGACTGGCCGGCTTCAAGGCCTACGACCTTCGTGGCAAGGTGCCCGATGAGCTCGACGAAGAGATGGCCGGCCTGATCGGTCGAGCGTACGCGCGCTTCCTGGCGCCGAAGAAGGTTGTGGTGGGCAGGGACATGCGCCTGAGCGGAGCTGCGTTGACCGACTCCCTGATCGCCGGGCTCACGGCTTCAGGCGTGAACGTGGTGGATATCGGCGAGGTGGGGACGGAGCAGGTGTACTTCGCCACGTTCTCGTTGGCGCTTGACGGGGGCATCATGGTCACGGCCAGCCACAACCCGGCCGAGTACAACGGCATGAAGTTCGTGCGCGAGAAGGCGGTGCCTATCTCCGGCGACACCGGCCTGATGCAGATCAGGGACATGGTCGGCACCGCCCTGGGGGGAGAAGAGGTCTTTCAGGACGCCCAGGTGCCCGGTTCGGTTGAGCACGTCGATATCGCGTCGGCGTACGTGGATCATCTGCTGTCGTACGTAGATCAGCGGAAGCTCACTCCGCTTCGCATCGTGGCGAACGGAGGCGACGGGATGGCGGGGCCCGTCATCGAGCGGCTGCGTGCCCACCTCCCCTTCGAGATCATCCCGCTCTTCCCCGAGCCCGACGGTTCGTTCCCGCGGGGAGTGCCGAACCCCCTGCTGCCCGAGAAGAGGGCCGCCACCGCCGAAGCCGTGCTCGCCAACGAGGCCGATTTTGGTCTGGCCTGGGACGGCGACTTCGACCGCTGCTTCTTCTTCGACGAGCGCGGGGAGTTCGTCGAGGGCTACTACCTGGTGGGGCTGCTGGCGGAGCAGGCGCTCCGGCGTCGTCCGGGTGCCGCCATCGTGCACGACCCTCGCTTGGTCTGGAACACGGTGGAGCTCGTGGAGGCAGCCGGCGGGCGGCCGGTCGCGAACAAGAGCGGCCACGCGTTCATCAAGGCCCGCATGCGGCAGGAGGAGGCCGCCTACGGGGGCGAGATGTCGGCCCATCACTACTTCGCCGACTTCTCGTACGCCGACAGCGGCATGATCCCGTGGCTGCTGGTGGCCGAACTCATCTGCGCCAGCGGCAAGACGCTCTCGGAACTCGTGGGTGAGAGGGTGGCGCGGTATCCGGTGAGCGGCGAGATCAATCTGGAGCTGGCCGACCCGGCGGCCGCGCTTGCGGCACTGCGGCAGCACTATGCCTCAGACGATCCGGCGATAGACGAGATCGACGGTGTCAGCCTGGAGTTCGCGCGGTGGCGGGTGAACGTGCGCATGTCGAACACCGAGCCCGTGCTTCGCGTGAACATCGAGACCCGGGCAGACCAAGACCTGCTCCATGAGAAGACCGACGAAGTGCTTGCCCTGCTGCGGCAGGCCGGCTCGGGCGGAGAGTGACGGGAGTGCGCTTGGCCCTGGCACAGGTGAATCCGACGGTGGGCGACGTCGCCGGCAATATCGGCCTCGTGCTCGAGTGGCTCGAGCGGGCGCGGGCGGCGGGCGCCGACCTCGTGGCCTTCCCCGAGATGGTCATCTCGGGCTACCCGCCCGAAGACCTGCTTCTGCGCAGCCATTTCGTGGAGCGATGTGAGGCGGCTCTCGAGGAGGTTGCCGCAGGCAGTCGCGGGATGGTGGCCGTTGTTGGCGCCCCGGTGAGGCCCCGCGGGGGGAGCGTCGCGCCGGCCGGCCCGCCTGTGGCGAACGGTGCCGCCGTTCTGGCCCAGGGTCGTGTGGCTGCCCTGTACGAGAAGATCCACCTGCCCAACTACGCGGTGTTCGACGAGGAGCGCTATTTCTCGCCAGGGGAATCGGTCTTGGTGCTCGCGCAAGGTGACGCACGGTTCGCGGTGAACGTGTGCGAGGACATCTGGAATCCCTGCGGGCCCACGGAGGCGGCGGCCTTGCGGGGAGGAGCGCGCCTCGTGGTGAACATCAGTATGTCGCCGTACCACGTGGGCAAGGGGGCCGAACGGGAAGCCATGATCCGCCGCAGGGCGAAGGACGCCGGAGCCTTCGTGGCGTACGTGAACGGAGTGGGGGGCCAGGACGAACTTGTCTTCGACGGGCATAGCGTCGTCGTCGGCCCCGATGGCACAGTCGTGGCCCGGGGTGTCCAGTTCGAGGAGCAACTGATCGTGATCGACCTCGATCTGGATGCCGCAGATCGATATCCGGGCACGGGCACGGCCCCCGGCTCGTTGCATCTTCGGACGGTCGACCTTCCTGCGGCCGGCCTCCCTCTCGTAGACCTCTCTGCGGCCGGCCAACCGGGCAAGGGCGCCACCGATGGTTCTTCCGCGGCCGGGTGGCCGGCCGCCGTCGAGCCGCCCATGGCACCGCTCCTCTCGCGGGCGGCCGAGGTCTACGGCGCCCTCTGCCTCGGGGTGCACGACTACGTAAGGAAGAACGGCTTCGAGCGCGTCGTGATCGGCCTGAGCGGCGGCATCGACTCCGCTCTCACGGCCTGCATCGCCGTCGACGCCCTTGGCGCCGAGGCTGTCACCGGTGTCACGATGCCGTCGCGCTATTCCAGCGAGGGGACCCGCTCAGACGCCCTCGTGCTCGCCGCAAACCTGGGCATGGAGTGCCTCGAACTGCCCATCGAGGGCCTCCTGGTACCCTATCTCGAGACCCTTGCCCCCATCTTCGGAGACCTCCCCGCCGACGCCACCGAAGAGAACCTGCAGGCACGTATCCGCGGCAACCTACTCATGGCTCTTTCGAACAAGTTCGGCTGGATGGTGCTCGCCACGGGGAACAAGAGCGAGATGGCGGTGGGCTATGCCACCTTGTACGGAGACATGGCGGGTGGTTTCGCGGTCATCAAGGACACTCCCAAGACCATGGTGTACGAACTGGCGCGGTATCGGAACTCGCGGGAGTCGGATACTTCGACGCCGATCCCGGTCTCCACCATCGAGCGGGCTCCGTCCGCCGAACTCCGACCCGATCAGACCGATCAGGACAGCCTACCCCCCTACGACCTCCTCGACCGCATCATCGAGGCTTACGTCGTGCACGACCAGAGCGTGGCCGAGATGAAGGCTGCGGGGCTCGATGCGGCCGAGGTGGAACGTGTGGTGGCCATGATCGACCGCAACGAGTACAAGCGCCGCCAGGCAGCCCCCGGAGTGCGCATCACGTCCAAAGGGTTCGGCAAGGACCGAAGGCTGCCGATCACGAATCGTTACCGAGGTTGACACGGCCCCACTCGCTACGGTCGCCGGGTTCACCCTTGCCGGAAGGCCGCACGTGTAGTATTTTGTTGAATCGTTAGTAAGCCGATAGGGATTAGGGTGATTAACATGTCAGACACGGAAGACGTGCCCGTTCAGCGCTTCGAGACCCAGGCCGTCCACGCCGGACAGGTGGTCGATCCCACTACCGGTGCTCGTGCTGTGCCCATCTACCAGACCACCTCGTACGTCTTCGAGGATACGGCGCGGGCCGCCGGGCTCTTCGAGCTCTCCCAAGTGGGCAACATCTACACGCGCATCATGAACCCCACCACTTCGGTGTTCGAAGCCCGCATGGCGGCGCTGGAGGGCGGGTCGGCTGCTCTGGGGGTGGCCTCAGGTCAGGCCGCCATCACGGCCGCGATCCTCAACATCATGGGCGCGGGCGACCACATCGTCTCCTCCACGAGCCTGTACGGCGGAACCTACAACCTGTTCCACTACACGCTGCCGAAGTTAGGTATCGAAGTCGACTTCGTCGACTCGTCGGATCCAGAGAACTTCCGTAAGGCGTTGAAGCCGAAGACCCGCGCTTTGTATGGCGAGACTATCGGCAACCCCCGGCTCGATACCCTGGACATCGCCGCCGTGGCCGCCATCGCTCACGAGGCCGGGGTGCCGCTCATGGTCGACAACACCACGCCCACTGCGTTCCTCGTGCGACCGCTGGACCACGGAGCCGACATCCTCGTGAACTCGGCCACCAAGTTCATCGGCGGACACGGCACGTCGATCGGCGGTGTGATCGTGGACGGAGGCAGGTTCGACTGGAAGAACGGGAAGTTCCCGGGGCTGTCCGAGCCCGACCCGAGCTACCACGGGCTTGTGTTCGCCGACGCCTTCGGAGCCGTGCCCGACCTGGGCGACCCCGCCTACCCGGGCCAGGGCAACATCGCCTTCGCGCTGAAGGCTCGTGTCCAAGTACTGCGGGACACGGGAGCCGCGCTGAGCCCCTTCAACAGCTTCCTCTTCCTCCAGGGCCTCGAGACCCTGCCGCTGCGCATGGAGCGGCACAGCACGAACGCGCTGGCCGTGGCTCGGTTCCTCCAGGAGCACCCGCTGGTCGAGTGGGTCAACTATCCAGGGCTTGAAGACCATCCGTCGTTCTCCGTCTCGCGGCGCTATCATTACCGGGGACTCTACGGAGCGCTGCTGGGCTTCGGCATCAAGGGCGGCGCGGAAGCCGGCCGCCGGTTCATCGAGTCGGTGCAGCTGCTCAGCCACTTGGCCAACATCGGTGACGTGCGTTCGTTGGTGATCCATCCGGCGAGCACCACGCACCAGCAGCTCACCCTCGAGCAACAGGACTCGACAGGGGTCAGCCCGGACTACGTCCGACTTTCCGTGGGTCTGGAGCATGTCGACGACATCATCGCCGACCTCGAGCAGGCGCTGGCCGCATCTCAGCGCTGAGCCGGGCGGCGGTGCCGGGCCGTGAGGCCGCCGCGCCCGGAAGGCGCGGCGGCTCGGCGCTCGGTGAAGCCGGGCCGCCCCCGGCAGAGGAGGTCGGGTGAGCGACTACCATATAGATGGGCAGACATTCGACAGCTCGGTGGGCTGGGTGGAGACTCGCTACGCCGAGTTCGATTCGCTGCCTCTGGACTCGGGGCTCACCCTCGCGCCGCTCACGTTGGCCTTCGAGACCTACGGCACGCTGAACGACGAGCGGTCGAACGCCATCCTGCTGCTGCACGCACTGTCGGGCGACGCCCACGCCGCGGGCTTCCACGAGGGCGACAGCAAGCCAGGGTGGTGGGACATGATGGTGGGCGCCGGTCGGGCCTTCGACACCGACAAGTACTTCATGATCTGCTCGAACGTCATCGGCGGCTGTCGAGGGTCGAGCGGCCCCTCCACCACCGACCCGGCGACCGGTCGACCGTACGGCCTGCGCTTCCCCGTGGTGACCGTCCCCGACATGGTGCGTGCCCAGAAGTTGCTTCTCGAGCATCTGGGCATCGAGCGTCTGCTGACGGTCACCGGCGGCTCGATGGGGGGGATGCAGGCCCTGGAGTGGGTCACCACCTACCCAGAGATGGTGGCCTCGGTCATCCCCATCGCCTCCACCCATAGGCACTCGCCCATGCAGATCGCCTTCAACGAGGTGGGTCGTCAGGCCATCATGCGCGACACCAACTGGCGCGGCGGCGACTACTACGAGCATGACCACCCCGACGCGGGGCTCTCGGTAGCTCGTATGATCGGCCACGTCACCTACTTGTCGGATGAGTCGATGCACTTCAAGTTCGGCCGGCGGCTGCGCGGCAAGGAGGTGCTCGGCTACGATTTCACTACCGACTTCGAGGTGGAGAGCTACCTGCGCTACCAGGGCGACGTGTTCATCCGCCGCTTCGACGCCAACACCTACCTCTACATCACCAAGGCCCTCGATTACTTCGACCTGGCCGACGGCCACGGCACTGTCGTGGAAGCCCTGCGCGAGGTGCCGGCGGACACCCGGTTCCTGGTGATCGCTTTCAGCAGTGACTGGCTGTACCCGCCCTATCAGTCGAAGGAGATCGTGCGGGCGCTCAAAGGGAACGGGCTCGACACCACGTACGTCGAGATCCACTCCACGTTCGGACACGACGCGTTCCTCGTTGAGACCGACCAGCAGACTCACGTGATCAAGCACTTCCTCGAGGTCACCGCCCATAGGGAGGCCCGTCGCCGTGCCTAGCAGCATCATCGCCCGTGCTCCCAGTGGAGAGCGCCTCGACCATCTCTTCATCGTAGACGTTGTCGAGCAGGAGTCCCGCGTGCTCGACCTCGGCTGTGGCCGCGGTGTGCTCCTGAAGATGCTCGTGGACCGCAAGGACGTGCGCGGCACCGGCGTGGAGATCATGGAGGAGAAGGTGTACGACGCCGTGGGCAAGGGGCTCTCGGTGTATCACGGCGACATCAATGAGGGGCTCTCCTACTACCCCGACGGCATGTTCGACTACGTCATCATCGGGCAGACGCTGCAGCAATCTCGGGAGACCGAGTTCGTTCTTCAAGAGTGCCTGCGCGTGGGGCGGAACGTGATCGTGAGTTTGCCGAACTTCGCCAACTGGCGGGCGCGCACCCACCTGCTCTTCGCCGGAAGGGCCCCGGTGACCAAGGCGTTACCCTACGAGTGGTATAACACGCCGAACATCAGGAGCCTGAGCGTCAAGGACTTCCAGGTCTTCGCCCGTGAGCAGGGGTTCCGTATCACGCGGAGCCTCCACCTGGGACCTCGCAGGCCGGTGACCTTCCTTCCCAATCTGTTCGCGGAGCACGGAGTCTTCGTGCTGACGAAGGCCTGAACGGCGCGGGCCGGCGCGCTGCCGCGGAGCAGGCGGCAGGCCGCGGGCCGTGGGCCGCGCGCTTGAACCCGTCGAACCAGCCCTCCGTCTTGGTACAATGACGCAGCTTGTCGGGGCCCATAGCTCAGTTGGTTAGAGCTGCCGACTCATAATCGGCCGGTCGCAGGTTCGAGTCCTGCTGGGCCCACTCGAGATCGATCGTCCCTCCCGCAGGACTCCGCCGACATGACGGTCGCGCCCCCTCGCGGTCCTTCCGTATCAGCAGTTCTCGCAGACCGTCCTAAGGTTCTCCACGCTATTGTGCATGTTCCGTTCCATCATCTTCTCCAAGACGATCTTGTCCGCGAGTCGCCCGAGGGCCGAGCCGGGTACCGTGTAGGTCACGTCAAGCGTCACCTCGGTCTCGTCGCCGTGGGGTCGATAGGTCCAATGGTGCTCTCCTTCGAGAGGCCCGCCGATCCTGCCCGTCCAGCTAGCTCCATCCGACGACTGCGCGTCTTCCAGTACCTCTACGGTCACAGGAAACCTCATCCCGGCCAACATGAAGGCGAAGTTCCCGACGGTGCCTGCTTCGCCCGACCCGGTCAGGCTCTCGGGGCCTTCGAGCCCCACATACCAGGTGGACCACGTTTGGGGATCGCGGGCGACTCGGTAGACTTGATCCACAGTCGCTCCGATCCTGCTCGTGTGGTGGATATGTGCCATTTCTGTTCTCCCTCGTGTTTGCAGCGTATACGGCACCAGGGCTTGCTCCTCAAGCCGTCCAGTCAATAGCCTTCGCACGAACCTTTCCCCAAAGAGAGCGTATGACTGACGTCTTGGGAAGTCAAGCGACATCACGGGGTCCGCTCGGCGGTTGGGCAGGGCATGCCGCGCCTTCGGTGGGCCGCCCGTGCCGAGTGGCTAGTCGGTGTGGAGCGTGGTCTTTGGCGGGTCAGTCGCCCCTGCGCGCCTGTTGCTCCGGACACCCGCTACTGTTAGGCTGGAGTTGTGAGTCGAGACCAGAAGACCCCCATGCTTGTGGAGGATCTCGAGCGTAGCCTCGAGGGGATACTGCCCCGCGCTCTCGCCGAGCCCTGGGACAATATCGGTCTCTTAGTTGGCCGCCGCGGCACGGTGGTGCGGAAGATACTGGTAGCACTGGACCTCAGCGAGGACGTCGTGGTCGAAGCGGTCACCGGGGGCTACCAGGCGATCATCACCCATCACCCGCTCATCTTCTCGCCGCTGGCCCGTGTCACCGACAAGGACCGGGTCGGCGTCATCGTGACCCAACTCATCGCCGCGGACATCGCGGTCTTCGCCTGCCACACGAACCTGGACGCGGCTCCTGGAGGTCTCAACGACATCGTTGCCCGGGAACTCGGGTTGGCCGACATGTGGCCATTGGTGCGGGCGACCGCAGGGGTGAAGAAGCTTGTTGGGTTCGTGCCCGAGGAGGCGCTCGCAAGTGTGGCGGAAGCCGTCTTCGCCGCCGGCGGAGGTCGCATCGGCCAGTACGAGCGTTGTGCCTTCGAGGTGGGGGGAGAGGGTACGTTCCTTCCCGGATCCGAGGCGCGACCGAGCGTGGGTGCTCCCGGTCGCGCGGAGAGGATCGCGGAGATCAGGTTCGAGACGGTGGTACCGGCCGGCAAGGTCGCCTCGGTCGTGCAGGCGTACATCGAGTCTCATCCGTACGAAGAACCGGCCTTCGACGTCTATCCGGTCGAGAACGTCGTCTCCAGCGGCGGGATAGGTCGAGTCGGGAAGACCCGCACACCCATCTCGTTGGTATCGTTGGCGGAGACCGCGGCTGAGGTCTTCGGGCTTCCGGAAGTGTGCTACGCCGGTGACGCCGAACGTACTATCGACCGGGTGGCTGTTGTCACCGGCAGTGGAGGCGGCCTCATCGAGCATGCGGCGGCCGTGGCCGACGCGTATGTCACGGGCGATTTGAAGTACCACGACGCAGACCGTGCGGCCGCGTTGGGGCTCGCGCTGATCGTGGTTCCCCACGACCATTTGGAGACGTGGGCCATGACGCGGTGGTCCGAGGTGCTGGCGGCCCGCCTGCTGGGCTTGAATGTCGCCGTTCAGTTCTCCGAGGGCGCCCGCTCGCCGTGGCGCAAGGCTAGGCCTGTATCGCACGCGGGAATCCGCGGCGGGGTCTCGCGGCTCTTCGATCTGGAGGAGGCGGGAGGAGAGGTGCGTGAACGCGCCTTGCAGCTGGGCGTGCGTGATTCGATCGACGGTGAAGCCTTCGTCCTGCGCACCGATGGGGCCTCGCGGGGGAATCCTGGGCCGGCGGCTATCGGCGTTGTGCTCGAAGACCCGGACGGCAACGTGCTCGAGGAGATCGGTGCCCGAATAGGCACGGCCACGAACAACCAGGCCGAATACCAGGCGCTGCTCACCGGCCTCGAGACCGCGCTGGATCGGGGCGTCGCCCGCTTGCTGATCTCGTCGGATTCGGAGCTACTGGTGCGACAGTTGCGCCAGGAGTACAGGGTGAAGAACGAGCAGCTCAAGGAACTCTACCTTCAGGCTCGCGCTCTGATCCAGGACTTCGAGCGGGTGGACGTGAAGCACGTCCGGAGGGAAGACAACCAACGTGCCGATGCCCTGGCCAACCAGGCTCTGGACGGGCTGATCTGAGGCGGTGAGGGTGAGCCCGCTGGGCGCCGCGCGCGACTGGTTCCGGGGGCCGGCCGAAGGTGCGCCCGGCAACTGCGCGTACGTGCCGGACCTGGTTTGCATCTGCTAGAAGGCTCGGCTATAATCCTCAGCCGCTGGGGGTTCCCCGGCGAGACCGCGAAGATCGTGGTGCGGAGCGGGCGGATGTAGCTCAGTTGGCTAGAGCGTCTGCTTGCCATGCAGAAGGTCGAGGGTTCGAATCCCTTCATCCGCTCCAAAAACCACCGTGGTCGTCACGGGGCTTTCGGGCCCCGTTTCTCGTGATGGCAGGGCGCCGTGGCCGAGAGGCTGAGGCACGGGTCTGCAAAACCCGATACACCGGTTCGATTCCGGTCGGCGCCTCCTCTCCTGCCGAACCTTGTCTCATGAACGCGCACCAAGGTATCATTGGCCGGCTTGATCGGGCGCTTAGCTCAGGGGGAGAGCGCTTCCTTGACACGGAAGAGGCCACAGGTTCAAATCCTGTAGCGCCCACTTTTCATGAAGAAGGCCGCCCGTGAAGGCGGCCTTATCTGATTCCTGGGTCCGGTCCCCGCATTTCGTCGCGGACCTCGAGTACGTCAGGCTCACCCGGCTACTTACCCCCCGGTACCACGGCCTGCTTCCCATCGAGGACGATGACGAAGATCTCCGATCCGTCCGGGCGCTTCATCGTGAGCACGTCGACACTCTTGTATGTCGACAGATCGCTGTTCATGCCTTTCTGCTGCAAGATGAACATCGCGGTGTACTCATGGTCGGGATTCACGCCGGCGCCACTACCTTGGACACGCACGTTCTCCGACACGCCTGGGTCGCCTTCCAGTCCGGCTGCCTTGTACCCTTCCGCCGCTACCCTGGCGGCGATTATCTGGTCGCTTTCCCCCACCGGATCACCGTCTTCGTTCGTGTCGTAGCCCAAGAGCGCCTTCACGCGACGTACCCGCTTCCCGTTCCCTCGCACAATGCGAAGGCCGCATGTTCCTCCGGCACCTCGGGTGCCCGTCTCGCCGACGACCTCCTCTCGAGGTGCTGTCGCCGGGCAATGATAGTGGGTTTCCACTGCTCGCGGAAGGGGAGAATCGCCGACTGCGGCAGAAGACGACGGCCTGTCGGTGAGCCTCATCCGGGCTCGCCCTCGACCCAAGCCGAACACTTTTGGGCGCCCGATGCCGTGTGTTATGCTTCGATACGCATCCGGTCTGGCCTGCCTTCAGGCGAAGCGCCGAACCGTTCACGTTCTCCCGCCCGTTTGGGTCGCGACCTCGTCGGATGCGGCCATCCACTTCGGGCATGGAGAAGATCGAATGAGTTCGGCGAAACTGTATGTGGGCAATCTGGCGTACTCCACGACGGACACGGCGATCAGGGCGCTGTTCGAGGCCCACGGTGAGGTGACTTCGGTCAACCTGATCAATGATCGCGACACCGGTCGCCCCAAGGGCTTCGGGTTCGTGGAGATGGCCACTCCTGAGCAGGCCCAAGCCGCCAAGGCGGCTCTCGACGGCACCGAAGTGGACGGTCGGGCGATCAAGGTCGACTCCGCCAAGGAGCAGCAGCCTCGGCGCAGCGGTGGCGGCGGCGGCTACGGTGGCGGTCGCGGCGGCGGTGGCGGCTACGGTGGCGGTGGCGGTGGCGGCGGCGGCGGTTACGGCGGCGGCGGCGGCGGTTACGGCGGCGGCGGCGGTCGCTGGTAGACGAAAGAAGCGTGCCGCGGGTGGGCCCGTGGCGCAGGTCAGTCGAGGATCGTCACGACGCCGTGGTCGCCATCGACCCGGACCCGTTGCCCGGTCCTGATGATCGTAGTCGCGGGCCCCACGTTCACCACGGCGGGCACACCATACTCGCGGGCGATGATGCTGCCGTGACTCAGCAACCCGCCCATGTTCATCACGACCGCGGCGGCGGGCAGTAGGTATGGCGCCCAGCCGGGGTCTGTGAAGGGCACCACCAGAACCTCGCCCGGCAGGACCCTATCCACGGAGTCAACGGTGGGTATCACGCGGGCCGGTCCCACTACGACTCCGGAACTCACGGCGAGGCCGCGGAGCACCGGCCCAGCGGCCGGGGCGTCGTGCGACGCGTCCGCTGCCGTCTTGGTGGGTAGGCGGCCCACGAAGACGGCGGGTGGCTCGACCAGGCGGTCGCGCTCGAACTCGGCTCGGCGTTCTCCTATCGGCACCGACTCCAGCGGTGCGCGCATGGTGCCGCCCACACCTGTGGCGTCGCCGAGATCGACCGGCCGTTCGGCCTCCAGCAACTCCTCGATCTCGTCCAGCCCGAAGAAGAAGATGTCATCCGCTTCGATGAGCACGCCTCGCTCGGCGAGCCGGCGTCCCAGGGCGAGCATCACCGTACGCATGGCGGCCATACGTCTCACCGCTTCGCTCTTCAGATTCTCGCGCGCTGCGGACCCCGATTGGGCGTGTTTCAACACGTAGTCGAAGACACCGCGGCGCACGGGGTCCCACAAGCGCTTCCTCAGATCGACTGTGAGGGCAAGCCGGTGTCGGGCGGTGGCATCCTCCCGGGCGATCGGATCGGGAGCGGCTTCGGTGCGAAGGTAGTTCGTGAGTAGGATATGCAGATACCCGGGGTCTTCGCGCCAGCGTCTGGTGAAGAGTTCGATCTCGCCGCGTGCGTGGTGACCGTGCTCGTTGAGGAAGGCGTCCCATCCTTGAAGGAAGGCGTCTCCGTGTGCGGCGAGATCTCTTGCGATAGCGCGGGGGTCCGACCCAGGCGGCGCCTCGAGGAGAGCGGCCTTCAGTGCCGGTTCGGAGCCCGCCAGGCGGGCGAGCTTCCACAAGTCCATCGCCGTACGGGCGGAGTCGAGATCGCCGAGGCCGGTGACCAGCCGGTTGGCAAGCGTGGGCCCGTCATCCGCGAACCAGCGACGGCAGATCGACTGAAGATTCGTGTAGTTGGCCATGGCCATTCCGGCGAAGGCCAGGACGTCGGTGAGCCCGTCAAGACTCGCAACCAGAGCGCGCAGACTCCGAGCGAGGTCTTCCTCGGTGGCGCTCTCCAGGTCTGCTGGCAGGAGAGAGGCGGTCTCGGCGCGGAGCCGCTTCGCGAAGGCGGGAGCCTTCGTCGATCGGTGGGAGAAAGCGAACGAGAGAAAGCCGGGGGCGCCCGCGAAGAAGCGGAGCGTGCCTCTGAGGCTCGCCTGCGTCTCTTGGAGTTCGTCCCCGAGATACCCGAAGTCGTGGCGCTCTTGCATGCCTCCCAGAAGCTTGTTCACGTCGGGTCGACTGAAGGCGGGGATCGCGGCGAAGCCTCTGGTGAGCGCAGACACGTTGAAATACACACGTCCGGCGAAGCGGCCGAAGAGCGGCTCGTCGCCGAAACGCACCCCAAGGCGTGCGAAGAGTGTGTTCAGCATGATGTCGCCCACCTTGACGATCACGGAGTAGGTGGCCGGCGTCACGACCCCGGGAAGTACCTCGCCGGTGTTCATGTTGCTCCATACCGTCTTCGACCGGTCGTGACGCGCGAAGGGGGTGACGCCGATCCAGGGCGCGGAGGCCGTGGAGGACTCGTCTGGACCGGAGGGTTCGGCGGGCGCTTGGTCGATGTCCTCGGAAGGCCCCGGGTCCCCGCTTGCGAGTGCCAGGTGGATGGCCCTGGCCGCGTCATTGACCGGACCCTCGTCAGCGACCGCAGCCTCGTCAGGAGCATTGACGGGGTTCCCGGGGAGGGCGGTGATGGGCCGAGCCTGCAGCAGATAGATCCGGCCGCCTTCCAGCGCCCACTCCACGTCCACCGGATGTCCGAACCCGTCGGCCGCGGCCACCGCGTGCCGGGCCAGCTCCTTCGCGGTAGCGTCGCCCACCGAAGGCGACCGGGCGCGATCGTGCGGGGTGGGCCACTCGTACACGTGTCCGTCGAACCCGGCGAGCACCTCCACCTCCTTCCGGCTGATGGTGCGCTCGAGCAGTTCGAAACCAGGGAGGGAGAACACGAACCGATCGGGGGGCACCTTGCCCGATACCAACGCTTCACCGAGGCCGAAGCAGGATTCCACGACCACCCGGTCGGTTGCGCCGGTGAGCGGGTCGACCGTGAAGGCCACGCCGGCGGACTCGGCGGCCACGAGAGGTTGCACGATCACCGCCATCGCCACGTCGTCGTGCGCGAGCTCGGCATGCGCTCGATAGGCGAAGGCTGAGTCGCTCCACAGAGACGCCCAGCAATGCTTGACGGCCAGGAGACAGCCCTTCAGTTCCGAGCGGAAGTACGTGCCGTGCTGCCCCGCGAAGGAGCGGCCGGGCAGGTCCTCGGCTGTGGCGCTGGAGCGCACCGCCATGGTGCCACCACCGAGGGACGCGTGTAGTTCCGCCAATTGGTCGGCGAGTTCAAGAGAGAGCGGTTGTTCGATGATGCTGCGGCGAAGGTCGAGCAGAGCCTTCGGATCGGGGCCTGCCAGCGTCCGACCCAGCGCTGCCGCGGGCACGGGCATAGCCAGGTGCTCCCGGTAGGCTGTAGTCGTGATAAGTCCCGCCGGCGGAACGGGCAGACCCATGCGTCGCAGCCGGGCGAGGTTCTCGGCCTTCGGTCCTACAAGGGCGCCCGCGCCGTGCGGCAGGGAGACCAGTGTATAGATGCTGTGTGTCACGTACTTCGCATTCTGGATGAGCGAAGCTCGTCGCGCAAGCCCGGTGGATCGGAGGCAGGCGGTCGGGGATGGGCGGTCGGTTGCTATACTCTGAAGTCGCGGCGGGCAAGACCGTCGCTGTCTGGTAGCGGCTGCGAGTGAGGTTTCATGAACGTCATCCTGCCCGATGGATCACAGCTCTCCGTGCCCGAGGGGGCGACGGCGTTGGCCGTGGCCGAGGCCATCGGGGCGCGGTTGGCCAAGGCGGCAGTCGCCGCCAAGATCGGCGACCGGCTGGTCGACCTGGCGACGCCCGTACACGAGGGCGACCAGGTGAGCGTGGTCACGTTGGCCTCTGAGGAAGGCGTCGAGGTACTCCGCCACTCGAGTGCGCACGTACTCGCCCAGGCGGCCACCCGCGTGTACCCCGGCACCAAAGTGGCCATCGGGCCGGCCATCAAGGATGGCTTCTACTACGACTTCGAGTTCCCCGAACCCATCACCGAGGACGCTCTTGCCAGGTTCCAGGCCGAGATGGAGCGTTCGATCAAGGAGGCCGTGCCCTTCACCCGCGAGGAGATCACCCGGGAGGAAGCTCTCTCTCGATTCGCCGACGAGCCTTACAAGGTGGAACTCATCCGCGAGCTACCCGAGGGAGAGACCATCTCCCTCTACCGTCACGGGGACTTCGTCGACCTGTGTCGCGGGCCCCATCTGCCCGACACCGGGCGCATCCCTGCCGTCAAAGTGCTCTCCACCGCCGGCGCCTATTGGCGCGGCGACTCCGACAACGCGATGCTTACCCGCGTCTACGGCACCTCCTTCCCTTCGAAGAAGGAGCTGCAAGAGCATCTGGAACGACTCGAGATGGCCCGTCAGCGCGACCATCGCAAGCTGGGGCGGGAACTCGACCTCTTCAGCTTCCATGACGAGGGCCCGGGTTTCCCGTTCTTCCACGCGAAGGGCATGCGGGTGGTCAACGCGCTCCTCGAGTACTGGCGGGCTGAGCATCGGGTCGCCGGCTACGAGGAGATCAAGACACCCATCATCCTCGATCGGGCCCTCTGGGAACGTTCCGGTCACTGGGATAACTACAAAGACAACATGTACTTCACCCGCATCGATGAGGGCGACTTCGCGGTGAAGCCCATGAACTGCCCCGGCGGTATCCTCGTCTACCGGTCGGCGCAGCATTCGTACCGGGAGTTCCCTCTCCGTATGGCCGAGCTCGGTCTGGTCCATCGGCACGAACTCTCAGGTGTGCTTCACGGGCTGTTCCGCGTGCGCACGTTCACTCAGGACGACGCGCATATCTACTGCCTGCCCGAGCAGATCGAGGACGAAGTGGTGGGCGTCATTGAACTGGTCATGCGCATATACCGCACGTTCGGATTCCAGAAGGTTCATCTGGAACTCTCCACGAGGCCAGAGAAGTCCATCGGTTCCTCGGAGATGTGGGAGGCGGCGGAGCGATCTTTGGCCGTCGCCCTCGACCGCACGGGACTCGAGTACCGGCTCAATCCTGGCGACGGAGCCTTCTACGGACCGAAGATAGACTTCCACATCGAAGACGTGATGGGGCGCACCTGGCAGTGCGCCACCTGTCAGCTCGATTTTGCCATGCCCGAGAGATTCGACCTGGAGTACGTGGGTGTAGACAACCAGCGTCACCGTCCGGTCATGATCCATCGCACAGTCCTCGGCAGCATCGAGCGGTTCTTGGGCATCCTGATCGAACACTACGGCGGGGCCTTCCCGGCCTGGCTAGCACCCTTGCAAGCGGTGGTGATCCCGGTGGCCGACCGGCACAACGACTACGCAGCCGAGGTGGCAGCCGCCCTGGGCGCCGCCGGAGTCCGAGCCGAAGTCGACGACCGCACAGAGTCGGTGGGCCGCAAGATCCGCGACAACGAAGTGGCGAAGGTGCCCTACATGCTCGTGGTCGGCGACCGGGAGGTCGAGGTGGCCGCCGTGTCGCTTCGGTCGCGGGCGGAGGGTGATCTCGGCCATCGGGAGCGTGGCGACGCGGTTCGGGAGGTAGCAGACGGAGCAGGTGTCCCCGTGCCCGTTCTTGAGTAGGCGCGGTTACTCAGCTATACTCCCGCGAGCACATGAAGCGGAAGCCACTCTTCCCACCTCACGCCACATGTGGTGTCGGGGTTGAGCAATGAGAGCGCTGGAGCGCATCGGCCCTGGAGCCGAGCGCCGGCGCGGCCGCGCACCTGGCGGCTGGCGAGCGGTGGCTTATGGCTACTGCTTTTTTTGTGCAGGCAAACGAGTCGATCCGGGTCGACCGGGGAGGTGTTGAGCGAGATAGCTGAGAGCGTTCGAATCAACGATAGGATCCGAGTGGAGTCGGTCAGATTGATCGGTCCCGACGGAGAGCAGGTAGGCATAGTGCCTATCCGCGAGGCCTTGGACTTCGCCGACCGTCTGAACCTTGATCTGGTGGAAGTGGCGCCAATGGCCCAGCCGCCGGTGTGCAAGGTGATGGATTACGGCAAGTACAGGTACGAGCAGGAGCAGAAGACCAAGGAAGCGCGCAAGCGGCAGACGACCATCAGCATCAAAGAGATCAAGCTGCGGCCGAAGATCGACGACCATGACTTCGCCACGAAGCGCGGTCACGTCGAGCGTTTCCTGAAGAACGGCGACAAGGTCAAGCTCACCATCATGTTCCGAGGACGCGAGCTGGTGCATCCGCACCTCGGCGAGCGACTCCTCAGAAGGATGGCCGAAGAACTGCAGGAACTCGGTGACGTAGAGAGCCAACCGAACCTCGACGGCCGCAACATGGTGATGATGCTCGGACCAAAGAAGCGTTAGGCGCCTGCAGAGCGGAACCATCTTGATCCGATCGCCGGGCCCCGCCCCGTGTGGGTGCGGGAGCTTTCGGGCGGCCCTTGGCGGCTGTTCGGAGATAGGCCACTGGAAGCACAGACAGTAGGGACGCGATGAAGAACAAGACACACAAGGGTATGAAGAAGCGGGTGAAGGTGACGGCCACCGGGAAGCTGATGCGGCGACGTGCGTTCAGCAGTCACATCCTCACCAAGAAGCCGAGCAAGCGGAAGCGGAAGTTCCGTAAGGACACCGCGATCGACGGCCGCGATGCGCGCCATTGCCGGCGTCTCATAGGTTCGTAGGAGGGCTGGACGATGGCACGTATCAAGCGCAGTATCAACGCGAAGAAGAAGCGGCGCAAGGTCCTGGACGAGGCGAAGGGGTATTGGGGCCTCAAGAGCACCAACTACCGCCAGGCCAAAGAGCAGTTGCTCAAGTCGCACACGTACGCGTACCGCGACCGCAGGGTGCGCAAGCGCGACTTCCGGAAGTTGTGGATCACGCGTATCAACGCGGCTGCCCGGCTGCACGGCATGAACTACAACCAGTTCATCCACGGGCTGAAGCAGGCTGACATCGACCTGAACCGGAAGATGCTGGCCGACCTCGCCGTCAAGGAGCCGCAGGTGTTCGCGGAGATAGCGGGGAAGGCGAAGGCGGCTCTCTCCGCGGTCTGACCGATGGAATCTGTACGACGGCGTCGCCGAGGCGCTGCGCGATGGGTGTGATATCCACCCGTGGCGTGGCCCATTGGGCGGCGTCGTCGTCGTTCTGGTCCCCGCGAGGTCCGCTTCCGTCGTCCTCGAGACCCTTCGCCTCTGCGAGGTGCTCATGATCCGTACCATCGCCGGCCGGCACAATGAGAGCGTGAAGCTGGCCCAGAAGTTGCAGAAGAAGAAGCACCGTCGCGACAAGGGGCTCTTCGTATGCGAGGGCCTCGATCTTCTCGAAGCGGCGATCCAGGCTGGTGAGTCTCCAGTGGAAGTGCTCGTGCGCGACGACCTGCTTGATCGTCTCCCGCCCGAGCTGCTCGAGGAAGCCGAAGAGGACGAGCTTGACATCGGGGTATGTTCGGCCGAGGTGCTCGAGCACGCGAGTGGCCTTGGGGGTGCGGCGGACGTCGTCGCTCTGTTCGAGCTCATCGAATGGTCCCTGGCAGACCTTCCCCTGGAGGCGGGGGTATGCGTGTACCTGTCCGGGGTCGGCGACCCCGGTAACGTGGGCACCATCATCCGCAGCGCGGTCGCATTCGGCGCCGTGGGGGTGGTGTGCAGCCCGGGCACCGCAGATCCCTTCGGACCCAAGGCTCTTCGGGCCGGCATGGGGGCGCAGTTCTTCACGAGGGTCATGGTGGAGGTATCGCCGTCGGATCTCGTGGCCAAGATCGAGGCCGACGAGAGGCGTGGCGTGGTGCGGCCGACGGTCGTGTGCGCGGATCCGGCTGCCGAGATGAGCAGTTCGGGGCTCGCTGTGGACGGACCTGTCGTGTTGGTGATGGGGGCCGAGCGCGAGGGCCCGGCCGAGATCCCGGGCCCAGTGCTGCGGGTGGCCATCCCCCAAGTGGGCCTCGACTCACTCAACGTAGCAATGGCGGCCACCGTGCTGCTTTACGAGCTCAGCCGCCCAGAGCGTGGCAAACCTCGCGGGGGTCTGCTAGCGTAGGTCATCCACCCGAAGGGAGGGGTCATCCCAGCCGATCAATCCATCCTTCAGCAGATCCAGAGAGCCGACCTGCGCGACATCTACTCGTCGGGGATCGAAGCTGTGGAAGCAGTCGCCGACCTCGCCGGGCTCGAAGAGACTCGGGTGCGATTCCTTGGGCGGAAAGCCGCCCTTACTACCTTGCTTCGGAGCATCCCGGAACTCCCGGCTGCCGATCGCCCGAACGTGGGTAGGTTCGGCAACCTAGTGAAGAGGGAGCTGGAGGCTGCACTGGAGGCGCGTCAGGCAGTCCTTGAGGCCGGGGAACTAGTCGACGCGCTCGAGCACGACAGGTTGGATGTCACTCTGCCCGGACGGACGCTGCCGCTCGGGCATCTCCACCTGATCACTTCCACCCGCCGTGAGATCGAAGACATCTTCGTCTCCATGGGGTATTCGGTGGCGGAGGGTCCGGAGATCGAGACCGACTACTACAACTTCGAGGCTCTGAACCACCCGGCCGACCACCCGGCGCGGTCTCTGCACGACACCTTCTTCGTGTCCGACGACATCCTGCTTCGCACCCATACGTCACCGGTGCAGGTGCGGGTCATGGAGAAGAAGCGCCCGCCGGTGTACGTGATCGCTCCCGGCAAGGCCTACCGGCGGGATTCCGACGCCACGCACACCCCGATGTTCCACCAAGTGGAGGGTCTGGTCGTGGATGAAGGTGTCACCCTCGCCGATCTGAAGGGCACGCTTGAAGTGTTCGCCCGGGCGATGTTCGGTTCGGACCGGCAGATCCGCCTGCGCCCCCACTTCTTCCCGTTCACCGAGCCATCGGTGGAGGTGGATGTGTCGTGCATGATCTGCGACGGAGTCGGGTGCCGGCTCTGCAAGAGGAGTGGATGGCTCGAGATCCTTGGCGCGGGCATGGTCGACCCCAACGTCTTCGCGTTCGTCGGCTACGACTCCGAGAAGTACACGGGCTTCGCGTTCGGCATGGGCATCGAGCGCATCGCCATGTTGAAGCACGGGGTCACCGATCTCCGTCTCTTCTACGAGAACGACCTGAGGTTCGTGCGGCAGTTCTAGCATCTGGCGTGCGGTATGTACCTACTACGCGAGCGATCTTGAGGATGGAGCAGGCATGAAGGCCCCCCTGTCGTGGTTGAGCGAGCACGTTGTCATCGGTCTCCCCGTGGACGAACTTGCCTCCAGGCTTGCCCTCACGGGCACTGAGGTGGAGCGTGTCGCGGCCGTGGGGGTCTCGTCGGAGGGTGACGTTCTCAAGTGGTTCGTGGTCGGCAAGGTACTGGCGTGTGAGAAGCATCCCGACGCCGACAAACTCTCCGTCTGTACGGTCGATGTGGGAGAAGACCAGTCCCGCACGATCGTCTGTGGTGCCCCGAACGTGAGGGCGGGCCAGACGGTCGCGGTGAGTCTGCCCGGAGCGGTGCTACCCAACGGCATGACGATCGCCAAGGCCAAACTCCGAGGGGTCACGTCGTCCGGCATGATCCTCTCCGAGGCCGAAGTGGGGTTCGAGGCCAAGAGCCCCGGCATCATGGTCCTTCCCGATGAGTGGGAAGCCGGGGAACCGCTGGGCGACCGCCTCGAGTTGGCGGAGTCCGTCCTGGAGGTCGAGGTCACCCCGAACCGTCCTGACTGTCTTTCCATACGGGGCCTTGCTCGTGAGATAGCCGCGGTCACAGACGAGACCTTCTGCGAGGAGACCGAATACCTGTACCCGGTGTCGTCCCGGCAGGCGGCTGACGACATCTCGGTGGAGGTGTGGGATCCAGACCTGTGTCCGCGGTATGCGGCCCGCGTGATCACCGGTGTGACCGTAGCCGAGTCGCCTCCGTGGCTGAAGGCGCGCATCACCCACGCCGGCATGCGACCGGTCAACAACGTGGTTGACGTCACGAACTACGTCATGTGGTCCGTCGGGCAGCCGTTGCATGCGTTCGACCTCGCGATGGTGGAGGGAGCGCGGGTGATAGCCCGCCGGGCACAGGCCGGCGAGACGATCGTCACCCTGGACGACACCAAGCGGGTGCTCACCGAAGACATGCTCGTGATCGCCGACGCGGTGAAGCCGTCGGTCATCGCGGGGATCATGGGCAGCGTCGACAGCGAGGTCACAGACTCCACCACGAACCTGCTCCTCGAAGCCGCCAACTTCCACGGGCCCTCCATCATGCGTACCTCCGGCGCGCTCGGTCTTCGCAGCGAGTCGTCCACGCGCTTCGAGAAGGGCCTCGACCGCAACCTGATCCCGCTCGCGCTCGACATGGCCTGTGCGATGCTCACCGAGATCTGCGGCGGGGTCGTCTCCGAGGGCACTGTCGACGTGCTCGCGGCGGAGACCTACCCCTCCAAATTGACTCTGAGGCCCCACCGGGTGGAACAGATACTCGGCGCTATCGTGCCCACGGCTGAGATCGAGACCATCCTGGGCCGGCTCGGCTGCGAGGTCGACGAGTGCCCCGGCGACGACGCGTGTCTGCTGGTGACCGTGCCCACCTGGAGGGCCGACCTGGAGCGCGAGATCGACCTCGTGGAAGAGATCGCCCGCATCCACGGCCTCGGGCAGCTGCCCTCGACACTCCCGCCCCGCACCGAAGGTCGAGGAGGCCTAACTCAGGATCAGCTGGCGGTGCGGCGCATCGCCGACGCTCTCGTCGGTGCCGGCCTCGATGAAGTGGTCACCTACTCGTTCATCGAGCCCGGATGGATGGGCCACCTGCGCCTCGAGCCGGCCGACCCGCGATCGGAGCCGATTCCGCTCACCAATCCGTTGAGCCAGGATCAGTCCGTGATGCGCACGATGCTGTTGCCCGGTCTCCTCGCGGCCACCCGCCGCAACGTGGCCGTGCGGGAAGAGCGCGTGCACCTGTTTGAGACCGGGAACACGTTCCACGCCCGGGAGAGTGGTCTTCCGAACGAACACCGCCGACTGGGCGTCGCTCTGTACGGTCCGTGGGAAGCGGAATCCTGGACCGCGAAGGCGTCACCCCCCGACTACTATCTTTGCAAAGGCCTGCTGGAGCGGGTGTTCGCTCTTCTCGGAGTCCAGGTCGCCTTCGAGGTGAACAGAGAGGGGTTCCTCCACCCGGGTCGCTCCGCGGCGATCACCGTGAACGGCGTGGCCGCGGGGTGGCTGGGGGAGGTGCACCCACTGGTGAGTCGAGCGTTCGATATCTCGGGCCATGTAGTCGCGGCGGAGATCGATCTCGAGGTGGTCCTGCCGGCCGCGCGCGGGGTGACGCTCTTCGAGGATCTCCTCACGCATCCGGTGCTGGAGCAGGACGTGGCGCTGGTGGTGGCCGAGGATGTGCCGGCTACTGCTGTGGTCGGGGCGGTTCGGGCCGCTGGAGGCGAGCTCTTGCGCGATGTCGAGGTGTTCGACGTGTACACCGGGCGGCAGGTCGCGGAGGGGAGCAAGAGCCTGGCCTTGCGGCTGACCTATCGTTCACCCGATCGCACGCTCTCCGAGAACGAGGTCAACCAGCTGCGCGACACGATGCTGGCCGAACTCAAGACCACCATCGGGGCGACCATCAGGGCCTGACGCAGCCGTAGCGTTCGAGATCACCACGGGTTGTGTAGGGCGGCGATTCAGCTCCCTGTTGCATTGGCTTGTATGTTATTGCAGAGGACTGTATGATTATGCAGTCAATCAACTGGCGCGCGCGGCCGAAACAGGGAGCGAAGGGAGTGGGGGAGTGATCCAGGCCGGTATTGTGGGGGCGACCGGTTTCACCGGGATGGTGCTCACCGAGTTGCTCTGGGCTCATCCGGAGGTCCGTCTGGGGCCCCTGACTTCGTCCAGCTACGTGGATCAACAGGTGAGTGATGTATTCCCACATGTGCGCGTGCCGGGCACGTACGTCGAGTACTCTCCCGAGGCGGTCGCCGATTGCGAGTTCGTGTTCGTCTGCTACCCGCACGCCGCCTCGCATCCTGTGGTGGGGGAGCTAATCGACCGCGGGCATCGCGTGATCGACCTGAGCGCCGATTTCCGGCTTGCCGACGAGGATGCATATCAACACTGGTACGGTTTCCAGCACGGCCGCGCGGATCTCGTGCCGAAGGCGGTGTACGGGCTCCCCGAACTGCACCGTGAACGGATCGCCGCGGCCGACCTCGTGGCGAACCCCGGGTGCTACCCGACGGCCACGATCCTTGCCGCGCTGCCGCTGGTTCGGGACCTCGGCATCGCTACTGTGATCGTGGACGCGAAATCGGGCGTGTCGGGCGCGGGCCGCGCCCCCTCCGCTACCACCCACTTCAGCCGGGTGCACGACGACTTCCGGGCCTACGGCGAGGTGGGCCACAGGCACACCTCCGAGATGCTTCAGGAGCTTGGGCGCGTCGCGGGCACGCCTGTCGGGGTGAGCTTCACTCCCCACCTTCTCCCGCTGGATCGTGGAATCCTGGCGACGGTGTATTGCCTCCCTGCGGTCGGGGCGGAGCTTCTGTCGCAGGACGCCCTGATGCATCTGTATGAGGGAGCCTATGTGGACGAACCGTTCGTGGAGGTGGTGGCGGCTGCGCCTGCGCTGAGTGAAGTGCAGTGCACGAACTACTGCCGCATCTCACCGCGGGTGGACGAGGCCGCCGGACTTTATAAGGTGGTTTCCGTCATCGACAACCTGCTGAAGGGTGCTTCGGGGCAGGCGGTCCAGAATCTGAACATCATGGCGGGTTTCCCCGAGACGCTCGGTTTGGGAGCGCAAGGGTGAGCGGCATATCCGGCTCCGCTCATCCGGTGGTCGTCCAGCCGCCGACCTCGAGGTTCCTCATCCTACCGGATGGGATCACTCACGCCGCGGGGGAAGGTCGAGAGACCGGAGTCACGTATCCCGCGGGGTTCGTGGCCGCCGGCGTGGCGGCGGGCATCAAGGCCAGCGGTCGCCCCGACGTCGGCATCGTCGCGGTCGAGCCGGCGTATCGCTCGTCGGTCGTCGGAGCCGCCGTCTTCACTCGGAACTCGTTCGCAGCCGCGCCCATAGTGGTCAGTCGCGCCGAGACCACGCTCAGCGGCCTCGCGGCCGTGTTGATGAACAGCGGCAATGCCAACGCCTGCACGGGCTCCGAGGGTCTCGCGGTGGCGCGCGCCACTCGAGCGGCGTGCGCGGCGCGCCTGGGTCTCGGCGCCGATCGGGTGGGTATCGCGTCCACCGGCGTCATCGGGGTACCCCTTGACCAGGGGTCCGTCGTGGCCGGGATCGCGTCAGCCACCGAACGCCTGGACCGTGCCGGCGGAGCGGCGTTTGCGGAGTGCATCATGACCACCGATCGGTTCTCCAAGTCGTTGGCCCTCGACGTGCGCACCGATGGAGGAGTCGTGCGGTTGGGCGCGTGCGCCAAGGGCGCCGGCATGATCGCGCCGGGCATGGCGACGATGCTGTGCGTGGCCACCACTGATGCCGTGATACCGCCCAAATTGGCGCGCACCATGCTTGATCGCGAGGTCGGGCACTCCTTCAACCTGATCTCGGTCGATGGTCAGATGAGCACGAACGACTGCGTGTTCCTCATGGCCAGCGGCGCATCGGGCGTGGAGTTGTCGGTGGAGGCGGCGCGCCAAGTGGGCTTCGCCCTGCGTTACGCGCTGCTGCGCTTGGCACTCATGATGGTAGCCGACGGGGAGGGGGCCACCAAGGTGGTGCACCTCGTCGTCGAGGGAGCGCCCGACGAGCAGTCGGCGCGCATCGCCTGCCGCGCCGTGGCCGACTCCACCCTCGTGAAGACGGCTATGTATGGCGGGGATCCGAACTGGGGACGCATCCTGAGCGCGGTCGGCGCCGCCTTGCCCGGCCGGGCCTTCCCCGCCGTGGCACTGCGCATCGGCGACGTCACCCTGGTGAAGTCGGGCTCGCCGGTAGACCCGGGCGCCGACGGGAAGACTCGGCTCCAGGAGATCATGAGCGAAGGCGAGATAGAGATCGTCTTGCACCTGGATCAGGGCGGCGGCAAGGACGAGGTGTTCTTCTCCGACCTGGGACACGAATACGTGACCATCAACGCCGAATACCACACCTAGGAGGGCGCGGACGCATGCGCGAGGTCTACCGAAAGCGCGTCGAGACCCTGCTCGAAGCACTGCCGTACATCCGCCTGTTCAGCGGGAAGACCGTGGTGATCAAGTATGGGGGGGCGGCCATGAGCTCCGCCGACCTGAAGGATGAGTTCGCTACCGACATCGCCCTGCTCCGATACGTGGGCATACGGCCCATCATCGTGCACGGGGGTGGGGGCGAGGTGTCGAGCTTCATGGGTCGTCTCAACATGCCTGTCGAGTTCGTGGACGGTCTTCGTGTCACCGACGCCGCGGCGATGGAAGTGGCCAAGATGGTGCTCGTGGGCAAGGTCAACAAGGAGATCGTTGCCTTAATCAACCAGAAGGGCGTGCGTGCCGTGGGCCTTTCCGGCGACGACGGTCTCCTGCTCGAGGCCCGCCGCCTCGAGCGCCGCGGGCCCGACGGCGCTCTGCTCGACCTTGGTCGGGTGGGTGAGGTGGTGAGCGTGAACACCGACCTCCTCAACCTCCTCGAGAGCGAGTACGTGCCCGTCGTGGCATCGGTGGGCGCCGGCCCGGATGGCGAGAGCTACAACATCAATGCAGATTCCGTTGCCGCCGCACTGGCGACCGCCTTGAAGGCGGAGAAGCTGGTGTTCCTCACCGATGTGGCTGGTCTCTATGCCGACTTCGAAGACGAGAACAGCCTCATCTCAGAGTGCTTCGCCGACGAAGTACGTGCGCTGATGGAGTCGGGCACGATCTCCAGGGGCATGCTCCCGAAACTGGAGGCGGTGCTCAGCGCCCTCGACGCGGGCGTGAGGGCCGCACACATCATCGACGGGCGGGTGGCCCACTCGATCCTGCTCGAGATCCTCACCGAGGACTCCGGCGTGGGCACGATGATCCGTTCCGGCGTCGAAGGAGCATCCTGATGAGCTGCACGGTTCACGAGACCAGCGCCGACCCCCGCGTTTCGCCCGACGTGGCGACTCTGGACGCCCGGTATGTGCTGCCCACGTACGCCCGGAATCCGCTGGAACTCGTGTCGGGCGCGGGGGCGGAGGTCGTGGGCGCCGACGGGGTCCAGTACCTGGACTTCGTCACCGGCCTGTCGGTGAGCAACTTCGGGCATTGCCACCCTCACATCGTTGCTGCCATACAGACCCAGGCTTCGACGCTGATCCACTGCTCGAATCTGTACGTCACGCGCCCGCAGGCCGAGCTGGCCTCACGTCTCTCTGCGATGGCCAACGGAGGCCGGGTCTTCTTCGCGAACAGCGGGGCTGAGGCCAACGAAGTGGCGATCAAGGTGGCCAAGAAGCGGTCGGGTGCGGCGGCGGAGGGCGGTGCGAGCGCAGTGATCGTCACCTTGGACCGTTCGTTCCACGGGCGAACCATGGCCACGCTCTCCGCCACCGGCCAGCCGGAGAAGCAGGCACCGTTCGCCCCCGTCCTCGGGGGGTTCGTGCACGTGGCCGTGGGTGACCAGGCCGCACTCGAAGCAGTCTTCCGCCGGCAGAAGGTGGCGGCCGTACTCATGGAGCCCGTGTTGGGCGAGAGCGGGGTCGTGCTCGTGCGCGAAGGGTTCCTGAAAGCCGCTCAGGCTTTGTGTGAAGAACACGACGCGCTGTTCATGCTCGACGAGGTGCAGACCGGCCTCGGCCGCTGCGGGGCGCCCTTCGCGTACCAGCGCTTCGGGCTCTCGCCCGACGTGGTGACTGTGGCCAAGACCCTCGCGGGGGGACTTCCGATGGGGGCCGCCATCGTCGGGGGTCGGGCTGAGAACGTGCTGGTGGCGGGCGACCACGGCTCTACGTTCGGCGGCGGCCCGGTTGTCGCTGCAGCCGCCAACGCGGTACTCGATCTCGTCGAAGGGGATGGGCTGTTCCACCGAGTGGAGGAGGCGGGAGCCAGGTTGGAAGGTTGGCTCACCCCGCTTGTTGAAAGGGGAATGGCGTGTGAGGTCCGCAGGCTCGGTCTGATGGCGGCGGTGGACCTAGTACGTGTGTCGGCCAAGCAGGTGGTGCTCGACGCGCTCGAGGCCCGGATCCTGCTCAATGCGACTTCCGACGTGACTCTGCGCTTCCTTCCTCCCTTGAACGTGAGCGATGAACAGATCGACCGCGTGGGCAGCTTCCTTGCCGCACGCTTGTCCGCCGAACCGCCCGAGAAGGGGCTTGGCCCGAGGAAGGGGCTTGATGAGTGACGTGCGACACTTTCGGAAGGTCTCGGATCTCTCGGCTAAGGAGATCCGTCTGGTGCTGGACGACGCCGCGCGACTGAAACTCGAGCCCCGACGCGATGTGCTCGCCGGTAAGACCGTAGCCCTGATCTTCAGCAAGCCGTCGACACGCACCAGGGTGTCGTTCAGCGTTGGTGTGTATCAACTCGGAGGCATGCCGCTCTTCCTGGGTGAGAAGGAGTTGCAGATGCGCTCCTCCGAGACCATCGAAGACACCGCCCGGGTGCTCTCCCGATACGTAGACGCGATCGTGATCCGCACCTTCGCCCAGCAGGACGTGGATGATCTAGCGGCGAGCGCTTCTGTACCCGTGATCAACGCCCTCACCGACGAGCGCCACCCCTGTCAGGCGCTCACCGACATCTTCACGTTCGAAGAGTGCTTTCCCGACCCTCGGGGTCGCACGATCACCTACCTAGGCGACGGCAACAACGTGGCGGCCTCGCTGGCGATCGCCGGTGCGATGACCGGTGTGAACGTGTGCCTGTCGACGCCGGAGGGATACGATCTTCCCGCGGACATGTGGGCCGAGACCCAGAAGGCGGCCACCGCTCACGGGGTGCGGGTCTGGCAAGAACGCGACCCGCACACAGCCGTGACCGGCGCGTCGGCGCTGTACACCGATGTCTGGATCAGCATGGGTCAGGCGGAAGACGAGGAGAAGCTGAGCGCTCTCCGGCCGTACGCCATCGACGAGCGGCTGCTGGAGTTCGCCTCGCCGCACGCCGTGGTCATGCACTGCCTACCGGCGCACAGGGGCATGGAGATCTCCGACGCGGTCATGGACGGCGCGCGGTCGGTGGTCTTCGACCAGGCGGAGAATCGTCTGCATGTGCAGAAGGCGCTTCTCGCCTTCCTGCTGGGGGCTGACGAGTGCTGAACAAGAGACAGCGCCAGCATCTGATACGCGATGTGGTGACCGCATCACGGGTGGGCACGCAGGCAGGGTTGGTGCGGGCTCTGCACGCCCTCGGGTGCGACGTCACTCAGGCCACGATCAGCCGCGACCTCCGTGAACTCGGGGTCGAGAGGAAGCGGGATGAGAAGGGCGGCTTCCGGTACGTACTCGGGACCGCCGAGGACCGGCGCGATCCAGAGCTCGCATGCTCTCGTATGCTGGAGGAGTTCAGCACCGCGGTGCTGGCCGCCCGCAACATCGTGCTGGTGAAGTCAGAGCCCGGAACGGCTCCAGGGATGGGGCGCGTGATCGACGAACTCGGGCACCCGGATGTCCTGGGGTGCGTGGCCGGAGACGACACCGTGTTGGTGGTGACCACGGACGATGCCGCGGCGCTGGCCGTGGCTGACTACTTCATCGAACTAGGAGGCTGACTCATGACCCGTGACCTATGCGTGCTCGCCTACTCGGGCGGCTTGGACACCTCGGCACTGATCCCGTACCTCATGGAGAACCACGGGGTCGACGTGGTGGCGGCGCTGGTGGACGTCGGCCGCGCGAAGGACCTGGAGATGCTCCGAGAGCGGGCGTTGGCCGCGGGGGCCGTGGACGCGGTGATCATCGACGCCAAAGAGGAGTTCGTGCGCGAGTTCGTGCTCCCCGCTCTTGCGGCGAACGCGCTCTACGAGGAGAGGTACCCGCTGGTCTCGGCGCTGTCGCGTCCCTTGATCTCAAAGAAGATGGTCGAACTCGCCCAGGAGAAGGGTGCCCGGTCGATCGCGCATGGCTGTACGGCTAAGGGGAACGACCAAGTGCGGTTCGACGTTTCGATCCGCTGCCTCGACCCAACGATCGACGTGCTCGGGCCGGCGCGAGAGTGGAACATGACCAGGCCCGAGATCCTCGACTACGTGGCTTCGCGCGGCATCGAGATCCCGCTCACGAAGAAGAACCCGTTCTCCATCGACGAGAACGTCTGGGGACGCACGATCGAGTGCGGCGAGCTCGAGGACCCGTGGGAATCGCCGCCGGACGAGGCGTTCACGGTGACCGTGGACCCGAGACTGGCTCCCGATGACGGGGCGGAGGTGGTCGTAGGGTTCGAACGGGGCATCCCGGTATCGCTCGACGGTGTCTGGATGGAACCGCTCACGCTCATCGACACCATCGATGAGCTGGGTGGACGCCACGGCTTCGGGCGCATCGACATGATCGAGAACCGGCTCGTAGGCATCAAGAGCCGCGAGATCTACGAGACGCCGGGTGCATTGGCTCTGATCCTCGCCCACAAAGAGATCGAAGACCTCGTTCTCACGCGCGACCTGCTTCATTTCAAGCGGGGGGTCGAGCAACGCCTCGCCGACATGATCTACGACGGGCAGTGGTTCAGCCCCCTGGCGGACGCTCTGAAGGCATTCGTCGCGCACACGCAGATACGGGTCACGGGGGAGGCGCGACTGCTCTTCTACAAGGGTTCCTGCACCGTGCGCGGTCGCCGCTCGCCCAACTCGATGTACGTGGAGGAGTTGGCCACGTATGGAGCGGGTGACCGGTTCAGTCACGAATCGGCCAAGGGTTTCGTGGATCTGTGGGGCCTTCCCCTGGAGGTCTGGGCCCGTCGCGCTCCAGGCGACAGTTGATGGAAGAGGGGGGCACAGCTCGCCCGAAGCCGTGGGGAGGACGCTTCTCGGAGGTGCAGACTCCGCTGTTCGAGCGGCTGAACGCGTCACTCCCGTTCGACCACGTGCTCGCACCGCACGATCTGCGCGGGTCGATGGCGCACGTGCGCATGTTGGGTGCCGTCGGGGTGCTCGCGGTGGACGAGGTGGTGACGCTCCTCGACGGGCTGGCTCAGTTGGCGAAGGAGGTGGCCTCCGGCACGGTCCCGTGGGATCTTCGCGACGAAGACGTGCACATGGCTATGGAGCGTCGTCTCACCGAGATCGTCGGGCCTGTGGGGGGGAAGGTGCACACCGGGCGCAGCCGCAATGACCAGGTGGCCCTCGATTCCCAGCTCTACCTGCGTGAGGCGGTCCACGGCCACCTGCAAGGCGTACTTGCTCTGCTCGAGACTCTCCTGGCCCGAGCGGAGGAGTGGCGCGGGGTGATCGTGCCCGGTTACACCCATCTGCAGCGTGCACAACCGGTGTCGCTCGCTCACCATCTGCTCGCCTACGGCTCGATGCTGGAGCGGGATGCAGGCCGCCTGCTGAGGTGGTTCGAGAGCTCGTGGATGCCGCTGGGGGCGGGCGCCCTTGCCGGGGTGAACTACCCGCTCGATCGCGAGATGGTGGCGGCCGAACTCGGGTTCGCGATGGTGGCGCCCAACGCGATGGATGCCGTCGCGGCGCGTGACGCGGCCTTCGAATACGTGGCCGTGGCGACGAACTGCGCCCTCCACCTGTCGCGCTTGGCCGAGGAGTTGGTGCTGTGGTCGTCACAGGAGTTCGGGCTGTTCGCGCTCCCCGATTCCTGGACGTCGGGATCGAGCATCATGCCGCAGAAGAAGAACCCCGACGCGGCGGAGCTCGTGCGCGGCAAGGCCGCAGGATTCATCGGTCGCCTCGCCTCACTGGGTGCCTTGGTGAAGGGGCTGCCTTTGGCGTACAACAAGGACCTTCAGGAAGACAAGCTCTACGTGTTCCAGACCAGGGAAGAGCTCGATCTCTGTTTGCAGGCGATGGAGGCGATGATAGCCGTGCTCTCGGTGGATTCGGAACGCGCGCGCCGCGCGGCCGAGGGCGGGTACGCCCAGGCCACCGACGTGGCCGACTACCTCGTCGAGAAGGGTCTGGCATTCCGGGAGGCTCACCACGTCGCTGGACGCCTCGTGGGGCGTGCTCTGGAGATGAGCTGGGATCTGTCGCAGGTACCACTGGCGGAGCTGCACGCGCTCAGCCCGCTGTTCGACGAGGGGTACTTCGCTGTGGTGGACCTCGATAGTGTCGTGGCCGCGAAGATCTCGCCCGGAGGCACCGCGCCCGAGCGGGTCGATGAGCAACTTCGAGGCGCCCGCGCCCGCTTGGCCGATCTCCACCGCGCGGTGGACGGGGTCTGGGTGCCGCCGGGATGAGCGAAGGGGCGGGGCAGGCCCGGGAGGTACGCACGCCGGCCGGCTTGCCCGGGTGGTGGCGACCGTCAGGTGTGCCGCTGCACCCAGACTTCTTCGAGCGTTCGGCGGATCAAGTCGCGGCCGGCCTGGTGGGAAAGATCCTGTGGCGCGACGGCACAGGTGGCGGGCGGCTGGTCGAGACCGAGGCCTACCTGCCCTCCGAGGACCCGGCCTGCCACGCGGCTCGAGGGAGGACCCGTCGGAACGATGCGATGTTCGGGCGGCCCGGCACCGTGTATGTATATCTGAGCTACGGCATCCACGTACTGCTGAACCTGGTGTGCGGGCCGGAGGGTGTGGCCGCCGCCGTCCTGGTGCGGGCGTTCGAGCCCCTTGCGCCCCCGGGGGAGACGCCGCCCGACGTGCGTTCGGCGGCCGGGCCCGGTCTGGTGGGGAGGGCCTTGGATCTCGATCTTTCGTGGAACGGAGCTCTGCTCGGTACAGAGAGCGGCCTGAGTGTGTTCGACGACGGTCATGAACCGATCGTGGAGGCCACGGAGCGCATCGGGATATCGGTAGGTCGCTCGCTCCCCCTCCGCTTCGTCATGCCGGGCAGCCTGGCGCTCTCTCGAGGGCCTCGCCGCGGCGGAGCCGTTGGCCGACCGTCTCGCTCTTGAAGTCTTGCTCTTGAATGATCTCGGGTGCCGATGGATAGTCTCCTGAAGGCTGGGCTACACTACTTCTGTCAGAGTCGGTGACCAAGAAGGGACGCCATGAAGCTCAGTACGCTGTATTCGGAGGCCGTGAAGGTAGGCATGGAGAACGACCCGCGCGGTCCCCGTGGTCTCGAGCGGGTGTTGGAGCAGGCGCGCAAGACGCTCTCCGACCTGCCGCAGAAAGACAAGTGGGAGTTCGACCGCGAGTCTCTCACCAATCCCTTCAGCGACACCCGCATCCTCGTCGGCGACCCCGATACCGAGGTCAGGCGCATGCTGGTGGGCATCGACATCTCGATCGGCGAGATCCTCTTGGCTGATCGCCTGCGCGAGAAGGGGCAGGTTGTCGACTTGGTCCTGGCCCACCATCCGGAAGGTCGAGCCTTGGCCGATCTTGGTGCCGTGATGGGGGTGCAGGCCGACATCTGGCGCCGTTTCGGCGTACCCATCGCCTACGGTGACACGCTCATGGCCGGGCGCGCCGCAGAGGTCGATCGCCACCTACATGCCGCGAATATGGACCAATCGATCTCGGCGGCCCGCATCCTCGACGTGCCGTTCATGTGCTGCCACACTCCCGCGGACAACAGCGTGAACACCTTCCTGCAGAAGTCGTGCGACGAGCTCGACGAGGACGCCACTCTTGAAGACATCATGGACATGCTGAAAGAGATCCCCGAGTATCGGGAGGCGGTCGGTCAGGGGGTGGGGCCGACGATCTTCCAGGGCGAGCCCACGTACCGTGCCGGCAAGGTGATGGTGGATATGACGGGCGGCACCAGCGGCCCGGAGGAGGCTATCCAACGGCTGGCGGCGGCGGGAGTGGGCACCATCCTGGGCATGCATATGTCCGAAGAGCACCGGAAGAAGGCGGAGGAAGCCCACATCAACGTGGTCATCGCCGGTCATCACGCTTCCGATTCGCTGGGCATGAACCTTGTGATCGATCGCCTCGAATCCGCGGGTGTCGACGTGGTGAGTTGCTCCAGCTTCAGTCGGGTCTCCCGCACGCAGTAGCTACCGGTCGGGAAGTCGCGGACCGTTTCCGCCCTCGGTCAAGGGAGCGCGTACACGCCGAGGGACACCGTACCGCCGCGTCGCAGCGAGGCTCCGGGGTCGGGGGTCTGCGTGGCGATCGTGTCGGCTTTCTGTGGGTCTTCCGTCGCGATGCGCTCGGTCACCTCGGCCAGTAGGCCGGCGGTCTCGAGCGCCTTCAGTGCACGGGCGAGTTTCAGGCCGACGACGTCAGGCACCGCGACGCTCTCCCGTGTGGTCGTGGTGGTGTCCGCCGGCGGTCCGGAACTCACCACCAGAGCTACGGAGCCGCCTTTTTCGAGCCCGGCGCCCCCGTGGGGCGTTTGTTCAAGGACGATGCCGACGGGGGCCTCCGACGTGACCTCCGTGGTGCTCACCGCGTAGCCTGCGGCCTTGAGGCTCTTCCCGGCTGCAGTCACGTCGAGACCCACCACAGTGGGCACCACGCCTGGGGGCGTTCCGCCCACGACGTACGTGATGCGCACCTTGCTGCCCTGCAGGTGCGATGTCCCGGGCGAAGGGTCTTGGGAGATGACGATGCCGTCCGGGTACGAGGCGTCGCTGATCTCCACAACCTCTACTACGAACCGCGCCTCTTCGAGCGCCGTGCGCGCGGCGGCGAGGGTCAAGCCCGTCACGTCGGGCACGGGCGTCTCCTGGGGGGAGTGCAAGGGGCACGTGTCCGTGGGGGCTGTGCCCTTGAGGAAGCGGGCGGGGATGCTGTCCGGGCACCACTCGGTGGCGAGCAGTCCGCTCTCCGGGTCGATGAACACTGTGACCCACTCCGAGCCCGGGGGCTCGGGGAAGTCCCGAGGTTCGACGCCGTCGAGCGCTTCCTTCATATATGCTGCCCAGATCTGTGCGGGGAACGAGCCACCCGTCACCGAGATGCCGTGCACGTCCGTCATGGGCTTCTGTTCGTCGGGGTAGCCAACCCATACTGAGGTGACCACATCCGGCGTGTAGCCGACGAACCAGGCGTCCTGATACGACTGGGTCGTACCAGTCTTGCCCGCTGCGGGCCGGGAGATGTCCGCCTTGCGGCCCGTGCCACGGGTGATCACGTCTTTCAGGGCCTGAGTCGTCTGGTAGGCGACGAGCGAGTCGATTACGGGGGTGCGCACCAGCCGGTTCTCGTCGACCGCGACACCGTCCGCGGTCTCCACCCGGAATATGGATATGGGGGTCACCGGGTGATCCGGGTCGAACACCACGCTACCCGAAAGTCGCTCTCCTCCGGTGGCGATGCTGCCGTAGGCGACGGCCATCTCAAGAGGGCTCACGCCGGTGCGGAGACCACCCAAGGCGATGGCTGGATTCGGTTCCAGGGGTGCCTCGATGCCGAGGCGCCGCGCCGTCTCGATCACCTGCTCCGGGCCCACATCCATGATCAGACGGGCGAACACGCCGTTACTGGAGATCGCGGTCGCTTCCGCGAGGCTGATGCGGCCGGAGTCGTTCGACTTCACGTTCCAGTCGTCGCCGGGCAGTTCGATCGTGATCGGTCCCGAGTCGTACGTGTTGCCCGGGCTCACTCCCTGCTCGAGGGCCGTGGCGAGCACGAAGGTCTTGAAGGCCGAGCCGGGTTGCCTGCGACCCTGGGTGGCGAGGTTGAACTGCTGAACGCCGAAGTCGGCACCCCCGACCATAGCGACGATGGCGCCTGTGCGAAGGTCTATCGACACGAGGGCGGCGCTGGGATCGCCCGGCTCGTCGAGAGTATCGGCGATCGCCCGTTCCGCGATCTCCTGCAGGCGCAGGTCGATCGACGTGTAGACCCTCAAACCACCCTGGAGCACCGTGGTGGAGCCGTACCGGGCCACCAGCTGTTCGCGCACCATCTCGACCCAGTAGGGTACCGGGCCTTCGAGCCGGTCGGTCTGAGGTGTGAGCACCGGGTCTTCGGCGAGCGCTGCCTGGAGTTCGTCGCTCGCGATCAGTCCCTGCTGGTACATGACATTCAGGATCAGGTCGCGGCGCCCACGAGCCGCCTCCGGATTCCTGCGGGGGGAGTAGTTGGAGGGGGACTTCGGGACGCCCACGAGAAGGGCGGCTTGTGCGAGGTCGAGTTCTGAGGCGGGGATGCCGAAGTAGGTGCGGGCGGCGGCCTGGATCCCGTACGCTCCCTCGCCGAAATAGATGATGTTCAGGTACTCGTTGAGGATCTTGTCCTTGGACCACTTCCTCTCGAGTTGATAGGCGAGTGCGGCCTCCTTGACCTTGCGGTCCAAGGTCTTCTCGTCGGAGATGAAGGCGTTCTTGATGAACTGCTGGGTGATCGTCGAGCCACCCTGCACGAAGCTCCGCTGTCGTAGGTCCGCCCAGAGCGCCCGAGCGATGCCGATGGGGTCGACGCCGCGGTGCTCGTAGAAGCGCGCGTCTTCGATGGCCACGACCGCGTCACGCACCACTTGGGGTATCTGATCCTCTGAGACCACCTCGCGGTTCTCGATGCCATGGAGCTCGGCGAGGAGGTTGGGGGGGTCGGCCGAGTCGAAGATCTTCGAAGTCTGGGCGGCCTCGTAGTCGCCCTGTGCCTCGAGTGACGGCAGGTTCGAGGAGATGCCCACCCACACGCCGGTAGCTCCGGCAAGCGCGGCGATCATGGTGAGCAGGCCGAGCAAGAGCAACAGTCTGAGTGCACGCACGAGCAGAGACGGGCCCTTGCGAGGCGTGCGACGCGTTGTGTTCCCCATTCAGGAGCCCTCAGTGGTAGAGATCCGTGAGTCCGACGAGGAGAGGCAGATGGACGGCGTCGGCGCCTGGATCGGTGTCACCTTCATCTTCGGGTTCGGGTCAATGTTAGCGCGTATCGGGACCGGCGTCCGCGCGACCGGGGGGCAAACCGCGCCGCCGGACGGCGAGTCCAAGGCCTGTGGTATTCTGCGCGAGTCCCGGTGCCGGCGGCGCCAAGGCCCGCCGTCCCCTTCGTTGTTGCCGTCAGAGGTGGGTCGAATACCATGAATGAGGTCCCCGGTGGTCAGCTCAACCCCGAAGTAGGTGCAGCGTCCTCGATCCCTGCCGAGATGAGAGAGCAGTACGAGGATCTGCGTACCGGGTGCGTGGATGCCCTCCCGTCCGACGACCTCCTCCACCGACTCTGCGCCGCCCAGGCGGAGGGACGTCCCTTGCGCGCCAAACTCGGCGTGGATCCGACAGCTCCTGATATCCACCTGGGCCACACGGTCGTGTTGCGCAAACTGCGGCAGTTTCAAGATCTGGGCCACACGGCTGTGCTGATCATCGGAGACTACACCGCCAAGGTGGGGGATCCGTCCGGCCGATCGAAGACGCGGCCCCGGCTGGCCGACGAGGAGATAGCGGAGAACGCCCAGACCTACATCGCACAGGCCGGGAAGGTGCTCGACATGGATCGCGTCGAGCTCGTGCGGAACAGTGACTGGCTCGCGCCTCTGCGCATGAACGAAGTACTCAGGCTCACGTCGGTGACGACGGTCGCCCGCATGCTGGAGCGCGACGACTTCTCGAAGAGGTACGAGCAGAACGAGACCATTTCGATGGTCGAGTTCATGTATCCACTGCTCCAGGGTTACGACAGCGTGGCGGTGAGGGCCGATGTGGAACTCGGGGGCACCGACCAGATGTTCAACCTCTTCATGGGCCGTACCGTCATGGAGGCCTACGGTCAGCAGCCGCAGAGCATCATGACCATGCCACTGCTCGTGGGCACCGACGGGGTGCAGAAGATGTCCAAGACTTACGGCAACTACGTGGGCGTGGACGACGTCGCGGAAGACATGTATGGGAAGATCATGTCGATCCCCGATTCGCTCATGGGCTCGTACTGGACTCTTCTGACAGGTGCCGGTCATCGTGAGGTCGAAGACATCCTCGAGCGTCTCGCCTCCGGCACGTACCACCCCGCCCAGGCGAAGCGTGACCTGGCCGCCCGGATCGTGACCTTGTATCACGGGCCGGAGGGCGCAGATGCAGCGGCCGCTCATTTCGACAGGGTGTTCAAAGGGAAGGACCGCCCCGAGGAGATCGAGGAGATGCCGATCCCTCTCTCGGCCGTGCAAGAAGGACGCATCTGGCTGCCGAGGCTGTTGGTCGAGACCGGCATGGCCTCGTCGAACAGCGAAGCGCGTCGCCTGATCGCGCAGGGTGGGGTCCGCGTCGAGGACGTGGTCGTCACCGAGTCGTCCGCGGAGTTTTCGCCTGAGGAGCTGCGTGGCTCTGTGGTGCAGGTGGGTCGCCGACGCTTCCTTCGACTGCGATAGCCCGGGGACGCATAACCCGGGGGAGGGCTTGAACGGTTCATGTATCACGTCACGGGATCCGACGGAGTCGTTTACGGCCCTATCGACGCATCCACCCTGCGGGCGTGGATCGCCGACGGGCGCGTGGACGCCGCGACACTGGTCTACGGCGGCGCCAGCTCCGAGTGGATCTCGCTATCGCAACATCCCGGTTTCCCTGCCGAGGAACCCGTTTCTCCTACAGAGCAGGTCGCGGATCCTGGGGCGGACGGCACGGAGGTGCGGGCCCCGGGGGCTGCTCACGTCATCCGGACGCGACGCCGCCTCAAGACGAAGCACATGGCGCTCATCGCTGGCGCCGTGGTCACGGGCGCGCTGATTGTCGCGCTCGTCGTCGCGGGAGTGCCGCTTGCGCCGTCGGGCCGCATAGGGCTGTTCCCGGATGTCGTGATGAGCGGCTTTCGGGGCAGCGGCGGAGCAACTCCCCACCCGGCGGCGCCGATCGGCTCCGCCGCACCAGCCGTGCGGGAGAATCCGGTGCCCGGCATCGAGATCGAAGCGGCCGCCGGGGCACTGGATCAGCCAAGGACTTTCACGGCCGCGCCCCTCGGCGGCGAGCAGTTGATCTCGGCCGACCAGAAGCTGCTCGACCAAGGTCTGATAGCGCTAGGTGGTTGGGACATCGACGCCGGGATGTCCGAGACCGACCTGTTCTTCGATCCCGTCACGATGACGTTCGATCATGAGGAACTGGGCATTCCCGAGGACCTCTGGGGTCAGGTCGGCATAGCCAACATCGACTCGGAAGGTACCGTCGCGCTCCTGCACTCCCAGCACAAGGGCTCGAAGCTCTCAATCGAGACCCGGCACAACGGCGCATGGTTGCCGGTGCTCGTTCCGGCACTCCTCGGCACGATGTACTACGGGTGGACCGTGGATCGTGCCGAGCTGCCCAAGGGAGACTTCTCCGCGATCTACTGGAAGCCCGATGGGATCCGATACCGCATCTTGTACTCGCCCTCGTGGCCAGCTCGCAATGAGGCGGAAGTGGAACGCGTCGAGGCTGAGTATGGGCAACTACTCAAGAAGCACAAGCTGACCAAGGACGATCTCAAGACGGACGCTGGGCAGCAGATGGCTGAGCGGCTCGAGCGGCTCGAGCGGCTCTGCTCCGAGCCGGAGTATAAGAAACTCCGCGATACAGTGCGAAGCGAACAGTGGCTCAAGGAGAACTTCTTGCCTCCAAGGGTCACGAACGCGATCGTGGGTCTGGATCGGGCGTGGGACTACTTGGACGAACGAGGATTCAGGAAGCCCGGGATAGCGAAGTTCGAGACGACGACGGACGTGTACTTGGTGGACAAGTCGCTCGGGCGGGAGGGCTTCGGCGAGGTACGCAACACGTGGACCACGATGCCGTTCGTAGTCCTTGACGGCACCAAGATACCCGACGCGGATCTCGACAAGCTCGACCCGGCGCAAAAGGTCGTATTCGACGAGTACCAGACGACAGCGCTGCACGAGCTGTTCCACGTAGTGCAATGCGCTTACGTGTTCCACGCCCGGAACAAGTACACGTGGTTCGACGAGGCCGCCGCGGTGCTGCTCGAGCACGAGGCGCAAGAGTACTACACGACCAAGAAGTCCTATGCCCAGAGCTGGAAGACGACGAAAAGGTCGTACGATTCGTTCTTCCAAGCCATGGACTTCTTCGACTCGAGAGGCAACGGGCCGAACCAGCAGCACGGGTACGGCCAGTCGTATTTCTGGGAGTTCCTGTGCGACTATTACTTCACCTTGTCGGGCTCCAAGGAGGCGTTTCTCGTTCAGCTCTACGAGGACTTCTCCAGGCTCAGGGGCGGCACCCTCGATAGCCTGTATCGTACGACGGGCGGCACTCCGGAGGCGCTCACGAAAGCCTTCTACGCGTTCTCGTATTCGACGGCGGACGACCTGCAGACCGCTAACATAGGATTGGCTCCCGGCCCCGCGAAGACGATGGTGAGCCTAGAGAGCACGACGCCCCCGCACATCATGCGCTTCGCCGATGGGGGTACTCCGCTGTCGGTGGGTATGCTTGAGGTACGGACCGCGGGGGTCTCCTCAGCTCCGTCAGCAGACTCCGACCCCGTCTACGTGCTTTCCACCAATGGCATCGAGGAGCTTGGCGCGATCGTTCGCGTCAGTGCGCGCACGAACAACGCAGAGACGTGGGACGAGATCAGAGGCGGATGTGTACTGCCCGCCGAGCGCCGGATGCATGTGATGCGTGCCGAGACCTACGTCAAGACGCCGAGCGAGCTGAGCAGCGCTGGCGAGGGTCTCGGAGCTAACGGCCCGGTCGTCTTCGGCATGTTCGTACAGGAAGCGCCTACCGTCGAGATCGAAGACGAGACGTTGGTCATCACCTGGAAGCCGAGTGCGGCTGCGAACGTGAAGAGGCCGGATGGGACGCGGGCGCTGATCTCCCAGTACCGTGTGACGTTCACCATGCCTGGCGGCCGTCAGACGCACTTCGTGGCCAACGAGCCGCGTGTGGAGATGTCAGTGGCGATGCTCGACAAGATCGTCACCGCCGCCGAACGCACGAACAAGAACCATATCTTCAAGTACCTGCGTCTGATCGGTGAGCGAGACCAGATCACGCTGATCCAAATGGCCGAGGCTTTGGGCGAGGGCGAGAAGCCCAAGATAAAGGTCGCGTATCGCGAGGTCGCGGCGATACCGGGCGCGCCTACGGGTCCGCTGAGCAAGGTCGCTGAGTTCGAGTACGGCGATGAGGACAGGGCAACCGGCGACGTGACGGGGACGTGGGGCGGTAGCGTCCCGTTCAGCGAGGGCAACCTCATGCGCCTCGACATCATCGAGACCGGTGGCGGGAACATACGCGGCACGATGCACTGGGGTGATGAGATCCCCTTCAGGGGCACATGGAACTCCACCAGCAAGTCGTGGTCGTTGGAGGGTCGCGAGTCCAACGTGTGGCTGCCGATGTTCCTTGTCTTCAACGGCCATCTGCAGAAGCTGCCCGGAGACAGGCTCTACATGTTCGCCCCACCAGCTCTTCTTTCTCGGGTCGACAAGGCGACACCTGATCTCGGCTGGCAACCAGAGCCGGAGGATACCGACCTGAAGAACGTACTCGAACAGTTGCAGTACGAATTGGAGCAGATGCAGTCGCCTGGTCAGGAAGTGGCGCCGTGACGCACGAATCACCCACGCCCGATCAAGGCGCAGGCGCGGTGCAGGCGGCTTTCTGCGTCAAGTGCGGTGCTAGGCTCACTGCCGCCGAGAGGTTCTGTCAAGGTTGCGGAACGGCGAGGTACAACGTGCCCGTAACGATGCCTGCCGCACCGGCCGCCGCGCCTGCCGCACCGGCCGCCGCGCCGGCAGTGCCTGCTGCGCCCGCGGTGCGCTACGCGGGCTTCTGGCGCCGGTTCGTGGCAGCGGTCATCGACGGGCTTATCGTGGCGCCGCTCTGGATCCTGCTCTCGGGTCTCTACGAGTTCGCCAGCGCGATGACTCTCGAGCGCATGGTCTTCTCGCCGGATGGCGTGGGTCTCGTGCGCACGCTCAACGTACTATCCGCAGGCAGGTGGCTGCTGTTCGCGTTGGTGGTGTTCGGGTACTTCGTGTTGGCCGAGGCCTCCAGCCGAGGCGCCTCGCTCGGCAAGCGGCTGATGCGCTTGCGTGTGGCCCGTCACGATCACGGTCGCACTGGTATCGGCCGCTCAATGGCGCGCACGGCGTTCAAGGCGATCTCCGCCGCGCCGAT
>Ga0180009_10000495_pt1:0-2500 | contig 54757 bp, 42 predicted proteins | sample OS_PC_MetaG_FD_123537 | JGI IMG/M metagenome (GOLD analysis project Ga0180009, IMG submission 123537) | Groundwater microbial communities from the Aspo Hard Rock Laboratory (HRL) deep subsurface site, Sweden - OS_PC_MetaG | ecosystem: Environmental > Aquatic > Deep subsurface >... | reverse complement strand
AGTGCCACCATCCAGCGTTTGAGTGATGGGGTGACGCGGAAAGGTAGACGAACCGTGGCGTTGGTAGTCCACGGGCAAGCGCGTAGGGTGGCCTCTAGGAAAATCCGGAGGCCTCTAACCTGAGACGTTATGCCAGCTGGCGTAAGCCGGCGAGTCGTTGATCCTCTGCCGCCAAGAAAAACCTCTAGCGAGTTGTGATGTGTGCCCGTACCAAAACCGACACAGGTAGGCAGGTAGAGAATACCAAGGCGATCGGGAGAACTCTGGCTAAGGAACTCGGCAAAATAGCCCCGTAACTTCGGGAGAAGGGGCGCCCCACTAGGGTGAAGGGACTTGCTCCCCGAGCTCGAGGGGGCCGCAGTGATCAGGCTCAAGCGACTGTTTACCAAAAACACAGGTCTCTGCTAAGTCGAAAGACGATGTATAGGGGCTGACGCCTGCCCGGTGCCGGAAGGTTAAGTGGAGGTGTTAGCTTTCGGGCGAAGCACTGAAATTAAGCCCCGGTAAACGGCGGCCGTAACTATAACGGTCCTAAGGTAGCGAAATTCCTTGTCGGGTAAGTTCCGACCTGCACGAATGGCGTAACGACTTGAGCACTGTCTCAGCCAGAGACCCGGTGAAATTGTAGTATCGGTGAAGATGCCGATTACCCGCGACAAGACGGAAAGACCCCGTGAACCTTTACTGCAGCTTGATATTGGAGCTCGGTGCACCTCGTCCAGGATAGGTGGGAGGCTGGGAAGCTCGGACGCTAGTCCGGGTGGAGCCACCCTTGGGATACCACCCTTGGTGTATTGAGCTTCTAACGGCAGGCCGTGATCCGGCTGTCGGACAGTGTCTGGTAGGCAGTTTGACTGGGGCGGTCGCCTCCTAAAATGTAACGGAGGCGCACAAAGGTTCCCTCAGCACGGTCGGCAATCGTGCGTAGAGTGTAAAGGCACAAGGGAGCTTAACTGCGAGACCAACAAGTCGAGCAGGTGCGAAAGCAGGTCTTAGTGATCCGGCGGTAGCAAGTGGAAGCGCCGTCGCTCAACGGATAAAAGGTACTCCGGGGATAACAGGCTTATCCTCCCCAAGAGTCCATATCGACGGGAGGGTTTGGCACCTCGATGTCGGCTCATCGCATCCTGGGGCTGGAGTAGGTCCCAAGGGTTGGGCTGTTCGCCCATTAAAGCGGTACGCGAGCTGGGTTCAGAACGTCGTGAGACAGTTCGGTCCCTATCTGTCGTGGGCGCAGGAGATTTGAGGGGACTCGTCCCTAGTACGAGAGGACCGGGATGAACAGACCGCTGGTGTATCAGTTGTCGTGCCAACGGCACCGCTGGATAGCTACGTCTGGAACTGATAACCGCTGAAAGCATCTAAGCGGGAAGCAGACCCCAAGATAAGATCTCCCACCAGGTAACTGGGTAAGACCCCTGGAAGACCACCAGGTTGATAGGCTGGATGTGTAAGGGCAGCAATGTCTTCAGCAGACCAGTACTAATCGGTCGAGGTCTTGACTTGAACATCATTATTGCCACTATGTAGATTTGAAGGTGCACACGGAGCGTGAGCCGATGATGCATATGTGGTTTCCGGTGGCTATGGCGAGAGGGAAACACCTCTTCCCATTCCGAACAGAGAAGTTAAGCCTCTCAGCGCCGATGGTACTGCACGGGAGACCGTGTGGGAGAGTAGGACGCCGCCGGGATTCTTTTGAGCCCGCCAGGAATGGCGGGCTCTTTCTTGTACGCCCGGCATGGGCAACAGCTTGGGGGTGAAAGTCCCCTGGAGGAGGCGGTGGTGCTAACTCCTAGCCGAAGGCAACGGCGTCGTCGCGAGGCGGGGTCGGAAGGAAGCCCGAGGCAAACCCCTGCACCGAGGAACACGAACCGCATAGGAGGCGGGGCGACCCGGGTGAGCCGGCAAGATACGGCGAAGCCCGTCACCACCAAGGGGTCGTCAGGTAGATGCGGCGGCGGTAGGGGGAAAGCGGTTGCTCTTATCCGGGGAGGTCTCCTCGGGAGTCCCAAAGGATGCCCGGTCACCGAGAGGTGCTCGCCGGGTGGGGAAAGAGACCATCGGAGCCGCAAGGCCCCGGCGCACCCAAGGAGAAGTCAGCAGAGGCCATAGTACCGGCGGGGACGAAGCAGGAGCCGGGAAGGGCCGAACGCACGAGCCTGAGGGCCACTCTTCGTGCTCGTTAGGGAGAGACGATGAAGGCAGCCAATCCCGAAAAAAAAGGGTCCTTGGCGGGTGGGGATAGGGTGAAGCCTGAAAGCCCCCGCCAAGAGCAGAGCCTCTCCCCGGCGCCGGAAAGACCGGACCTCAACCCCGCCCCGGTGACTCTCTTCGAGGGCTTTCTCTCCAAAGAGAACCTCGCCCGGGCGCTTAATAGTACTTTGTTAGCCCATTAGAGGACCCTCTCTCCCCACGCCGAAGAAGTGCCGCAGAAGCGGTCTTCGGGCGAAGGAGGGGACGATGCAGGAGACACCGGTTACGGAAGTGCGTGCGGCGG
>Ga0180009_10000494_pt1 | contig 54809 bp, 34 predicted proteins | sample OS_PC_MetaG_FD_123537 | JGI IMG/M metagenome (GOLD analysis project Ga0180009, IMG submission 123537) | Groundwater microbial communities from the Aspo Hard Rock Laboratory (HRL) deep subsurface site, Sweden - OS_PC_MetaG | ecosystem: Environmental > Aquatic > Deep subsurface > Groundwater... | reverse complement strand
ATCAACCTCATTTGATTGGACACAGTTTTATGTAGATGTCACTGTACCGGAAGGATCTAAATCCTTATCGGTAAGACTGCACCCATTGGGAAGATTTTCAGGTACGGTTTATATGGACGGATTGGAAATAAAGAAAGTTAATGAAGTTACAGATATAAACGAACAGAGTGCTTTACCTTCTGAATATTCATTACAGCAGAATTATCCGAATCCGTTTAATCCTACAACTGTAATTAATTATTCGCTTCCTGTAAGTTCAAACGTAACATTAAAAATTTATGATATGCTTGGACGTGAAGTAAGATCTCTTGTTAATACTCAGCAAAATGCGGGTACATATAATATTTACTGGGCAGGTACAAATAATTACGGAACACATGTGTCCAGCGGAACATATATATATGTAATTAGAGCAGGCGATTTTTATCAAGCTAAAAAAATGGTTCTCATAAAATAAGCAATATTTATTGGGAAGGCATTTTATGCCTTCCCTTTAATTTATTGTAAGCTAATTTTAAAATAATCTTACGGGTGAATGTAATGTTCACAATAAAAAGCATATTAAAAAAAGTATTATTTCTCATAGTATTAATTTCCACAGTCAGTTTCGGAGGTACTACCGGAAAAATATCCGGGACCATTATTGATAATATTACCGGCGAGGCATTAATCGGCGCGAATATAATTATTATGGGAACTAATTATGGCGCATCTACCGATATTGACGGCAGCTATTTTATTATCAATATTCCTCCCGGAACTTACGATATAAAAGCTTCTACTATTGGCTATTCTTCAGTTACAATAACAGGCGTCAGAGTATCCGTTGATCAAACAACAAAAATTGATTTTAAATTAGAAGAAGTATCAATTGAAATTGAAAGCGTTGTTGTATCCGCCGAAAGACCGATCATTCAAAAAGATTTAACATCCACAGAAGCAAAAGTAAGCGGTGAGCAAATCTCAATGCTGCCGTTGGAAGATATAGCTTCGGTTGTAAATTTACAGGCAGGCGTTGTTGACGGTCATTTTAGAGGCGGTAGAAGTAACGAAGTTAAATATTTAGTTGACGGTATTTCGGTAAATGACGCTTACTCAGGCGAATCAAGTTTAAATGCTGAAATTAACAGCATTGAAGAAGTTCAGGTACTTACAGGTACATTTAACGCCGAGTACGGTGAGGCTTTATCCGGAATTGTTAATCAGGTTACAAAGGTCGCGGGCGAAAAATTGGACGGGGATTTTTCATTCTATACGGGTGATTATATTTCATCAAGAAAAGATTTATTTACAAATATAAATGACATAAGTCCAAGCGACGCGTATAATTTTCAAGGTAATTTAAGCGGACCGGTTCCGGGACTTGAAAAATTATTGAGCTTTTTTATTTCAGGAAGGTATAATTATGACGACGGATATTTATATGGTAAAAGAATTTTTAATCCTTCCGACTCATCAAATTTTTCGGCTAATAATCCTTCCGATTGGCATATAGGTGCAACAGGAGATAATGAATATGTGCCTATGAATTATAATAAAAAAATATCTCTACAGGGTAAATTGTCAATTAATGTAGGTACCGGAAAAGGTATTGTGCTTTCGGCAATGTATCACGACAGCGAATATAAAAACTATAACCATATATATAAATTTAACCCGGACGGCGATTACACAAATTTTCAAAAAAGTATTTTAGGAATAGCAAGTTATACGTTAGTGTTAAGTAACTCGGCCTTTATTGATATTGTTGCTTCCGGCATACGCTCAGAATTTAAAGAATATGTTTATGAAGATCCTATGGATCCTCGTTATGTTAATCCGGATAGAAAATCGGATGTTAGCGGTAGCGCTTTTTATACAGGCGGAACCGAAAATTGGCATTTTAATCATACCACTACTTCAATTACAGGTAAAACAGATTTTACATGGCAGATAAATAATGTTAACCAGGTTAAATCAGGATTTGAATTCCAATACCATAATCTGGATTATAAAGATTTTCAGATAGTTATTGATGCTACTACGGGTTTTAAACCTGGGCTTCCTCAGGAAGGATCGTTTAATTTTAACTCTTATACTTCCAATCCTTTTCAGTTCGCTTATTATATACAAGATAAAATAGAATTGGATTATCTGGTTATAAACGCGGGGTTAAGATTTGATTACTTTGAACCGGACGGTGAATTTTTAAAAGATCCAAATAGAATTAATTTGCTTGATGAACTTCAGCCTCCTTTCCCTGATTCTCTTTTAACAAAAGCCGAATCAAAATATCAGATTAGTCCAAGAATCGGCTTATCATATCCAATTACGGATAAAGGAGCTATTCATATTTCTTACGGCCATTTTTTCCAAATTCCTCCTTTCGAAAATTTATACCGCAATCCGAATTTTAGAATTCCGTTAACAGGCGATTTCCCTTCCAACATAGGCAATACAATTGGTAATGCAGATTTGGAGCCTCAGCAGACTATTATGTATGAAATTGGTCTTCAGCAGGGATTAACGGAAGAACTTGGAATTACTATTACAGGTTATTATAAAGATATAAGAAATTTATTAAGCACAGAAATATATATAAAAAATGAGTTTAGAAAGTTCAGTAAACTAGTTAATAAAGATTACGGCGCGGTAAAAGGCATCACGCTTTCATTGGAAAAAAGATTCAGTGGCGGATTCAGCGCAACTCTTGATTATACTTATCAGGTTGCCAAAGGAAATGCTTCGGATCCCAACGACGCATTTGATAAAGCACAATCAAATCCTCCTATTGAAGCTAACAAACAACTTGTTCCTCTTAATTGGGACCGCACGCATTCTCTTAATTTTACTTTTACCGGTGGTGTTCCTGGAGATTATATAGCAAGTTTTATCGGGAGATTAGGTTCCGGACTTCCTTATACTCCTTCTCTGCAGAATCAGAGAACTGGACTTGAAAACAGTGATAACCGTCCGGGATTTTTTAATGTTGATTTATATGTAACAAAATATTTTGAATTTGGCGGTAATAAAATTTCAGTTTTTCTAAAAGTCTATAATCTATTTGATACAGCAAACGAAAATGATGTATTTGGCGATACGGGCAGAGCAGGTTATACTTTAGAGCTGACCCGGAATCAGCAGCCGCCAAGAGGCGTAAATACATTAAAAGAATTTTTTACTAGACCGGATTTTTATTCAGCTCCAAGACAAATAATTTTGGGAGCTTCTGTTTCTTTTAATTAAGCAATTGTCGGAGGATTAAGTGCTTCGTTGTAATAGAATTTCGAAATATTTATTAATTGTAATAATATTTCTACTATCATATAATAATTTTGTCGCTCAAAGAATTGTAGATAAAGGCAAAGGCGACCATAATCAAACCCGAAAAGGTTTTATGGACGGCAACCTTGCGGCAACTGTTTATTATAATTTTGGAGAAATAGCCGATTGGGAGAATGAACCTAGCAGAAGCGGTGTATGGCCTAAAGGAACAAATCATACTTATGTTGACGGTGTAGCAATTATTGTTCAGGCCGAAGCAATTGACCCGGCTGGTAATGTAATTCATCCCCTAGAATCAAACTATTATGAGTTTACGAGATTTGATAAAGCAACAGGTGTTACTTACGGCTGGTGGCCACTGCCCGGTTATGCCGCTCCTTACAGCTCATCGCCGGCTAGAAGCGATATACCCTCAACTTGGCCCGCATATTGGCCCGACAGACCTTCCGATTGGAATGGAAAGTGGAACGGATTTTTCGGTAAAGGTGTTTTTAACGCCGACGTAGAAACATTTTTTGTCTTTGACGATCACGAAGACAGAGAGTATTTATTGAATAATAATTTTACTCCTGATATTGATGATCCGGATAGAGGCGGTTTAGGAATGCAGGTTAGGGCCAGAGGTTTTCAATGGTCACAAGTACTGGCCGAAGACGCTATTTTTTGGTTTTATGAAATAACTAATATGGGCACCTACGATTATGATAAAACATTGTTCGCTCAATATGTTGATTGGGGAATTGGCGGGCATGACAATTCCTCAAACAATGCAGGCGATTATAATGAATTACTTGATATGTCGTACGCTTGGTCTTCCGTTCCTTTCGGAAGCCCGGGAAATTGGAGCCCTGTTGGTCTTGCCGGTTACGCCTTTCTTGAAAGCCCCGGTGTTCCTAATGATAGAAGAGATAATGACCAGGACGGTTTAACAGATGAAAGAAGAGATAATGAAGCCGGATTCTTTATTGAAAGTCCGGATCAGGATATCTATTTGTTGAACGCGTTTAACGATACAACAAAGTTTAAAGAATTTTACGGTTATTCATGGGCGTCCCATTGGGATGCCGATGAAAACGCAAACTGGCGTCCGTATTTTGATTTAAATGAAAATGGTGAGTGGGAGGAAAATGAATCCCTTAATGATGATGTTGGCGCAGATGGTCTAGGCCCTTTTGATGAAGGATATTCCGGTCCCGATGCTGACGGCTCACAAGGCAACGGAAAACCTGATCAGGGTGAACCTAATTTCGGAATTCTTGATAAGGATGAATCGGACCAGTTAGGTTTAACGGGTTTCGCAATTTATCCTGTTCATACTTATGAACTTGATAATGATGAGGAAAATTGGAAAGTACTTTCCGGCCTTCCCGCGCCTCACGGTCAATCTTTAATTGGTGTAAATCTTGCCAATTATTTCTCAAGCTATTTATTCAGTATGAACGGAAGAAATACTTACTCTATGCAAACCGGGGAGATTGAAGAAGCAGGTCAAACTGAACGTTTTTCCATGTCGATGATTTACGGAATAAGTAAAGAAGATTTGTTTAGAAGAAAGAAGACTGTACAGCAGATTTATAACGCGAATTACAGATTCGCGAAACCGCCGGAAAAACCGATAATGAAAGCTATTGCCGGCGATAAAAAAGTAACACTTTTTTGGGATGACAGAGCGGAAAAATCATTCGATGCTTTTTACCAAAGAATAAATTTTGAAGGTTATAGAATATATAGATCTACCGAACCTAATTTTCTTGAGAATAAAATTATTACCGACGCATATGGTAAAGCTACTTTCAGGCAGCCTATAGCGCAGTTTGATTTGATTGACGGCGAAACCGGACTGCATCCTATTGACGTAAACGGCGCATTATTCTATATCGGAAACGACAGCGGATTAAAACATTCGTTTATTGATACAACGGTTCAAAACGGACAGACTTATTATTATGCCGTTGCCGCTTACGACCGCGGATTTACTACTGTTACTATTGAAGGAGAATTTGAAGGAATCCCTCCTTCTGAAACTACTACAATTTTGAAACAGGATATAAACGGAAATATTACAACCGATATTAATACAGCGGTTGTTACTCCTAGAGCTCCGGCCGCCGGATATTTAGCTCCGGAAATTCATTCTTTTACAGCAAGCGGACCCGGTACAGGTACAGTTTCGGTAACGGTGCTTGATCCGGATTCTATTAAAGATAATCATACCTATAGACTGGAGTTCGATGAAAACTCAAGATACAACAACACCGCGCATCCGAATTATTCATTAATCGATATGGTTAACGGCGATACCCTTATTAATAAAGCAAAAATTTTGGGTATTCATGAACAAACACCAATTATCGACGGATTTACCATTGAATTACAAAGCGATACATTAGTATCAATTGATTTTAATAAATCAGGCTGGACGGAAGGAAATAGCAACTATATAGTTCAGCTTGGGTTTGATTCACGTTTCAGCGCGGCTTACGGCGGAAGAAAAATTAATTATCCTGCTGATTTTGAAATTCGAATTACAGAACCCGGACAAGGTGATATTTCTTTTCCGCAAAGCAGTTTCAGTCAGCCTATTCAATCAAACATAATTGTAAAGAACATAACTGAAAATATTGACAATTTTCAATTTATCTTCCGCGATGAAAATAAAAATACTTTATTTGACGACGGTGACGCAATATTTTTAGTATTTGGCGATTCTCTTGGAAAACGAGCAGAAAAGTTTTCTCAGTTGCAGGTAAGTTGGTCTATGACCTTGGTAAAAGATACTACCATAACCGAAAGCCAACAAAGACCGCCTCAAATTGGCGATGTTTATAAAATTGTTAATACAAAGCCTTTTAGAAATAATGAGTTTTTTGAATTTACAACAAAAGCTCCGGGTTTTGACAGATCAAAAGCCGAGTCGGAACTTGATAATATTGCCGTAGTTCCAAATCCATATGTAGGCGCTGCTTCTTGGGAACCGTTTTCTACAAGCGTAGGAAGAGGCGAAAGAAGAATTTATTTTATGCACCTTCCAAACAACTGTACTATTAGAATATATACATTAAGCGGTAAACTGGTGGATACAATTGAACATAACAGTTCATTATCAGACGGACAGGAAAGCTGGAACCTGGTATCGCGCGACGGAATGGATATAGCATTCGGTATTTATGTTTACCATGTTGACGCGCCCGGGATAGGCGAAAAAATCGGCCGCTTTGCAATTATTAAATAAAATTAAGAAAACTACTTTACAGGTAATTTATGTATAAGTTAAAATTCATTAAATATAGTCTGCTGATCATATTTTATTTTGCAGTACAAAATAATTTGTCGGCTCAAAATGTTTCAAAGACAGGCACAACAGCCGCAAATTTTCTTGAAATAGGTGTCGGCGCAAACGCCGTAGGTATGGGCGGAGCTTTTGTAAGCATTGCTAATGACGCTACAGCATTATACTGGAACGTTGGCGGTATTGCGATGCTGCCCAAATTTGAAGCTGTAATTGTACACACCGATTGGCTGGCCGAAACTAATTTTGATTTTGCTGGCCTTGTCCTGCCGCTTGGTGATTTCGGTACATTAGGTTTCAGTTTTACTTCTTTATCGATGGACGATATGGTAGTAAGAACTGTTGAGAAACCGGACGGTACAGGTGAATTGTTTTCTGCCGGTGATATCGCGGTAGGACTTTCTTACGGCAGGCATCTGACTGAAAGATTTTCTATCGGATTTACTGTGAAATATATTGAACAGACAATTTGGCATATGAACGCTACCGGTATTGCAATTGACGCCGGAACAGTTTTTAAAACCGATCTTTTTGGCGGTATGACAATCGGAGCTACAATTTCAAACTTTGGCACATCAATGAAACTTGAAGGAAGAGACAGCAGATATTTTATTAGAGTTGATGACACAAAGTTAGGATCCAACGAAAGAATACCTACCAATTTGGAATTAGATACCTGGGATCTTCCGCTGCTATTCCAAATAGGCGTTTCTACTTATGCAGTCAACAGCGTTAATTATAAATTACTTCTTGCCGCAGATGCGACTGTGCCAAATAATAATTATCAAAGTATGAATTTAGGGGCCGAATTATCTTTTATGGATTTTCTTTTCCTAAGAAGCGGTTATAATTCGCTGATGCTTGATGAATCTGAAGGTGGATTGACATTAGGCGTAGGCGTTAATTCTAATATGATATTAAGTACAACAGTTGTAAGATTTGATTATGCGTATCGTGATTTCGGCAGACTTCAGAATGTTCATAATTTTACGGTCGGTATTAAATTCTGATAAAATTAATTAATACTTATGAAAAATATATTTACGATATCATTACTGTTTTTTATTACTCTTGTCTGCAAGGGACAATCATTATTTGATGACCTGAATACGGATAATATTAATGAAGAAGAAATAATTGCCGAAGTCGGAAATATTAAAATTACAGCAGAAGAATTTTTTTACGGTTATGAATTCGGTCCTGCCTTTGTAAAAAGAATTCCAGATTCCAAAGAAACATATTTAAAATATTTGATTAACGAAAAATTGATGGCCTTAGAGGGATATGAGCAGGAAATTTTTAATAACTCTGAAACCTCCGGAGTACTTGATGAATTTAAATCCGATTTGGCAACCGAAGAAATGTTTAAAGATGAAATACTTTCGAAAGTAAGAATTTCTGAAAGTGAAATTGATACTGTGTTGAATTCCAAGTTGATTGAACTTGAAATTAAATGGCTTTATTCCAGTGATCAATCCGGTATTGGAAATTATTTAAATTCATTAAAAAGTGGCGCCAATTTCGATTCGCTTTTCCTATCTCAAATAAATGATTCTGTTTATTTGGATATGCGTATGATGAATGTAACCGCGTTTGATCTTCTGAAAAAGAACAGGCTGCTTTATAAAATTGTTGATACTTTAAAAGCCGGTGATGTTTCTGCTCCTATTCATACTGATGACGGTTGGTATATTGTAAAACTTAATAATATTTCCAAAAATATGATTACTTCGGAAACCGAGCATACTAAGTTAAAGCTTGAATCGGAACAAGCAGTTAAAAAATACAAAATGGATTTACTTTCTGATCTTTATGTTGATAGTTTAATGCGTAATGAAAAATTAGTAATAAAAAGAGACGCGTTTAATATTCTAAGAAGTTATTTAGGTAAATTTATTTTACCTGACGATAAATATGATGGTTGGGATCTTGAGAATAAACTGGAAACCGCATTAAACAATCTGGGTTTGTCAAGAGAGGATGAATATCCCGGAATTGATTTGGTTACTGGTGCAAATAGTAATTATAAAATTGAAGAGTTTATTGTTTGGTTTAGAAACAGAGAGAATTACCTGAAATTTAACAAAGTAGATTTAATCAATTTTTCACGGTCTCTTGAAAATTATGTTTGGAGAATGGTTAGAGATCGATTGTTAACTTCTGCCGCCGGGGTGAAGGGATATTTTGAGAATGAATGGGTTGTTAGGCAATCAAATTGGTGGAAAGAAAAAATCGCGTACAGCGCGATGAAAAATAAATTAACTGAATCTGTAATTCTTGAAAATAAAGAAATAAATTTCAGCGGCGAAAATAATGAAACTCAAAAAGAAAAATTATCTGCCGAACTGACTGAAAAAATCTTCAGAAAAATTACCGAGCTTAAAAAGAAATTTCCTGTAAATATTAATGAAAAAATATTAAATCAGGTAAATGTATCTCAAATAAATGATAAAAAAGCAATTGAATTCTATGCAGTTAAAAACAGCGGTTTAATTCCACGACCAGCTTTTCCTTCAATTGATCATGATTGGGGAAACTGGCAGTAATATATGAGAAAATTATTGATTAAAATATTTTTGCTGATTGTAATAACGGTTACTTTATTCAGCTGTTCCGAAAATAATAATTACGGGAACAGAGTTATATCTTATTGGAGTTCAAACAATAGTTATGAAATTAATTACGCAAGGTTCATAACTAATAAATGGAACGAAAAAAATGAGATTAAGGTGAAATCTCAGCCGGTTCCTGAGGGACAGTCAAGCGAAGAAGTAATACTGGCGGCGGTAGTTGGCGAGACCACTCCGGATATTTATTCAAACATGTGGCAGGGTGATGTTGAAGCTTATGCGCAGGCCGGAATTTTAGTCCCGCTCGATACGTTGAAAGGATTTATGGAATTTCTTTATGAAAGATGCGATAGTTCTGTGATTGAAGAAATTAGATCGCTGGACGGACATATATACCAAATTCCATGGAAAATAAATCCTATTATGCAGATTTATAATGAAGGGATAATTAATGAACTGGGTTTGGAAAATGCTCCAGCAACTTATTCAAAGTTTACCGAAGCCTCGCAGAAATTTCAAAAAGATTCAGACGGTGACGGTTATGTTGACAAATGGTTCGGTTACGCTGAAGTGCAGGTTACCTGGTGGCAGAGATTTTTTGATTTCTATCCGTTGTATTTAGCCGCCTCGGGAGGGGCTTCCTTGGTAAAGGGTGATAAGGCCGTTTTTAATAATAAGTATGCTGTTGATGTATTTAAATTTCTTAGGAATTTATACGCCGAAAATTATTTTTCAAAAGAAAGACTTTCAGCCAGACAGGATCCGTTTCTTTCAAGTGATATAGCTACAAGATTTACGGGCCCGTGGGAAATATCGCATGCCGAAAACTTTAAACCGGATGGTTTTGAATATGATTTCTCTCCAATGCCGGTTCCCGATAATCATTCAGGTCCTATTTATACATACGGTGATCCGAAAAATATTGTAATATTTAAAACATGCAAATATCCCGAAACCGCTTGGGAATTTTTAAAAGATATTCTTGATGATCAGGGTGATCTTCTTTTAATAGAAATGACAAACCAAATTCCCAGAAGAAAAAATATTTTCGAAAACCCTTTATATAAAAATTATTTTGAAAATAATCCTAAAATGAGAGCATTTGCAAAACAGGCTGATTTTGTTAAAGGCACAGACGCTTCGCCCGTTCTTAAAGAAGTATTTGATTTAATATCTCAGGAATATGAAGCATGTGTTGTATACGGCGTAAAGACACCCGAACAAGCCGTTCAGGATGCGTCTGATGCGGTTGATCTATTATTCTTAAAATAAATTATGATGAAAAATAAACGTAAAATATTGCCGTATTTATTAGTGTCGCCGTACATTATTCATTTTATGTTATTTGTGGCATTTCCTGTTATCTTTTCTATTGTATTAACCTTTCATAAATGGAATATAATTGCGCCTATGGAGTTTACAGGGTTCGCTAATTATATAAGGCTTTTTAAGGATAAAACTTTTCTTCAGTCAATTTTAAACACACTTTTATTTTTAATAATTCATATCCCGCTTCAGATTGTAGTCGCATTATTCCTGGCGGAAATATTAAATCAAAAATTGAAGTTTAAGGGATTTTTCAGAGCGGCATTCTTTTTACCGGTAATTGTATCCGGTGTTGTAGTTACAATTCTTTGGCAGCAGTTATATGGTTTTGATACGGGGTTATTAAACAGGCTTCTTATTAAAGTAGGATTGGCAAAGATAGGCTGGTTAACAGATCCTAATATTGCAATGACTTCAATAGCGGTTATGGCTACATGGAAAAATGTCGGACTTTATATAGTTTTATTTCTTGTCGGCCTTCAAACAGTTCCGCCTCATTATTATGAGGCTGCGGATTTGGAAGGCGCAAGCAAAATGCAGAAATTTTTTAAGATCACCCTGCCCATGATTAATCCTACAATATTTATGGTTGTTATATTATCAACTATAGGCGGATTCTCATTATTTATAGAACCTTATGTTATGACAGGCGGCGGTCCGTTAAACAGCACCATTTCCGCTGTACTATATATATATAAACAAGGATTCTTTTATTACCATATGGGATATTCCGCAACGCTTGGTTTATTCTTTGCTCTAATAATTTTAACGGTAGTTTTTGTTCAGAAAAAATTTGTTGAAAGGGATACTTGAAAAAACTTAAAAAAATATTATTTTACTTTTTCCTTACTCTAAGCGCGCTTGTGTTTGTTTATCCGTTTTACTGGATGGTAATTTCATCCCTGGCGCCGGAAAATGAAATCGCGAATTTAACATTGCTGCCTTCTGATTTTACTTTAAGTTCCTATTCTCAGATGATTGATAAGATTCCGATAGGCAAGGCGTTTTTCAACAGTATGCTTGTCGCTTCTTCAATTACCATAGGTGTGCTTGTTTTCGGATCGATGATTGGTTATGCGCTATCGCGTTTGGAGTTTAAAGGAAGAGACTTAATTTTTTATATAATTATTTTTACAATGACCCTGCCTTTCCAGATTACTCTGATACCTCAATATATTATAATGGTAAAATTCGGATGGATCGATACATATCTTGCATTAATTGTCCCGTATTTTATTAACGCGTTGGGAATTATAATGTTCCGGCAGTACTTCAAATCATTACCTCAAAGTCTGCTGGACGCGGCGCGCCTTGACGGCTGCGGAGAACTTCAGATTATCTTTAAAATATTATGGCCGAATTCAATACCTGCCCTGGTTACAATCGGCATTATTACTTTTATGGCTTCATGGAACGAAGTACTTTGGCCATTAATAGTTATTAGAGATGAAAGCTTAATGACTATGCCTCAGTTAGTTACTTTATTTGCCGTTGGAGGAAGAGCAGAATCACAGCTTGGAGTTAAGCTGGCGTCCGCTGTTATGCTGGCATTACCTATTATTATAGCGTATTTATTCTTCCAAAAATATTTTATTCAAAGTATGGCGTCAACCGGAATTAAGGAATAATAAAAAATGGTAGTTCAAAGATTACAAACCAAACTTATTGCAAATCCTAAAAGAGTAATTCTGCAGTTTTTTTATATGAATAAACAAAGAACATTAAATATTATTAATAGAATATTGTCTCTAGAAGAGCCGGTAGTTAATGAAATCCTTAAAGGTGTTTATGATGAATTTTTAAATCGGCATAAATGGTTTGAAGAAACTATTATAAGTCATTATGAAAAAGTCAAAAAAAATATTAAGAATAATAAAAGTTTAAGCAATGAACGTAAGCTGTTAATAGGTTCGTATTTTTCAAAAGAATATTCCATACAATCAGCCGCTTTGTTTAATCCTTCAATGGTGCCTCATCCTAATCAAGATGGGCTGTCCGAAGGAGAGCTTAAATTTGTTATGAGCTTAAGGTCAACAGGTGAAGGGCATATATCATCTATAGAATTTAAAGAAGGAATTATTTCTGCCGATGGCGACATTAATCTGATAAACGATTCTCCTTATTCAATAGTACAGAAAAAAATTAAATATGATGAAGAAGAAATACTAAGTAAAAAGTTATCTTTTACTAAAGGTTCAAAAAAAGATAAAGAAGATATTCTTGAATCAAATTACAAGCTAAGTTTCCGAGAAAATTCTTTATTAAGCGAAAGGGTTCTATTCCCTAATTCGCCAAGTGAGTTAATGGGGCTTGAAGATGCGCGCTTTGTTAAATTTACCGATAACGAAGAATCAAAATATTATGCTACATATACGGCATACAATGGAAAAACTTTCCGCACTCAAATTGTTGAGACTTCTGATTTCAGAAATTTTGAAATAGGCACCCTGCACGGAGCTATGGTGCAGGATAAAGGAATGGCATTGTTCCCAAGAAAAATTAATGGAAAATATGTAATGTCATCAAGACAAGACGGGGAAAATTTATTTTTGATGATGTCTGAAGATTTATACCTATGGAATAAATCCGTATTGCACCATGAACCGGATAAATCATGGGGATTTGTTCAGCTTGGAAATTGCGGCTCTCCGATTGAAACTGAAAAAGGGTGGATTTTAATTACTCACGCTGTCGGGCCTTTACGCAAATATGTAATAAGCGCAATATTGCTGGACTTGGAAGATCCTTCAAAAATCATAGGCTCTCTTAACAAACCTTTAATTCAGCCGAATGAACTTGAGCGTGAAGGATATGTGCCAAATGTGGTTTATTCATGCGGATCTCTTGTTCATAACAACAAACTAATTATTCCTTACGCGATGTCTGATTCTTCCTGCGGTTTTGCGCGCGTAGATTTAAATGAGCTTCTTAATGAATTATGCTAAATAAAATTAAAAATATAATTAATCATGGTAAATAAATGAATATGACACGCTACAGTTCAAATCCAATTATCACTAAATCAGATGTTAAGTTTAAAGTTAACAGCATTTTTAACGCAGGCGCCGTTAAATTTAATGATAAATATCTATTGTTATGCAGAATTGAAATGCCGATTGGCAGATCATCATTTGTAATTGCCGAAAGCTCTGACGGATATAACTTCACCGTTGGCGCTAAACCCGTTCTTACTCCGGAAGATCATAATGAATACTTCTGTTACGTTGAATGGGGTATTGAGGATTCCCGCATTACCTTTCTCGATGGGAAATATTTTATTACATATACAGGCTATTCTAAATATATGCCCCTTGTTATGCTTGCAGAAACTGAAGATTTTAAAAGTTTTAAAATTCTTGGCCCAATATCAGTACCGTCAAATAAGGACTGCGCAATTTTTCCCGAAAAAATAAATAATTATTATTGGAAAGTTGACCGGCCTTCTGCAGAAAACAATAGAGATATTTGGATAAGCCGAAGCCCTGATCTGTTGCACTGGGGCGGACATAAAATTTTAATGCAGCCTTCTGCCGGTACCTGGGAAGCCGATAAAATTGGCGGTTCAAGCGATCCTGTAAAAACTAAGGACGGATGGCTTATGTTATATCACGGCGTCAGAGGTTTCGGAATATCTTTCATATATAAATTAGGAGTAGTTCTTCTTGATTTAAATGAACCGTGGAAAGTAATAGGTAAAAGTAAAGGACCAATTTTATCTCCCGACGAAAATTATGAAAGAATCGGCGATGTTGGGAATGTGGTGTTTTCTAATGGCTGGATATTTGAAAAAGACGGAAGCGTTAAAATATATTACAGCGGCGCCGATATGAATGTTTGCCTGGCTGAAACTTCCGTTGAATTCCTTTTATCAATTTGCAAATAAGGATTTATCTATATGAAAAAATTTTTCTTAAGCATAATATTGTTAGTTATTCTTGGATGTTCTTCCGAAGCCGAAACAAAAATTATTATTAATGATTCGCATTTGGATTACCTGTACAGAGAAATAAGTGTTAACGGAAAGGATATGGCCGTAATTAATATTTACAGCAATTATCCCGAGTATAATTATATCGGTGATGATGATGAAGGCTTTGCCTGTATTGACGATGCGGCAAGAGCGGCTGTTTATTATTTGAGAGATGCTCAATTAAACAACAACAGCGGCAGTATCCATAAGAACAAAATGTTAATTGAATTTCTTTTATATATGCAGGCAGATAACGGATACTTCTATAATTTTATTTGGGATGATTATTCAATTAATAAAGATTTTAAAACAAGCGTCGCGGAAGCCAATTGGTGGTCGTGGCGGGCTTTGTGGGCATTAACTGAATCGTATAATTATTATGAAGAAATTGATAAGCAGTACTCCGGGAAATTATTATTTAGTATTGAAAAGCTGATTGTTAATATCAAAAATAATATTCCAGTTGAATTTACGTATGAAACTATTAGCGGCATGGAAATTCCAACATGGCTTATTGGCAAATATGCTTCGGATCAATCGTCAATTCTGCTGCAGGGATTAGTTGAATATTGCAAACATACCAACGATAAAATTATTTCTGAATATATGTATAAATTAATTGACGGCATTATTGCTATGCAGGTTAATGATGCTTCCAGTGAATTCAACGGAGCTTTTCTAAGCTGGATGAATGAATGGCATGCTTGGGGCAACACACAATCTTATTCACTTCTCAAATCGTATTCATTATTAAAAGATAAAAAATTGTTGGACAGCGCTCGAAACGAATTAAACAACTTCTATGATAATCTTATAGAAAAGGGGTATTTGACGTCATTCTCCGTTAAGAATGAGAACGGTAAATATTTTGTAATTGAAAAAAAGGAATTCTCACAAATCGCCTATAATATCCGCCCTATGATATTTGCCTTAATGGAAGCCTACAAAATTACGGGTGATGAAATGTATGCCTCTAACGCAGGTTATGCAGCAAAATGGCTTCTCGGGAAAAACGCAGCAGGGGTTAATATGTACGATTCCGAAACCGGAATTATTTTCGACGGAATTAATTCAAATAGTGATGTAAACAAAAACTCTGGAGCCGAATCAACTATCGAAGCTTTATTATCCCTTCAGGCAATATCTCAATCCGAAACAGCGGCAAAAGCATTTTTAAGCAATTGATTTAATATATCGTATAAGGATAATATAACTATATGCATAATGGCGTAAATGAAAATATTATTTCATTGAATGAATGGAAATTTGCACTGGACAGTGATTATAATTCGGAAAACAAAACCAACAAAGTGTCAAAGGGAAAATGGTATAAAGCATTTGTCCCCGGTACTGTGCATACCGACCTTTTACAGAATAATTTAATAGACGATCCCTTTTATTCCGATAACGAATTAAAATACGAGTGGATTGCTGAATGTAATTGGATATACAAAACAGAGTTTAGATTAAACGATTCCAAAAAATATAATTTGGTAATAAACGGACTGGATACCTTTGCTGATATTTTCTTAAATAATAAAAAGATTTATTCATGCAATAATATGTTTTTATCATATAAAATTGATATTGAAAAACATTTGATAAAAGGGAAAAATGAACTTAAAATATATTTCTTCTCCCCTGTAAATTATGCAGTTATGGAAGAAAAGAAATTCGGGAAACTTCCCGTCGCGCTTAACTCATCAAGGGTTTATGCTAGAAAAGCTCAGTATTCATACGGTTGGGATTGGGGTCCTTCGTTTCCTACATCAGGCATATGGAAAAATATATTTCTTGAAGTAAAACGCGAAGCTGAAATTGAAAATGTACTGTTCACTACAAAAAGCATATCAGAAAAAAAAGCGCAGGTAAGAATTACATTTTCAATTAAATATCTGCATCTAAATTCAAGCAGGCTGATTGTCAAACTGAAGAATTCTATACAGCATTTCGAAAAAGAAATTAAAATCAAAAATAGCGGAACATATTCTTGTGATCTGGAAATATTAGATCCCAAATTATGGTGGCCGAACGGTGAAGGCGAACAGAATTTATACGATTTATCTTTATCAATTTTTGATGATCATAATAATATTCTTGATTGCGTTGAAAAGAAAACCGGATTTAGAATAATAGAATTAATACAAAAAGAAAATAATAATAATACATTTAAACTAAATGTAAACGGAAAAGATATTTACGCCAAAGGAGTAAACTGGATTCCAGCAGATTCATTCCTTCCGAGAGTTAATAAAGCAAAATATTCAAAACTTCTAAACCTTGCCAAAGAAGCAAACATGAACATTGTTAGAGTATGGGGAGGCGGAATTTATGAAAATGACGAGTTCTATAATTTATGTGATGAACTCGGTCTGTTAGTCTGGCAGGATTTTATGTTTGCGTGCGGTGCTTATCCCGAAAATGCGGAATTCTTAAATAATGTAGAAGAAGAAGTTCTTCAAAATGTTAATAGATTGCAGCATCATCCCTCAATAGCGCTTTGGTGCGGCAATAATGAAAATGAATGGATATGGTACCAGGAACAAAAATTATCATATAAAAAAATGCCGGGATATAAAATTTATCATAATTTAATTCCTGCTTTATTAAAAAAAATTGATCCTTCAATAATTTATTGGCCTTCCTCACCTTTTAGCTATGAAGAGGACCCGAATTCATTTAACGCCGGCAACACTCATCAATGGGATATTTGGAGCAGATGGATAGATTATGAAGACGTAAAAAATGATAGAAGCCTATTTGTAACCGAATTTGGATTTCAGGGTCCGGCAAATAAAGATACTTATGAATTATGTATCCCGAAGGATAATAGAAAAATAAACGATAGAATATTTGAGTTTCACAACAAACAGGTTGAAGGACCGGAAAGAATTATGAAATTCTTGTCAGCTCATCTGCCTGTAAATACCGCATGGAACGACTATCTATACCTTGCTCAGCTAAACCAGGGTTTTGCTTTAAAAACATGTCTTGAATACTGGCGTACAAACGGCAGAACAAACGGAAGTATAATATGGCAGATAAACGACTGCTGGCCGGTAGCAAGCTGGGCGCTTATTGATAGCGGATTAAAACCTAAAATTGCATATCATTTTGTTAAAAATATATTCGCGCAGCAGATTGTATATTTTTCAAGTAAAGAAAACTCGATTGAATTATATGCGCAGAATCAAGGTCAAGTAACTATTAAAGCGCAATTAAAAGTATTTATTATAAATGCCGCTGCGGGTAAAATAGTATCTAAACTAATTAAAAATATTATTCTCGATAAAAACAGCAGTCAAATATTAAAATCTTTTCCGAATTCAAAAACCATTAACGACGGTACGGTTATTATCGCCGAAATATATAACAATTCGGGTGAACTTATAAACTCCAATTATTACAATAAACTTCGCTGGAAACATTACAAAATATCCCCGGCACATATATCAATAAAATTGATTGAGGGGAATGATCAAAAAAGCCTATCCGTCTCAAGTGATAAACCTTCTTATTTCGTAGATCTTTATGCGGAAGGTGTTGAATTTTCAAAAAGAGGTTTTACAATATTGCCGGGATATGAAATTATAGTTGATTATGAAACATCTAACAAGAAGAAGTTAAAGGCAAGCGATATAAAAATATACTCGCTAAATAATTACTTAATATAAAGTACAACGGAAGAAAAATGGAATATACAAAATTAGGAAGGTCCGGTTTAAGCGTTTCCAGATTGTGCCTGGGTACAATGAATTTTGGCGCAGTTACACCAAAAGATGAAAGCCTTAAAATTATGAATCGGGCTCTGGAGCTTGGCTTAAATTTTTTTGATACCGCAAATGTATACGGCGGTGAAATAGGTGAAGGAATAACTGAGAAAATTATCGGCGGATGGCTGCATGAAGATAGTAATAGAAGAGATAAAATTGTGCTTGCCACAAAGGTATACGGCAATATGGGGAATTGGCCTAATGAAAAATATTTGTCGGCATATCATATTAAAAAAGCATGTGAAGATAGTCTGCGGAGATTAAAAACTGATCATATTGATTTATATCAAATGCATCATATAGATAGAAGTACGCCTTGGGATGAAATAATACAGGCAATGGATCAATTAATATACGAGGGCAAAATTATATATGTAGGAAGCAGTAATTTCGCCGGCTGGGATATTGCAACTTCCTGCCAGGAATTCGCAAAGAGAAATTCCCTCGGGTTAATCAGCGAGCAAAGCAAATATAATTTATTTAATCGAAAGGTTGAAAGAGAAGTAATTCCCGCATGTGAATTTTACGGAGTTGGAATAATACCTTGGAGCCCGCTTGAAGGCGGTTTGCTTGGAGGTGTCGGGAAAAATATAACAGAAGGCAGACGCAATACCGATGAAGTAATTAATAAGTATAAAATAAATAAAGAACAAATCGATAAATGGGAGAAATTCTGCGGTGATATAAACGAAGATCCTGCAAACACGGCTCTCGCATGGTTAATTCATCAGCCAACGGTTGACGCTCCTATTATTGGACCCAGAACTTTAATTCAGCTCGAAAATTCAATGCGCGCTGTTGAAATAAAATTTGAAAAAAGTCAGATGGATAAACTAGATATTATATTTCCGCCCGCGGGGCAAGCGCCTCAGTATTATGCGTGGTAATTAATATAAAATTTGCAATTAATAATATCGGATAAGAAAGAAAAATAAATGATGAATAAACATAATAGAATATTACTTTATCTGATTGCTTTGTATTTAACAGTATCCCCAACGGCAAATGCCCAGCAAATAAGTATTAATCGTATTGAAATTATGCCTGATTTCCCTAATCCGTACGTGATGAGGAATTGGGAAGAAGTAACAAAAGGATACGACTCGTTGGTATTTAATACGCAATTAACCGGAGATTATCTTCCTTTATTATTTTTTAGAAACAATACAGTTAATTATCCCGGAGATATTAGTTTCGGTCTTCATACAGTTGTAGGTACTTCATCTCCGACAAACGGAGAAGCAATTAATGTTATACCCGCCGTTGTAGGCGCTTCCTTGGTAGGCATAAATAAAAGCAATCAGAACGGCTACAACTGGGTAAAAATGTGCCGTGAATTTTTTAATAACCGCCCAGAACAAAATGTTTATAAAAATCATCCTGTTGATGATACTTATGATGACTGGTGGTATGAAACAATGCCCAGCGTATTTTTTTACCAGCTTTACGATCTTTATCCCGAGACCCAGGACTTTGATTACCAATTAAATAGTGTAGCGAGTCAATGGCTGAAAGCTGTTGAAACTATGGGCGGAAGTTCAACCCCGTGGAATGTTCCTGATATGAATTATACAGGTTGGGATTTGTCAACTATGACTCCGTACATCGGAGATGTAAAAGAACCGGAAGCAGCGGGAGCTATTGCATGGCTTTTATATAATGCGTACAAGGAGACTGGGAATAAAAAATATAAAACCGGCGCAGAATGGGCATTGGAGTTTTTAAATAATTATCCGGATAATCCTTCCTACGAGCTGCAGCTGCCGTACGGTGTTTATACTGCGGCTAAAATGAACGCTGAATTAGGTACAGAATATGACATTGAAAAGATGTTTGAATGGTGCTTTGATAAAGGTCTATTGAGAGATTGGGGAGCTATAATAGGAACATGGGGGGGACGCGATGTATCAGGCATAATAGGTGAAATCAACGGAACAAATGATTACGCTTTTCTTATGAATACTTTTGAACAAGCAAACGCCTTGGTGCCGCTTGTTCGATACGATGACAGATTCGCAAACGCGATCGGTAAATGGATGCTTAACGCGTCGAACGCGGCGAGATTATTTTATGCAAATTATTTGCCGGATGACAGGCAAGACAGTGAAAACTGGGCCCGCGAATATGACCCCAATTCTTATATCGGATACGAAGCGTTGAGACAGCACGCTAAATTCGGATTGAGTCTAACACCTTACGCGACCGGCGATGCTATTGACGGAGGATGGGGACTAACAAATCTTGCCTTATACGGTTCTTCACATGTAGGTGTCTTTGGAAGTATAATTGATACGACAAATATTAAAGGAATATTAAAATTAGATTTATTAAAAACGGATTTCTTTAATGACGAAGCTTACCCGACATATTTAATTTATAATCCTTATGAAGAATCCCAAAATGTGGAAGTAAATATTGGACCGCAAAGCAGAAATATTTATGAAACAACTACTAATTCTTTTTTACAAAATAATGTTACTGGAAATATAGTTGTTTCAGTTCCATCAAAGACGGCATATATAATTGTTTTTACACCTTCGGCCGGGATTGCCGAATATAAATATCAAAAATTGCTAATTGATAATGTTGTCGTTGATTACTCTTCCGGCATTAGCGTCTCTAATTTTCCGCCAAGAATTAAAAGTCTCGCGGCTGAAAAAATTACATTGTTAAAAGGAGATAGTGTTAAAGTTTACTGTACCGCGGTAGATAAGGATTCGGACGCGTTAAGTTATGTATGGTCAAATTCTCAGGGTGAGATTGTCGGTAATGGAGAACAGGTTCTATTCATTGCCCCAAATGAGAACGGAACTTTTAATATTCATGTTGAAGTAAACGACGGAAATAATGCTGCCGTTGTTGAACAAATCCAAATTGAAGTTATTGAAGAATTTAACACGGCTCCGAAAATTAATAAAATTATTGCCGACCCTAGAAAGATTGATCTCGGTGGGCAGACAAATATATATTGTTCGGCAATAGATGAAGATGGCGATGTGATTCAATATTCATGGAGCAGCGATTTCGGAATAATTCAAGGCAGCGGTGAAAATATTACCTGGTCTGCGCCAAATGAAACGGGAAATTATACCGTCGCTTGTACAGTAACCGACTCAAAAGGGGAAAGTTCAAAAGACAGTATTGTTATTTCAGTTAGAGATTTTTCAATAACGCAAAACGGTAATTTAATTATTTATCTGCCATTCAGCGGAAACGCCGAGGATGCGAGCGGAAATAATAATGTTCTTACGGTTTCCGGCGCGGTTTTGGATGAAGACAGATTTGCGGCTATTAACAGCGCGTACAAATTTGACGGCGTAAATGATAATATAAGAATTACAAATTCACCCTTATTAAATTTTTCAAACTCAATTACGGTGAATTTCTGGATTAAAATAAACACGCTTTATGAGAGAGAACAATACCCTATTTCTCATGGTAACTGGGAAAAGAGATGGAAGGTTTCAATCTCAAATAATAAAATACGCTGGACAGTAAAAACAAGCAGCGGAATTGTTGATCTTGATTCGGAAACGATTCCTAAAACCAATATATGGTACAATGTAACGTCTCTTTATTCCGGTTCCGATATGGAATTGTACATTAATGGTAAACTTGATTCTTTCAAATCATGGAGCGGCGGATTAAGTCCCTCGAATATTGATTTAACAATCGGACAGTCTGTTCCGGGCGATAACAATTACAACTTTAACGGAATACTTGATGAAATTAGAATTTATGATTACGCTTTGCCGCTGAATGAAATTGAACAGTTTTATGATATAACAACTTCTATTAATGAAAATAATTATTCAAATATTCCTTCCGAAACATTTTTATATCAGAATTACCCTAATCCTTTTAATCCGGCAACAACAATTGCATTTGCAATTAATGAATCACTATCGCGGCATCCGGTAACGTTAAAAATATTTGATTTACTCGGCAACGAAATTTCAACATTAAAAGATGATGAATTTTTAAACGCTGGTACATATGAATTAAATTTTGACGCTTCTGAATTGTCAAGCGGTGTTTATTTTTATCAACTGCGGGTTGGTAATATACTACGAAGCAGAAAAATGCTTGTTATTAAATAAGATAAATGAGAATAGGAATGAATTATAAAATAATATTATTTATAGTGTTCGCAGTTGCTTATTCATATTCATCCGCTCAAGGAAATGAAAAGCTTGAAATTGTCAGCAATAAAGAAGTAGGTCAAATTGAAGTCGGCGGTCCGTTTGTCGGAATTGAAATTCATAATAGTTTTCCGATGCTGAACAGAATTAGTTTTTATTATCCTGTAGCCAATAGTATTGATATAAGTGAAGATTTCTGGAAACGCGAAAATTACAGAATAATGTCGCTTGGTCTTAAAGTAGGTGATTTGCCAAAACATCTTTTGGAAAAAGAAGTTTATCATACTGTTCAAACCCCTTACTCTGTTTCATTCAGTAAAGATAAATTTGAAAGCGGGATCGAAATTAAATATGAGTTCTGTAAAAACAAACCTGCGATGGTTATTTCATATATAATTTCGAATAAATCAGATACCGAAAAAGTGTATGAAGTTTATTCAAGACTTGAAACAATACTTAAAACCTCGCATACGTATAATACGATTGATAAAGCAATCAGCAGTTATGATGAAAATAACTTTTCAATCAATTTTGATTATAATAATATTGAGGCAGGTAATACAAGTTTATCAATAATAAATGCGGGGCTTCAACCCGGAAGTTTTACAACCAAATCGTTGTCCGATTACGAAAGTAAATCGTTGGATACAATGTGGCTTAAAAATCAAGGGCAGTTGCGGAATGATTTGTTATCTATTGATGAAAATGGAAGACCGGCGGCAGCGTTTATTTATAACAAATCACTGAAACCCGGTGAGAGTTTAGAAATCATTCAAATAGTTCAAACATCAAAAATCGGCGAAAGTAAAGAACTGGCTGACTACCTTTTAAAGAATTATAAAAATGAAACGGAGGAGTATAAAAACTTTGTATTAAATGAAGCTGTGGCCAAAAGGGGAATTAGTACAGGTGATGATATATTGGATTTTTCTGCGGAATGGGCTAAAGCAATTTTGGCTGCAAATAACCATTACATCGACGGCTCAATTGTTCCGATGCCTGCGCAGGCTCAATATAATTTCTATTTTACACATGATGTTCTTGTAACTGATTTGGCAGTTGTTAATTATGATCTTAATAGAGTAAAGAAAGATTTAGAATTTATTATATCTCTTTCAAATGATAAATATATAATTCCTCATGCTTATTATTGGAAGGATAGTGAATATAAAACCGAATTCGCAGATCATGATAACTGGAATAATTTCTGGATAAACCTAGTTGCCGCTTCTTATTTAAGGCACTCAAATGATATTAACTTTCTTGAAAAACTCTATCCATATTTAACCAGAAGTGTTGAAACTGCCTTACACACATTAGGCGAAGATTCTCTAATGTGGTCGTTCAGACCGGATTGGTGGGATATCGGAAAAATTTACGGCTCAAAAACTTATATGACTACTCTTGCCGCAAAAACAATTGAAGAATATATTTTTGTATCGTTAAAATTAGGCAGAAATATAGAAAAGCTTGCTGGGTATGAAAGACTGGCTGAAAAATTAAAAGAAAATTTAGTTAAAAAATTATGGAGCGAAGAACAAAAATATTTGCTGAACTATTATGAGCCTGGAAAATTAGATCCGCATTATTATATAGGATCTCTGCTCCCTGCATTTATGGGAATGCTCGATAATAATAAAACTGCAGAACTTCTTCAAACAGCAAAGGAAAAATTACTGGATGAAAAAGTAGGAATATATAACGCGTACCCTATGGACTTTCACGAACTTGGCGATTATCTAAATTTTGTAGGCAACGAAGCGGGTGCTGTGTATTACTATTTTAACGGCGGAATTTGGCCGCAGGGAAATGCCTGGTATGCTTTAGCCTTAATTCAAAACGGTCAGAAAGATGAAGCGTTAAATTTTATTAAAAATGTTATGACTATTGACGGAATTATGAATGGTCCAAACGGACAGCCGACTATGTATGAAGTAAGAAACGGAAATAAAAATAATCCCAAAGAATATGGCAAGGTTGACAAACCTCAATTTATGTGGGCCGGCGCCTGGTATCTTAATTGCCTTTATAATTTGTTCATTATTAATAGTAATGGATGGAATATTACATTTGATCCATATCTTCCGGCAGCTGCCGAAAATATTAATTTTAAATTAAATGCCGCCGGAAATGAAACGGATGTAAACATAACGGGTAATGGTAAAAACGTAAGCGAAATATATTATAACGGTATTAAATATCCTTCGCTGGTTTTACCTACAGAGTTAAAAGATTTGGAAAAAGTTGATATTAAGTTAGGGACTACGGATTCCCCGTTTCTTTCATCAACAAACTCAATACTTAATTCTGTTGAATTCTTGAATAATGAATTAACAATTAATTTATCTGCATTTCCCGGACATAAAAATAGTTCAATAATTTATTCTCCATGGGAACCGGAAAGTATAATTATAAATAATGTGGCAGCCGATAAATTTACATCGGTAGAAAATAACGGCGGAACATTCAAAATACATGTCGCATTTAAACATAATTCAACTTTGGAAGAAGAAATTAAAATCAATTTTAAAAGGTAGAATTTGAAGATTATTAATGTTCAATTTTATAAGAAAATATTAATGCTTTTATTTTTTTCTTTTATGGTTACAAATATTTTCTCGCAAACAGTTGTTGATAAAACTAAAGGAAACCATAATTACACCAAAAAAGGATACATGGATGGTAATTTGGTTGGTACTGTATATTATAATTTTGGCGAAGTCGGCGACTACCTTAATGAAAAAAACAGAAGCGGGGTATGGCCTAAAGGTACCGTACATACTTATCTTGACGGAGTTGCTATTATTGTACAAGCTGAAGCTAAAAATAAGAATGGAGAAAAAATACATCCTCTTGAAACAAATTATTATGAATTCACAAGATACAATCCGACTACAGGTATAACATACGGATGGTGGCCTTTGCCAAATTATGCGAATCCTTTTAATTCGAGTCCCGCAAGAAGTGATGATGAATTTACCAGTCAAAGAACCTGGCCGGCGCATTGGCCGGATAGGCCTTCCGATTGGGACGGTTATTGGAATGGTTTTTTCGGCAAAGGTGTTAAGAATGCCGACCTGGAAACATATTTTGTTTTTGATGATAATGAAGATAGAGAGTATATAAACAAACATGGATTTTATCCGGATGAAGATGATATTGAAAGAGGCGGACTTGGCATGCAGGTTAAAGCCCGCGGTTTTCAATGGTCGCATATATTGGCTTCGGATGTAATTTTTTGGTACTACGAAATTACTAATATGGGAACTTATGATTATGATAAAACTTTATTCGCTCAATATGTGGACTGGGGAATAGGGGGAGGCAACGATAACAGCGGTGACTATAATGAACTGCTAGATATATCTTATGCTTGGTCTATTCAGCCGTTGGGTTCTCCCGGTAATTGGGGGCCTGTTGGTTTAGCCGGTTATGCTTTTCTTGAAAGCCCCGGTATTTCGGATGACAGAAGAGATAACGATAGCGACGGATTAACTGATGAAAAACGTGATAACGAACCAAACTTGTATATTACTAATCCCGAGAACGATTCTTTCTTAAAAAATGCTTTTGTTGATACAACTAAGTTTAGAGAATTTTACGGCTATTCGTGGCAGCCTCATTGGGACGCAGATGAAAACGCCAACTGGCGTTCTTATTTTGATTTTAATGAAAACGGTAAATATGATATTGGAGAAGCGCTGTTAGATGATGTGGGAACAGACGGAATCGGAGATTTCGACGCCGGATATAATGGTCCGGACGATGACGGTACCGAAGGTAACGGCAAACCTGATCAAGGCGAGCCGAATTTTGGAATCTTGGATAAAGATGAATCGGACCAATTGGGATTAACCGGATTTTTAATTTACGCCGTTCATGATTATGAACTCCGTAACGACGAACAGAACTGGAAAGTATTATCTTCTCTTCCGCTTCCGCATGGACAGGTTTTAACCGGGGTAAATCTTGCCAATAGTTTTTCAAGCTATTTGTTTCATATGAATGGAAGAAAAACTTATTCATTGCAGACAGGAGAAGGTCAGGAGACAGGAGAGACTGAAAGATTTTCAATGGCTTTAATATTTGCATCAAATACTGCCGAATTATTCAGGCGCAAAAAAACGGTTCAAAAAATTTATAACGCGCATTATCATTTCGCCAAACCGCCGGATAAACCCATAATGAAGGCTATTGCAGGTGATAAAAAAGTTACGCTAATCTGGGACGACCGGGCGGAAAAAACTTATGACCCGTTTTATCAAGCCTATAATTTTGAAGGATATAAAGTCTACCGGTCTACCGAATCTAATTTCCTGGAAAATAAAATTATTACCGATGCTTACGGTAATCCGACATATATAAGTCCAATAGCACAATTTGATTTAATAGACGGCGTAAAAGGACTTCATCCGCTTGACGTTAACGGCGCATTGTTTTATTTGGGAAACGATTCCGGATTGAAACATTCTTTTATCGATACGGATGTTCAGAACGGACAGACTTACTATTATTCTGTAGTCGCCTACGATAAAGGATTTCAATCCATAAATGTAAAAGGAGAAGCCGAAGGCATTTCGCCGGCTGAAACTTCAAGCATAATAAAATTGGATATAAACGGGAATATAACAACAGATATAAATACGGCTGTGGCAACGCCGCAAGCGCCGTCATTGGGATATAAGGCCCCCGAAATTGAGAATCAGATTAATAGCGGACCTGGCACCGGGAATATTGAAATTGAAGTACTTGACCCTGACTCTATTAAAGACAATCATATTTATAGAATGGAGTTTACTAATAATTCTCAGTATCAAAACTCAGGGTTTCCTTCTTATAATTTAATCGATTATTCTGAAAACGATACCCTTATATATAATTCAAAAATAATAAACACTACTCAGCAAACTAAAATATTTGACGGGTTATCGATAAACATTGAAGCTGATACAGCCGCGGCAATTGATTTTGAAAAATCGGGTTGGGTAAACGGCAGCAGCAATTATATAGTTCAGCTGGGATTCGATTCACGATTTAGCGCCGCATATAAAGGAAGAAGAGTAAACTATCCTGCTGATTTTGAAATTCATTTAACAGAACCCGGACAAGGAGATTTGTCGTTTCCGCAAAGCAGTTTTAGCCAGCCGGTTAAATCAAACATTATTGTGAAAAATATTACCGAGGGTATCGAAAATTTTCAATTCATATTCCGTGATGAAAACAAGAATGAAATTTTTGACGACGGCGACGCAATATTTTTAGTTGCAGGCGATTCTCTTGGGAAAAGAGCTGATAATTTTAGCAGCCTGCATGCCGGCTGGTCAATGACATTGGTTAAAGACACAACTATTTCTGAAGAAATGCAAGAAGCTCCTCAATTTGGAGATGTTTATAAAATCATAACTAAGAAACCATTTAGAAATAACGAGTATTTTGAATTTATAACTGTAGGGCAAACATTGGCGGACGAAAATCTAAAATCAAAATTAGATGATATATATGTAGTGCCAAATCCTTACGTCGGTGCGGTTTCATGGGAACCGGATAAAGTTGAAGTCGGCAGAGGTGAAAGAAGAATTTATTTTATGCATCTGCCTAATTTATGTTCAATTAGAATTTACACCATGGTCGGTAAACATGTTAAGACAATAGAACATTCCTCCGGTATTACAGACGGTTCCGAATCATGGGATTTGATTTCTAAGGACGGAATGGATATATCATTCGGAGTTTATATTTATCATATTGATGCCCCGGGAATCGGAGAGAAAATTGGAAAATTTGCGGTAATAAAATGACATATAATTAATGAAAAAAATATCATTCATATTAATCCTTATTCTTTCCGCTATTTCTTATGGCCAAATTCTTAATGATGCGGAAATAAATGAGCTGAGAGAACGACTTACAGTTAATTATAAAGGTGATTCACAAATTGAAGTCGGCGGTCCATATGCCGGTTTGGAATTTCATCATTCCTCGCCGCGTCTGCAAAGAATTAGTTTTTATTATCCCGCTGCCAACAGCATTGACAATAGCACGGATTATTGGAAAAGAGATACGACCAATATTCTTAATATAAAATTAAAAATGAATGAAGGCAGGTTTGAAGAATTAGGTAATGAAATTTGGGAATATAATCTGACACCTTACAGAGTAAATTTTTACAAAGAAGATCAGTATAAGAGAATTGAAATAAGCTATGAATTTTGTAAAAACTCTCCGGCATTTTTAATAAAGTATTCCATACTGAATATTTCCGATAAGTTAACAACTTTTAATCTAGTTACGGAATTAACAACTGTATTAAAAACTTGTCATACATATAATACGATTAACGCCGATTCTACCTCCATATTTAATGACAATAGTTCGTATAAATATTCTTTTAATAATATTGAAACAAAATTTGCACAGTTATTTATTATAAATGCTGGTGAAAAACCTGTTAAAAATATTAATTATAATAAGCCGGATCCGAATAAAGCGGAATTTAATTATGAAAAAACTTTAAATCCCGGAGAAAGTTTTATTGTTGAACAAATTATCGGCTGCACAACTAAAAAGGAATTTGAATCTGTTACAAATTATCTTATCGAAAATTACGAAAGAGAAATAAAAGAGTATGAATCGGAGGTATTAACAGAAAGTTTTAAAACTAGTTTATTTACAACAGGAAATAAAAATATAGATTTTACTGCGCATTGGGCCAAAGCCGTAATTTCAAGCAATAAACATTATATTGATAACTACCTTGTTCCAATGCCTTGTCCGGCAGAATATAATTTCTTTTTTACGCATGACGTGCTTGTAACAGATTTAGCAGCAGTATTTTATGATTTGAATAGAGTAAAAAATGATCTGTTGTTTTTGGAGAAACATAAAAGTACCGATAATGTTCTGCCGCATGCGTATTATTGGAAAGACTCGGCATACGTTACGGAATTCTCCGAAAAGGACAGCTGGAATCATCTTTGGTTTTTAATTCTTTGCGGTAAATATTTACGCCACTCGGATGATTTACAAACTCTGGAAATTCTTTATCCGATAATTAATGAAAGTATAAAGATAACATTAAATAAAAAGCAGCCGGATAATCTGATGTGGGCGGCTAGACCCGACGGATGGGATATAGGCACCAGTTACGGCGCGCGTTCGTTTATGACCATTATGGCTATTCAAGCTTTTAAAGAATACGTTTATATATCAAGTACGCTTCAAAAGAATTTAGATAAAATGAATTTTTATGAACAGCTTACAAGGGAAATGAACGATCAGCTTATTGCTAAACTTTGGAGCGACGAATTAAATTATCTGATTAATTATTACGAAGACGGAAGTCAGGATAAACATTATTATATCGGGTCGCTTCTCGCTTCTCATTTCCGGTTATTAGATTCTGATAAAAGCAAAAAACTTATTAATTCGGCCGGAGAAAATTTGTTGGATAACAATCTGGGTATTTATAATGTTTATCCTATGGATTTTCATTTACTTAAAGATTTTATGAAATTTCAAGGCAACGAAGTCGGCCCTCCGTTTTATTATGCAAACGGAGGAGTATGGCAGCACGGAAACGCATGGTATACACTTGGACTAATAAGTAACGGACAAAATAATGAAGCGTATTCGTTTATAAATAATATTATGACAATGAACGGTATTATTAATAGCCCAAACGGTCAGCCGGCAATGTACGAATATAGAATAAGTGATAAATTTAATCCGGCCGTTTATGGAAAAATTGATAAACCACAATTTTTATGGGCTGCCGGGTGGTATCAGTATTCACTTTATAATTTATTCGGAGTAAAAGAAAATCAATGGAATATTTCTTTCGCGCCATATATTCCTGAAGAATTGAATAATATTGAGATGAATATTACCATAAAGGGTAGAATAATTCCTGTAAGTATTTCAGGAACCGGGGAATATGTATCATCAATAAAATATAACGGTAAAGAACTTCCTTCGCTTATTGTACCTTCAGATTATGATAAGCCTGAAAATATAAAAATTGAATTGGGGTCACTTCCTATACCTCGCATCATTAACGTAAATGGGAATGTGCTTAATCCTAATTATTCAAAAGAATTAAATGAACTTAGTTTTGATACGGAATCTTTTAGGGGTAATACATTATTGTATGAAATTGAAAGTCCGTTTAATATTAAAAGCATTTTGGCTGGCGGTAAAAGTATAATAAATTATTATTCCCAAAAGATAGATGAAAATATTTATAGAATATCATTTGAATCGGTGCAGGATTTAAATGTAAATCACGTAAAAATAAAATTTAAAAATGACTAGCGGGTAAATCATGGCTCACGTTGAATTAAAAAATGTATCAAAAGTTTACAGCGGCAAAACAAGGGTTGTAAAGAATGTGAATATAGAAGTAAACGATCATGAATTTGTAGTGCTTGTCGGACCTTCAGGCTGCGGTAAATCTACAACTCTTAGAATGGTTGCTGGTTTGGAGGAAGTTACCGAAGGGGAAATTCTAATTGACGGAGTTGTTGTTAATAATGTTGAGCCGAAGGATAGGGATATCGCTATGGTATTTCAGAATTACGCGTTGTATCCGCATATGACGGTTTTTGAAAATATGGCATTCGGATTAAAACTTAGAAAATATCCCAAAGAAGAAATAAACAGTAGAGTTAATGAAGCTGCAAGAATATTGGATCTTGAACAGTATCTGAACAGGAAGCCAAAAGCATTATCAGGCGGACAAAGACAAAGGGTTGCGGTAGGCCGGGCAATAGTTAGGAAACCGAAAGTATTTTTGTTCGACGAGCCGCTGAGTAACCTTGACGCTAAACTTAGAGTTCAAATGAGAACTGAAATATCTAAACTTCATAATAAATTAAACGCGACTATTATTTACGTAACTCATGATCAAATAGAAGCAATGACAATGGGCAGTAAAATTGTGCTTATGAAGGACGGAGAAATTCAGCAGATTGGCCCGCCGCTGGATTTGTATAATAACCCCGTTAATAAATTTGTAGCCGGTTTTATAGGGAGTCCATCAATGAACTTTGTTGATGGCAACATTACTGGAAAAGATAATATTGCTTTTACGGTTAATGAAAATGTTTCTATTATTCTTCCCCAAGAAAAAATTAATGAATTAAAAATGTATCAAGGACAGAAAGTAACTTTGGGAATTAGACCTGAGGACTTCTCTATTAATGCCAGGACAATTGATACCGATAAAAACTTTATCGAAACAACTGTTGAAGTTGTAGAGCCGTTGGGGAATGAAACCTTTCTGTATTTTACAATTTCGAACGAACAGTTTATCGCCAGGGTAGATTCCGCCTCAACGGTAAAAGCTGATGATAAAGTTCGATTATACCTGGATGTTAATAAACTCTATTTTTTTGATGAAAAAGGGCACCGAATTGTATTTTAGAATTTGCAGATTAACAATTATTCTTACCTAAAAAAAATATACTCTAAGTCCAATTCAAGTTAGCAAGTTATAATTCTAAATTATAATTATTTATTTTAATATTTCCTTTCCTCATCAACTATCACAAAATTAAAATTAGATTCTTTTATTACTTCATTAAATATATTATAAAAAAGTTGTTAAATTTGACCTGTTTAATTTATAGGCAATAAATGGCAATATTAAAATATGACGAACTGTTTTTCATATTAAAAGAAAAATTACTTAATAATAATTTTAAAGAAGAACCGGCCCAACTTTGCGCGCAAATATTTACGGAAAATACTTTCGCGGGTGTCGCTTCGCATGGTACAAACCGATTTGTTTCATTTCTGAAATTAGTAAACGAAGGTTATATAAATCCCAACGCTAAAACGTCGCTCGTTAATTCTTTCGGATCATGGGAACAGTGGGACGGTAATCTGGGTCCCGGTCCCGTTAACGCGTGGAACGTAACCGGGAGAGTTATTGAACTTGCAAAAGAAAACGGTATGGGATGCGTCTCGTTAAAAAATACAAATCACTGGATGCGAGGCGGAACATACGGATGGCGCGCCGCCGAAGAAGGAGTAATTTTAATAAGCTGGACTAATACAATCCCGATTATGCCGCCATGGGGCGCAAAAGAACCGGCGGTCGGAAATAACCCTTTTGTGCTGGCCGTTCCAAGAATTAACGGGCATGTTGTATTGGATATGGCCTTATCCCTTTTTTCATTCGGGAAATTATCCACATATAAACATGAAGGCAAAGAACTTCCTTTTGCCGGAGGCTACGATAGTGATGGAAACCTTACTACAAATCCCGCGGAAATATCGGCTACACACAGACCGCTTCCCATTGGTTATTGGAAAGGATCTGGACTGGCAATATTGTTCGATTTAATCGCGGTACTTTTATCCGGGGGCAAATCAACATTTGAATTAGGTCTTGGTAAACACGATTCCGCAATGTCGCAAGTATTTATTGCGTTTGATCCCCAAAAATTTAACAGCGCTGAAAGTATTAATGATATTGCCGATAATATTATTAATTCTGTAAAAAAAGCTGAACCGATTAATGAAGGTGAAGAAATTTATTATCCCGGAGAACGCACCTTAAAAACACGCGAACAGAATTTACGCGACGGTGTTTTTGTAGCAGATGTAATTTGGGGAAGGATAGTTTCTTTTTAAAGTTGCGAATCCCTCCCAAACCCCCGTCACGCAGGGCATTTCCCGCTGTCAACTTAGTTGATTAGGAAAGGACATTAAAAGAATAGAACGCAGATCGTTATGATTGCTTATGATTTTTTATGATAATCTTAATCGATCTTAATAAATCATAAAAATCTGCGTTCCATTAACAAAGTTAAATTGACAGCATTGTCTCCATGAAAAAGAGAAGCGTCCCAAAAGAACTCGCAAGTCAATTACAAAACAATTCAATATTTTCATGTAAACACAACTACAGCGTAAAATCAAACTTGCATTATCACAAAAAAATCTCCAATCATTATTTCCCCGTGTAATATCTTCCCAAATAATTCACTAATTTACACGTATGATACATTACATTATTGACGGCAACAATTTAATCGGTAAAATAAAATCTCTGCATACTTTGCAGAATAAAGAAAAGCAGGCAGGGAGGGACTTGTAAATATTCAAGAATATGTTTGCAATAAGAGTATCTAAAAATTAAATTTACATATGATCTCATACGAAGATAAATATCGTTTAGTTGAAATTGCCAAAAAATATGACGTATCACGAATATATCTTTTTGGTTCCAACCTTGACCAGGATAACGAGTCAAATGATATTGATTTAGCAGTTGAAGGAATTCCTGATTCACAGTTTTTTAAATTTTACGGCGAATTGATATTTTCCCTTTCCAAACCTGTTGATTTAATTGATCTCAAGAAACAAAACTTGTTGAGCGAAATAGTTAAGTCTGAAGGTATTCTTCTTTATGGCTGACCTGTCTCAGAAAATTCGCGCAGAATTGGAAAATATTGAAGAAGTATTTAATATTCTGCCATTGCATTCGGAGCTTTCAAAACTGTCAACTTTAGAATTAGCCGGAGTTGCGGCGTTGTTGCATAATTTATACAACGGAATAGAAAATATATTAAAGCAAATATTAATTTCACAGAATATAGAATTGCCGGGCGGACAGTCATGGCATAAAGATTTAATTGAAATTTCGACTGAAAAGAAAATAATATCGGAAGAATGTAAAAATAATTTAGGTCAATATTTGGCGTTCAGACATTTCTTTAGTCATGCGTATGCACTTGATTTATATCCTCACAAAATGGAACCGTTGGTTGAGAACTCTCAAATACTCTATACGCATTTTAAAAAAGATATAAATAAATTCTTATAACTATTAGCCCCGCTGTCACAAACCACTCCTTTACAGCACACTTGCATTATCACAAAAAATTCTCCAATCATTATTTCCCCGGGTAATATCTTCCCAAATAATTCACTAATTTACACGTATGATACATTACATTATTGACGGCAACAATTTAATCGGTAAAATAAAATCTCTGCATGTCTTGCAGAATAAAGAAAAACAGGCAAGCAGGGAGGGACTTGTAAATATTCTCAACCGTTATTTTGCCGGTAAAAAAATAAAATTAACACTACATCTCGACGGTCATATAAATTCAGTTCTGCATCTTTCAAAAGGGAGAATAATTTATTCGGAAAACGAAAGCGCGGATAATAAAATAAGAGATGAGATTGACCGTTCTAAAAATCCTAAACTTATAACTCTTATAACATCTGATCAAAGTCTGATGAATTACGCGCGCGTCAACAGCGCGTCAGTAATTAAATCCGAGCAGTTCTACAAAGAAATCCTAAACTCTGAAAAGGGGAATGAGGAATCAGAAAAAGTAAAACAACTCGAAAATGAGAAAAATATTTTTTTAGATATGTTCAGTAAAAAATAAATTACAGGACAAAACATTTTAGAAAAATTTCCGTCACGAAGTGGTTTCCCGAGTGTTCGGGACAAGCTGTGACGGCCAAGTGAAAATCTCTAAGCAGTTCCAAGTATTTAACGAGAAGCATATAAGCGCCTTATAAGTAAACAATATGTAAACTACAAGGAATCAACAAGGTATCTACAAGGAATCTGCAAGGTATCTACAAGCACTATATTATATCCCCCAAAAGAAGACAAAAATAAATTGTTGAAAAATAGTTCACTATAAAATAATTCAAAGTGATTTTTATAAATCCGATACACAATTTTTGAAAAAATTGCATAAAAGAAAATTGAATTGAACTTTTAAATAAAAAATTTGTTTATATAATTTAATAAACAAATACTCTGCAAAAATTTACTAGAGATATGACGACAAAATTATATGATCTTAAAAATCTTAAGGGGGATATTTCCGGTGGCATTGTTGCCGGAATAGTTGCTTTACCTTTGGCGCTTGCATTTGGGGTCCAATCCGGGATGGGTGCTATTGCGGGACTTTATGGAGCAATAGCTGTTGGTATTTTAGCCGCTGCATTTGGTGGTACCGAAACACAGGCCAGTGGCCCTACGGGTCCAATGACAGTAGTTTCAGCCACATTTATTGCAATTGCAATTAGTTTGACAGGTAGTCTTGAAAATGCTATGGGAATAATCGTTGCAACATTTTTATTAGGCGGTTTATTTCAAATCTTTTTTGGAATAATAAATATCGGGAGCTACATTAAGTATTTCCCATATCCCGTAATCTCCGGTTTTATGAGCGGCGTAGGATTTATTATTATTTTATTACAAATTTATCCTTTTGCCGGACTTTCATCGCCAACATCCACTATTGGCGTTATAAAAGACATCTCACGTTTATTTTCAGAATTTAATATAGCTGCTATTGGAATTGGAGGTTTAACAGTATTAATTTTCTATTTATTTCCTAAGATTACTAAGACGGTTCCTAGTGCGCTTGTTGCGCTCGTAACAGTATCTCTAATTGCTTACTTTTTAAAATTAGATGTTCTACTTATTGGTGATATACCTTCTGGATTACCTTCTCTTAAAATAGATGGACTATTTAATATTGATGCCGAAGCTTATATTATAATTTTAGAATACGCGCTCATATTAGCGGTATTGGGATCAATAGATTCTTTACTTACATCCGTAATTGCAGATAATATTACAAAAACCAAACACAATAGTAATCGTGAATTGATTGGCCAGGGCATCGGAAATGCGGTAGCTGGTTTGATCGGAGGAATACCTGGAGCAGGCGCTACTAAGGGAACTGTTGTAAATATTAATTCAGGTGGAAAAACTCGTCTTTCAGGGGTAATTCACGGCTTGTTTTTACTTGTAGTTTTACTTGGAGCCGGAAAATTAGCAGCTTTTATTCCTATACCTGTATTGGCAGGAATACTAATTCCTGTTGGCTTCAATATTGTTGATATTAAAGGATTTAAACATTTACGGCATGTTCCAAGAGCAGACGCGATTGTTTTGGTTATTGTTTTACTAATTACAACTTTTGGCAGCCTTATTTACGCAGTTGCTATTGGAGTAATTTTAGCTTCTGTGCTTTTTATGAAACGTTCTGGCGATATTGCAGAAAAAGGCACTTCGGGTTTCACCCTTGCTGATTTAAAAGGGGAACAACCATGGGATGATGAACAAATCTTGTTCGAAGAATTCAAAGACAGTATATATATTAAGCATCTTTATGGGCCTTTGTTTTTTGGTTTTACCTCACATTTTATGAAGCTGTTCAAAAATATGGATGATAAAATTAAAATCTTGATTATTCGTATGGACCGTGTTCCATTTATCGATCAAACGGGTTTGTATGCGATGGAGGAAACTCTTTTTGATCTAAATAAAAAGGGTATTAAAGTAATTTTTATTGGATTACAAAGTCAACCTGAAGATATGTTTCGGTCAATTGAAATAATTCCAAATCTGATTCCTGAAAAACTGCTTTTCGAAAATATGGATAATGTTTTTTTGTGGTTAAAAAAAGAACTAACTAAAGACCGGGATAAGCAATAATTGCAGTTTATTTCGAAATTAAAATTTAATTACAAAAATTTAGAATAATAAATTATGGAATTTAACATGAACAAATTAAATAACGAAAATAATACCCCTGATAAAATAGTGAAAACAATAATTAGTGCTGAGGAGAGGGATAAATTAACCCCAGATCAGATATTACAGGATTTTCTCAATGGCAATGAGCGGTTTAGAAATAATAATCTGACTCATCGAGATCACTCTGAACAAATACGTAAATCTGCCTTTGGTCAATATCCTAAAGCAGTTGTAATTAGTTGTCTCGATAGTCGTGTGCCTGTTGAAGACGTTTTTGATCAAGGTATTGGAGACATTTTTGTCGGCCGCATCGCTGGCAATTTTGTGAACGAAGACTTATTAGGTAGTTTGGAGTTTGCTTGTAAAGTTGCAGGAGCAAAATTAATTATAATAATGGGTCACCAACATTGCGGTGCGGTTATTGGCGCAATTGACGATGTTAAATTAGGAAACCTGACTACAACACTTTCAAAGATAAAACCAGCTATAAAAATGAGCCAAAACTACAAGGGTAATATAAGTTCCAAGAATGAAGAATTTGTTAAGCTTGTATCTGAAAATAATGTAAGACATGCAATATCAACAATCAGGTCAAAAAGCCCGATCTTAAAGGAAATGGAAGATAACGGAGAGATAAAAATAGTAGGCCTATTCTATACATTAACAAAAGGAGAATTATTATTTGTTGACTAATAACATCTTCAAAATAAAAATTGGCTGAAGATGTAACCTTAATTGTAATTCACGGCATCAATTCAGATATAGTATCAAAACGAGATAGACATTTATAAAATAATTTTATTGGGTTATAATAAATGACTTGAATTGTTTTAATTGTTACGGTACATTAAAACCGCAAATTGGATAGAGCAGATGAATAATTCCTCTTACAGCATTTCTTTTTATTCCCGCAATATAACTCACGGTAGATTTAATATAAATTCTGATTCTAGATAATTAATAAGTTTGGTGATTATTACTATAATTTATATTGGGGGTGAAAAATGAAAAATATACCAATTTACTTTGCAGCCATTCTTATATCTATTTTAATAATCAATTCTTGTAAAAGTGGAGTGAATACTACTGATTCAAATTCAATTGAGTTTATCTCTTATAAAACTAATGGATGTGTATCAACTTCCAAAATTGGTGATTTGGATAGAATAACGGATGATGCAGATATTGAAACATATTATGACAATGGGATATTAGAAGTCTATATAAAATTTACTACACATTGTTCTGCAGAAATGAAGGATAGTTTGGTAATAGAAGCTAATAAGATTGATATCTTTTTAGAAGATACAAATCATGACGGCTCAAGATGTATTTGTCCGCATAAAGAAGAATTTAAATTTACCGTAAATGAAGGGAAAGAAATAAAAATAAAATTTAATTATAACGCGTATGCTTCAGATGTATTTTATACAATTGCAGATACAACTATATTTATAAAATAAAAACTTTGCACAACGAGCGGCATAATATGCCGGGGATATTTAAGAGGATTAAGTGCAGCCTTAACGAGTCAAAGGTTTCGGCAGGAAAATTCTTAAGTTTTGTTTTTTATGAAAGTTGCACCATAAAATAGGTTATGTTACAGAAATTAGTATGTGTGATATGACTTAGATTAATATAATATAATTTATTTGTTAGTATCACGTCCTTAAGCTCCGCCCGACTTGTTCGAATCCGCCGCGGCGTATAAATAAGGCTGTAGTTCTAAACATATTTTTTAAAAAAATATTATTTTAGTTGTTGACGTCCTTATATTTGCAAGAAGGAGATATCGCAAAAACGAAATCTGGCTAAGAGGAAGGAAAGGAATCTTAATGCCGCTTTTGAAAGGAAGTTCAATATTTCTTCAAGTAGTTATCGTGCTAATCGGCTTAGGTGCTCTTGCCTTTATGCTTTTGGAACCTCACATCGAGGGGAGGAATGTACATTCCACACTCTTTGAGATTTACTTTAATGATCAATTTCTTGCGTATGCGTATATAGCGTCCATTCCGTTTTTTGTGGCGCTCTATCAAGCATTAAAAGTATTGGGATATTCAAGACAAAATAAGATATTCTTGCAAGCGTCCGGAAAAGCTCTGCGGACTATAGTAATTACAAATTATTAGGGAGAATTAAATGAAAAGGTTTAAAAGTTATCTTCCATTTATCCTAGTGATTTTAATAATAATAATATTTAAAGAACCAAGGTATCATGTAATGAATTATGCATGGATTGGTGTTGTCGCGCTAATAATAGGTATAATTCTGATCTTTGAATTTATTGAATCGAGCAGAATTAAAAGAATTAAAAAATGGAAAAGCGGCATACCAGGTAAATATATGCATATTATAAAATTCAGTCTTTTTTTAGGTGTGCCTATTTCATCGATAATTATTTTTATAATTCTAGATAATTCGGAATTTTATTATTCAATTATAATAATCCTAATTCCATTATTATTTCTTTTCGGGTGGTTTGGATTTTTGGATTGGAAAAAATGTTATAAAATTTATTATGATGAAAAGTATAATCCTATATTACAGAAATAATTATACTTAACATTTTTTTCAAGTAAAGATTTCCGGTAAAGAACTTAGGCGTAATTCAGAAACGGCCAAACCTGTTTATCGAATTATTAGATTATGCGGTTTGACAATCAGAAATGAAATTGCATGATAAGTTGTTCTATAATTTAGTGTATGAAAAAAGTTAAATTCAACCTACTTGATTAAAATCCGCGGAAGCTAAACGAACGTGCATCAAAACTATTCTCACTTCAGCTATAATTATTTTGTTCAGGTTAAATAAATTGATAACGTTCATGTAAAAAACAAAAAATCGTTTCTGATTATATAAGTTTTACTTAATCCAAACTATTGCAAATATTACTGCAGTTTTAGTCCCGAATTGTTTAACTTTTCTTAAATAATTACGAATATTAGTTAATAATATTCCAAATAACGTGTATAAAATTAATAGTGTCAAAAGTCTTGTTTATTTATGAAAATGCAGATAAAACAAATAAAATTCCCCGCTGAATTTTTAATAGTAATAATTGTATTTCTATTGACTATAAAGATTACTGCAGCCGGATTACAGGATAAACCGGATTCATTATATAAAATTTTAAACAGCGCCAAACCTGATGAAAAAATTGATATCTACCTGGAACTAATAAACTATTATAGCCGGGTTGACGCGGAAAAAGCAATTGAACTTTCAAATGAAGCGTTAAACTATAACTTAAAAAACAATTCCGAAAAAGACAGAGCGGATATTTTATATTCGCTCGGACTCTCTTATCATTCGCAGAGCAAATATCAGCTGGCATTGGAATACGCAATGCAGGCTCATGATATTTATGTAAAAATTAACTACCCGGTCGGAATAGGAAAATGTCTTACAAGGATGGGACTTTTATATAACCATCTCGGGGAGTATGATAAGGCGCTTGACTGCACACTCCGTTCAATTACTATACTTGAAAACGAAGATGATAAAATTGCGCTTGCCGCCGCGTATAATGCAAGGGGAATTTTATATTATATCTTAAATGATATTCAAAAAGCCGAAGAATATTCTCTTGAAGCGCTGAGCTTTTCTAATTCTGTTAATGATGATCTTACCACCGCGTTATCGCACGAACACCTTGGAATTATATATATAACAACCAAAGAATTCGAAAAAGCTCTTTTCCACGTACAAAATTGTTTAATGCTGAGAAAGAAACATAATGATTTATTAGGTCAGGCCGGCGCGTTCGGAAATCTTGCTATAATACACAGAAATACTAAAGAATATAATAAAGTAATTGACAGTTATAATAAAGCATTGGAAATACAAAGATTAATTAAACATAGGGGCGGTGAAGCTGCATCGCTTTCGGGACTAGGAAAAACATTTTACCTGATGGGTAATTATTCGAATAGCCTTTTTTATACTAAACAAGCTTATGAGATCAGAAAGGATCTCGACTATAAACGGAGTATGGTATCATCATTAAACTTGATGGCCGATACATATTCCGCAATGAAAGATTATAAGAGTGCGCTTGAAAGCTTTAAAATGGCTAAAGATTTAAGCGATTCGCTTTTAAATGAACAGAAAAATACCGCTATTGCCAAAATAGAAGAAGAGTTTCAAGCTGAAAGAAGAAATAAAGAGATTCTTCTTCTCCAAAAAGAAAATACGATTCAGAAATATTTAAGAAACTCATTACTTATAATTATTTCATTACTCCTTGTGTTTGTTGTATTTATAGTATTTGCCTATAAATCTAAAAGAAATTTAAACGCGGCGCTTAAAGACCGTAATTATCAGATTACAAAACAGGCCGAAGAACTTAAAGATATAAATGAAAAACTTAAAGAAGCGGTAGCGACAAAGGATAAATTCTTCTCAATAATTGCGCACGATCTGAAAAGCCCTTTTTTAGGACTAATGGGATTAATTCAAATTGTTTATGAGGATATTAAAGAATTGGGAAATAAGCAGGTTGGTGAAAATGTCGCTTTACTTAAAAGCTCCGTTGACGGGATATACAAACTTCTGGAAAACCTGCTTGAATGGGCAAACCTTCAAAGAAATAGAATAACATATGAACCGGGTCCGGTTAATATTTATGAGCTGGCGGTTAACTCCGTAAAATACCATGAAACATACGCTAAGAATAAAGGAATAAAATTTATAAATAATATTCCCGGGGAAATTAACCTTTATTCGGATGCAAACATGTTAAACACTATAATAAGAAACCTAATTTCAAACGCCGTTAAGTTTAATAAAAATAACGGAACCATTGAGTTAAATTGTATCGACAAAGGAGAGTATTCAGAAATAAGTATTAAAGATTCGGGTATAGGCATCCCGCCGGAGACAATTCCTTTGTTATTTAAAGTCGGCCAAAATATTTCAAGAAAGGGGAGCGGAGGAGAAAAAAGTACTGGTCTTGGTTTGGTTTTATGTAAAGAATATATTGAAATTCAAAACGGTAAAATCTGGGTTGAAAGCGAAGTAGGGAAAGGCTCAACATTTTATTTTACATTGATGAACGCAAAAGCTGTAAATAATTAATGTTAACAAAAAATTTACTGCGGCAGTAATTACTACAGCGATTCCGTTAAATTCCTATCTAATATTTTATAACAAATTTATTTAAATCCGGTTTTATTTCTCTTTCTCTTGTTAATTCATAATTATAAATAACCTTGCCTAAATTTGAAAAGAAGGGGAGTCCGATTGTATTGTATTCATAAATGTTGTCGTTATAAATCCCGTTTTTATTTACATGTATTACGGCGGAAAGCATAAATTCGACACCGTTCTCAAAATCAACAATATAAGCAATATCAGTTAAGAAACCGTACGCCAATCCTACCTTATTAAAAATCCGGATATTTTTTTTTGAACAATCATTTTCGTTAAACATGAAAAATTTTACGAAGCTGTCAATATATGTTGAATCATACGAAGGATTATTGCTTTCATGTGGCAACATGGACATATATTTATACAAAAATTTGTAATCATCGCCGGTTAAATTAAATCGTTTTGATTCGGGCTGCGATTCAGGGAATATTACTGTCTTTAATATTTCATTTAACGATTCCAAGGAGATGTAATTTTTATTCGTAAAATCAAATGGTTCGTTTATGAGACTATCCGCGGCGTCCAAATAGCCTTTGCCCTTAATTAAATTTTTTAATTCGAAGCTGTAATTCTCTTCATTAAATTGAGCAGGCTGTTCGTAAATAATTCTATCGCCTTCATAGAATGTAATTGGATTTGTATAACGGTTTTCTTCAGCCGAAAAACCCGCTGCGAATCTGTGAACAATTTTAAGATCTTTAAAACCTTTTTCATGAAGCGTTTTGTTTATTTCTTTTTGCCCAACGAACTCATACAGCCTGTTGTATGCGTCGTTATCGCTTACAAGAAAAATCTTTTTAATATACTGGGCTATTGAAGGGAGTCCGTTTGGCGACGACTTGTCAATTAAAACAGTCGACTGCGGCGCGCGGACGCTGTCAATTTTAAATGAAGTGTATTTATCTAAACCCGGTATATTAAGTCTATTAATTTTTTCAAGCGCGGTTAAAGCTACCGGAAACTTAGCCGTACTGGCGGGATAAAAATAAAATTCCGGGGTATTATTTAAACTGTAGGTTGTAAATGTGGGGAAATTATCCCGGTCCCTGTCAATTTGCGTATAGATAATCTGAACTTCGAAACTGTCCAATTTGCTTAGAACTTCTCCGAATAAATCTGAATTTTTTTCCAGCAAATCTTTAATAAAATTATCCTGAGCTTTTAATTGTAATGCCGGAATTATTAATGATATTATTAAGAGTAAAAAATACTTTTTCATAAAATTCCTTTTTCTAAAATCTATTTTATTAAGGTTAATTTAACCGATTTAAAATGACCCGGTGTTTCAATTACCGCGATATATGTGCCGGATGAAAGTCCTGCCGCGTTAAATGTTATTCTATGTTCTCCCGCGGTTAAAGATTCATAATATTTTTTATAAACTGCCTGTCCAGTAATATCGTAAATTTTTAATTTAACTCCGGAACCCTGCTTTAACGTAAAAATAATATTTGCTGAATTATTAAAAGGATTAGGATAAGAAGATAATGTTAAAAATTCCGGGATAATGTCCGACTGAGTATTTTTAATACTTGTTATACTGTTTTTCAGATTCTGAATTCTTTCATACGATTCATCAATTCTGCTTTGTGGAATTTTGCCTTCCGTTATTTTCCGCTTAACAAGTTCAACTACATATTTGACCAGTGAAATATTATTGTATTCATTTTTTTTGAAGAGCAGTATGTCGGTACCGGCATTAATTGCCAGTTCTATTGATTCATCAAATCCGTAATTATCGCTGATTGCGTTCATAAACATTTCATCGCTTATTACAAGTCCTTTAAAATTCAGACTGTCCCTCAGTAGATGAGTAATAATTCTTCTTGAAAGAGAAGCGGGATAATCTGGATCAAGATTTGCGTTAAACAGGTGCCCCGTCATTATAAAATTATTATAACCGTTTTCAATTAAGTTTTTATAAGGAATTAATTCCGCATCCGTCCATGTATTTGTAATATCGGTAAAACCGTTGTGCGAATCGGATTTCGCGCTTCCGTGACCTGGAAAATGTTTTAACGCGGTATTAATATTTTTATTTTTAAATTCATCCGCAAACCATTTTGAATGAAGATAAACGGTATTAGGATCCGAAGAAAAACTTCTTCCGTATTTTCCTATAGCGGGACTTGTAGGATTAACATTAACATCTGCCACCGGTCCGAAATTTGTATTTAAACCGCTCTCAATCATCCATCCGGCCATAAGTGCGGATTGAGTTCTTGTAGTTGCTTCATTATTATATTTTGTTCCTAGATCAAACGCGGTATAAGTTTTTGCGAAACCGTTCTGTTCGTCAAGCCTTGCTACTATTCCTCCTTCCTGATCTGTTGCGATTAGAAGAGGAACCGGCGCTATATTCTGCATATGGTTCGACTGGTTCTTTATCTGCGAAGGACTTGTAATATTATACGCAAAGTTTATAACCCCGCCCAGATTTCTATATTGAATATCATAATATAACGTATCTTCAAAAACCGTGTTAGGCACAAACCCGACCATCAGCATCTGCGCTATCTTACCGTCAATCTGGTCCTGCGAATAAATTGTTAAGCTAATTAAGTAATAAATTATAAGGAAAGAAAATTTGATCTTTGGATAAATGTAAGCCATTAGGTAATCCGTATTAGGTAATCCGTAACTTCATGAAAATAAGCTAAACTAATTAATGGTAAGAATAATACTTTAATCAACTATGAAAAATAAGAAACATCTTAACCTAAGATGACGGTTGCTGGTACATCAATTCTATAAATTTATACTTTCCGTGTTAGACTCTTTTTTAAGTATATAAATATAAAGCTGAACAATTAATACAAAGCTTTTCTTACAAAGCCTTCCGCTTTTTCCAATCTTCTGCGCGCTTCTTCGGCGTCAACTTTTGCGATTATCATTACAAGAGCCGTTTTTACATGCCCGTCCGCTTTCATTAAATATTCTTCGGCTTCCTCGTAAGAAACGCCTGTAATTGTTATTACAATTTTTTTAGAACGTTCAACGAGTTTTTTATTGGTCATCTGCAGGTCAATCATCATATTTTCATATACTTTTCCCAATCTAATCATTGAAGCGGTTGTAAGCATATTCAGTACAAGTTTCTGAGCTGTTCCGCTTTTCATTCTTGTCGATCCCATAATAACTTCGGGTCCGACATTAACGCAAATCGCGGTATCTACATTAGAAATGTTAAATGATTCCCTGGGTGTGCATGTAATATATAAAGTCTTGGCACCCAGTTCTTTTGCTTTACCGATTGCTCCAACAACATAAGGAGTTCTTCTGCTCGCGGCAATTCCGCATACAACATCCTTGTTATTTACGCCGGCTTTTATAACATCGTTTGCTCCGTTTTCTTCTTTATCTTCTGCGCCTTCCTGCGCGCGGAACATTGCTTCTTTTCCCCCGGCAATAAAACCTTCAATTAATCCGAAAGGAGTTCCAAATGTAGGCGGGCACTCCGAAGCATCCACCACTCCAAGTCTTCCGCTTGTGCCGGCGCCGAAATATAAAAGTCTGCCCCCGTTCTTAATTGCGGCAACAATTGTTTCAACGGCTTCTTCAATATATTCTAATTCTTTTTCCACCGCGTATGGAATTGTTTTATCTTCTTCATTAATTATTTTTAAAATTCCGGCTGTGGATAACGAATCAATATTCATAGAATTCGGGTTCCGCTGTTCGGTAGATAAAGCACTTATTTCATCAAAAAACTTTTTTTTGTCATTTTCCATTAATCAATAATTCCCTGTTGAATTTGTGAAATAATGATAATTAAAATTTCATTCCGTAAACAATCGAAAATTCATAATCTTTAATTTGTTTAAAGCCGATTTTTTCATAAAACTTTATTGCGTCCTTATTTCTTTTTCCTACTTCAAGATGAAGGGCCGGAACGTTTAATTCTTTCAGCTTATCAATAAATGTAAATATCAGTTTTTTCCCCATTCCTTGTCCCTGTCCTTCGGGCAGTATATCAATATGAAGATGAGCGGGATATTCGTCAAGCATATTTTTAGGCAGTTTAGGCAGAATACCGTTATAAATTAATTTTATTATTCTTGAATCCGGACTGTCGTCATTATGTTCGGGCAGCGGATACTTGTCTCTTAATTTCGGGAACCAAAATTCTTCACATTTATGATAAAATGATTCCGACTTATCCGTTCCTAATATATATCCGATCGGCATTTCATTTTTTGTTAATATAAATGTCAGTTCGGGATGAATTACAGCATAAGGCGCGGCGTAATAATGCCCTAACAGAAACGGATCCTTATAGATCATGCTTGCGTCCTTGCCGCTGTCCCCGGTTTTAAGACATATTTCATAAAGTTTATCGAGATCGGAGGACTTATAATTTCTAATTTTAAATTCCACTTTTATATCACTATTGTAAATTTGGTTTTATTCAATTTATTGCAATTTTATTTCATCTATTATAATTTATTCCGCAAATATAATAGTATTTTATTGAGCAAATTATCAATTTCAATATAATTATAACCACCCGATTGTGTAGTTAAAAATTCGATTATATTGATAGATTTTAAAAGCAAATTAGATAAAAAATTTTAAGTTTTGTTGAAGTTGCTGCTGGCAATTTTATATTACCTGAACAATACCATTTTAATTGATCTTTTGAGAATAGAATAAATTATTTTTTGTTTATTTAAGTTTCTGAAAGAGAAAATGTTTTTGGAGAATTTATGAAAACATTACTACTTATTATTTATTTTTTTTCAATCCCCTTATTAGCGCAAAAAGTTTCTGTCGCGGAAAACATTGCAGTTACCACTGAAAGCGAAGGCAGTTTCTTTTATCCTACAGTCAGTCCCGACGGTTCAGCCATTCTTTTTTCTGAGCAGAATCAAAAAGGATTATGGCTTAAGAATATTAAAACGGGGAAATTAGAAAAAATTACAGACGCTGCTGGAGCGGGTTACGACGCCGGATTCAGCGATAACGGAAGTGAAATATTCTATAGAAGCGATAAATTTGTTTCGGGAAGAAGAATGTCTTCTCTTGTATCTCATAATCTGTTAACAGGTAAAGAAACTAAAATTGAGAATGACGTTCGTGATCTGAAACTTTCACGGACAACCAGGTGGAAATGCTACCTTTATATGAAAGAGAATACCGTAAAACCTATTCCCGGAATCAGTTCTCTTAATAAGAAACAAGCGTCATTATTATCTGTGTTTATTGAAAATTCGAATATTGTTTTATATAAAAACGGAAGCAAGACTAATATACAGCCGCTGGGGAAAGGAAATTATATTTGGCCTTCAATTTCTCCCGACGGTACAAAACTGTTGTTTACATTTGCCGGCAAAGGAACCTATGTTTCCGATTTAAACGGGAAAATTATTGCAGAGCTGGGAAGAGCAAATTATCCTTCGTGGTCGCCCGACGGCAGTTGGATTGTTTTTATGGACGACAAGGACGACGGCAGGGTATTAACTACTTCTACTATAGGAATTGTAAAATTTGACGGAAGTGAAAGATATACCTTAACTGAAAACGATAAAAATATTTCCATATATCCCAAATGGGGAAATACAAGAAACGAAATTTATTATAATACTTCGAGCGGACAGGTAAGAAAACTAAATCTTAAATATGAATAAAAGAAAACAATCATGAAAAAAATATTACTTTCTTTTGTAAGTATACTTTTATTATCATTTTTAAATATAAACGCGCAGTCGCTGGCAGGCGTAAAAATTTGTGTTAATCCGGGGCACGGCGGTCATGATTCAAACGACAGATTTATTTCCGAAACCGGATTCTGGGAGTCGGACGGCAACCTGGGCAAAGGTCTTAAACTTAGAGAAATATTAGAAAGCCTGGGCGCAACTGTAGTGATGACCAGGACTGAAAATAAAACATCGGATGATCTCCCTTTATCTCAAATTGTTGCGATCGCAAATGCGCAGAATGTTGACTATTTCCAATCAATACACAGCAATGCGTCTGGCGGTACCAGAAACGCAAACTATACATTAATTCTTTTCCAGGGAAGAGATAATGCGCCTACATATCCAGGGTCTCTTACAATGGGTAATTATCTTGCCGATGAAATTTTCAAATCCAACAGAACTACTTACAAAACGGTTAGAGGCGATTTCGATTTTTACGGCACAGGCCAGCCCTATCTCGGAGTGTTTAAAGGATTAAACATGCCCGGTACATTATCCGAGGGATCATTCCACGATTATGTGCCCGAAAGTTTCAGATTAAAAAATACTTCATACCTGCATCACGAAGCATGGGCGATAGCAAGAAGTTTCTTAAAGTATTTTAACGCGGGCGAATTTCAAACTGGAATTATCGCGGGATTGGTAAGAAGCAACTTTGAGGGAGTTGATCCTTCATATCTGCCAATTGTCAGCAAGGGGGATAATTACAAACCATTAAACCAGATTAAGGTAACTCTTCAACCGGGCGGGGAAATTTATAACGGCGATGATTATAACAACGGGTTTTATTCTTTTGAAAATGTTCAGCCGGGTGATTATAAACTATTTTTTGAAGCAGAAAATTACGCTCTTGATTCCTCAATTGTAACCGTGACCGCCAATCAGTCTAAGTTCGCTGATAAAAAATTAGGATTGATTCCGAATTATAATCCGCCTAATGTAGTAAATATTTCACCGGCTGACGGCACCCTAGGCGCAAGCAATATATCGAATATCATAATTGAATTTGATATTAGAATGAATACCGAATCCGTGCAGAATGTTTTCTCAATTTCACCGGCAGTATCCGGTACATTCAGCTGGGAGAACTTAAATAAAAGATTAATTTTTACGCCTTCCGATAGTTATAATGCCGGTACGGAATATACTGTTTCTGTTACTGCCGATGCAAAATCGCACTTTGACGTAAATCTTGCCGAAGGTAAAACATTTAAATTTACGACCAGGGAAAGATTAATTCTGCTTTCTACTTATCCTGATTCAGGGACTGTTGATATCGCTACTACAGTGTTTATAAAATTAATTTTTGACGAGGGAGTAAAAGCAAATACGCTGGCCGGAAAAATTTCTTTAACTGATATTAATGATAATGCTTTGGGCGTAACCGTTGATCAGAGCAGGTACAGCGAAGGCATTATCGGTTTTGAGCCTAAAATTCCTTTACAGATTAATTCCGTTTACAGAATTAATATTAAAGAGGGAATCGGTGATATTGAGAATGTCCTCCTAAAAGAAAGTTATACAATAGAATTTAAGACCGCGCTTGGCAAAGAAGTAAGCGGTAATTTCCTTGAAGGATTTGAAAATACGGGTGTGTGGATTGACCCGGTCTCAGCGCCGAATTCAACCGGAATTAATTTAACCAATACAAAATTTTCAATATCAACAAAAAGAAAATATTCGGGAGTTTCATGCGGAAGACTTGATTATGAATTTTCTGGCTCAGGAGGTCTGCTGGAATTAGGACTTTCAAATAATATTGATCTTGGTGAAAATACAGACAAAACTTTCGGCATCTGGGTATTCGGAGATAACAGCCGTAATGTTTTAGAGTATTGGTTTTCCAGATCATCAAATTCAGAAATTTCTTTTGTTGATACTATTGATTGGACCGGCTGGGACTTTAAAGAAATTAATTTAAATGTTTTATCCGGCAGCGGCGCAGTTCAGTTTACCGGTATTGCAGTAAGGCAGAATAATTCGGGGGATTCATCCGGACTTTTATATTTTGACGATGTAATTTCCGAAGCAGATATTGTAACCGATGTTAAAGAGATTGACGATAAACTGCCTTCCGAGTTTGCGGTTGATCAGAATTATCCCAATCCGTTTAATCCGTCGACTATTATTAGATTTTCGATACCCAGTGAAGAATTTGTTCAGATTAAAGTATATAATACAATCGGTCAGGAAGTAGCCGAACTGTTGAATGAGCAGAAAAGTCCCGGCACTTATGAAATAAATTTTAATGCAGGTAATCTTTCAAGCGGAATATATTTTTATAAAATAAGCGCGGGAAATTTTGTAAGAACCAAAAAAATGCTGCTGCTGAAGTAGAATATTATCATAAAAATAAAAATATTGTATAAATAATTATAAAGCGGGATATGAAAATGCCTCCAGCCAAACAAAAAAAAGAGAATGATATTAAGGGACAAAAACTGTACTCCAATGTTGAACAGTTTTACTTAAACGCTTCGGGTAAAGAACTGCAGTATAAACCTACGGAAAAAATTCCGGTAATTCAGGTCGGCAGTTTCCCCGAACTAGGAAAACTAACGGCGTTAAGATTTATTGAATGGGTGATTGAAAATCCCGAAGGCGTAATGTCGCTTCCTACGGGTAAAACCCCCGAACATTTTATTAAATGGGTAGCTAAAATATTAAAAGAATGGGACAAAAAAGACATTCAAAATATCTTAAAAGAAGCAGGCATTAATTCATCAAATAAACCAAGTTTGGAAAATCTTCATTTTGTTCAAATTGACGAGTTTTATCCTATCGACGTAAATCAGCACAACAGTTTTTACTACTATATTCAAAACTATTATTTCCGTTTGTGGGGATTAAATCCTAAAAAAGCTTTACTGCTGAATATAAATGAAATCCCGACTCCAGAGAATTTGCACTTGAATGACATATTCCCCGAGAAAAAAGTTGATCTTTCACTTAGAACAAGATGGGCAAGCACAAGAATTGAAAGACTGCAGAAAGAAACTATTGAAAATGTTGATGAATACTGTTCAAACTACGAACGCAAGATACGCTCTCTGGGAGGTATTGGTTTCTTTCTTGGAGGTATTGGTCCGGACGGGCACATTGGTTTTAATGTTCAAGGCAGCGATCACTTTTCAACAACGAGATTAATTGAAACGAATTATGAAACACAAGCTGCCGCGGCAACGGATTTAGGCGGTGTCGAAATCGCGAAAAACAGGCTGGTGATTACAATCGGTCTTGAGACTATCTGCTACAATAAAGAGGCAACTGCAATAATAATTGCCGCCGGTGAAGCTAAAGCGAATATAGTAAGAGATTCTATTCAGAATTCCGTTTCAAATAAATATCCGGCTACCGCACTGCAGAAATTAAAAAACGCGAGATTCTATCTAACGCACGGCGCAGCTCTAAGATTAGCCGAAAGAAGATATATTGACGCTACTCTCGAATCTCCGTTATCGCAGGCTTCAATTGAAAGAAGCGTTATAAATCTTGCCATAGAAAAGAATAAATGTTTATCGGATTTAACAAAAGAGGATTTTAAAGAGAGCAAAATCACTAATTTTGTGCTTAACACGCTTAAACAAACACCGGCGCAGATTACAAAAGAGATTGAAGATAATTTAATTAAACGGCTTGACATGGGGCGTAAGGTTGTTGAAAACCAGGTTATTCTGCATACAGCTCCGCATCACGATGATATTGAACTGGCGTATCTTCCTTATATAACTCATCTGGTTAGAACTCCTTTAAACCAGCATCACTTTACATATTTAACAAGCGGCTTTACGGCGGTTACAAACTCTTTTATGCTTGGACTGATGGAAAATTTAGCGTCGTTTTTAAACGCGGGAATTTTCGATAAAAGATTCAAGGAAAAATATTTTGATAAAATGAATATTGAAGGAAAAAACCGGGACGTAATGCAGTATCTCGACGGCGTTGCCGCGCACAGCAGAACGTTGCAGAATGAAGCTATATCGAGAAGGCTTTTAAGAAATATTGTCGAAATTTATGACGAAGATAATCAAGTGTATCTTAAAGACAGGGTAAACGAATTAATTAACTATTTTAAAACTCAATACCCCGGCAAGAAAGATATAGCGCATGTACAAAAGTTAAAAGGCATGCAGCGCGAATTTGAAAGCGAAATTTTCTGGGGATATTACGGTTTCAGCGTTGAGGATGTTTCTCACCTTCGACTTGGATTTTATCAGGGTGAAATCTTTACCGAGCAGCCTGAAATGGATAGAGACGTTCTCCCGGTATTTGAGCTTCTTAAAAAAATTAATCCTACTATAGTATCGGTCGCATTCGACCCCGAAGGCAGCGGACCGGATACGCATTATAAAGTTATGCAGGCAATTTCTGAAGCATTAAAACTTTATGAGAAACATTCGGGAAACAGCAATATTAAAGTCTGGGGTTATAGGAATGTCTGGTACCGTTTTCATCCCGCCGAAGCGAATATTTATGTGCCGGTTAGTTTAAACTCATTCGCTATATTGGAAAACACTTTTATGAAAAGTTTCGGTTCGCAGAAAGACGCCAGTTTCCCGAGCTGGGAATACGACGGACCATTTAACAGACTCGTTCAGAAAATAAATGTTGAACAGTATAATATATTAAGAGAAAGTCTTGGCAAAGATTTTTTCCTTAAACATGAACATCCGAGAATAAGAGCGGCTAAAGGAATCTGTTTCCTTCGCGAATTAAGCCTTGAGGAGTTTTATAAACATACAAGAGATTTAAAAAAGATTACCGAATAGAATCTTTTTTTCAAGGTTGTTCTTAAAAAACTATTTTCTTAATTGAGTAGTCCCCTTAATTATTTGTGCCTTGGCGGAAAGGTTTATTTTAATTTAGAGATGTATTAAAACCGCTAAGGCACTTAGAAAAAACACTTACCGGAGCTGTCTCAAAATTTAAGTGCGAATATGAAAAATATCTTAAAAGTTTTACTCGTTCTTTTTATGGTATCGTGTACAGGTGTGGTTGAAGTTCAAAAACCCGGATTAGATAAAGACCTGCCGGAGCTGCTTACCGATCTGCAATATTTAATTAAAGAAAATAATTTCAGTTTCAAAGTGCCCCCCGGAACAAGGTTTACAGATTTTAGTATCGACAGCATTTCTTCAAAAATTATAATCACCTCGAATAAAGAATTTTCAAATCAATATTACAGGGAAGATTCAGTTGAAAAAATCTATTCCGGTATTAAAAATTATTTAGGCGAAAAATTTTCAAATTACGATTTGCAGATACTATCGCTCGGAGTCCCGGTTGAAGAATTAATCCCTAACTTTTACAGAGATAAAATAAAAAAAGATACTTCCCGGTTGGGTACTCAATCTATAAACAGACCCCAAAGCGTTGTTAGAAACATAAGCAGAACATTTATTCCTTCCCTCGGACTAAGCGGAAGAAATATTGCACTTTGGCCTAGTCACGGACGATATTATAATTCCAAACTTGATAGATGGATGTGGCAGAGAGCCCGATTATTTCAGATGATTGAGGATTTGGGTCCTTTGGCTTTTACAAATCCTTATCTTGTTCCGATGCTTGAAAATGCCGGGGCAAATGTTTTTCTTCCCCGTGAAAGAGATACTCAGACAAATGAAGTTGTTGTTGATAACGATTCTGAAAACAACGGTTTTGTTTTCGTAAACGGTCAATATAATAGATGGATTAAAGGAAGCGGGAACGCTTTTGCTTTGGGCAGTCAGCCGTATCCCGGGAATTACAATCCATTTAATTACGGTACACATTTAATAACAAACTCTGAATTAGAAGCCGGGGCTTCAGTAAGTTATATCCCTGATATTCCTGAAGAAGGAGAATACTCCGTTTATATAAGTTATAACTCATCCGGTAATAATGTAACTGACGCTCATTATACTGTATTTCATACAGGCGGCATTACGGAATTTGAAGTCAATCAGCAGATCGGCGGAAATACATGGATTTATTTGGGTGAATTTAAATTTGCCAAAGGTTCAAATCCAAATACCGGTAAAGTTGTTCTTGATAACAAAAGCGCGGAAATAGGAAAATTTGTATCGGCAGACGCGGTGCGTTTCGGCGGGGGAATGGGAGTTATTGAACGCGGCGGCAGAACAAGCGGATTCCCCAAATTTATGGAAGGCGCGAGATATTTCCTTCAGTATTCAGGTATGCCCGATACTCTAATTTATAATATTAACGGCGATACGCTTGATTATAATGACGACTATCAATCAAGAGGCGAGTGGGTAAATTATCTTGTCGGCGCGCCTTACGGTCCAAATAAAAACCGTGAAGTTAAAGGTTTGGGAATTCCTGTTGATTTGTCGCTCGCATTTCACACCGACGCCGGAATTACTCGTAATGATTCAGCAATCGGCACACTATCAATCTATAGTACAACCGATATTGATTCATCACAATTCTTCCCCGACGGAATTTCAAGAATGGCTAATAGAGATTTAGCCGATATTCTGCAGACGCAGATTGTTGACGATATTAGAATTAAGTACGATTCGTTATGGACGAGAAGATCATTGCGGGACGCAAGATACAGTGAGGCTACAAGATTAAATGTCCCATCTGTGCTGCTTGAATTGCTTTCGCATCAAAATTTTTATGACAGCAAATTTCAGCTTGATCCAAGGTATAGATTTGATATCGCACGCTCGATTTACAAATCCGCGGTTAAATTTATCGCGGGGCAGAATAATCTTAATTACGTAATACAGCCCCTGCCGGTTACAAATTTTTACACAGAGCTTAATAAAAACGGCTTTGTAAAATTATCGTGGAAACCTCAATCTGATGAAATTGAACCTACCGCTGAGGCGGATAAATATATTGTGTATAGAAGGATTGGTAATTCCGGGTTTGATAACGGCACTCTTGTTAATGATACTACTTTTACATTTACGGATACAAAAGAAAATGTAATCTACGGTTTTAAGGTCACCGCAATTAATGACGGAGGAGAAAGTTTCCCTTCTGAAATTTTATCCGTCTGCAGTTTGGGAAAGGATATAAAACCTGTTCTGATTATTAACGGATTTGACAGAGTATCGGGTCCGGCAAATATTAAAAGTGAATTCTTT
>Ga0180009_10000493_pt1 | contig 54810 bp, 57 predicted proteins | sample OS_PC_MetaG_FD_123537 | JGI IMG/M metagenome (GOLD analysis project Ga0180009, IMG submission 123537) | Groundwater microbial communities from the Aspo Hard Rock Laboratory (HRL) deep subsurface site, Sweden - OS_PC_MetaG | ecosystem: Environmental > Aquatic > Deep subsurface > Groundwater... | reverse complement strand
GTTCCGGAAAGACTGGAAAGAAGCGGCCCAGCGCATTCTCTGGAGGATGTTCTGCAGGGATTCCACCTCTCTTTCCTTGCGGGCCTTCAGGTCATTCCACAGCTCCTCCTGGGAAGGAAGGGTAAAAGGCCCCTTGCGGAACTTATCGGGAACGAGGGGGTGGAGGGGGATGGCGGCCCGGAGATCTTCGCTGAGGATCTCCCCCTTGCCCAGGGTGGTGATCCCCTGGAGTCCGTTCCGAGAAATATCCTCCAGGCTTTTCTTCCTCTGTCCCTGGTAGGCCAGGATATTGCCGGAAAAGAGCAAGGCCAGAACTAGGACTTCAAATGAATGCTTCAAAAGGCCGAAATCTCCTTTGCGGAAAGTCCAGTAGAGGGTATCCGGAGATTGAGGCCCTTTTTCCAGAAAGGAGAGGAAATGCTCAGCCAGCTCGTTGTGCCGGGGGTCTACCTGCAGAGAGTACTGGTTTCCTTTCTTTTTGACCAAGCCCATGGGTTTCAGAATCCCGTCCAGGACCGCGCGCAGGCCGAATTTCACCCGCTCATCAATTTCCACGGTGCCGGTGGCGAAAAAATCCCGCAGGAGCCCGGGGATGGTGGTGGGGGGTAGAGCTTCCAGGTAAGGATGAACCCGGTGGTGTTTGGGGAACCTCCGGGTCAGGAGGGGAGGGACGAATTCTTCAAAAAACTTTTCCTGGGTGAGGTAGCCATAAGTGGAAATTTCCACTTGTCGGTCGTCCCAGAGCAGAAAGCCATGGAAATAAGCCGTGGTCAGAATCTCCCCTAGTCTTTTTTTCCCGCTGTTTAAGAAACCTTGAAGGTATTCTCTGACCCTCTGGCCGCTCTCGGAGGAGTCTTCCCGGTAGCGTTCCAGGAGGAATAGGGCCGCCAGGAATTCTCTCTGCCATTCTTCATCTTCCCCGGCGATTGGAGCCGGAACCCAGAAAAGAAAAGTACCTGGTTGTTTCTCCCGCGACCAGGGCAGCAGGATCTGGCGCAGGTGCTGGTACTGCCGGTCCACGCCGTGAGTTGTGCCCACCACCAGGAAAAAGTCTTCCTCGGCCCGCTTCCACTCTTCGGCCAGTCTTTCGGCTTCGGCCTGGGGAATCTCGTCGATCTGGCGGAGTAGGACTAAGCCGCCGCGGCGGGTATATTCCCATAAAACCGAGACCCGCTGCTGCCTTTGTTCCGCCCACCCGGTGAAAGGAAGGTGGGCCGATTCCGCCAGCGGAATCAGGCGCTCAAAAAGGCGGCGGTCGCCGGCGTTGATTTCGGCGGCCCCCTGCCGGATTTTGCGCCGGATGATACCAGGAATGTCGGCCCGCAGGTCGATGGCGAACTGGTCATCCAACGTATCTTTTCCCGGAGATACGGCCAGATAAGAACTTTCCTTGATGAGGCGCTCGATGATGTCGCGGAAGTACTGGTAATTGATAAGCGCTTCCAGGTCCGTCACCCGGAAGAGGATCATCTCGGCCATGTGGCGGGCCGTGTACCGGCTGCGCACGGGGGAGATAGCAAAGAGGATCAGCAGTTTTACTGCGTCCAGAGCTACTTTCTGCTGATCCGGATCTTTGAAGATCTGCGGGACTTCATCCTGGTAATAGTGGAATACTTTTTCCACGAAAGGCTGGGTTTCGGCCATCTCGCGGATGCGGTGGATGAAATGATCGAAGAGAAGCGCCGGGCTTAAAAGCTCCTGGGCCGGTCTGTCCAGGAAGGAGGGAATTCCGCGCTCCGCATCCCCTTTCAGCCGGTAGTGGATGAAATCTACGATGCCCCGATGTTCGGAAAAAAGGGGCTTAAGGCGGTCCAAAAGAGTGATGGTGGCCGGATGGATGGGATAGAGCTGGGAAAACCGCGCTTCGTCAACCGGAAAAGAAGGGAAGTAGCGCCTAAGCGCTTGGAAGATTTCATGGATATGGCCCTCGGATCCTTCCCGGTGGCGGATGAGCCGGTGGGAAACCAGTTCTTCGATGTGCGAACGCCCCAGGCTGATGCGCAGGGGGTAGCGGTCTTTGATTTTATTGAAAGTATCCTGGTTGATCTCTCCGGTCTCTTCGATCCATTCCTGCAGGGAGGCGACGACCCACAGCGGGAAAGAAGAAGCCTCCTCTCCCAGGTATTGAAGAAAGCGGATGTCTTCATGGTAAGCATGGAGGTCGGTCTTGGACCGGAGAAATTCGGAGAGTTCATCTACCAGCAGGACCATTCCCGAAAAATCCAGATCCCGCATGGTCTTCCGGATTTTCGCGAAAGTTCCCTGGCGGGACTCGGTCCCTTCAAAGGGTTCATGGAGCTGCGCGGAGAGTTCCCGAAAAATCTCCTGCAGGAAGATGTCTTCCAGGAATTCCGTGGACCGGTGCTGGATGAGGGAAATTTCCGCCACGAGAAATCGGCGGGAGCGGAGATTTTTCCGGAGATTTTCCAATGCCGGGGCCTGATCCCGGAGGACCTCCCAGGACTCGGCATGGCGCAGGAGAAGGCTGAGCATGCTGAGGAAATGAGACTTGCCCGAGCCGAAATGGCCTTTCAGAAATACTCCCCGCCCTTCCGGCTGGGTGAAAGAAGTCAGGATTCTCTCCAGGCTGTCCTGCACTTCCCCGGTGACTACAAAGGAGTGGAGGATCATTTGCCGCAGATGGGAATCCTGAAGGTCTTTGAGCTGAATGACTGTTTTGATCTCCGGGACTTCGATTAAATCCCCGACTCTCATCAAAGCCGTACCTCCATCCCCGTTTGCTTTTTCCGGGATATATAAGAAGAAATCAGGTCAAGAAAATTCCGGCCATATTTCCGGAAAGTGATCTCCCCCACCCCCGCGATGGCCATCATCTTCACGGGAGTATCGGGAAGGTTCCGGGCCATCTCGCGCAAAGTGCGGTCATGAAAGATGCAATAAGGGGGTAGGCTTTCCCCCCGGGCCAATTGTAAGCGCAGCTTTCTCAGTTCTTCAAAGAGGTCTTCGCAGAATTCTTCCAGTCCCGTTGGAGCGGCGATCTTTATTTCCGTGGGAGCCGGGGAAAGGAAGACCTCTTCCTGCCCTTTCATCACCTCCCTGCCCCGGGGAGTAAGGAGAAGGACGGGGTAGGGCTTGCCGCCCATGACGGTGCGGTGCTGGATCAGGCATCCGTTGGCCAAAAGTTCCTGAACCCACTTCTCAACCTGGATTTGACTGAATTCGCCCAGAAGCCCATAGGTGGAAAGGCGGTGCAGCCGGAATTGTTCGACCTTACTGTCTTTAGACCCGGCCAGCATTTTTACGGCCATGGACTGGCCGAAGCGACCCTGCAGGCGGGCTACTCCGCTCAGAATCTTGACGGCTAAGATGGGGTCCATTCCTCTCGGGGCGGCTGCGGGCGCCCACCGGCGCTGCTGGCAGACGTCACAACGGCCACAGTCAGCGGAGGAGAAGCGTTCGCCGAAGTAATCAAGGAGGAAGGCCCGGCGGCAACGGGTCGACGCTCCATAAGCCATCATCTGATCCAGCTTTTCCAGCTGGTGGGCCTTGCGGAGCTGCAATTTCTGGAAATCAATTTTCAGCTCGGCAGAGGACAGGCGCGAAAGCATACGGAGGCCCCTGCCCCGGAAAGGGGGAATATACGCTCCCTCCCCCCTTTCTTCCAGGTCCGTTATCAATCTCCGGAAAGCCTCTTTGGAAAGGCCGGCTTTGGCGGCCATCTCGACCGGGAGGAACTGAATTCCTTCCAGTAGCTCTTCATCCGTATAGTGGCCGCCGAGGATTTTCAGAAAAGCCGCTTTGGCGGAAAATTTTTTCGGCAGGGATTGGAGGATGGCTGCCGGCCGGACCCGGAGATAAAGCTCGGCCCGGTTCTCATACCGATGGAGGCGGTGCACCACCCCCGCCTCTTCCAGGATCTTGAGGACGGAAGCCACGGCCACGTCAGCCACTGGCGGCTGGCAGAGCATCCCGATTTCCCGGTAGGTCAACCAGATCGGGTCTTCCGGCCTCTGCAGCAGCGTGCGGTGAACCGCCAGGATAACTTCCGGGGCGGGATAGCTGGCTTCGATGAAGAACTCTTGGAGACGGCGGTCTGCCGGCGCGAAAAGAAGAAGGCAGGCGGACCGCTCACCGTCACGGCCGGCCCGTCCAGATTCTTGATAGTAGGACTCGATGCTTCCCGGTATTTGATGGTGGATGACCATGCGGATGTCCGAGCGGTCGATGCCCATGCCGAAAGCGTTGGTGGCTACGATGAGGTTCAGGCGGCCTTCCAAAAATTCTTCCTGTACCCGGGTGCGTTCTTCATCTTCCATCCCGGCGTGATATCCGTCTACGGTAACTCCCTGGTTCCTCAGGTGGCCGACGATGGATTCCACGCTCTTCCGCGTTCCCGTGTAAACGATCGCCCCACCGGAAAAGCTTTGCAGCCGCCGGGTAAGCAGAGGCAGCTTTTCTTTGGCACCCCTTACGGGTGAGACCTCCCAGAAGAGGTTCTCCCGGTCGAAGCCCGTGATAAACTGCCGCGGAGCCCGGAGCTTCAGCTGGGTGATGATATCTTCCCGGACCCTCGCGGTCGCTGTAGCGGTGAGGGCAATGGTCTGCGGCCGGCCCAACCAGTCGAGGGCCTGGCCGATCCGCAGATAATCAGGTCGGAAATCATGTCCCCACTCGGAGATGCAGTGCGCTTCGTCTACGGCCACCATCGATACGGGCTGTTTCTTCAGGGCGCTTATGAACGGGCCGTTCCGCAGACGTTCTGGGGAGACATAGATCATCTTGTAGGCTCCCAGGGGGATCTTTTCCAAGGCCTCTTCCTGTTCCTCGATACTCATGAGGCTATGGATGGAAACGGCCGGAAGTTCCCGGACGCGTAAGGTATCCACCTGGTCCTTCATCAGGGCGATGAGGGGGGATATGACCAGGGACACACCGGGCAGGACCAGGGCCGGCAGCTGATAGCAGAGGGACTTCCCCCCTCCGGTGGGCATGACGACCAGCGTATCCTCACCCGCAAGAATAGAATCGAGAACCTCTCCCTGCCCGGGGCGAAAATCCCGGAAGCCGAAGACTCTCTCCATGAGGGATTGCGCCTGAAGGAAACGCTCTTCCCCGTCTGCCGGTTCGGGAGGCCTTGAGGATTTCATCCGGGCTCCTCAGAAAGTTTTAGGTTCATTGTATAGCAATTTCCTTTTGGCAACCTTGAGATTCTTACATCTTTCAGTCTGAGAATTTTCTTCTAACGTTTTTATTCCCCTCACCCTTTCCCTCTCCCCAAGGGGGGAGGGTGGGGTGAGGGGGTGGGGCTAATTTCAGATTGCGGCGAATTTTTTTAATCGTCCCTAAAAGGAACTTGCTTCGAGGGTGCTGCCGGAAGGTTTCCTCCAAGAGGTTCAGAAACTCCGCCAGGTTTCCCTGGGCTTCAAAGCTTTTCTCCAGAGTTTTCCGGACCGCGATATCTTGGGGGTCCCGGTGGAAGGCTTCCGCCAAGCAATGAATGGCCTGGGTATAATCTTTCAGACGGTAGTGGCAGAATCCCTGCTGTTTGAGGAAAAAAAGATTACCGGGTTCCAGGGCCGAAGCCGCAACATATTCGGCCACAGCCTCCCGGATCATCCCGGCATCTTTCAGCTTCTGGGCCAGAAGGCCGTGAATTTGAGGATCATCTTTCTTCGAGTCCATGCTGGCGACCGCTTCGAGTTCTTTAAGGACCTGGGGTTGCGGCCGGGTGCGCGCCCGCAGGCGCATGATCTCCTTCTGGACGAAGCGGTCATCGGGGCGAAGTTCCTTTATTTTTTCGTAACAGTCCAGGGCCTGGTCAAACTTTTTCATGCGGTTGAGAATCAAAGCCTTCTCTTTCAGGAACGGAAAGTTTTCCCGCTGGACAACGAGAACTTTTTCCAGCTCCTGCAAGGCCTCGGCGAAATTTCCCATTCCCTTGAGAGCGCGGGCCGCTTTGAGGATTAGGTAAGGCCTGGGGTCGCGAAAAGAAGCTTGTCGGTAGCACTCCCAAGCTTGGCGGGGGGAGTGTTCCATTAAAAAAAAATCACCCAGGACGGCCAAGGCTTGCGGATGCTGAGGATCATTCGCCAAGACCTCCTCGGCCAAAATTCTCCCCTCGATCAAACGACCCTGGCGCAGGTACAGATCGGCCAAGCTGGTTTTGAGCAGGGTGTGTTCTGGGTTCTGCCGCAGGCCTTCCTGGATTTCTTTTTCGGCTTCCTCAAATTTTCCGCTTTTTTTGAGAGCCCTTAAGCGATTTTCTTTCGTTACGTATTTTTCTCCCATGGCTACTTGGCGGCCCCCGAAAAAGGATGAAATCAAAAAAATTTTAATGTTTTTGGAATATTTACGCAAGTAAATAAGCAACCCTGCTAACACATTACCCATCCGGGGTGAAGATCTTCTGGGGCACGGAGAGCCCCAGTTAAAATTCCTCCGATTCTGAGCGGGTTGGTGTCGATTGCAGGTATGGACTACCCCATCTATCGACTTTTCATTTACCCCAGTTTTTTTATGGGGCTTTGCCCTGGCCCCTGGGCCCGGACCACAATTAAGCGGCAATTGCAGAAAGAACATTCCTCTTTCACATCCCCCTTGCACTTATCCGAATTGCGCTCCGGCAGCCCTTTTCAGGCCCATGCGTTCCTGGTTTTATATTGACAAGGTAACGGAAATTTCCTACTATGAAATTTCAAAAAAATCAATGTGTTTCCCGTATTCTTATGGAAAAGGACGACAGAAAAAAATTCCTTCCCTGCTTTCTGGCCACAGGGGTTGGAAGTTTACCTCATGCCGATGTGCCAAGAGCCTGCGCACTCATTGCCCGGACCATGCCCCAAACTCCCTTCTGGCCCCAGCTTCCGAAACATAGTTTTCTGGAAAGCATGACCGTTCAGGTCAGTCCCGGACTTCCTTTTTTGAAAGTTGAAGAAGGGAAAGGGGAGGTTTTTTTCGATACCGCTCTTGATGGGGCCCGGGAATTAGAGAAGGTTTATAATTATTATTTGACCGGTGACGCGAACTCCTATCCTATTCCGGCGGCCTATGCGGGCGGCTTGGAAGGGATGGTTCGATATCTTAAAGAAAATCAACATTTACCCCTGCGATTTTTCAAAGGACAGATCGTCGGACCGATTACCTTTGGTTTGTCACTCCAGGACAATTACGGGAAAGACATCATCCACAATGAGGTCGCCTTTGATGCCATAATGAAAGGCTTGTTGCTGCGGGGCCGATGGATCATCCAAAGGATGAAGACGATTGGTGAAGAAGTTATTCTCTTTATTGATGAACCGGGACTATCAGGATATGGGTCGGCGTTTTTTAGCGTGGATACTGCGACCATTACCGGACGGTTAAATGAAATGATCGAAGAATTTCAGGCCCAGGGCGTATGGGTAGGGGTACACTGCTGCGGGAATACAGATTGGTCCTTACTCCTGAGAACAAAGGCGGACATCATCAATTTCGATGCCTGGGGATTCTTGGAACGCTTCTCCCTCTACCCCGAGGCGCTAAATAATTTTCTTTCACGCCATGGTGTTTTGGCTTGGGGGATTGTTCCTACCTCGGAGTTTACGGGGAAGGAGACGGTTGAGGTCCTTAGGGAAAAGCTGGAGATAGGGTTTCGGGAACTGAGCGACAAGGGAATCAGCGCGGAAATTTTGCGGGAAAGGTGCCTGCTGACAACCAGTTGCGGCATGGGGCTGATGTCCGTGGAAGATGCGGAAAAGGCCATGGGCCTTCTTTCTGAACTCTCTAGAGGGTTGCGGGAAAAATATTTTTAAGATTCTTTAGCCACAGAGAACACAGAGGCCACAGAGACAAATAAATTTTTACAGATTAAAACAAAAACTTCGATTTGGGTTTTTCCATATTTGATTTCCTTTCTCTGTGCTCTCGGTGACCTCTGTGGCATACGATGTCTTTAAAATTTTGCGTGCTCTGCGGTGAATAATTAATAAAAACAATGGCTGCACCTAAAGGTCGGTTAAATCGAATTCGCAACATCGGAATCATGGCCCACATCGATGCGGGAAAGACCACGGTTACCGAGCGCATCCTATACTACACAGGTCGGTCCCACAAAATGGGCGAGGTCCACGACGGAGAGGCGGTTATGGACTGGATGCCTCAGGAGCAGGAGCGGGGCATCACGATCACGTCCGCGGTGACCCACTGCCCCTGGAAAGGGTACGAAGTTCACATCATCGATACACCCGGCCATGTGGATTTCACCATCGAGGTGGAACGGAGCCTGAGGGTGTTGGATGGGGCCGTGGCTATTTTTGACGCGGTGAGCGGAGTGGAGCCTCAATCCGAAACGGTCTGGCACCAAGCGGATAAATACCGCGTCCCCCGGTTGACCTTCATCAACAAGATGGATCGGGTAGGGGCGAACTTTTTCTGGTCCGTGGAGACGATGAAGGAGAAGCTGGGGACTCATCCCGCCATCATCCAGCTTCCCTTGGGAGCCGAAGAACGCTTTCAGGGGGTCATCGACCTGATCAAAATGAAAGCAATCGTGTGGGACGAGGAGGCGCTGGGGGCCACCTTTCAAGAGATGGAAATCCCGGCGGAGTTTCTTCCCGATGCTCAGAAGTACCGGGATAGGCTTTTGGAGACCCTGGCTGAGAGGAGCGATCCTCTCCTGGAGAAGTATTTGTCCGGGCAGGAAATTTCCCCCGGAGAGATCAAAGCCGTTTTGCGGGAAGCCACGCTGAAATTCGACCTCGTGCCCATCCTGTGCGGGGCGGCCCTACGTAATAAGGGCATCCAGCCGCTTCTGGACGCGGTCGTGGATTTTCTTCCGGCCCCCGTGGACGTCCCCCCGGTCGCCGGGGTTAATCCCAAAACCGGCCAGCCCGAAACCCGCCGCAGCCTCGACCAGGAACCTTTTGCGGCTCTGGCCTTCAAGATCATTACCGATGAAGGAAGGAAGTTGACCTATCTCCGGGTTTACTCCGGAATCCTGCGGCCCGAACAGGAGGTTTATAATTCCACCAAGGGGAAACGGGAGCGGGTGGCCCGCATCTTCCGCATGCATGCCAATAAAAAGGAAAGAATCCAGGAGGTCCGGGCAGGGGACATCGTGGCCGCGGCCGGCTTAAAAGAAACAGCCACAGGAGATACGCTCTGCGATGAATTCCATCCGATCACTCTGGAAAGGATCGATTTCTATGAACCGGTTACCTCAGTGGCCATTGAACCGAAATCCCGGCCCGACCAGGAAAAACTCGATTTTTTCCTGCAAAAGTTCGTTGACGAAGATCCTACCTTTCGGGTGAAGTTCGATGAAGACACGGGACAAACCGTCATTTCTGGGATGGGTGAGCTGCACCTGGAAGTGGTTGTCAGAAGGCTGCGGGAAGATTTCAACGTTGCGGTAAATGTAGGCAAGCCGCAAGTGGTTTACCGTGAGACCATCACCCGGGCCGCGGGAGGAGAAGGAAAGTTCGAAAGGGAAATTGAAGGGGTATGGCATTTCGGGCATGTGCGCCTGCAGGTGGAGCCTCGATTGCGGGGTACAGGGATCGAATTCAGCCGGAATTCTGCTGACGGGACTGTTCCCGAAGAGTTCTTCTCCAGCATCGAAGCCGGGGTCAGAGAATCCACCACGAACGGTGTGGTGGCCGGATATCCTATGGTGGATTTACAGGTCAAGCTCTTAGGCGGAACGTTCCGTGAGGCCCAATCCACGCCTTTGGCTTTCCAAGTGGCTGCTGCTATGGCTTTTCGGGAAGGTTGCCGGAAAGCTCAGCCGGTTTTACTCGAACCGATCATGAAGGCCGAAGTGGTCGTGCCGGAGGAATTTTTGGGAGAGGTCATCGGGGATTTAAGCGCCCGCAAAGGCCGGATCGAGCAGATTCAGCCGAAAGGAAAAGTTAGCGTGGTAGATGCCTTTGTTCCTCTCAAGGAGATGTTTGGATATTCCACAAACTTGCGCTCGTTGAGCCAGGGGCGGGGAACCTTTACCATGCAATTCCATAATTTTGACTGGATACCCGACAAGAAAAAATAAAGCAATGCAAAATGCAAAATGAAGACGAAAAACAATTGGCATTTTAAATTTATATTATAGTATAGGAATTTATTTATTGGACACGGATGAACACAGATTATTAAGATATTAAAATATTAAATGCAAAAAAATAATTATCTGTGGTTATCTGTGGAAATCTGTGTCCAAATTAATTTGTTCAATTTTCATTTTTCATTGGAACGAAGTTTGTCATGAACTCCTGGAGATTGGATTGCCGGTATTTCCTCGGGGAACGGCCCTGCAAGTTTAAGCGGAGCTGCCCGGGATGCCAAGAATACAGCCCGCTGGGCCGACCTGCGCCCAGGAGATTGAGCTTTACGGAAGGGGGGAAAAATCATTTCTTCTCTCCCCTGCGCGCCCTGCTACCGGAGAAGGTGCCAGGTTGCCCCGAATTGTATGCAAGCCATTAAGGCGGAAGAGGTGATGGCCAAGATCCGCGCCTTGCTTCCCCAGAGCCAGCGGAAAAGAAGGGCTTAAAACCGGATGGCCTTTAACCTGCGAACGCATCTTCAATTTTTTATCGGATTAATTATCAGTGCTGCGGCTATCTACCTTTCCCTAAGAAAAATTGATTTCAACGCCCTCTGGGCAGCTCTGCAATCAGTCAATTTTTTGTTTTTCATTCCGGCGATAGCCGGCCAGCTGACTTGCTTTTTCCTGAAAGGGACGGGGTGGCGGTATTTGCTCTTGCCGGCGAAGAAAAACCTGCGGGTGATTTCCACGACCACCGTCTTGATCATCGGTTTGATGGTCAATAACCTCTTACCGGCCAAAATGGGAGAATTGGCCCGGGGCTATTTAATGGGTGAGCGGGAGAAGCTTCCCAAAACCCTTTGCCTTTCCACCGTAGCCGTTGAACACCTTCTGGATATCCTGATTCTGACGGTCTTCCTAATCATTCTTTTGCCTTTCGTATCGCTTCCTCCCTGGCTGCGGACCGGCGGAATGTTAGTGGGACTGGCGGCGATGAGCGTAATCATTTTTCTCTTCATCGTGTTGCGGCGGGAAGAAAAATTTTTAGGTTGGATCCACCGGCTTTTACAATTTCTTCCCGGCCGATTCCAAGAAAAGATCCAAGCGATACTAAACAATATCTTCCAGGGTTTGCGAGTGATCACGGGGCGCTACATCTTTTACGCTGCCGCGGCCATTCTGTCGATGTGGGTTATGGTTTTTTGCGTGGCCTACATGATTCTTTTGGCCTGCGGCCTGTTTCTTCCGTTTCAAGCCGCAGTGATGGCGGTGGTATTTGCCGCTTTCGCCAAGATCATCCCGTCTTCTCCGGGGTCCATCGGAACTTTTCATTACCTGGTCCTGCTCGTGGTGATGTCCTTTCAGGTGAGCAAAGAGGAGGCCTTAGGATATGCTATCATCCTGCATGCCCTTTCTTTTTTGATGGAAACTTCCCTGGGCATTGCTCTGGTTTTCGCCGGGAATCTTTCGCTGGGAAAGATTACCAGGCAGGTGGAGGGGTCTCCATGAGAGCCATGGCCATGGTGCCGACGTATAATGAGGCCCTGAATATCGAAAGCCTTCTGCGGGAGATCCTCCAGCAGGGGCCGGACATTGGGGCCGTGGTGGTGGATGACAATTCCCCGGATGGGACCGCGGGCATCGTTGAACGTTTGCGGCAGGAAGATGCGAGGGTCCACCTGATTCTGCGCCAGAAAGAACGCGGGCGAGGGACGGCGGGTATTGTGGGATTTCAATATGCCGTGTCGCAGGGAGTTGATTTTGGGATTGAGATGGATGCTGATTTTTTCCACCAGCCTTCTTACATTTCCTGAGCCAGATGGAGGATTGTGACCTGCTGATCGGTTCCCGCCTGGTGGAAAGAGGCGGGGAACGGGGGAGACATTTTTTGCGGCAATGGATTACCCGTATGGCCAATGCTTACATCCGTTTGATTCTCCCTCTGCCGGTGCGGGATTGTACTTCCGGCTACCGGGTCTTCCGCCGGCAAGTTCTGGAAGCCATCGACCTCGATCAGGTCATGTCCCAAGGGCCTTCGGTTGTGGAAGAGGTTTTATATAAAGCGTATAAACAAGGATTCAGGATTAAAGAGGTTCCGTACATCCTCGAGGAACGAAAAGCGGGGGAGTCCACCTTCAACCGTAAAATCATGTTGAATGCTTTGAAAATGATGATCAAGATCCGCTGGCAATACCGGAATTACCCCCCGAAAAACTCCGGTCAAAATCAATCCAAATAATCTTCTGATAGCGAGCTTAAAATTCTTGCTTCCGTGAAGGATTATTTCAAAAAGTTTTAACACCCTCCTTTTTCTATCGTTGGGGGAGAGGATAAGCGTGAGGGCGAAAACCCGGTTAAGCAAAGACCAAAGAAAATTGGATTTTTAAGGGTCTTTGTGATAATCTCTGCTTGTCTGCATCGAAGGAGGAAGGCCCATGCCAGAGGCTAATTCCATCCAGTTCACTTCGACCCAAGTTGGACGATACCCGGGCCATGCGCCTGGGGCCACCGTAAAACCGAAACTCCTGGACCGTCTGCGCGAAGCCCTGCGCTCCCGCCATTCCTTCGCTACGCATTTGCTTGAGAACGGATATGACATCCGTACGATGCAGGAACTTTTGGGCCATAGCGACGTGAAGACGACGATGATCTATACCCATGTCCTCAACCGGGGACCGGCTGGAGTTCGCAGCCCGGTCGACGGACTTTGAAATGGAACAAGATGGTTTTATGCCGATCCGCATAAGACGCCACGATAAAAAGCAACAAGGGACGTAAGTATCTGATATTGAAGGGATTATCGCAGTAGTATTCGCCCTATCAACGGCATGTTATACGGATCGGAAGCCAATGTTCCGCATATTATGCGGATCAATGTATTCAATGTTCGCCTAAGGCAACTATTAAAGAAAGGAGAAACTAGTAATGACTACCGTCGGACAACTATTGAAGACTAAAGGTTACAAAATCTGGTCTATTGCCCCACAGGCAACTGTATATGAAGCATTGCAAGTAATGTCTGAGAAAGATGTGGGGGCTTTGTTGGTTGTAGACAAAGGGAATCTAGTTGGCATCTTCTCAGAACGCGATTACGCCCGCAAACTAATCCTTAAGGGAAGGTTTTCTAAGGATACAACTGTTGGCGAACTGATGACTCATGAAGTACTTTACATAGAGCCTCAAAGCACCATTGAAGACTGTATGGCATTGATGACAGCTAAGCGCGTCCGCCATTTACCGGTCTTAGAAAATGAACGGTTGATCGGAATCGTGACTATCGGCGATGTGGTTAAGCAGATCATCTCAGATCAGGAATTCACTATTCAGCAACTTGGGAAATACATCAAAGGTGGGTACTAGTGTCTCGTAACTGAAGTTTCTTTACACTGCCTCGCTTTTGCGAGAATCTCGTCTCCCGTAGTCCGGGTCGGACCTACGTAACAATTTGGAATTGCAGGAAAACTTTTTTAAAAAGGGAGGTTTTTTTGCCTTAAACCTTCATTTTTGACCCTAAAAATACGCTTTTGAGGTGATCAAAAATCCAAGGAACGAACAACTGCCTCCTTGGCCAAACGAAGTATCTTCCTGCCTCTCTGGGTTCGAAAATACCAAGGAAATTTAAAAGTGAAAGGGGGCAAGCAACGTCGGGCCATTGACAATGCCATATCGATCTGATATATGTAAAACAAAAAGGAGATCGATATGGATATAGTCACGGTGCCACCCAAGTACCAGGTTGTTATTCCGCGAAAGGTGCGCGAGCGGGTGCGACTGAGGCCGGGGACCAGACTACAAGTCATCAGCTTTGACGATCGCATTGAGCTGGTGCCGCTTCGTCCCATGCGGGAGATGAAGGGATTCTTGAAGGGTCTGGACTCCACGTTTCAACGTGATGAGGAGGATCGCCCAGGAACCTCAACAAGGTGGAAGGGCGCATGAAAGTCTTCGCTGCCTCCTCGCACATCCCGGCTTGCGTCATGCTGATTGGCGGCGTCGGATGGATGGCAGGACCGGCCTGTATCGCACCGCGACAGAGTGTGGAGCTATACGAGATATGTAGGCGCGGGGACTGGGCCGCTGCGATGGAACGTCAGCGTCCGCTCTGGGCATTAAATCAAGCCTTCGCCAAATACAACCTCGCGGCATGCATCAAAGGCGGGCTCGAGCTACAGGGTTACGCCGTCGGCGCTCCGCTACTGCCGCAGGCGCCTTTGCCGCCTGAAGGCGTGGAGGAAGTAAGACGCGCCCTCATTGCGATCGGAGCACTACAAGACACCATGGTAAACGACCGTGGCAAGCCGGTCTCTTCGGGCAGTTTCCAACAGGCCCAACCGCGTGGGGGGGTGCGACGCGGGGACAAATCCGCGCGCCCCTCACCACGGATGTTTTTTTGCGTTATTTAAAAAGATAGCCGATGGTGCCAACATCTGAAGTCATTGAAAGCTACAAGCAATACTTGGAAGCGCAATACCCTAACCATTTTGGCACTTTTTGTATCCGCCTCAAGGGCCATCTCAGAAGTGCCAAGGCTGAGAAGGGAGCAAACGTTGCCGTCTAAGATGGCTCCAAGCCCTCATAGGGGCCTTGCCCACCCCCAGTTTAGATCATCCTGCGCATAGCCTTGAATCATCTCACTCTCAATATCCAGCCGGATGGCCTCGAATGTTTCTGCATCTATATTTTCCGGAACAAAGATTGGATCTCCCCACCGAATGAGAATCCGGCTGAAGGGTTTAGGGATCAAGAACCGGTCCCAACTGCGCATGATCCAGGCACGATCTACGGAAATGTATACCGGGAAAATGGCCGCTCGGGATAATTGGGCCATCCGAATCAGCCCTGCCTTTACGACACCCTTCGGTCCTTGGGGGCCGTCGACTGCATGAACAGCGATGGGATTAAGTGCCAGGTCTTTTATTATAGCGGCGAGAGCTTCCTTTCCCCCGCGGGAACTGGAACCCCGAACAGGGCGAAAGCCAAGGCGTATGGCCACTCTGGCGATCATTTCTCCATCCCGGCTCTGGCTGATGATGACGGAAGGCGCAAGGGTACTGAACTTTTTGGCATAACCAATAGCCCCGAAAAAACGTTGATGCCAAAAAGCACCGATGGCTTTTCCACCGTTTTTCAGGTGGTTTAAAAGGGTGTCCTCATTGACAACCCGAATCCGAACCAGCGAAAGGTAGAAGCGGATAAGGTAATACGCCAACGGGATGCCAATAATTCTCATGAAGGCACTGATTTGAGAACTGGCCATGATCAGAATATTTCGATGAAATGGTTTTTGAGGATGAGAAGTAACTTTATACTAAATCCCAACCGAAAACAAGAGATTTATTTATCAGGATAGGGGAAGTTGATTCAAAACAACAAAGACAGAATGTGAAAATTGAGGTTGCCGCCGCGAGTTAAATAGCATATAAAAAAGATGTAGCTTCAAAAGGTTAAAAGCCTCTGAAACAGGGCAAGAGAAGGAGAAAACATAATCCATTTTGGCTCGAATAAAAAAAACAAAAGAGAATTGGGGTAGGACTTAAACCACGATGATGTCCAAGAGTCGTTCGAGTGCATTAGAAAAAAATTATCATAAGGCCATTCTGATCCTATTAGCCGTCACAACGATTTTCCGCCTGTTTTATATTCAATGGGTGGAGTTGGCGCCGGATGAGGCCTATTATTATACCTGGTCACGGAATCTACAGTGGGGTTACTATGATCACCCGCCGATGGTGGGCTTTCTGATCCACTTGTTCACGACCATCGCGGGGCAGGGAGAGTTTGGCGTCCGCCTGGGATGGGTGTTTATCGGGGTTCTGCTGACGGTCCTTTTGTACCGCATGGGAACAAAGATGTTCGGCAGCGAGCGGGCAGGTTTCTACTCGGCCCTATTGATGAACCTCAGCTTGCTCGCATCTACCGGCGCCGTGATTGTTACGCCGGATGGACCTCAGGGTTTATTCTGGGCCCTGGCCATATTTGGCGTTTATAAAGCCGTTGATTCCGGCAGGCGCTCTTGGTGGTATCTGACAGGCCTTTCCTTCGGGCTCGGTCTGTTCTCCAAATACACCATGGTTCTCCTGGCGCCGTGTATCTTAGGTTTTTTGTTTTCCTCCCAGGAAGGAAGGGCGTGGCTCCGGCGCAAAGAGCCTTACCTGGCCCTGCTGCTCGGACTGTTGGTATTCTCCCCGGTTATTTTTTGGAATGCCCAGCATGATTGGGTTTCCTTTCGTTTCCAGATCTCCCACGGGCTGGAAATTAAAAAAGCGGCCGGGCTAAAACATTTTGGGGAATATTGGGGCGGGCAAGCCGGCTTGGTATCGCCGTTAATGTTCCTGGCGGTGATCTGGGCCATGGCGAAAAGCGGAATCGAAGGGTTTCGGCAGCAGAAAAAGAACCTTCTTTTACTCTTCTGGACATCGGCCCCGATTCTGCTGTTCTTTGCCGTCACGAGCTTAAGATCAAAAGTGGAGGCCAACTGGCCGGCCCTGGCGTACTTTTCCGCTGTCGTCGCTCTGGCCGGGATTGGTAGCGAGGAGTGGTCGAAATGGAAAAAAGCTAAAAAGGGTTTTGCCTGGGCAGCTGGTTTGACCGCTTTGCTGATCACATTTTTAGCCCATCTTCAACCCATTTATCCCGTTGTACCGATCAAGGCCAAGAAGGACCCTACGAGCCAGCTTTATGGATGGCGCATTCTTGGTGAAAGGATTAAAGAGATAGCCCGAACGATGGAACAGGAAAGTGATATTTTTCTCCTGGCGCCGCGTTACCAATTAATGGGGGAGGGGATGTTCTATACCCAGGGGAAATATCGCGTCTACCTATGGGACAACCCCCAGAGAATCCACCATCTTTCAAAGGCTAATGAACCATCCGTCGGCAGCCAGGCGATCTTTTTTACCGATGGGGAAAACGAGCTACCCCAAGGTCTGGAATCACTTTTTAATTCCTGTGAAAAATTAGAACCTCTCATTGTCCGGCGCAATTCTTCTCCGATCCGGACTCACCCGATCTGGAAATGCACAGGCTTTAAGGGTCTGCAAGGCAAAAGACCCTAAATTTTTTTCCACAGAGAACACAGAGAACACAGAGAGCACAGAGATAAAATAAAATCCAACAATCAAAATACGGAATGGAAATAAAATATTTACCAGTTTGATCATAAGAAAAAATCCGGTTTGCAATTTTTGATACTTCAGTGTCCTTATGGGCAATGCAGAATTTGTTATATTTCATTTAATCCTCTGTGGTCTCTGTGACCTCTGTGGCAAATAGATATAAAAGATGAGCCGTTCTCTTACTGTGGAAATTGAAAAGATGGTTTATGGCGGCCGAGGGATGGGGCGGGTTAACGGGAAAGTGGTCTTCGTCCCTTTCACGGCCCCGGGGGAAAAGGTGCAGGTAGAAGAAGAGGCTCCATATCCAGACCAGTGGGGAATCTTTCTTTCAAGTTAATCCTTACCAAAACTGGAACCTGATGCGGAAGGTCGTGGAATGGGCGGGTCTCACGGGTCAGGAAAGGGTACTCGACCTTTTTTGCGGGTCGGGTAACTTGACCCTTCCTCTGGCCCAACGGGCCTGGAAGGTCTGGGGCATAGATCAGGACCCGCAAGCCATTGAACATGCCGCAGAGAATGCGCGGCAGAACAACCTTCCCAATTGCCAATTTATCGCGGCCAGCGCAGAAGAAGGAATCAAGTTGGTTTTAAGAGAAATCGATTCGGTGGATGTGGTGGTTTTGGATCCGCCACGGTCCGGGGCCCGCGGTACTCTCGATCTATTAGCATCTCTCCGTCCCCCCAAGATCCTGTATGTCTCTTGTGAACAACCGACCCTGGCCCGAGACCTGACCCGACTGATCGCCCTGGGTTATAATGTTAAGCGAATTCAGCCTTTGGACATGTTTCCGCAGACTTATCATATTGAGGTGATTGGGGAACTTACTCATGGTGGAATGTAGATTGAAAAATGCGCAATGAGAAGTAGGTTCTTGCGGCTTATACTCATCCGATTACTGATGCGGTGAGTCAGTAGCTTAATTTAAAAATCTAGACCATTTTCCATTAAAGAAAAAACGAATTAAAAATTTTTATCAAAAGGCTTTGATATGGAATTATCTATTATTTTACCCACTTATAATGAAAATGAGAATGTAAAAAAAATTATCCCGAAAATTTCTCAAATTCTTAAAGATGAAGGCATCACGGGTGAAATATTGGTAATAGATGACGATTCTGTTGATGGTACCGCCTATGTGGCCCAATCATTAGCGAATGAATACCCTGTTAAAGTGCATGTACGCAAAAATGAAAGAGGACTTGCAACAGCGGTAATAAAGGGTTTTGAATTAGCCAAGGGAAATATATGTTTAGTAATGGATGCTGACTTGAGTCACCCCATTGAGAAAATTCCGGAAATGATAAACCCGATTATTCACGGGCAATGCGATATAACCGTAGGGAGTAGGTATATATCCGGAGGAGGTTGTAAAAATTGGTCTTTAAGGAGAAAAATTATAAGTAGATCATCAGGGTTTCTTGCAAGAGGGCTAGCAAAACTTTCAGATCCTACTGGTGGTTTTATGGCCGTAAGAAAAGATATACTCGAGGGTATAAAACTTGATCCAATAGGTTGGAAGATAGTTCTTGAAGTTGTTGTAAAAACTAATTCTCGATTGCAAGAAATACCCATTGTTTTTAGCGACAGACAGTTCGGTACGAGTAAATTAGATTCAAAGGTAAAGAAAGAATATCTATTGCATCTATGGAGACTTTATGGTTACAAATACCCGCATATTATTCAGTTTATAAAATTTTGCCTTGTCGGGCTTTCGGGTCTATTGGTCGATACGAGTGTTCTAGTGAGTCTCGTAGAATTATTATCTTTTGATCCACGTTTTGCAGCCCTTTTCGCTTTTTTTATTGCCGTTAGTTGGAATTATAACCTTAATCGGATCTGGCCGCTTCAAACCGGGCCCAAAGAAAAGGCTTATGCTGGATACATTTCTTTCGCCCTGCGCTGCTCGATAGGGTTCGGCGTCCGTATCGGTATCATGCACTTTTTAATGGAATATGCTCAGATGGGGAAGAGTCCCTGGTATATTTTTTCCAGTCTCTTGGGAATTTTCGCGGGGAGTTTTTTTAATTTTATGGTCAGTAAATATGTTTCTTTTTTTAAGAGTATTCTTAAGACAAGGAAGTGATCCGGTAAGTTGAAAAATTATTTACCAACGGGAGTCCTTTGGACATCCAGAGCCAGGCTTAATCCCCCTTGGAGGAGAAGAGTCGTGGGTGAAGGTAGAGGGGGAAGATTATGAATTGTTTAGTCACTGGCGGCGGGGGTTTTATCGGTTCTCATCTGGTGGAACGCATGCTGGCCGAGGGAAACCGGGTCATTGGTTTAGATAATTTCGATAATTTTTACGACCCTGCTTTGAAACGGCGAAACCTGACCCGCGCCCTTCAAAACCCAAAGTTTCGGTTGGTGGAAGGCGATCTGCGGGATGAAGGAATCCTGGAAAAAGTTTTTCGCGAAGAAAAAATTGAAATTGTGGCCCACCTCGCTGCTCGGGCCGGGGTTCGTCCTTCCATTCAGAACCCGCTTTTATACGCCGATGTGAACATTCGCGGTACCCTTAACCTTCTGGAAGCATGCAAAAAACATGGAGTACGCCGGTTGGTCTTTGCCTCTTCCTCTTCGGTCTACGGGAACAACCCGAAAGTTCCCTTTGCCGAAGAAGACCCGGTGGACAATCCCATTTCTCCCTACGCCGCCACCAAGAAAGCGGGCGAGCTTATCTGCCATACCTACCACCATCTTTACGAGATAGACGTTGCCTGCCTTCGTTATTTCACGGTTTATGGGCCAAGGCAGCGCCCGGAGATGGCGATTCATCAGTTTACCCGGTTGATCCATCAGGGAAAGAAAGTCGCCCTTTTCGGGGACGGAAGTTCCCGGCGGGACTATACATACATCGACGATGCCATTGCCGGAACGATGGGAGCCCTGATTAAAGAACATGGATATGAAATTTATAACATCGGGGAGTCCCAGACGATCTCCCTTGCGGAGTTGATCCAGGCCATCGAGCAGCGAGTGGGGAAAAGGGCCCGCGTAGAATATCTCCCCGCCCAACCTGGAGATGTGGAGCGGACCTATGCGGACATCCGCAAAGCGAGCGAACGGTTGGATTACCGGCCCCAAACAAAAATACAGGAAGGTTTGGACCGTTTTTTACGCTGGTACTTAGATGAAAGCCGCCGATGAAAAACCTTTTAGACGCAGATTCACCCTGTTAGATTTTTACTATCTAACAGGGTGAATCTGCGTCCTATGATAAAGGGAAATAAAAATGGAAAAGCCCTGGTTAAAATTTTACGATCCCCATGTTCCTAAGAATCTAAAGTACCCTGACATACTTCTGCAGCAAATCCTGGACGATGCCGCGGATCACTTCCCCGAAAAAACGGGTGCCTTCTTCTTCGGGGGAAGGATTAAATACAGAGAATTGCGGGCTCACGCCAACCAATTCGCCAATGCCCTGAGGGGAATAGGCTTCCGCCAAGGGGATCGATTGGGAATCCTGCTGGCCAACATGCCCCAGACGATCGTCTGCGCTTTTGGGGCATTGAAAGCGGGGGGAGTGCCGGTTTTTTTTAATCCACTGGATCAGGAAGAAGAATTGCAGCGGCAGCTCAATGACGCGGAAGTGGAGATCCTGGTAGCCCTGGACTTAGTTTTGCGGCGGGTGGATCCTATTTTTTCCAAAACGAAGCTGAAACAATTCGTCATCACAGGCGTAAAGGATTATTTACCCTTTCCCAGGGATTTTTTCTTTAACCTGGCGGCCAAAGGGCGGGGGATCCAGGTGAAGTTGGCCCGGAAGCCGAATATTCATTTGTTCAAAGAGTTCCTCTGGCGCGGCCAATCTGACTTATCGACGACGGATAAGATACCAGGCAGCCCCGAAGAAGTCGCCTTCATTCTATACACCAGCGGAACATCGGGCCCCCCCAAAGGTGTGCTCTTGACGCATCAGAATTTAGTGGCCAATATCATGCAGGCTTCGGCTTGGATTGGGGAATTAGAAAAGGGGAAGGAAATCTTTCTTTCCGTCCCACCTTTTCACCAGGCTTATGGGATGACCATGGGCATGAATCTACCTATTTTTTTCGCGGCTATGAGCATCCACCTACCTCAGTTTGAAATCATCCAGGTTCTCTCGATGTTTAAAAAACATCGTCCCTCTTTTTTCCCGGCTCAACCTACCATGATCGAAAGACTCTCCACCAACCCCGATATTGCCGAACATAAGGTTTCTTCGGTCAAAATCTGTTGGTCTATAGGAGAGCCATTGCCCGAGGAAGTTCTCCAAAGTTTTGAACGAAAAGTAGGGAGGAAGATCAACGAAGCATACGGGCTGACTGAGGCTTCACCCCTTACGCATGCCAACCCGATTTTAGGGAAACGCAAGATTGGCTCCATAGGTATTCCATTGCCAGACACGGATGCCAAAATCATCGATGTTGCTGACGGCGCAAGGGAAATGCCAATGGGAGAAGTTGGCGAATTGATCGTCAAAGGGCCCCAAGTGATGAAGGGTTATTGGAACAGGCCCCAAGAGTCATCCCGCGCCCTGAGCCAGGGTTGGCTGCATACCGGCGACATGGCCCGCATGGATGAAGACGGGTATTTTTATATCACGGGAAAGCTGAAGAAAAAATAAGTTGCGGGTTGCGGGGTTAAATCCCTTGACTTCCTCCGATTTCCGGGAAAAAATAAATCATTCCCGCAAAGAGAGGTAGCGATGAAGGTTCGTTTTTTTAAGCCCTTCGATGAGCTTTCCGGTAAAGAAGAGATTGATCTTGATTTAAAAAGGCCCATGCCGGTCAAAGAACTTCTGGGGATAATCGCCGAGAAGGTCCCTTCATTCAAGCCTTACCTGCGTAAGGAAAAAGACGAAATTTTGAATTATTTTGTAGTCCTGGTTCGGGGGGATGAGATTCTTAAGTTACAAGACGTGATTTATGACGGGGATATGATTAAGATTCTTCCCCCGATTAGCGGAGGTTAGTTTTATGAACCTTTATCTATTGACATATGTGTGTTGAGTGGTTTTTTTCCTCGCGGCGGGACTGCGAGTTTACAGGCAGTGGCAGCTTCCTCTTCATCTCAGGTGGGAACTCTACCCCGTTAAGCACGAAGTCGGAAAGAAAGCTGATTATGGCGGTTCCTACATGGAGGAATTAAACTGGTGGGAGAAGGAAAAGAAAAATTCTCTTTACAATGAGCTTAAGTTCATGATCCCGGAGATTTTATTCCTGCGCGGGATCTGGGAAGAGAATCGCCAGCTCTGGAAAGTATCTTTTCCTTTTCATTTTGGCCTGTATATGTTGCTTGCCACGTTGGCCCTCCTTTTTGTAGGCGCGGTGGCTATGATTTTTGGGGCGCCAATTACCGCAGGGGGCAGCACTCTAAGGGCCTTGATTTATTATCTGACGATCCTGGCTGGATTTGTCGGATTGACCATGGGAACAGTGGGCGGTATAGGATTAATTTACCGCAGGGTGTTCGATCCCGCATTAAAGAGCTATTCGTCTTTTGCTGACTACTTCAACCTCGCCTTCCTTTTTTTGTTTTTTGTAGCAGGCCTATTGGCCTGGCTTTTTCATGACCATGCTTTTGACGGGGCACGAGCCTACATTTATTCTCTTTTAACTTTTGGCGGCCAGCCGGAGGGGTACACTTCTTCTCGTAGTTTTCTGGGGAAAGGGACGATTATGATAGCCTCCTTGGTTATGGCTTATATCCCTATGACCCATATGTCTCATATGTTCATGAAGTACTTCATGTATCATTTCGTGAGGTGGGAAGATAAGCCGAACTTAAAAGGGAGCCGAATCGAGGCATCGATTTTGAAGAACCTGGGCTTCAAGCCGACATGGGCTGCAGGCCATATCGGAGCAGACGGGGAAAAGACTTGGGTGGATATCGCCACCTCAGGGCCAAAGGGGAGTAAATGAAAGAAACCTTAATGAAACCATCCGCTATTTCCAAACCTTCCCAGCGTTTGGGCCACATTCAGGCCAATGAATTGCCTCCTCTGCCGCCACCTTATGAGGACTTTAACAACTTGACCCTCTCCGAACTGAAGGATGAGAAGATAGCCAACATCGAGGCTTCCCTCGATGATACGATCGCCATCGGCATTCCCCAACCCCAAAATAAAGAAGAAGAGAAAAAATATCTTCGGGCTTTCCTGTCCGGCCTGCAGAAACTTTTCGAGAAAAAAAATAACTGGGGTTTTCTCCAGCCCCTTTTGCTCTCCATGGAGCACTGCGCCAAATGCCAGACCTGTTCCGATGCCTGCCCGGTCTTTGAGATGAGCGGGCGCCAGGAGATTTACCGACCCACCTTCCGCTCGGAAGTTTTACGCCGGATTTATAAAAAATACATCAAACCCGGTGGAAAATTTACCTCCAAGCTTACCGGGGATATTGATTTGAACTGGACCGCTGTTGCCCGCCTTGCCGAACTCGCTTACCGTTGCACGCTTTGCCGCCGCTGTGCCAGCGTATGCCCGATCGGTGTCGATAACGCCCTGATCGCTCACGAGATCCGGAAACTTTTTTCCCAGGAAATGGGCATTGCTCCCAAAGAGATCCACGAAAAAGGTACACTCCAGCATCTAAAGGTGGGTTCTACTACAGGGATGAATCCGATCGCGGTCAAAGACAGCATGGATTTCATCCAGGAAGAGATGGAGGAAATCACCGGCTATAAGCTGGAGATTCCCTGGGATAAAGAGGGAGCCGATATCCTGCTCCTGCACAATGCCGGCGAGGTGCTGGCTTGGCCGGAAAATGTGGGCGCCTTCGCCATCATCTTTCAGGCAGCCGGTATCTCCTGGACCTTTTCCTCCGAGGAGCTGGGGTACGATGTGGTGAATTATGGGCTCTGGTATGATGATGTACAGATGGCCAGAGTAGCAATAAAGCACGCCGAGATCGCCAAAAAACTGAAGGTCAAAAAGATGATCATCGGCGAATGCGGGCATGCCCATAAAGCCCTCGCCGTTATCGCCGATCGAGTGCTGACCGGGGATTTGAACATTCCCCGCGAATCAGGATTTGTGATTTTGGATGAAATTGTAAGCAGCGGGAACCTCAAGTTCGATCCTTCCCGCAACAATTTTCCGGTCACCCTTCACGATCCGTGCAATGTGGTTAGGGCCATGGGCATTGTGGAGCCCCAGCGACGCATTCTCCGGAAAATTGCCCCGAAATTCCGGGAAATGACTCCCCATGGGGTGGATAACTATTGCTGCGGAGGAGGGTCCGGATTTGCCATCATGTCGGGTTTCAATTTCGCGGAATGGCGCACCCTGGTGAGCAGCCGAAAAAAGTTTTTACAGATCCTGGATGCTTTCAAGAGCGAGCCTCAGGACGTCCCCAAATACGTTTGCGCGCCCTGCTCCAACTGCAAGGGCTCTATCCGGGATATATTAGCTTTTTACCACGCCAAGGAACGCAGCCACATCTACTATGGCGGCTTGGTCGAGCTGATCGTCAATGCCATGGCCGACATGAAAAAGCCGATGATCAGATTCGACCAGGAAGCTTTTTGAAAATGATTATCGACTCCCCTTTCCATAACTGCCGCCTTCGATTTCTTTTTTGGCATTTTCTTTCCTGTTTCTTTTAGAACGGTACCGGTAGATCCCCCAGATCAATCCTCCTATAATCGCGAGTACCCAGAAGACTTTGATCCAATAATGTTTTATATCTATCACAATGACTCTGAGAAAATTGCCAAAGAGGTAGCCCCCGGTCCCCATCGCTGCTGCCCAAACCAGGACGCTCAGGGCACTCAAGAGAAGGAAGTAAGTATGCTTTGCCGGATTCAAGGTGTGGCACTCAGCGCACCCGACGACCGTTTCCTTTAATTTATCAGGGAGCTTTTCTGAAGAAACCTTTTTGGCTTTTGGCCCCTTTTTCTGGGCTTCTTCCGGGATGACCGAGGAGTGATCACTTCTTCGCCAGTCATATACGATTCCCGGAGTGACTGTGGCATGGCAGCCGAGACAGGCCTCCGTGTTTTCACTGACCCGCGGCGCAGCCTGTGGATTCTCAACTTTGACCACCGAAAAAAACACCAAGAAAAAAACATCATTAGCCAAGCGCTCTTTTTCATGCTTTGGCCCTCTCTTTGTAAAGGTGGTCCACCTATCTCCGCCGCCGGTTTTATTTTTTTAGAGTAATTTCCTTATCAGAAAGGAGATCTTGACGCTACCCTCTCGGCGAACTTCTCTTTTCTAAGAGCCGAAAACTTTAGAAGTCATTTTCTTAAATGGTATGGTTTTTTCATCACTTTGGTCAATCAAAAAATCATCGGGGGTTTTTGATATTGGAGAGTTTTAGTCAAAAATCTTTTTAAATCTTTTTGTTAACCCCTTTTTTTAGCCAGCGCCGAAAAGATAAAACAAAATCCAGCCAGAATCAACAGGTCCACCCAGGGAGTGCGTCAGGCCCCCAGAAGCAAGGAGAGAATGCCTTCGAGCATCCACGGAGTAGGTCAGGGGCAGGCAGAAGCCGAGAATCTGAAGAATCAGGGGCAAACTTCTGCCCTTTTATCCTTCATGCCCCGAGCTAATAAGATTGAGGGGAGGTGGCTTCATCATCTGGAGGGGTTGGGTACTCTTCCTGGGGGAGGGTGATACAGAAACGAGACCCTTGGCCCGGGTTTGTCTCCACGGAAATGCGGCCCCCGAGTTCATGGACGATCTTGTGAGTCACCAGCAGACCCAGCCCGGTTCCTCTCGTCCCTTTGGTGGAGAAAAAACTGGTAAAGAGCCTTTTTTTGACCTCTTCGGTCATCCCAATTCCATTGTCTTCCACCTCGAAGATAATCGAATCATCCCCGCGTCTCCGGGTCCTCAAAACTATCCGGTGATGTTCTTTCCCCAGATCTTCACAACAGGCATCGATAGCATTGGATAACAAATTGGTCAGGCAGGCATGAATTCCTCTGGGATCCAGATAAGCTAAACCCATGCAGGGGTTCAGGTCAAGGAGAAGTTGAATCTTGCTTTGGCTGGCTTTATCGCGGTAAAGGGTGCCCACTTCTTCTAACAATTCGTTCGGATGGATCCATTGGAGTTCTGGAATCCTATCCTTGGAATAACTCAATAGGTCTTTGACCAGGCTGGAGATCTTTTCGATATTCCTTTCGACCATTACCCAGCCTTTTTGGATCAGGGAATCGTCTTGTTTCTTCAGGGCTGACTGGACAATATAAGTTCCTCCCTCCAGGCCGGTAACGATGTTCTTTATCCCGTGAGCAAATCCGGCAATGGTCTGGCCGACCGCCGCCAGTTTCTCCGCCTGGAGCTTTTCCCGCTCCATGACTTTGAGAGGCCTCAAATCTTCGAAAAAGCCAACGACTCCCATGGGCGATCCCCTGCGCGATAGGGTTACAGCAGCGAAGCGAACCGAAATCCGTTCTCCGGATTTGGAGCGAATCCGAGTTTCCTGCGGAGACGTCGGTAAAATCTCTTGGCCCATTTTATTCTCTAAAATGGACAGGACATTTTGGGAAATTTTCCTGGGGAAAAATCGCTCGACATTCTTGCTTCCGATAACCTCGGCGGCTTTATACCCGAATATTTGTTCTGCCGAACGATTAAATACGATCACTTTGCCCCGGGAATCCAAGGCCACAATTCCGCAGAAGGAGTTTTCGATAAGGTTATTGAGAAAATCCTGGTTCGCCAGAAGTTTTTTTTCCAGGCTCTTTCTATCCGTAAGGTCGACGGACATCTCCAAGGCATACTGAATTTTCCCCTGCCGGGTATGGATGGGAGCGGAATAGACCAGGTAGTAAATCTCTTGTCCATCTTTGGAGCGCCCAATCTCTTCGCTGACCTGAACCGTTCCTTTAAGAAAAGTATTTTCCACGGGGCATTTCCGGCATTTTTCCCGCAAGCCCTTATAGGCTTGATAGCAGAGCTGGCCCACTTGATCACCAAAGGCGTTCTGGAAGCAGCGGTTAACCTTCACGATCCGGTAGTCCTGGTCTACCACGGCGATAATGGCCGGGACGTGCTCAAAGAGAACCTGGAATTCTTCCCCCCGTCCATTTAAATGGCCTTTTCTATCCTGAAACAACGGTTTCATAAAATGGCCTCATAAGAGGGAAAAGGAATTTCTATCCATTCCCTAACGGAGTTTTCTGGGCTTTCCGACCTTCGAGAATATCGGCGATGGTTTTAAGCAGAGCGCTCCGATCAATAGGTTTTTCAAGATACCCGTCCGGCGGGGGGACGGAGGAGCGATGGTGAATGAATTTTTTGAATTCGATCGCCGGGTGCTCGGGAGGGCCAAAGGCCGTGATCATGACCACAGGGGTATTTTTCACGGCAGGATCTTTCCGGATCTCTCCATAGAGTTTGACTCCTGTCTTTTGAGGCATCAGAATATCCAGGCAGATCAGATCGGGGCGCTCTTTTTGGATTTTCTCCCAGCCCTCTTCCCCATCTTTGGCCGAGCAGGTCTCATAGCCGTGGTCTTCGAGAAAGGTGGTGAGAAAAGTCACCACATCTGGCTCATCGTCAATCACAAGGACTTTTTTTCTGGTCATATTCTCTCCTCTCTTTCATTAAATTTGTTCAGAAGTCTAAATCGTTTTCGCTTACAAAGTTGCAGGAAAAGATCCCATACCCATTCACGGGGCAATTTATTCATTCGCTACCAGTTTCCTCCTGAAGATTCCATGGGGTTGGGTCAGTCTTCTTTTTTCCTATTTTGGAGTATCCGAAGAATTTTCTTGAGAGTTTCGTCTGTGGCATTTGGCAGCAACGATTCAGCCTGCTGCCGAAGGGATGGCGGTCTTTCCTCCCTTTGCTCATCAGCGGTTGCCTCAAGCCCCATGATGGCTTTTACCGTTCTAATGTAAGTATACGCGTTTACCGGTTTTTCCAAGTAGGTGGCAGGCCCGGATAGAGTTCTTTCTTTTAATGTTTCCTTGAGATTTGATCCGTCAAGGGTGTCCTCGACATGGCCCGACACAAATAATACAGGGATTGTTTTCCAATCTTTGTTCTTGCGAAGTTCATGGAAAAAGCGGATTCCGCTTTTACCCGGCATGATGAGATCAAGTGATATTAGATCTGGCTTTTGCTGCTTTATTTTTTCGGTAGCTTCGTGGCCGTCAAAGGCCATCATCACCTGGAAGCCATGATCCTCGAGGACGGCCTTGAGAAAAAATACGACGTCCGGTTCGTCATCTACGACCAAAACGATTTTTCCTTTTGCTTTTTCCATGACTCCACCCCCGCTAAAATCTTCCGCTTCAGGGTCCCTTTCTCCCTGGCGGCGATGGCCGACCAGTTACGGCCCTCCCCCTGCCGAAGATGGCATTTTTTCCAAAAAGAGAGGGACAGGTCCCTCCTTCGATTCCCTGGGCGGGAGAATGATCGTGGGGATCGGATCCTTCGTGTAATGAAGCTCTCGGTGACAGGTGGGGCAGAAATAAAGGCGTTCCTTTGAAATCCACTCCGCCTCGGTCATCGGGATACCTTCCGCAGAGAGCCGGGGCTTGCCCGCCAGTCTCTTTTCTCTGTATTCCCCCGCTTTTTCCTTGTGGCAGCTAACGCATAGCCCATGCATGGCATCCTTGTATCCGACGGCGAACTTCAACCGGTCAGGGCCCTTGGTCTGGATGGTGATCCGGGAGCCTTTCGCCACCATGGCCGTGTGGCACTCCGTACAGACCTTGACGGTTTGGGGGGATTTGGGCTCGTTTCTCTTGTGGCATTTCTCGCAGCCTTTGTTCCTCTCATGTTTCTTTTCATGGAAGGCGTGGTCAAAAATCAAGGTCTTGAGGAACATGTCTCGGTGGCATTCGGCGCAGGAGGTGGCTTCGTCCATGGGCTTCAGCATATGGTGACATTTGACGCAGGACTCGTTTGCCCCCTGCTCCCGGATATGCTTGTCATGGTTGAAAAGGACAGCCCGGTCGGCCCGGTTTCCGTCGATGATCACCGGGCGCAGCCCCCGGGGCTGGTGCACCGCCGTGGTTGGAGGCACCGCCCCCTGCAAGGCGCTCTCCGGCAGCAGCGCAAAGGAAAGACTGGCCCCGATGAGGAAAAAAAGCAGATGGACGCCGGTTTTGCGGACCAGTTGAGGGCCGAGCCAGACTTCGGTAGAACGGTCGAAGATCGGGGGGGAGAAATCATTATCCCGGGGTTCCCGGAAGGGGAGATGCTCATAGACTCCGAAGTGTTCGACGAAGAAAAAGAAGACCAAGGCGGCGGCGGAGACGATCCCCAAGCTGATGGCAATTTCCATCCATGAAGGAAAATAGCTTGACCCGGTAGCGGGGATCATGGAAACGATGGCAAGGTTGATCCGGTTGAGGACGAACCCCAACACGACCATGCCCGCGCTCGCGCCCAGTCCTACCGCCGAGGAAGAAACCCGGGGGAAGGAGAGGAGGACCGCGGGAGCAATGGCACTCAGCATGATTTCTACCCAATAGAGGATGCTTTCCCAGGAACCACTAAACAAGAGAGATAAATTCCCGTAAGAGGCCAAGTTGGCCAGGATGAGAATCAGGTACAGGACCAAAACATATTGGAGACCCCGGGCAATCCGGTAAAGAAGAGGTTGTTCCAGTTCCCGGTGAAATAGCCATCCCGAAACCATGGACTCGCTGATGACCATGGCCAATCCGAGGCCGACCGCGGATACGAAAAAGAGAAGGGGCAGCCAGGGGGTATACCACAGGGGATCGACCCGGAAGGGCATAATGACGAGGAGGGTGCCCAGGGTGGATTGGTGCATGCTGGAAAGCATGATCCCAAGAATGACCAAGGGGATGGTGATCCGTCTTAGAGGGTGAAAGAGCCGGTTTGCCCTGGGGAACTTATCGAAAACTACCGGGGCGAATTCCAGGGCCAACACGGTGGTATAGAGCATTACGCACCAGGCCACTTCGAAGAGGGCCGAGTGGATTTGCCAGTGAATGGCGGGGCTCCAGATCATCCAGGGCCGACCGATGTCAATGGTGAGTCCGATAACGACCGCGAGATATCCCAGGAAAGCCGTCAAGACCGTCGATCGCAAAAGGGGTTGAAACGCCTTGAGATGAAAAATGTAAACCATACCGGCGATCACGAAACCTCCAGCGGCCAGGGCCACCCCACCCATCACGTCAAAGCCGATCCAGATCCCCCAGGAGGTATTGTCCGTAAGGGCAGTGGTCGCTCCCAGGCCATAAATCAAACGGGCCATTCCGACCACAAAACCGGAGCCGGTGATCATCCAAAGAACATTCTTGGTAATGGTGAGACGCCTGTTTTGAGTCATTTTTTCGGTCCTGCCTTTGTTCCGGGGTTTTGCCGGGTTTCCCTTTGAATCTTATTTTTTCTTTCGTAAAGCCAATAAATTCCGGCCATCAACCCTCCAATACTCAGGAAGATGGGGGGCATTTTGGCGAGAATGTTCCAGGTCAGCTGGGGGAGGGGAAGATTGCCCAGCTCCTTTTTCCACCCCAGGAAGCTTACATCGATGTCCGAGATGTAGAGGACCGAAGTTCCCCCGACCCAATGTTCGCCCCAGACCTTCTGGATATAGCGATTCGGCTCCGCTCGGAGACGCCGTTTCGCCTCCGCGAGCAGTTCCTCTCGATCGCCGAAGAGAGTGGCTTCGGTGGGGCAGACCTCGACACAGCCCGGTTTCTTCCCCTTGAGGGTTCGGGGATGGCAGAGGTTGCATTTCTGGATCGCCGGCCGGGCGCTTTCCCAGTTGTACCGGGCCGGGGGATTCCAAAGGGACAGGCGTTCATGCAGTACCGGCAGCCCAGACAGACCGAGACATCGTAGATCACAGCCCCTTCGGGGGTTCGGCGCAGCGCCCCGACGGGGCAGGCGGCCACGCAGGCCGGGTCCAGGCAGTGCTGACAATGCTTGCGCACATAGCGGCTTCCCGGGCGGGCGATCACCGTGGTCCAGCGGTTGGCCGAAAGCCCGTCCGGGGACAGCCATTGCCAAGGCCGGTCGATGCCCAGCTGATTGATCTCCTTGCATTTCTCCACGCAGAGCTCGCATCCGATACAACGGGTGACATCCGTGAGGATGGCTTTCATACTTTATCCTCCTTGCCCAGGGTGGAGAGAATTCTTGATCCGGCCTCAATCTTCTTTTCCATTTTAATGAGCTGAGGCTCCAGGGCATCCGTGCCCGGGTTCACCACCGCACCCGCAAAGAGGTTTGGCTTTCCTTCCAGTTCATGATCGGCCATATCTTTTCCGTTGTTGAGGATGGCGACGGCTTTCAGGAGCTGCACGGAATCCAGGTCGAAAACGGGCTTGGCATCGATGTGATCCCCCAGGCTGGGATGGTCTCCGGAAAGGCAAAGCACATTTCGGATCCCCAGTGCCCATGCACTGAGCAGATCTGATTGAAGCGCCAGCCGATTCCGGTCACGACAAGTAAGCTGATAAATTGGCTCCAGACCTCGCTCGACCAATTTCGCGCAGACGGCCATTGAGCCAACCCGCATCACTGCGCTCTGCAAATCCGTGACGTTTATGGCTGTCACCTTATCCCGCAAATGATCGGCATCTTTGAGGCATTTCTCTAAATCCACTCCTTTCGGAGGGCCGATCTCTCCCGTGACGACAAATTTTCGGCGTTCCAGGGCCTGGGCGAGTCTGCTCATCATTCACTCCTTTCTCATGGATTGGTTGGGAAAGTCCTTATTGAAGACCCTGGATTCGCCGGCCAAAGATTTAAAAGTCGCCGCCTCGCTTTGGACAATGAGGGAACGGGGCCGGCTCCATTTGGAATTCCTTTTGGGAAGCATATACTTTTTCATCTGATCGATCCGCCCCAATGTTTTGAGCCCATCAAAGATAAGCTGCCACCCGCAGTCTCGATTTTTATCCACCTCACATTTCCCGTTTTTCGCACCGCCACATGGCCCGTTCAGTAAACTTTTGGCGCAAAGGGTAACCGGACACAGCCCACCCGTGGATTCAACGATACATTCACCGCAGAGAGAGCAATATTCGGTAATAAAATCGTCGGAAATTGTTTCCCCCCCAAAAATGGTATCGCATCCCACGTGAACCATTCCCCCATCGGTGGCATCGATTACCGTATGGATACCCTGACCGCAAGCGAGTACCAGGAAAGAATCTGCGTGTCCAACCCCCAACTTATGATCTTCCATCAACATCTTTTTGGTTACAGATAGCTTGCATAGACTAACCCCGCTTTCTGTGCAAGCCCATCCCGCTACCTGAACCCCTCTTCGCTTGATTCGCTCTGCCATCTCCTTAGTCTCCGGCTCTCCGCCTGAATGGCATTTAGCAGCGCAGTTGCCGCATCCCACGACGAATATCTTTTCTCCCGTCCTGAAATTGCTAAGAATTTCCTCAATCGGTTTCTGAATCGTGGCGTGCATCGCCAACCCCCCCTTTTTTTAATAATATGACTCTATGCCCCCGAATTCCTGTTACCCTTTTCCCATTGCTTTAGCGCTTTTGATAGGCTCGCTTCCAGGACTCGTTCTTGTAGGCCAGGTAGTCCTTCACCGCCTCCCTTAGCGTGTCGGCAGCCAGCAGGGCGCAATGCTGGCTCTCCTCCGGCAATCCCCCCAATGCATCCAGCACATCCTTTTGGGTGATTCTCATGGCCTCCCGGATGGTTTTCCCTTTGGCCAGCTCCGTAACCATACTTCCGGAAGCGATTGAGGTGCCGCAACCGTCTGTCCAAAACCTAGCCTCTTTGATAACGTCTTCTCTCACCCCAAGCCAAATTTCCATGGTATCGCCGCACGGTCCGGTAATCATGGCGACCCCGTCGGCATTCTGGATACTTCCCACGTTGCGCGGATTCTGAGCATGGTCAATTACCACTTCCGTATAACCCGCCCATGCCTCCTTCTGAAGTTCTTCAGCGATCTTGTCCAACTCCGATGCCATTGTTGACCCCTGAAACCTTAGATATCTTTAACAAAGAAAGGAGCCTCCAATAACCGCGCAATTTCTTGCGGAAAATCCATATCCAACGCCTTCCTGGCTACCTCACAGGCCTCCTCCTCGATTGTCCTCCTGGCCATTTCTTTAATCTCCAGGATGGCTATGGGGGCCACGCTGAATTCCCGAAGACCCAGACCGAACAACAGGGGGAAGTAAATGGGATTCCCGGCCATCTCCCCGCAGATGGAAACGCTTTTGCCGTTGACCTTTCCGGCATCGACTACATTCTTTATAAGCCAAAGGATAGAGGGATGAAGGGGCTGATAGAGATCGCTAACCAAATCGTTATCCCGGTCCACGGCCAGGGTGAATTGAACCAGGTCGTTCGTCCCAATGCTCACGAAGTCTACTTCTTTCATCAATTTCTGGGCCATGATGGCTAAGGAAGGAACTTCTACCATGACGCCAAGGGGAATGTCTTTTTTGATATCTTCCCCCTGAGCCAACAGCTCCCTTTCGGTTTCTTTGGCCAACACGACCAGATTCCTGACTTCCTCCATGCTGCAAACCATGGGGAAAAGGATTTTTACTTTCCCATACCGGCCGGCTTTCATGATGGCCTTTAATTGCGTCTGCAATAGCCTTTTTTCCTTCAAGAAAAAGCGGGTGGATCGATAACCCAAAAAAGGATTTTTTTCCGGGTGAGGAATTTTCAGAAATTTGTCCCCACCCAAATCCAGGGTCCGGATGGTTACTTCCCTTGGATTCATCTTCTCAACTACGGTCCGATAAATATCGAATTGCTCCTCCTCGGACAAAAATCGCTCGCCCATGATAAAGGGAAGCTCGGTTCGAAAAAGCCCGACCCCATCCGCCTGGTACCGAAGAGCAAATTCCAGGTCAACGAGATTCCCGATGTTGGCCATGAGTTTAAAAGAGAGGCCATCGCGGGTCACCGCCGGGGAAGAAATCAGAAGATGCAGGTTCTCTCGGTGGATTTCTATTTTTTCCTGGATCTGGCGATATTCCTGGATCATCTCTTCCGGGGGATTCACCACGATCAAGCCCAGGTTTCCATCCACAATTAAGAAATCCCCCTTCTCGATCCGGGACAATAAACCTTCCATTCCCAAGACAGCCGGGATTCCCATGGCACGGGCAAGAATGGCCGCATGGGATTCCTTTCCTCCCTGTTCGGTAATGAAGGCCAAAACTCGATCTTTTTTCAACCGAATGGTATCTTTCGGCGTCAACTCCAACCCTGCTATGATCACCGGCTCTTGGAATGGGCAATCAAATTCCAAAGGGCCCATTAAAGACTCCAGTAGCCTTTTTCCGATATCGCGGATATCCAGAATGCGATCTTTAAGATAGGGATTTCCGACTTGGGAGAAGACTTCTTCATATTTCCGAATTTGGAAAAGAACGGCCGCCTCGGCCTTGATCTTTTGGGTGGCGATTCTTTCAAAAATCTCGGCCAAATAATGGGAATCTTCAATGATGGATAAATGAGCCGAGAAGATTTCGGCTTCCTTCGGGCCAATCTTTTTTCTGATCATTTCCTGATCTTTCCGAATGGCTTCCTCAATATCTTCGACCGCCTTTTGGACCCTCCGGATTTCACTGCCGATCTGATGATCCTCGATGGGCAAAACCCGGATGTGAGAAAAAATGTCTTGATGAATACAGACTTTTCCCATGGCTAGCAGTTTCTTTGCCAGTCGCCAATCTCTCCATGGGTGCAGGGTAAGCAGGTTATATTTCCCTATCAATCTGAGTTCGTCCACCCGACCAAATCGTTCCACCACTTGCAGGAAAAGTTTATGGAAAAGGGTAATTTCTTTCTCCGCTCCTGTCTGTCCCCGGCGAAAGGCCAGAATGCGCAGCGCATCCATGACCGCCACAACGTCAATGTTCTTCGGACAGCGGGAGGTGCAGGTTTCACAGGAAGCACAGAGCCAGATTGTCCGGGAACTCAGCGCTTCCTGCTCGCACCCCAGTTGCACAAAACGGATGATCTCATGGGGTGGAATTTCCATGGTATAGGCCAGCGGACATCCGGCTGTACATTTTCCGCATTGATAGCACGCATCGATATTCTGCCCGGTCATTTTGTTAATCTTCTGGGCAAAGAATCGAGAATGTCCATCCAGGATGATTTTCATCGAACTCTATCATTTTCCATTGAATCCCCCCAATCATTCCGGGTTTTTCTTTCGCATTCGGCACACAGACCGTAGCCTTCGACAATCTTGCGGGAGACTTCGAACCGATATTTTTTCGCCGCTTTCTTCCAGAAGGATTCAATGGCCCTGTCCTTCAATTCTATGACCTTTCCGCACTGCCGGCAAACCAGATGGGCGTGAGTCAGCCCCCTTCCGCTGGGTTCAAAGCGGGTACGGCCACCGCCGAAATCCCTTTCGACGATTATCCCCAGCTCCTTCATCCACTTCAAAGATCGATATACGGTAGCCCAGCCGAGCCCGGGGGCGATTGTCCGGGACCGGTCATAAATCTCAGCACAAGAAGGATGCTGGGTTTCCAGACTGCGAAAAGCCGACCATACCGCTTCCCTCTGCCGGGTGTATTTCAACCCCTTCTGGCGAAGGAAATGCCGCAGGTGCTCCTTTTGAAAATGAATGCCATTCTCAAATTTCATGCGAATAAAAAGCTTCTCCCCTTCCTATAACCCTGACGGGGGCTATGATGGAAAAGTTAGCAACTCAATCTCATCGCCATTTTTCACCAGTCCGCTTTCCAAGACCCTGGCGAAAATCCCGAAATGGGGTAGAAGAGAATGGCCGCGGTAATGGTATGAATGGGGAATACCCGGCTCTTTTCCAATTTGCCGTATTTGCAGAACAGCTTTTCCGATCTTGAGGCATCTTGCGGGAAGCAATTGCGACTGATCCAGCCCTTCAATCAGTAGGTTTTCGGCAAAGGCTCCAGGGGGAAAAGAGAGTCCTGTTCTTTTCGCAAGCTGATCCACCGTTTCTTTGGCTAAAATGCTCACCTGTTTTTCCGTTCCCGCGTGAGCATCGCCCACGAGGCCCAATCCTTCCTCAAAAAAACCGGAGCGGACGTCTTCCTTGGGTTTACCCTTTTCTTTGCCGCGGCAGACGGCTATGACTCTTCCTTTCAAAATCCTTTCCTCAGCATGCGTTCGTAGTAGGAACTTGAGGTATAAAGAGCGCCGGCGGGGTTGTGGGCCATGACCCGATCTTTGGTTACGAGCACTGTGGAATAGGCTTTCGAATATTTCAGAAAAAGGGAATCGTGGCCCACGCACAGGCCGACCAGGATGTTGAAATCGGTCTTTTCCTCGTTGAGGATCATGGCTTGGGCGATGGGACTGCACATGGATTCGAATTCGCCAATACGGACTTTATCCTCGTCTCCTATCCCGATGGTTTCTTTGGGGGTACATCCCGCTTTGCAGACTATGGAGGCCACTTCGAATCCCTGTGCTTCCAAAATCTGGGTGAGGGCCAACGCTTCTCTATGCAGGCCGGCGCAAAAGGCGATTCCCAGTTTTTTGTATCCCATCCGCCGGGCGAATTCGCAGGTTTCCTGAACCCGTGGTTTAATTGGATGTCTCAGGTAAGGTTTCACATTCCGGTTTCCATACCCTTCTGCTTCTTGGATCGAAGCCTCGCGGGCGAATTGGCCGATGCCGGGCTTGGCGTATTCTGCAAGAGCTTTTTCCACCGACTCTTTGCGCTGCAGGGTAGGGCAGAAAGCCGGGCCCTGGCCTTGGGGCGAACGGCAGATTTTTTCCTTGATTCCACATTTAGCACATTCCGGTTTGGTAGATTCCATCCATCCTCCTCATTGATTGTATTGGGACGCAGATTTACGCAGATAAACACGGATAATATTTTTCATAATTTTAAAGCCGTAAATTATCTGTAGCCGATTAAAGTAATCCTATAAATCTGTGTTCATCTGTGTCCAATGAAATATTTTCCTTTTATTTCGAAAAACAAAAACGGCAGCGGCCAGGTCCTCGGCAAAATCTCCAGCCTCTTTTTCCGACTGGCCAAAAGCATGATGCTCACTGAGATACCCATAGAGGGATCGGTCCGCAGCTATGGCGCATCCAACAGAAGCCGCAATCAAACGGCGGGGTTCAGGGCTACTGCATCGGGCCATGACGCAATAGGTTATACCTCCAGGGTCGAGCGCTTTCAGTCCCCGCTTGCGGGGGATAACCCGGCACCTTGGTGGCAGGATGCTGGAGACATGGACCAGATTAAATCTTTCTATCCCGGCGTCTCGCAGTGCCAACTCGTAGGAGCGAAGTTCTTCTTTGTGTATTCCTACACCTTTGGTAAAAAAAACCTTTCGAGGAACGATAATTCCCAACAATTTCTCCCTCCTCCCCTTAGCCGAGTCGTTCCCCTACTATCACCAGAAACCCTGCCTGGGGTCGATACCCTTTCATGGGAATCTCATGATTTTTAACTTCCTCCGGCTTCTGAAAAAGAGTGGAAATAATGCCCTGAATAGAAAAACCAGATTCTATAATCAAACGTTCTACTTCTCCCACTGAATAGAATCGGGCCAATCGACAAAAAGAATGGCTGCCCTTCTTTTTTTTCAAGTAAAACCTACCCCAGGGACTTCCCCGAGGGATGAAACCAATGACTATTTTCCCCTCCCGCATCAAAACCCGATGGCATTCCTGCAAAAGAAGCTTCGGAAATTTGACGATACAAAGCGTGTCAATAACAAAAAGTGATCCAATCATCTCAGAGAAAATAGGCACGGATTCTCCTCTCCCCGCCACTACTTTGATCCCTCGCCCTTTGGCGATCTGCAACAAATTTTTTGCCGGATCTATTCCCCAGGGGATCTCCAGCGCCTTGGCAAACCTACCACTTCCCACTCCCAATTCCAGCCAGGGTTTCCGTAAAAAGGGGAAGAGCGATTTAAAAGCTCTCTCCTCGATCTGAAAAGTAAGCTTTTCCTTTTCAAACCAGAGGTCATATTTCGTGGCCATCCGGTTAAAGAGAAGAACGGTTTCTTCCAAGCCTCAAACCTCCAAAACCGACCCTACATGGGTAAAAAAGAATTTATCTGGAAACGCCTGATATAACTCGCAGGAGGCTTCCTGCCCTGTGCAATGAGAAGGGCCAATTTTATCGAATTCGAAGTCTCGAAGGGCTTCGATGGTTCTCCGTCTTTGCTCCGCATCCAAAAACCCCAGGTGGGTGCCGCCGATGATGGCATGGATTCGATCTTTAGGAAATTTCTCACTTACATGGTAAAGGATATTGATGAGTCCAGAGTGAGCGCATCCCACAAGGACTACCAGCCCTTTAAAGGTTTTCAAGATCAAAGACTGATCGTCGAGCACGGGGTCTGGATTCAAATGACCGTCTTCTTCTTCTTTAAAAAGTTGAGGGTCCCCCGTTTCAAAAGGCATAATCCGGGGGACTTCTCCGGTCAAAAAAAGGTCTTCGGCTATCTGAATGAAATCTCTATGCAGATGTGTTCGAGCTCCTTGCTTTACAAGTTCCTGATGGGAGAATTTGGCGCCGATACTTTTTTTCACTTGCTTCCCTTTGACCTCTCGAATGGAGAAACGTTTAAGGAAGACATCGGGGTGGGCGAATATTTCAACGCCCTCGCAAATCTTGAGGAGCGACGGCAGGCCCCCGGTATGGTCGTGGTGGCCATGGCTCAGAAAAACTTTCTTGATGGCTCGCATGTCCTTCTCTAAAACTGAAGCATTGTTGGTGAGTCCGATTCCTTGACCCGTGTCGAAAATAAAATTTTCTCCTTCCCTCTCGATGAAAGCGACGAACCCATGTTCTCCTATAATCTGGGGCATGGCCCTAGCGATGTTATCGCAAAGAATGGTGATCCGAAGTTCCATAGATTTCTCCATTCATTTCCAATCAACGATCTCTATGCTTACGCTATAGGGGCGGGGGAAGAGTTCGGGGCGAGGACCAGAACCCCTATTTCTGTTTCACTGAAAAAGGTCCATCGTTCCCCTGATAGGAAATGGTTTTTACCCCTTCCGGCAGGATGAGCTCCCGGAAGAACATGGGGGCTTATCACAACGCTCTTCCCGCCCGCAGCAGGTGGAGCCTTTCGGCCGGGGGTTTTTAACTGGATGGGAAACCGAAAGGACCTTTTCTAAATCGTTTCCTCCGCAGTTCTTGCACCGGAGGGGGTCATGGCGCGTCCCAACCCCCTCCCAGATTTCCGAAACCCCCCCGCAGGCCGGACAGCGGTACTCATAGATGGGCATGGTTTGATCTCCTTGCAATGGTGCAATCTTTCTCAGCTTTCCTTAAGGCTTTGTAAAAAACTGTGTGGTTGTGAACGTAAAAATCGATGGCCCCTATATTTCTGAGTTTTTTCAAGCAATTTCCCAGTTTATCTCCGGATATTCCGAAGGCCAATGATAAGTCTTCAAACGAACAGGGCCTCCTTTCCAACAGGGAAAGGATTTCATGATCGATCTTGCCGTATACTTTGCCGGGCTGGGCCGGGCACGCCTGGGGTAAAATCTCGGCTCGACCCGCAAACAGCGCACGGATTTCCTCCAGCCGTTCCGGACTTAAGGGATAGGCAAATTCCTCGGCTGGTGGGCGGACGACGGTGTTCAGTTGAATCCGGTCGGGACCTATCTTTTCAATCTCCTCTCGCAGCCTTTTGATCTCTTTCGGTTCATCGTTCATCCCTCCGCAGAGCATAACCTCCAGCCATATCTGGCCGGAGTATTCCCGGCGGAATTCTCTTAACCCCTGCAGGGTCTGACTCAAATGCAAGGAATGATGGGGCCGATCGATGAATCGGAAAAGAGCGGGACTGGCCGCATCCAGAGAAGGAATGATCAGGTCAGCAGACAGCAGGGCCCTTCGAACGGGTTCCAAATGGAGCAGCGATCCGTTGGTCAAAACAGCAATGGGAATCTCTGTTAGCTTTTTAATCTCTTTAATCACCCCTCCGATGTCCGGATTTAAGGTCGGCTCGCCGGAGCCAGAGAAGGTAATGTAATCCGGAGGAGCTGCAAGGGCGGGCAGCTTTTCTTGGAGCTGCTTGATAACCAGTTTTCCAGACACATAGGGTTTGCGCTCGAGGGTCTGGTTCGTGGTCCGGCCGAGCTGACAGTAAATGCAGTCATATGTGCAGGTCTTGAGGGGAACCAGGTCGATTCCCAATGATCTTCCCAACCGCCGTGAGGGAACGGGGCCGAAGACATAATTGGCATGCAAAATTTGTTCATTTGATTTTTTATCCATTTTTCTTTTTTGCTTCCTCTTCCAGCCGGCGAAGGTTGGCGAAATATTCCTCCGGGGGGTCTGCTTCGCGAATGCGATAAAGAGCCGGAGGTTTGGGTGAAGAGAGCTGCTGGAGGATGGGATACTTAAAACCACCCTTGTCGGTCATTGCCAATCCCCTGAGAATTTCAGCCGCATGATGGAAAGGAAAAGAAAAGATCAACTCGTTGTCCTCAGCCAGGGCGAAGCGGCGAGTTCCATAGCAGGGAAAAGAGACCGTCGGTTTATCTTTCTTGAATGCCGCCGCCACCCCTTCCCCGCAAGTGCCGCACTCCGCGGCCGTGTTGATATTCAAGCGCTCCCCGGTTTGATAGGTAGACGCGTAGATGAGGCGGGTCATCTGCGCCCCATCGGCAAAAAGGAGGATCACGTCCGGATCGATAGGAATGGCTTCCAGAGGAGCCACTAAAGCCGCTTGAAATCTTCCCGGTTCTATACGCAACCCCGTCTTCAAAATCTTTTCAAAAGCCTCGCCGGTGGAAGTCCTTACGATGGCGAATCTTTTGGCCAATCCTGCGGGGAAATCGGCAAATCCCAAATTCCCCTTGGCAATGGCGCAAACCTGGTTTTCCTGGCTGACTCCCAAGGTCCGCCCGTAGACTCTGGCGTACGTAACGAACTGGCAGAAAGTCAGAGGTTCGTCCAGAATTTCACAGCCCGGGGGCAATTCTTTCGGGTCTTTTAGCAGCTTGACCCCCACCGGCAAAGTTCTTAAACGAAGGAAATTCATGAACCTCTCGGAAATTTCTTTTCTTTCTTCTATTTTCTTTTCCGTTTCCATCTTTTTCCCCTTCGGATTATTTTACTTTCTAACCATCTTAGTGCCGCAGCTTGGGCAACTGACCTGAAAACAGGGTACGGCGGCCTGATGGGGGATTGTGGTGCCGCATTTTGGACAGAGACATTCCCCGGCCGGGCCGGCACCGGCTCTCGCCCCTCCCATCCTTCCGGCTCTTGAACCGCCTCCCGCACCTCGTCCCCGGCCCATTCCCTTTCCCGTTCCACGACCGGTTCCCCCGGGAGGTCCGGTTCCATCTCCTCTTGGCATTTTTACCTCCTTTTTTAAAATAAGACTGTAAGTTGTAAGGTGTGAGTTGTGAGTTGTAAAAAGCCAACTGCTCACAATTTACTTTTTTGTTTCCAGTCTTTCAATCTTTTCCATAATCCGGTCCAGTTGCTCTTTTAGTTGCCGGGACTGATCTTTAAGGGCTTGAAGCTCTTCTTGAGGTGCAGCGGGTGGAGGCGGGGAAGGGGAGGGAGGTTGAAAGCCTCTGCCCATCCCCATGCCACGCCCCATTCCTCTTCCCATCCCACCGCCCTTCCCCATTCCGAAGTGGGCCTGCACAGTTGGACCCTGGGCAGAAGAAGATATCTGGCCTTTTTGGTATTTCTCCAAAACCTCTCGAACCTTACCCGAAGCCCCGGTAAGAATCTTTATCCCGGCCGCCTGGAGAGTGGTGAAAGCATTGGGTCCCACCTGCCCGGTGATCAAGGCTTCAACCCCTTTTTTGGCTACAAGCTGGGCGGATTGGATCCCTGCGCCCCCGGCCGCTCCTATATTGGGGTTTTCCACCGCTTCACAACCCAGAGTTTCCAGGTCTACGAAGAGGAAGTACTGGCAGCGGCCAAAACGGGGATCCATTTCGGAATCCAGTCCGGGGCCTGTGGAGGTGATACAGACTTTCATGTCTCACCTCCCTGGGTCTTTTCCTTCTCCAACTCCTTTAGGCGGGCGTCTATCGCATCGATCTCCCCACGGAGCATCTCAGCTTGGTCTTTCAGGAAGCGCACTTCTTCCTGGGGAGAGGAAGGGGCACCATAAGGTCCTCCCCCATATGTCCCGAGACCCGGATAGAAGGGAGCCGCCTGGGGGGCATATCGCGTGGCGGGCAAGCCATAGCCCCCATAAGCCCAGCATCGCGGCAGGCCTCCTCGGCCAATTCCCACATAAGGCCACGGGGGCGAAGATCCCCTGAAACCAAATCCCATTCCCCCACCATAGCCTCTTCCCATACCTCTTCCCATTCCACGTCCGTAATACATTTTATTTACCTCCTTCCAACCCCTCACCCTAACCATCTCCCCTGCTTGGGGGAGAGGGGAAAGCGAGGGGAATAGGCTTACCTCAGCATTTCTTTAAGCTTGGAAAATCGACCCGGTTTCTCTTCCTTCTGGGAAGATAAAGGTTTTTCCCCTGCCTTTCCTCGGTGATTTACGAATTCTTCAACCCGGTCCGTGATTTCACTGAAGGCCTTGGCTGCAGGAGAATCCGGGTTCGCCGCCACGAAGGGTTTCCCTTGATCGCAGTTTTGGACGATCTCCGGGTCGATAGGAATCCGACCCAGGAAAGGAACCTGGAGTTCGATGGCGGCCTTCTCTCCGCCCCCGATTTTGAATAAGTCAATCTCATTCCCGCAATGAGGACATTTGAACCCGCTCATGTTTTCCACAATGCCCACTACGGGCACGTGAACCATTCGGCTGAAGACCACAGCCTTTCGAGAATCCAGCAAGGCAACTTCCTGCGGGGTGGTTACGATAACCGACCCATCCACCTGGCCGATCAGGTGAGCGATGGACAAAGGCTCATCCCCGGTTCCCGGGGGCAGATCGACGATGAGGTAATCTAAATCGCCCCATTCCACTTCCCCTAAAAATTGCTGGAAGACCCCGTGCTTCAACGGGCCTCTCCAGACCACCGGGGCATCGGAGTTAGGCAGCAAGAAGGCCATGGATACAACCTTCAGATTCGGATAAAAGGGGATGGGGAGAATTCCCTGGGGGGTGCCGATCATTTTCTCATTGCCCAGCCCCAGCATCTTGGGAATATTCGGCCCGTGGACATCGGCGTCCAAGATCCCCACCTCGTATCCTTTGCGCGCAAAGCTCACCGCTAAGTTAGCCGCTACGGTGCTCTTGCCCACCCCTCCCTTGCCACTCATGACCATCAATTTGTGCTCGATGTGGGAAAGTTTCTCCTTGAGCAAACGCTCCTTTTGCGCCTGCTTCTCATCCTCTGAACAACTTGCTTCCTGGTTGCAGGATTGGCAATCCTGGGAAGAATCACATTTTTTCTTTTCGTCCATCACTTCTCCTTCATACGCAGTGTTTAAAGTATTTAATTAAAGTACCTACAGTTTGAAAAAATTTTAGTATCGTACCTTTAAGGATTGAGAGTTCTCCCCTCGCTGGAGGTTTCCTTTAGGTCCAGGGGATAACCCAGGGAACGCTCCAGCCGCATCCACATTTTTTTGATTTCATTACTCACCTTGCCGCCGGTATACTCCACAACCGTGCTCGCATAAACCATGGCTTTGGTGACGATGGGGTCAAAGGGGATTTCCCCGATCACCGGCGTCCCTTCTTGTTGACAGAATTCTCTTATTCTCTCCGTATTCTCTGGGTTGATATCCGCTTTGTTGACACAAACCCAGGCAGGAACGCGAAAATGGCGGCAGACCTCTAAAACTCTCTTCAGGTCATGAATCCCGGAGAGAGAAGGTTCGGTAACCGCCAGCGCTGCGTCCACTCCCCCAAGAGATGCAATGACCGGACAGCCGATTCCCGGGGGGCCATCGATGAGAACCAGAGAATACCCGCCTTCCTGGGCGATTCGACATGCTTCTTTCCGAACCAGGGTCACCAGCTTCCCCGAATTCTCCTGGGCCACTCCGAGTTTGGCGTGGACCATCGGCCCATACCGTGTTTTGGAGATAAACCATTCCCCGCTCTGCACCTCTTTTAAAGTGATCGCCCCGGCCGGACAGATGTGGAGACACACTCCGCAGCCCTCACAAGCGATCGGGTCCACTTTCAGATCCACGATGGCTCCGAAGCGGCAGACCTCCCGGCATTTCTGGCATCCATCACACCGCTCCGGGTTAATCACCGCCATTTTGGAAGCGAAAAACGGCTCCCGCCGCTGAATCTGCGGTTTCAGGAGGAGATGGAGGTCGGCCGCATCCACGTCCGCATCGGCCAGGACCGCTTTTTTGACCAGCGTAGCCAGAGAGGCCACAATGGTCGTTTTGCCTGTCCCCCCTTTCCCGCTGATCACCGTAATCTGCTTCATGGCTTCTCCTCCTCGCAGCTTCCATCGCACGAATGGGCCTGGAAAACAAACCCCTGCTTGGCTTTCAGGCTCTCGTATTCTTCCTCGGTCTTTACGATCCCCTCCCGGAACAAGAGCTTTTTGAAGAGATAATCTCCGATGGCCTGCTGCAGCGCCTGGAGGCCGAGAAGGGAACAGTGCTTCTTTTTCCGCGGCAGTCCGCCCAGGGCGTCAATAATATCATCGTCTGTAAGAGAGAGGGCCTCGTTGAGGGTTTTCCCGATGGCCAGCTCGGTCATCACGCTGGAAGTAGAGATGGCCCCGGCGCAGCCCTGGATGAGAAATTTCACATCCTCCAGCCGGTCTTCTTTTCCATCCACCCGAATGGTCACTTCGACGTAATCGCCGCAGGTGGGGTCTCCGAAGGCCCCCTTCCCATCCGGTCTCTCTAACTGGCCCACGTTTCGGGGGTTGCGGAAGTGCTCTATGGCTTTTCCTGTATAAACGACTGGCTCATAAAAGGCTGATCCTTCGCTGTCCTTTTGTCTATAAAGTTCTTTCCAATCCATCTTGACTCCGGCTGAAAACGATTTTTTGCTGGTCTCCTAAAAAGTCAAAAATACTCCCTCTCCCTTGACGGGAGAGGGCGGGGTGAGGGTGAAGACTCAAAAAATTTCATTCCTTTATTCATCCCCCTCCCTTTTGTCCCCTCCCGCCGGGGGAGGGGAGTGTAATATCATCATTTTTTGAATTCTTTGGAAAAGGGAATGGAAAAGAGGTTGATATTCGGGCAATTCTTCCACCACGATCTCCCCCCGGGAATAGACCTCAGCAATTCTGCGGTCATGGGGCAGGCCTCCCAGGATGGGAATATTTTCTCTCTGGCAATATTCCCTCAGTTTCCCATCCCCGAGGTCTTCCTGATTGATGAAAACTCCCCTGGGAATGCCAAGAGCCTTGACCATCTCTACGGCCAGCTCCAGGTCATTCAGTCCGAAAGGGGTGTTCTCCGTGACCAGGAGGCAGAAACCGCTTCCCCGAACCCCTTCGATCACCGGGCAAGAGGTACCTGGAGAACAATCCAGGATTACGGTTTTGTCCTTATTGATAAGCTCTTTCTCTTGGCGAATGATGGGAGTTGGCATGGGCTCGCCCACGTTTAAAACCCCCTGGACGAAGGAAAGGCCATTATAATTCCCTTCCTGAATGTAACCAATTTCCCGGGGAGTTTCCTGGATGGCCTGCACGGGGCAAAGAAGAGTACATCCGCCGCATCCATGGCAGATTTCGGGAAAAATAAGGACCTGGTCTTTAACCACAGCGATGGCATTAAACTGGCAGATTTCGGCGCATTTTCCACAATGGGTACACTTTTTTTCATCCACTTCTGGCACAGGAAGAGTCACCGGGATTGTTCGCCTCTCTTGGGGGGGAAGGAAAAGATGCAGGTTCGGCTCTTCCACATCACAATCCATTAACTGAACATTCGTCAGGGAGAAGGCCAAATTCAACGCCACAGTAGTCTTCCCCGTCCCGCCCTTTCCACTGGCTACAGAAATGATCATTGAAACCCCCCCCTTTTTTTGGCGCTTACAGATAGAGTTATGCGCAAATTGGGAAAAAAGTTGTGCGAACAAACAGGCAGAGAAAAATCCCAAACTCTTCTTTGCCTTTATCCTTTAGCCTTCAGCCTTTATCCTTATTCATGGTGCCCGCAGCTTTCGGGATGGTCGTGATGGCATGCCCCAGCACCGCGCAGCTCTCCCCGCAAATAGGCCTCCAAAACATCTTTGATTTTGCCCAAAGCGCCGGTGACTGCCTCGATCCCATACCCGTCGAAAAACTCGATGGCCCGGGGACCCATCCCACCCGTGATCATCACATCAGCTTTCTGGGAATGGATGAATTCCGGGACTTTTCCGGGAACGTGATTTTCGAAGTAGGGATTATCCACGATCTTACAGGCTTGCACTTGGTCCCCGTCCAGGTCCAGAAAAGTGTAATACGGACACCTCCCAAAGTGCATGCTGACTTCCCCATCCAATCCCATTTTGTCCTCACTGGCAAAAGCAATACGCATCACACCCTCCTTTGTCTGAGCTTTGTTTTTTCCCTGCAAAGAGAACGTCTTCCCCGGCGATAACGATTCCGCCCCACTCCCGGACAGAGGTTCGAGCCGGACTTCAACTCCCCCCGTAGGTAATATTTCATTGCCTCTTCCGCCTCCCCGGCAACCCAGGCGGTCACCTGGATCTGATGGGCCTTCAACACCTGCGCCGACTGGCCGTCGATTCCGCCGCAGATCAGGGTCTCAATGTTAAGCTCCCGGAGTCTCTCCACCCGTTGCCCAAGACCCAAGGGGGTAAGGGAAATTTCCCTACGGTCAATCACCTCCCCATTTTCCAATGTTAAGAGGAGAAGGCTGGGAGCACAGTCGAACCGTGGGGAAACCCTTGGGCCGAATATCGGAATGGCGACTTTCATTTCATAAAACCCTCTGCTCATTCTTTAGCAAAGGCCATGCCATTGGGGGTTGAAATACAAAAAGGAAAGGATTTAAAGTACTTGCAAATCATAATTCTTGCGGAAGCGATAAAAGAGAATATGGGCAGGGTTTCTATTATGAAATAGTTGAAATGAAATATATTTCAAAATTGAAATAAATTTGCAGTATACTAAAAAAGGGAGCCTAATGAGTATAGACAGCTTTGGAGGCTGGGTTCGTAGTCGAACCGACCAGGATACTTGTCCAGTATCCTCAACGGGTTTGCAGACCGCGGAGAGCAGCGGCTCCCTAAACCAGCCTCGTTGATAATGGGTTCTTTATCATTTGGCATTTGTTGACACTGATTTTATCTTCAAGATTTATCCAAAATTTTAATTTTACTTCCCCCAGAAACTCACCGAACCATTTTAGTGAACCCAAATCCTCCCCTTGGGTTCCGCCACAACCTTTCCGATCAGGGCTACCCGGTCAGACACTTTTTCTTTTAATAGCCTGAGAAGGTCCTCTGCAGCTTCTTTTGCCACGCAGATTAGGAGTCCACCGGATGTCTGCGGGTCAAAGAGAATGTCTCTGAAAACGCTATCCAGGGAAGGAGAAAAATCAACGCCCCCCTCGCGAAATTCCCTGTTTTTGTGGGCTCCTCCAGGAACCAACCCCATCTGGGCGAATTCAAAAGATTCTGGAATTATTGGAATACTGTCAGATAGAACCTCCAGACCGGCGATTGAATCCGAAACCATCTCGGCCATATGACCCAGTAGTCCAAACCCTGTAATATCGGTGCAGGCGTGAACGGGATAATCTTTCATGATCTCTGCCGCTTCCCGGTTCAGGGTTGCCATGAGTCGGGTGACGGAATCTACGATTTGCCCCGTGGCGAGTCCTCCTTTGATTGCCGTGTTGATAATGCCAGTGCCCAGGGGTTTGGTCAGGATCAAGCGATCCCCTACAATTAAATTTCTCTTGGTGAGAACTCGTTCTGGATCTATGAATCCGGTAACGGCCAAGCCATATTTAAGCTCTTTATCTTCCACGCTGTGGCCACCAACAAGAACAACCCCAGCCTCTTTCATTTTTTCTAAGCCGCCCTCAAGAATCCGCCGCAAGACCGATAAATCCATTTCCTTGAGAGGGAAGGCGACCAAATTCATGGCCGTTTTGGGCACGCCGCCCATTGCATAGATATCGCTCAGGGCGTTGGCCGCCGCGATCTGGCCAAACCAATAAGGATCATCAACGACCGGAGTAAAGAAATCCACGGTCTGCACGAGGGCAAGATCTTCCGAGATTTTATAAACTCCGGCATCGTCGGCCCGTTCCAAACCTACAATGAGGTTTGAATCAGTGGGAATTTCCAATCCACATAAGGCCTTCTCCAGGTCCCCTGGAGGTATCTTGGACGCTCACCCGGCCCCCCGCACCGTTTCCGTCAAACGAAAAATCTTAAGCTCATCCATGTATTATTTCCTCGGGAGCGATGATATTTTCCCTTTCACTTTTCCAAATCAACGCGTGGAAAATCGTTGGATTTTGAATAACCATTTCTTTTCCTGAGATATTGGTCGGGCGAATCTGCGAGAATACCAAGAAGGTTTCTGCATATAGAAAATAAATTACGAATCCCTTCCTTATCAACATCCGTCAGCCCTTCATACCCCCCATTCCGATCCATAAGGCTATTGAATCTGCGCAAAGATGTAAAGAGGATAGCCAGGCTTCCGGGGATGTTGAAGTCATTATCAATTTCTTGAACGAATTGCCCGGGATAGGAATCCATATTCCCCGATCCCAGGTTCTTCAAATCGACGCGGCCTTCGAGGCGTTGAAAGAATCCATAGAATCGGTCAAGAGCCGAAGCGGCCTCAGACAATCTGCGCTCGGTTACATCGATCGGTCGTCGATAATGGGTGGAAAGAAGAAAAAGCCGGATTGCCTCGGGATGATACCGAAGGCATATATCGCGGATCCGTGCTGGAGGACCCGAGGATTTGGAGAGTTTCCTTCCATTGATGGTAACAAGCCCGTGGTGAAGCCAATACTTTGCAAGGTCAAGACCCGAAAGGCTCTTCGATATGACCCTTTCGTTTTCATGATGAGGGAAGATCAAGTCCTGCCCACCGCCGTGTATGTCGAACATCGACCCAAGGAGGCTATGGCTCATGGCGACACACTGGATGTGCCATCCGGGCCTTCCTCTCCCCCAGGGACTCTCCCATGCGGGGGTGTCGTCATCTGTTCTTTTCCAAATTACGAAATCCCGATTATTTTCCTTGTATTTCTGAATTGGAATTCTGAAACCTGCTGTAACATTCTCGCCCAAAGGGCTGCCGACCAAACAACCGTAATCAGCCTGCGTACGAACCCGGTACCAAATGTTGCCGTCTGAAATATAGGCGTACCCTCCCTTAATGAGTTCAGCAAGCATAGAGCGGATTGTATCAAAATACTCCGTAACCCTCGGCTCGAAATCCGGAGGCAGGACGCCAAGTAATTTCATATCTTCTCGATAGGAGATAATATACTTTTCTGCCAGCTCACCGGGGCTTAAGCCTAAACTTCGCGACCGTTCGATGATCTTGTCATCGATGTCGGTAAAGTTTCTCACATAGGTTGTGGAAAATCCCCTAAATTTAAAGTACCGTGCCATGACGTCGAAAAAAACAGCCGACCGAGCGTGTCCGATGTGGGCATGGTTGTAAACCGTAGGGCCGCATACATATATCCCGACGCGGGCTGGTCTGAGGGGAACAAAGGGTTCCAGCTTTCCCATAAGAGTATTGTGAAGGCGGATTGACATACCCATATTATTTCAGAAACCTCTCATTCCCGTGGCGTAGAGTGAAACCTACGCTATCGAGATATTCCAATATTAAAATCCCAACATTGCGCGAGATTCCCAGAGCCTCGTTACACTCGTTCACTTTTATATTTCCATGCGATTTCACCCATTTGCTTACCCTGTTTTTTATCTCTTCCAATCCATTGCAGGAAAGGTAACGATCATTGCTTAACTTTACAATCTTCCCCTGTGAAAGAAGTTGCTCCAAGACTTTCTTAACTTCCTCTTTCTCTTGATCTTGATGGCTCCGCCAAACTGTCGCCACGCTAACGGGAATGATTCCGGATCCTTCTACCGTGGAAAGGACTTGCTCCATGACATGACCGCGCGCGGATACTCGCTCCTGGAAAAGGGATGGAATGGTGATGCCTCCATTAACGGCCATTAGCTTCCCTTCTCGGATCAGATCCTTAAGAAGGAGATCCATGGCGCAGGTTTCAATCTCTCTTGGCAACAATGTTTTGACCGATGCCATACTTACTCTATTCATTACCGTATTTTCCTGGAGGATCCTTTCGACAAGCAAAAGGATCTCACTCTTGATGTTTCGGAAAATATGAGCAGATATATATTTCTGGTCATCGATTCGCAGGAGAAATCCTTCCGAAGCCTCATTTTTTAGAACCTTTTCAAATTGCTCCCATTCAATCCCTGTTGAATGGTTGAGTTCTTTGGCGGTTATCAATTTTTCAGGATAAGCGGTTATTACGGCCCTCACGATCTGCCGGATCTCTCTTGACTGAAGAGCTTTCAAGAGAGGGAGGACCCGTGGTGCCCATGCCCGGCGGTATTTTATGGGCGTAGTCTCCAGAACCTTTCCTCCACCGATGACTGATGTAGAGTCCATCGGGGTCACGACAAACGGGTCTCCGGCAACTGCCCCGATTCGATCCATCAGCCGTAACTGCGCAAATCCGGTATCGCCAGGGCAGATCTCATCTCCGCCTATAATCACGAGGAATGCGCCTATCAAAGTGGTGCCAAGATATGTTTTGACCCGTTGGCCGGTTTTGACGGATTGCCGTCCACGCCCAGAAAGGAAGAACTCAACATTTAAATACCGTACTGCCCGGATGGAACCCGGTTCGGCCAGCACCATACCACGGGATATATCCTTTAGGGAAATTCCCTGCAAATTAATACCAACTCGCGCCCCCGCTATCGCGGCCTCTATTTCGGAGTGGTGTGTTTCCAGGGAACGAGCCCTCGCCATCTGCCCGGAAGGAAGGATCTCCAGTTGGTCCCCCCGGTGAAGTCTGCCCGAAAGAATGGTCCCGCTGACCACCGCGCCAAGCCCTTGAAAATTTCGGATTTGGTCAATGAACAATCGAAAAGGGCGGTGGCTGTCTTTTCGTCGCCTCGTGGTTGAAACAAGGGTTTCGATGGCGGCAATAATCTCGTCTCGCCCTCTCATATTTATCCCGTAAAAAGGAATAACAGGACTTTTTTCGAGAAAAGAACCACTGACGAAATCATAAACTTCGAGGGTAGCGAGCTCCAAGGTTTCCCGATCAACAAGGTCAGCTTTGCTTAATACGATGAATCCTGTTTCGATACCGAGAAAGCGCAGAATCTCAAAATGTTCACGTGTTTGAGGCATGACCCCATCATTGGCCGATACGACAAGGATGGCCGAATCGACAGCGCTTAATCCCCTGATGGTGTTCTTCATAAAGTCTGTGTGACCGGGAACATCAACCAGGCTGATGGTTACGCCAGAAGGGAGCGTCATCGGAGCGATCCCGAATTCTATGGAAAGGCCGCGAATCTTTTCTTCCTTCATCCGATCGGTGTCGATCCCGGTTAGGGCGCGAACGAGGGTCGTCTTTCCGTGGTCAACGTGGCCTGTGATTCCTATGGTGACGTGTCTCTCCATTTTACAGCCAATCGCCCTCGCCATTTGGGCTCTCTGGGAAAATTGGGAGGACCTGTTAGTCTTTAAAAAGATGGAAGGGGCAAGGGGAATCGAACCTCCTCCTCGTTAGTTAGACGAGGCCAACGGATTTGAAGTCCGCGGGGTGCCCAGCACCATTGCCCCTTTATACTTTTCTTGGAACAGTGACTCTTTCGAATTTTTCTCGAAGAACGTGGCAGAAGACCAAGAAGCTCCAATAATGATAGCTTTGCCCAATTTTCTCCCCCAAGCCCAGAGGAATGATCCTGGTCTTGCGGATTTGACGGCTTTCTATGTTTTGAGAACCTTACCCGCCTGTGCGAGCGAGTTTAATATTTCATACATGTTCGAGACTTTTCCAGCCATTAGATTCTTTTTGATTCCAAAAAAATCCAAACAAGTGCCGCAAGCGAGAATTTCCGCCCCCTTTGAAGCCAACTCCTGGAGATCTTCAAGAGCCTCAGACCCCTGGCAAGCCAAATTTACCCCACTGTTCATGAGAATGATTTTCTTGGGCTGGATATCTGACTGCTCCAGAGTCTGTAGAAAAGAACGCATCAAAATCTTACCCAATTCTTCCGATCCTCTCCCCATCGAATCGGTATCAATGAACACCACTAACTCCGAAGAAGATGGGGATTGTAGGGCTTTTGATATTTTGGGTTCGAAGGCCGATTTTTCGCTCCCCTTTTGTTTCTTAATCTTCAGCTCAAAAACGCCTTTTTCTTCCGTAATGCTGACTTGATGCCCTTGACTTTCAGCGAACCGTCTTACATTGTCTTTCGAGCTTGGATTATCCAGAAGCACAAAGAGTTCTTCTGCATCTTCCAAGGTTTTTTTGGTCTCTAATACGGGCTGCGGGCATGCCAACCCACGGCAATCAATCTTCTTCTCCATGTATGCTCCTTCTCCTCTGCATTCCTTCTTAGGTTTCCAATATTTTAGGTGCCGCTTAGAGGTATTGGCCTCTCTCTCTTAATCCAAGTCACATTCCGTCATCTTCGGCAAAAAGGGCTGCCCCAATTGCCCCGGTCATCTCCGGAGCAGAAGCCACACAAATATTTCTTTTCAGGTTTTGTTCAAGTAACATTTTTAAACACGGGTTATAAGCGCATCCCCCCGCAAAGACGACTTCGTCCTGGAGGGAAAACCGTTTGGCCATCGATGCGACCCGGTTGATGATGGCCCGGTGGATGGCCATGGCGATTTCCTCTCTGGCCACTCCTTTGGCCGTTAAAGAAACCACTTCCGATTCGGCAAAGACGGTGCACATACTGCTCAACTGAATCTCTTGATGGGCGGTAAGAGCGTATGAACCAAATTCCTCAAGGGAATAGCCAAGATTTTTGGCCATGATCTCCATAAACTTTCCTGTGCCCGCCGCACATCGATCGTTCATCTCAAATTTCCAGACATTTCCCGCCTCATTGAGAGCGATGACCTTCGTATCCTGCCCGCCGATATCGATGATCGTATAGCATTTGGAGAAGAAGGCTCGGGATCCCCTGGCAAAGGCTTTGATTTCCGTAATGGTCTTGATATTGCCATGTACCTCGAGGAGATGTCGGCCATAACCGGTGGCGACGACTCGGTCGGCCGGCATCTCTCTTAACATTTCGTTGCATTTTTCCAAGGGGTTGAAAGTAGTCCCCGACTTTTTGTAGTCAATCCATTCCCCCTTGTCTATCAGGGCTCCCTTGATATACCGTGAGCCGATGTCGATTCCTAAAGCTTTCATTTGAGCATTTCCAAAAAGGCTTCGACCCGAGTTTTCAATTGTCCTACATCTTCCATACTGTAATCCGTTTCCATACGCATGAAAGGAATCGAACCAAGGGCCTTCTCCACCTTGTAGGCTTCCATCATGTAGGGCGTGCAGAACTGCAGGGCATAATGGATGACGCCGTTCGCGTGCAGCTTCTCGGTCATGGATTTGATGTTTCCGAGCCGCTCGTCGTTCGGAGTAAAGCAGGCGCAGTCAATCTGCAAATAGCGGTCGGCCATCTTCTGCAGGGCCTCATCCACCGTGGAAAAGCTTTCATCCAATAGGTCCCTGAAATTTCTCTCCCCAACACATGATTCCTCCCCGACGACTACAGCGCCGCTCCCCTCAATTATAGAGTGAAGTTTCCAATTGGGGATCGCCATCGGGGAGCCGGATACGAGCACGCGACGAGCTCCCTTAGGAGCGACACCGATCCCTTGTTTTACCCGTTCTTCCAGTTCATCGCAAAGTTTGTTCGTCATCTGGGTAAACCTCACGGGATCGTCATAAAAGGATACCTGATTAATCAGCAAGGCATCGAGACCCGAAATTGGAGCAGGATCAGAGGCTCTGAGTCCGCTCAGCCGCTGAAGGGCTCGGCGCTTCGCATTCACCAGCGATGCCCCTTTTTTGAGGTTCTCAACAGTGATCGTTTTCCCCGTGATCGCCTCCACGGTTTCTTTGAATCTTACAACCTCGCTCTGCCAAAGCTTTTTGCTCTCCTCATTCTTCATGTTGGGAATTTCCATCACATAAACCCTACCCGTGATGTTCTGGAAGATCTCATAGGCTTTTTTCTTGCCGTCGCAAGTAGTTTCACCCACGATCAGATCCGTTAATTCCACATAGGGACAAAGGCCCGCAAGCTTGAACCCCATGAAAGCTTTGATCAGAGCGCAGGTGTTGCGGGGTATGAACTTTTCTGCCTCATCGCTTCCCACTTCGGCTCCGGCACAAAGTCCGATGCAAACCCCATCAGCCGCCAGAACAATTTCTTCGGGCACATAGACGCAAAATGTACCTACTACTTTTCTACCGGCTTTTTTCGCATCCGCAATTTCTTTGATTCTGAGCCCGTGAACTTCGGAGATAACGAAGTCAAAATACTCCATCCCTTTAGGCCGTCCTTTCTGGGAGAGATAAATGTTCTTATATCCCTCCCCAAGAACCGCCAGAAGGCCCGCATGATTTTCCAGATTCAAACCCAAATTGCGCCACATTTCAGTGTAATCCGCCATATCATCCTCCTTTTTATTTGATGAACCTCACTCCAGCGATAATTATTGAATTATTCATCTAACCCATGGTAAGTCAGACGCAGAGATACACGTCATTTATGACTAAATCCATTTTCCTCCCGGTGAATCAACGCCGCTCATTTTTTATCCCCTGCATTTCTTGAAGGATCTGCTCCAGTGCCCGCGGTATATGCTTGATGACCTCCCTTACTGGGGTTCCGGGAGTCGGATTCGCGTAAAACCCGGCTATTCGGTTCACC